>UMFR01057746.1_pt1 | contig 37820 bp, 37 predicted proteins | sample 1965041 | NCBI WGS metagenome assembly UMFR01 (sample SAMEA4836049, study PRJEB28245) | human gut metagenome | biome: gut microbiome; material: fecal sample | place: Denmark | collected 2008
TTGCCAAGTCGATAACTCTCGACAAGACCGAATTGGTTCTTATAAAAGGACGGACTGATCGCCTGACACCGGTTATATTGCCGAATAATACCACAGACAAGAGCGTGACGTGGACGAGCACGGACGATAATGTCGTGACAGTTGACGATGACGGCAATATAGAGGCTATAGGTGAAGGAACTGCCGAAGTTACGGCTACTACCAACGATGGCAGCAACTTGTCGGCTACGTGCAAGGTTACGGTAATAGACCCTGACGGCAGAATCTATGGCGTTAGTTCCGACGGTATCAGCGTGTTTGTCAAGGATGACAGGATTTTCGTGGCAGGAAAGGACGATGACGAGGTTGTCACCGTGCATACGTTGGAAGGAAGGCTCGTATATCGCGGCACGGACAATGCGGTGGACGTTTATTCAAACGTGTTCTATCTTGTGACTGTACGGGGAACGACATATAAAGTGTTCATTCCGTAATTTGTTGCGGACAACTATTGCGGCGGTATGGCCTATTTGGCCGTACCGCTTTTTTTATTCCAAGACGCATTAGACTATACTATATTGTTTGAAAACAAGAAAGTGTATGTTGAAAAATGAAGTCCACTTGTGTGTCTCCCTCTGTTTGCAGAGCCACGCGGAGCAAATAGGGGGAGTGGCACGGAGTGCCGAGGGGATGCCCAATCACTGCGGAGCAGTGAAAACCAGCTTTTATTCGTTTGTTTTCACCGCAGGGCGGTGAATGGGGCAACCCCTCCGGGTCTTCGACCCGCCTCCCCTATTAACTGCGCTCCGCTCCGTGAACAGGGGAGGACATTTTATGACATACGTTAGTATGTAAAATGTCTAATGACCGATTTTGGTTTACTCGTGGTGGTAGGGTTCGTGGTGGATGATTGAGAAGGCGCGGTAGAGCTGTTCGGTGAAGACGAGGCGGATAAGGTCGTGGGGAAATGTCATTTTCGACAGTGATATTTTTTCGTTGGCCCGCCCGTATATCTCTTTTGAGAATCCGTAAGGCCCGCCTATGATGAATACCAACCTTTTCGGTACGCTTTGCATCTTCCGTTCTATGTATGCGGAAAAATCGACGGATGTAAATTCTTTGCCGTGCTCGTCGAGAAGCACTACGTAGTCCGACTTGTCCAACGCCGCCGCTATGTTGTCGCCCTCCAACTGCTTCTGCTGTTCCTGCGACAGGCTTTTTGTGGTTTTGGCATCCGCGATATACTGTATGGAGAAAGGGCAGTAGCGCGATATGCGCTTGGTGTATTCGTCGATACCTTGGTTAAGGTAGCTATGGACTGTCTTTCCGACAACAAGCAGGCTGATTTTCATATTTATTTTTTCTGCAAAGATACGAAACATAGTATCTTTGCACCAAAATCTTAATCGTAATGAAAACAAAGGAAGAACTGATAGACGGTCTGCTGGATTTGGCTTTTGCCGAGGATATAGGCGACGGCGACCATACGACGCTTTGCTGCATACCCGATGACGAGATGGGCAAGCAGCATCTGTTGATAAAGGAAGAAGGCGTGCTTGCCGGGGTTGATATTGCCTTGAAAGTGTTCAAGAAATTCGACCCGACGTTGAAGGTGACGGTGTTCATCAATGACGGCGCACATGTAAAGCCTGGCGACATTGCGTTTGAAGTGGAGGGAAAAGTGCGCTCGTTGTTGCAAACCGAAAGGCTGATGCTCAACATAATGCAACGGATGAGTGGCATAGCTACCATGACGGCCAAATATGCCGCTGAACTGAAAGGCTTGAAGGCGAAGGTGCTCGATACCCGCAAGACCACTCCCGGAATGCGTATGCTCGAAAAGGAGGCGGTAAGAATCGGCGGGGGGATGAACCACCGCATCGGTTTGTTCGATATGATTCTGCTGAAAGACAACCACGTGGATTTTGCCGGCGGGATAAAGAACGCTATCAATAAGGCGCATCAATATCTGAAGGACAACCACAAGGAAGGGATGCAGATTGAAATCGAGGTGCGCAATTTCGACGAGCTTCGCGATGTGCTTGAGATCGGAGGAGTTGACCGCATAATGCTCGATAATTTCAATATCGAGAATACAAAAAAGGCTGTCGAGATGGTTGGCGGACGCTTCGAAATCGAATCATCGGGCGGCATCACTTTCGACACTTTGCGCAAATACGGCGAATGCGGCGTGGATTATATATCAGTCGGCGCGTTGACCCATTCCGTAAAGGGCTTGGATATGAGTTTCAAGGCTTGCTAAGCATTCTTGGCGGCGAGCATATCGGATATGTGGAAGCCTGTAAAACCGTTGATGGTTTTATGGGCTTTTCCGTTTATTTCGTCGAATGGCAATGTCGTGGCGAGTGCTATTGTCGTTGCTCCTGATGCCATGCCTGACTGTATGCCCGAAAGCGAATCCTCGAAAACGAAGCAGTCCTTTATGTCGATGCCGATGGCTTCTGCTCCTTTTAGGTATGGTTCCGGGTCGGGTTTCGAGTGCGTGACCATATCTCCTGTCACTACGACGGCAAACAGTTCGCGTAATCCGGGATTCTGCTCGTACAGGTTGTCCATTTTCTTTTGTGAACTGCTTGTCACTATCGCACATTTCACTCCGCAGGCGTTCAACTCCTCGATGAAGCGTATTGCTTCCGGAAACGGTACATACCGCATATTCCGTTCGTAATCAACAATCATTTTCCCGATTTCTTCCTGCACTTGCTTGTCAGGAAAATATGTGTCGAGAATCTTGGGCAGTGTGGAACCTTTGATCTTTATTGCGAAATTGTCGATTCCTGTGGGAAACCGTTCTTCTATCTCTTTCCAGCATTCTGTGTATGCCGATTCGCTGTCTATTACCACTCCATCGAGGTCGAAAAGTGCTCCTGTCGTCATCTTCGGTGAAATTTTCCGCAAATTTAGTCATATATTTTGTGTTTTTATGGAATATCCGTAATTTAGCGTTATGACTGAAGATTTTCAACTACGTACAGACCCGCGTACCGCCGCCGATATGCATCGTGTGGTGCATGCGCTTGCGGCGCAGCACGACATAGAGCCTAATCGGATAAAGGCGTTGCGTATAATTAAGCGTTCGATTGATGCCCGGCAGCGCAATGTGATGGTAAACCTTACTGTGAGGTGCTGGCTTGACGAAGAGCCGGACACTATTGCGTTGTATGAACCGATACGTTATGGCGATGTCTCGTCGTCGGAAAGGAAGGCTCTTGTGGTAGGTGCCGGGCCGGGCGGGTTGTTTGCTGCTTTGCGTCTGATTGAAGCGGGAGTTAAGCCTGTTCTTCTTGAACGTGGGAAAAACGTTGACGAGCGTAGGCTCGACATTGCAAAGATTTCGCGTGAAGGGACGGTCAATCCTGATTCCAATTATTGTTTCGGTGAAGGAGGTGCGGGAGCTTATTCCGACGGAAAGCTTTACACACGTAGCAAAAAGCGTGGCTCTGTTGACCGCATACTCCAGATATTCAACCAATTCGGTGCGTCTGACGATATTCTGATAGATGCGCATCCGCATATAGGCTCAGATAAACTTCCGGGAGTTATCCGCAATATGCGCAACCGGATATTGGAGAGCGGTGGAGAGGTGCATTTTTCTACCACTGTCACATCGTTGAAATTGAAGGAAGGTGAAGTCGTTGGAGTGGTGTGTGCCGACGGCAGGGAATTCGATGGGTCGGTGATACTTGCCACAGGCCACTCGGCACGCGATGTCTACCGCATGCTCGACGCGCAAAGCGTAGCGATAGAGCCTAAAGGCATAGCTGTCGGGGTGAGACTTGAGCATCCGCAGCAGCTTATTGACCGCATACAATATCACTCTCCGCAAGGCCGCGGTGAATATCTTCCTGCAGCCGAGTACAGTTTTGTGATTCAGGTTGACGGACGTGGTGTGTATTCGTTCTGTATGTGTCCGGGTGGTATTGTCGTGCCTGCGGCGAGCGGTGCCGGGCAGTTGGTGGTCAATGGAATGTCGCCTTCCAACCGTGGCTCGCGCTGGGCTAATTCCGGTATGGTCGTTGAGGTCAGGGTAGAGGACATAGGAAAGGAATATGACAAGTTCGGCAACTTGCGGATGATGGCTTTTCAGGAAGATTTGGAGCGGTTGTGCTATGAGCAGTCGGGATGCACTCTCAATGCCGGTGCGCAGCGTATGCTTGATTTTGTCGAGGGGCGTGCTTCTAAATCTTTGCCACGCACTTCCTACGCTCCGGGAATCCATCCTTCGCGGCTCGACTTGTGGTTGCCTCCCTTTGTAGGAAATCGTTTGCAAAAAGGATTCCGCAAGTTCGGCAGCTTTGCGAGAGGATTTCTTACTAATGAGGCGATATTGATAGGAGTGGAATCGCGCACATCGTCGCCGGTACGCATACCGCGCGATGCCGCCACTATGCAGCACGTTTCCGTCAAAGGATTGTATCCTTGCGGTGAAGGCGCAGGATATGCCGGCGGGATAGTGTCGGCTGCAATCGACGGCGAGAAATGCGCTGTTGCCGTTGCAGAATACTTAAATGCAATATAGATGGACAGATTTTGTAAATACTTATTTTGTCTCCTTGCTGTGCTTATCTTTTCCGGTTGCATAGAGGATGAGGTAGAACCAGATTCTGGATTGCAGCCGGGAGATGAATTGCCTGAATTCGTGATAACATCCGGAGATGGTCTTGCTGCCAGAAAATCTGATTTGATTGGGAAAGTGTCATTGTTGGTGTTTTTTAATACCGGGTGTCCTGATTGCCGTGAAGAATTGCCAATAATTCAGCAGATATATGATGAATATTCTGCTAATCAGGATTTTTATATTCTTTGTATCGCGACATCTGCGGATGATGAGGTGGAGAAATATTGGGAAGAGAATCGTTTGAGTGTCCCCTATATAATTCCTTCCGACAATTCTTTGGTGGAAGCATTAGGACTTAAGACAATTCCTCACGTATATGTGTCGGATAAGTCAGCGACGATACGTTATGTATACGGCGACAGCCCGATAGCCTCTTTTGAGAATCTTTCGGAAGCCATCGGGTCTTTACTCTGTTTGAAGCAATGATTAAGTGCATATTGTTGACTGTTTTGCAATCTTGCGGTATGCGGCCGGTGAAATACCTGTTTCAGCTTTGAAATATTTGCCGAGGAACGATGGGTTGGGGAAATTGAGCGCATAGGTGATTTCTTTGATTGTGGATTGAGAATGACATAGTTGGTATTTGATTTCTTTGATAACCTTTTCTTTGATGAATGCGGCAGGTGTATGTCCGCTTGCCTGTTTCACCACATAGGAAAGATATTTGGGAGTTATACACAGTTTTGACGCATAAAAATTTATATTCCTTTCTTTTGGGAGATATTTGGCTGTCAAATCAATGAAGCGATGAAACAAATATTCGTACCGTGATAAGTAGGTATAATTGGTTTCGACATTGGTTTTTACCGACAATGTCACTTTTTCGTCTGCCGCCAATTTGCCGAGTAGAAAGAACAAATCTTGGATATTCAAGCCTGTTCTTTCTTTTAGCTCCATCAAAGGAAATTCATATTTCTCTTTGATGATATTATATATTGTATCTTCCAAATCCATTTCCTGATGTTTTTAATGGGTGATTATTTATTTGTATGAGTGAATACGTTTGCATATAGTTATGCTCGCTTTCTATACGTAATGGCCGCCACAATGCAGAACAGTAGGGCAAAGCCTGATAAAGCGGCATATTGCACCCAAAGGTCTGCCATGGTAGCTCCTTTCAAATAGACCGCGCGCATGATTTCGATGAAATACCGTGGCGGGAGGAAGCGCGTTATGGCCTGTGCAAATGGCGGCATCGACTCCACCGGGGTGAGCAGTCCGCTCATCAATACGAAAATCATTATGAAAAAGAACATTATGAACATTGCCTGTTGCATCGTTTCGGAAAAATTGGAGATTATAAGTCCGAAACTCGATATTGCCAGCGTGAAAAGCATTGCATTGGCATAAACTATCCAAAGTTCTCCGGCAGGTGATAGTCCGTACACTAATTTTGCTATCACGAGCGCTATTGTCAGTATGAACAGTCCCATTATCCAGAATGGTATGAGCTTTCCGAAAGTGAACGTCAGTTTGCTTACAGGCGTGGCATTGATTTGCTCGATTGTCCCGGATTCCTTTTCTTTCACGATGTTGAGTGCGGGCAATGCGCCGCATACGATGATTATCAGCATCACTGTCAGTGCGGGAATCATGAAGTGGCGGTAGTTGCCGGTTGGGTTGTAGAGGTTGCGGACGGTAATCAGGTCGGGAGTCTTTTCTGTCAGCACGCCGTTGGCTGTCATTGTTTCCGACAATGTTTCCGCTACTATTTGCGTGAGGTAGGCTGTGCCTGATGCCCCTTTTGAGGCATCGACAGCATTGGCTACAATTGAAATGCCCGGTTTTTCGTTTCTGACAATTTCACGCTCGAAATCTTGCGGAATTTCGAGTATGATGTCTATCCCGCGTTTGTCCATGGCTTCCATCGCTTTCTTGTAGTCTTGCGGGGTTTCCTTAAGTATGAAATATGAAGAATGGCTGATTTTGTCGGTCATAAGGCGTGAGAATCCGCTGTGGTCGTTGTCGACAATGCAGATGTTGATGTTTTTGAAATCGAGATTTGCGACAAGAGGTATTATCAGCATTATTATCACAGGAAATACCACAACCATTTTCGGCATGAACGGATCCCTGAAAAATTGTTTGAATTCTTTTTCCAATAAGAAAGTGAGAGTTTTCATATTCGGTTATCTCATCGTTTTGTTAAGATTGCGTATCGCTAAAAACAGGAATGTGGCAGTCATCGCTACAAGTATGGCTGTCTGCCATATTATTGCAGCGAACGGCTGTCCCTCAATCATCAGTTTGCGCATTGCTTCGATATACCACCGGGCCGGGACGATGCACGACAGGTATTGCAATGCCACCGGGATGTTCTCGATAGGGAATATGAGTCCTGAAAGCATAATCACCGGGATTATCATCACCACGGCGCATATCAGTATCGCCATTATCTGGTTTTTGGAAATTGTAGAGACAAGTATGCCGAATGCGAGCGACATAACGATGTATAGCAGGGAGATGGCGCATATCAGCAGGACGCTTCCTTGCATAGGCACGCTAAGCAGGTACTTGGCAAGAATCAGAATAGTGGCAAGATTGACGCACGACAGTACGAAATAGGGTACTAATTTTGCTCCTATCACTACGATTGGGCGTACTGGAGATACAAGCAGCATGTCGATTGTGCCGGTCTCTTTTTCCCGCACGATTGATATTGACGTTATCATTGCGCAGATTATCAGGATGATGAAGCCGAGAATGCCGGGAACAAAGATGTATGAGCTTTGAAGCTGCGGATTGTAGAGCATCCGTGTCTCTATCTCTATGGGCATTTCCTGACCGCCAGTCTCGTCGTTGATTATCGACATGACGTATCCGGATGCAGTATTTGCAGCCACTGGATTGGACGCGTCGGCGAATATTTGGATTACGGTTTTTTGAGGAGATGTCTCGGCTTCAACTTTGTCAATTCCGTTATCGATTGCAATTGCAATGTCAATATTGCCGTTTCTCATTTTTTTGTCGATTTCATCAGTGCTTTTTATGTAGCCTTTGAAATTCATATATGGGTTGGCTGCTATCCTGTCGGCAATGCGGCGTGCGGTGTTGCCGCGCTGTGGCGCATAGATTGCCACATCCACGTTGTTGACTTCGGTCGATAGGGCGAAGCCGAACAGTATTATCTGTACCGCCGGCATCAGGATTACTATGAGCATCGTGCGGTAGTCGCGTAGTATCTGTAGCGTTTCTTTCTTTACGAATATGAGGAATCTTTTCATCTTTCAACTTCTTTTTGCCTTGGCAGCTATCTTTCGGAAAACTTCGTCGATTGTCGCGGCGGAATATTCTTTTTTGAGCTGGTTTGGCGAGCCGAGAGCCTTGATTTCGCCGTCGGCCATTATTGATATGCGGTTGCAATATTCCGCTTCGTCCATATAGTGGGTAGTTACAAACACGGTAATTCCTTCCGCTGCCGTCTCGTATATCATTTCCCAGAATTTGCGCCGGGATGAGGGGTCGACACCGCCTGTGGGTTCGTCGAGAAACACTATTTGCGGATTGTGGAATATCGATACGGAGAAGGCGAGTTTCTGCTTCTCTCCTAAAGGGAGAGAGCCGACAAGCTGCTTTTTCTTTCCGGAAATGCCTAATTTGTCGATGAGCATGGCTGATTTTTCTGCTATTTCTTTGCGCTTCATTCCGTAAATGCCACCGAACAGGCAGATGTTCTCTATCGGGGTGAGGTCATCATATAATGAAAATTTCTGGCTCATATATCCTATCCTCCGTTTGATTTGCTCGTATTGCCGTATGATGTCGAAACCGGCCACGGTTCCGCTTCCGGCGGTGGGGCGGCTCAAGCCGCAGAGCATCCTTATAGCAGTGCTTTTCCCAGCTCCATTAGCTCCGAGGAATCCGAAAATTTCCCCTTTGCCGACAGAAAAACTTATATTGTTTACGGCGGTGAACGTGCCGAACCGTTTTGTGAGTCCTTGTATGTCGATAATTTTTTCTTCCATCGCTTGTCATTTGCTTATTGCCATGAAACAGTCTTCTATGGTGGGGCTGGTTTCTGTGATTCTGATTCTTTCTTTTGTGGATTCAAGGATATGCTTTTCAAATCCTTCAGTATCGCTGTGTGTGAATGTGATGTGGAGCGTGTCGCCGTTGATATAGCACGATTCTGTGGCTTTCCATTGGCGTGCGGCGAGCAGTACGGCATATTTGTCGGAGCATTCTATGAAATAGATTTTGTTGCCGTAACCGTTGATTATTTCTTGCGGAGTGCCGGTCAGCAAGAATTTGCCGTGGTCGAAAAAACCGATGCGGTCGCATAGCGACGCTTCGTCCATATATGAGGTTGACAGCACTATGGTTATGCCTTTTGCCTTTATTCCGGCAAGTATGTCCCAGAATTCTTTGCGTGAGACAGGGTCGACTCCACGTGTTGGCTCGTCTAATAGCAGGATTTCCGGTTGATGTATCAATGCGCACGAGAGGGCGAGCTTTTGTTTCATTCCTCCCGATAATTTTCCGGCTCTGCGGCGGCGGAAAGGTTCCAACTGCCGGAATACGGGGGCGATTATGCCATAATTGCTGTTTATGTCTACGTTGAAAATCGATGCATAGAACTCAAGATTCTCTTCTACGGTAAGGTCTTGGTATAAAGAGAATATTTCCGGCATATATCCGATGTGTTTGCGTAATTGCTTATACCCGGTCTGCACGTCAATCCCATCGATTGTTGCTGTGCCGCTGTCGGGAACGGAAAGGGTGGAGAGTGTGCGCAGCAAAGTGGATTTTCCTGCCCCGTCGGGACCGATTATCCCGAATATGCTGCCTTTTTCCACTGAGAAGCTCACGCCGTCGAGAGCGGTTGTCTTGCCGAACCGTTTGCTTAGGCTGTTTGTTATGACCGCATCCATTTTTTATTTCCGGTTTAAAGTTCCACTTCTCCGTATGTGCCTATTTTTATCAGTCCGTCGTTGGCTACGGCTATTTTCACTGCATATACAAGGTCTGCGCGTGAATCTTTTGTTTGTATATTTTTAGGGGTGAACTCGTTTTCAGAGGAAATCCATATGACCGTACCTTCGTATTCTTTGCGCTTGTCGTCTCCGAAATCGGCATAAACTTTTACCTTTTGTCCGGTTTTAATTTCGGCAAGCTGTCCGGATGTGAAATAAGCCCTCAAGTACATATTGCTCATATCCGCTACTTTGAACAGCGGTTTTCCGGGTGCGGCATATTCTCCGGCATCCATATATTTGGCCACGACAATGCCGTCGGCAGGCGATTTGATGACGCTTTTTGCTATGCGGTCGTCGATTTGCGCTATTTGGACGGCTATTGATGAGCTTTGTCCCTCAATGTTGCCTGTGGTGTTGCTCAGTGTTGACAATTGGGCTTCGAGTTGTTTTTTTAGCACGCTTATTGCCGAATTTATATCATCGAGTTGCTTTTGCGTGGCTGCTCCGCCTTTCAGCAGATTTTCTATGCGCTGCTTTTCATATTCCTGCTTTCTGATTTGTTCTTTGGTTGCCGCTATCTGTTTCCCTATGTCCGGGCGGTTGTAGTTCACGGATTCCATATTTTTCTTCAGCTGCAGTTTGCTTAAGTAAAGTTGCATAGTGTCGATTACTCCTATCTCTTTCCCTGCGGAAAGGCTGTCGCCTTCTTGCAGGTCAAGCCATTCGATTTTTCCTGTAGCTTCTGCCGATACCGTTATTTCGTTGGCCGATTCGAATGTGCCTGTAGCGTCGAATTGTTGTCCGTCGCCGCATCCTGCAAGCAGGAGCGTAGTTGCGGTTGTTGTGATGATGTATTTCTTCATTGTCTATGGCTTTTAGTTGTTGGTGATTTCTTTAAGTTCGTGGATGGCTTTCAGCCTTTGTATCTCGTGATAAGCTTTGTTGAGTTTTGCCGAATTTTCTTCGGTGATTTTTTGCAGCAAGTCTGTCACGTCTATTATGCCGTTGGCGAGTTTTGTCTCTGCCGCTTTTCTGATTGATTCGCGCAGCTCTATTATGCCGTCATCGTCTTTGACGAGGTTTTCGTATTCCGCAATCTCTTCCTTTTTACGATTGGCGGAAATATTGGAATTGAAAAGGAACACATCGCGCTCGTTGGATATGGATTTTTCCTGTAGCTCTAATTTCCGCAGGTCGTTTTTTCTTGTATATAAACCTCCGATATTCCATCTCATAGTTACGCCTATCATATAATTCCAGCTCCATTGAGGATTCATCATATTTTCTATGTAGTCAAGCCCGGGATTACCGTAGAATCCGTTGGCAAAGAAATTGAACATTGGCATTATTGCCGTGTCGAGTGATTTTCGTTGTTTCCCGAGCAGTTCTATTTGTCTGTCGAACAGTTGCAGTTCCGGGCGTTTGTTTTGGCTTTCTTGACTGATTTCTCCGGAAGGCATTTCGAGGCTTATCTCTTCATTGCCTATGCCTAATAATAGGCATAGGGCGCTTGCGTATTGTTTCCGTCTGGCTTCTAATTGGCTGGTTTGCTGGCGTACTGTAAGAAGGCTGGCCTCTACCGCGTCGGCATCGCATTGCATTGCGGTGCCGTTTTTCAGATGTGTGTTTATTTGTTGGAGGTTGTTACCTATCAGTGTAGCCTGTTCATTGTTTTGACGTATGCTCGCTTCGATTAGTAATATGCCGAAATACAGGTCATTGACTGTTGCCCGCAATTTGTAAAGCTGTACGTCGGTATTGGCTTCCGATTCTTTCTGACGGGCTTCTGCTATTGCTTTCTCGTTGCGGGTTTTCCCGCCGTCCCATATTGTTTGGTTGATGTCGAGAGCAATCTTGTACTGGTCTTTGTTCATTCCGTGTATGTCGAGTACTTGCGAGAATGCGTTTTTGAATTGTTCCGGAAAGTCGGGAGCATCCGACTGGTAAGTGGCTTGCGCGCTGAGTTGCGCTGTAGGCAGCCAGTTCTTTTTGATGTTCGACAGGGTATAACCGGTCGATTGCTCAATCAGCTCGTATTGTTCAATCATCGGATAATTGTCGTGTGCCATTTGTTGGCATAAATCTATGTCGAGTTGCCGTGCCGTGGCAGTAGCCGTTGCGAGCAATGTGGCGATTATTGTTGCTGTCAGTTTCATAGCCGGTAGTTTAGTCTGCTTAATATTATGCTGATGTTTTCTTGTTTACGCTGTTCGATGAATTTTTTATGGTCGCTGTACAGTATTCCTTCAATTAGCGGATGGATGATGAATATTGTGAGGTTGAGCGATACTACGTCGAGCAGAAGGTCTTTTGCCTTGATTGGACATATCTGTTTATGTGCAGCGAGGTGGTCGAGTTCAGCTTGCATTTCTCCGCAGAGCACCGTTATGGCTGTCTTTATCTTGTTGCGGAAAAATTTCCTGCGTGCGGGATTGCTTATTATTTCGTTTACTACAAGACGTGGCAATCCCGGATTTTCTGCGATGAAGTCGAAATGCGAGGCTATGCCTCTCTTCAACCTTTCAATCAGTGGTATGCTTTTGTCGAAAAAAGCAGGATAGAGATTTGCTGTCAATATTTTAATTTTTTCTTCAAACAGACGGTTGAACAGGTTCTCCTTGGTCCGGAAATAATAATGAATCATAGCGTGGTTCACACCTGCACGTTGGGCTATTGCCGTGGTCTTTGCTCCGGCAAAGCCTTTTTCTATGAATTCCTGTTCAGCGGCATGAAGTATTTCCTGTTCCGTATTTTCTTGCCGTTCCATTAACTTGAATGTTTAATAATTTGGTTTAACAAATTTGTTAATACAAAACTATGATAAATTATTTGACAATGCAAAATATATTTCCTGAAAAGTGTAATGTTGGAACATTTGACCACTTTTCAGGAATAAAAGAGTTATTCTCTATGTTTTTTGATAAAGAATCTCAGAGATTATTGCATTCTTCCATCCATAGTGCGGAGGCTGCATCGCTAGGCATACGCCAGTCGCCACGTGGCGACAACGACAATCCTACTTTTGGACCGTCGGGAAGACACGAACGTTTGAACTGCTGGTTGAAAAATCTGCGGCAGAACGTAGTAAGCCAATGTTTTATGGTGGCCTTATCGTAGGTCTCTCCGAATGCGCAAATGGCAAGCATATTGATTTTGGCGGGAGAGAAGCCGTTTCTTAGAAAATGGTACAGGAAAAAGTCGTGCAACTCGTATGGCCCTACAAGGTCTTCCGTCTTTTGCTTGATATTACCGTTCTCGTCTGCAGGTATCAATTCTGGACTTATTGGAGTATCTATGATGTCAAGCAGTGTCGTTTTCACACTGTCGTCGCTGCTGTTCAGGGCAATCCATCTCACTAAGTGCTTTATTAGAGTTTTGGGGATGCTTGCGTTGATTCCATACATCGACATATGGTCGCCGTTATATGTGGCCCATCCCAATGCCAGTTCCGACAAATCGCCCGTGCCGATGACAAGCCCGCCGGTTTGGTTGGCAATATCCATCAAAATTTGTGTACGTTCGCGTGCTTGTGAATTTTCGTAAACCACGTCGTGGCAGTCAGGATTGTGGCTGATGTCTTTGAAATGTTGTAGGCATGCGTCTTTGATGCTTATTTCACGCACAGTGATGCCTAACGCCTCCATGAGTTTTGTTGCGTTGTTGTGGGTTCTGTCCGTAGTACCGAACCCCGGCATTGTCACGCCGACTATGCCTTTCCTGTCGAGCTTGAGTTTGTCGAATGTCATTGCCGATGCAAGCAGGGCAAGGGTGGAGTCTAATCCTCCGGAGATACCGATGACGGCTGATTTTGCGTTGGTGTGTTTCAGCCGTTTGGCTAATCCTGCTGTCTGTATTGAAATGATTTCTTCACAACGTCTTTCAAGTTCTTTCCCTTGTGGCACGAAAGGCAATTGGTTGAATTTCCGGTATCGGCTTAGGTCATTGGAGTCGAAAGCGCAGTTTTTAGAAATTGTTTCGATGCGGCGTATGCTGTCGCTTGCAAATGATGCTTTGCTTTCGGAGAATGTGGTGTTCACTCTTCTGTCGTTCCTGATGCTTTCTACGTCGATATAGTTTACCGTCAATTGGCTGTCAAAGCTGAACCGTTTGCTTTTTCCTATGGTTTTCCCTGATTCCGCTATTATTGCGTTGCCGGCAAAAACAAGGTCGGTGGTCGATTCTCCGAACCCGCACGAAGAAAAGACATATCCGCAGATACATCTTGCCGATTGGTTTTCGATTAGTCCGCATAGGTAGTCGTGCTTTCCGACGCATTCATTGTCGGCCGACAGGTTGAAGATGATTTCCGCCCCGTTGAGCGCGTGAAGCGAGCTTGGCGGTATCGGTGCCCATAGGTCTTCGCAAATTTCTATGGCGAACGATGTTTGAGGAGTACGGAATATCAGGTCTGTCCCCAATGGACATATTTGTCCTGCAAGTTTGACGCTTGTCTCTTTTATTTGTAACGATGACGCAAACCACCGTTTTTCATAAAATTCCTTGTAGTTGGGCAGATATGTTTTCGGGACTATGCCTAATATTTTCCCATGTTGAATCACGACTGCCGCATTGAGCAGCGACCCGTTGCACATTATGGGCATTCCTATGATTGAGATTATCTCTTTTTTAGCTGTCGCGTCCAGTAATACGCCCAGTTGCTTTTCGGCGTTCTCTATCAATATCGAATGGGAAAACAAATCGCCGCATGTATATCCTGTCATGCATAGCTCCGGAAAGCATACAATGCTTGCATTCTGTGACTCAGCTTCAGTTATCAATTCGATTATTTGCGCTGTATTGTACGAGCAGTCGGCTACTCTTACAGAGGGTATTGCAGACGCTACTTTGACAAATCCGTAGTCCATATTTTCAGTCGTTGATGCTTTCTTTTCCATCTATGATGCTTTTCTCGATAAAAAACCGTGGACGGTCTTTTACTTCTATATATATTTTGCCGATATATTCTCCTATAATTCCTAATGAAATCAAAATTAAAGAGCTTATGAACCACAGCGACAGCATAAGCGATGTCCATCCCGGCCATGCCTTCCCTCCGAAATATGAAATCAGTACATATAAGGCAATTGTCAGAGTCACTATGAGCATCAGTATTCCTATTGAAAAAATCATTCTTATCGGACGGATTGAGAAGGAGGTGATTCCGTCGACTGCGAAGCTTATCATTTTTTTCAACGGATATTTCGATTCTCCAGCCATCCGGGCGTGACGGTCATAATATACGACATCGGTTTTATATCCGATTGTGGGGACAATGCCACGGATAAACAGGTTGCGTTCGCGGAACGACAGCAGCTTGTCCACGGCGCGTTTGCTCATAAGCCTGTAATCTGCGTGGTTGTATATGGTCTTCGCTCCTAATGAATTCATTATCCGATAGAAAAGAAGAGCGGAGTTCTTTTTGAAATAAGTGTCGGTAGCTCTTGATTGCCTTACACCATACACTATGTCGGCTCCGTCTATATGCTTTCTTACCATTGTTTCTATCACGGAGGTGTCGTCTTGCAGATCGGCGTCGATTGAGATTATTGCATCGCATGATGTGACGGCTACGCTCAGCCCGGCTATCAAGGCGTTTTGATGCCCGCAATTACCGGCAAGTTTAATTCCGTTGACTTTCGGGTTGTCGTGTGTGGCTGCCTTTATTATTTCCCACGTGGAGTCCTTGCTGCCGTCGTCTACATAAAACACTTTGCTGCCACTCGAAATCAGCTTTTTTTCTATCATTGTGTTTATTACATCTGTAAGCTGTCCGATTGTGGTCTGCAATACTTCTTGCTCGTTGTAGCACGGTACTACTATTCCTAAGGTGGGTTGCATATCGGTATTATTTATATATTACAAAGGTAGCATTAATTTATTTAAATATGAAAGCCGGAGGACTTTTTAATGTGCTTCCGGCTTTCATATTTGATTGGCTTGAGCTATTTTTATTTGAGCTTTTTGCCTTCAGAAAAGGCATTGCCTGCTTTGCCGCCTATTTTCAGATATTCGTTGTTGAAAGGGTCGAACGTAATCGGTTCGACTTTCCCGGCATCGACTTTGCCGTCTTTGTCGAGCACGCGTTCGTCTACGCTGACGTTAACTATTTCGCCTCTCAATATGCAAGTGTCAGGGTTATAGTCTATCAGCTTGCATTCCAATGTAACCGACAGTTCTTCAATAAGCGGGGCATCGACATTCGCTGATTTGATTGCGTGGAATCCGGCTTTCGTGAATTTGTCTTTCACTGCGTTTCCTGAAACGATTCCTACATAGTCGCATGCCGCGACATATCCTGCTTCAGCCATGCTGACGGTGAACGCTCCGCGCTTTTGTATGTTCTTTACCGTCTTATGTCCTGCGCTGAGGCAGAGGCTTATTTCTGCCATTTCGCTGATTCCTCCCCATGCCGCGTTCATGGCGTTGGGCGTGCCGTCTTCATCGTATGTTGCGATGATGAATACCGGTTGTGGATAGCAGAATGGTTTTGCTCCGAAATCTTTTCTCATCTTTTTGAGATTTATTTGTTGTTACATGGACAAATAGTTTTCCAGACGGCGGCCGACAGGGCTGCGCCTACGAGCGGAGCCACGATGAACAGCCACAACTGTGACAGTGCTGCCCCGCCTTCGAACAGTGCCGGGCCGATGCTGCGGGCAGGGTTGACCGATGTGCCTGTGATTGGAATGCAGACTATGTGTATAAGGACAAGTGTGAGTCCGATTGCCAGTCCTCCGAGATTGCCGGCACCTTTCTTGCTGTCGGTAGCACCGAGTACGACAAGAACGAAAATGAATGTGAATACGGCTTCAGCAATGAATGCCTGAAGCATCATTCCGTCTTTGAACGTATTTGAACCGGTTTCTGTCGGTCCTCCGTTTGTCCCGCTGCTGACGAGGGCAAACAAAATGGCAGAACCTATGATTGCCCCTATTATTTGGAAAACGATGTACATTGCAGCGTCTTTCCCGCTTATTCTGCCGCTCAATAGCATTCCGAAAGTGATTGCCGGATTGATATGGCATCCTGAGATGTTGCCGATGGTGTAGGCCATCGCGACTACTGACAAGCCGAAAGCTAAAGCTACTCCTAATGTTCCTACTCCTGCGCCGACTGTGTCGGCTGCGTTGCCTGCGAATACGGCCGAGCCGCATCCCATAAGCACAAGCACCATTGTGCCGATCATTTCTGAAATGTACTTTTTCATAGTCATGAATCTTTATGTTGGTTAGATACTTATATCCAAAGATAATGATTTTAATTGTAATAAATATGTGATTTGATGTTTTTTGTCAGATGTTTTTATTTTGTTACATTATTGTTTCCGTTTTGTTATAAGGAGGGACTCTGTGTATATTAATTTTGCATCGGAATGCGACTGAGATGGAATTTATGTGAGTTTTATACTTGAATACTATGTCTTTTTAGACCTTGTTCTGTGCCGGAAAAACAAGCAAGAGGATATGCTCTAAAACGGGACATATCCTCTTGCTGTTCTATTTGTATCGCAATTCTATTGCATCAGATTTTTTCAAGATTCAGTATGTCGGTGAGTTTTTTGCGGTTGATTATTTTAATCTCGTTTGATGAGAAGTCGAGAATTTCAAGGTCTTTCAATTCTCCGAGCATATTCATGAACGACGACCGTTGCACGCCAAGCATAGTGTACATATCTTTTTGTTTGCAGCATATTGATATGTCGGCAGCATCCTTATATGTCAAAGAGGTTACCCAAAACGCGAACCGTTCGGCTATGCTTCCTGACGTAAGCGAAAGCACTGCTTCCATCGGCGTTTGCGAATTTCTCGAAAGGTAATTCAGCATATTGAAGAGGAAAACGGTGTCCGATTTTATTATTTTCAGATAATCGGCTTTCTCTATTTGCATGATTCCGGCATCAGGGGCGGAGCATACTTTATAGGGATATATTGTGTTGCGGCCGAAGAGATATTCCACGCCTATTACGTTGGGAGCGGAAATTGTCTCAAATACGCGTATCCTTTTGTTACGGTTGGTTACTTCTATCTGAACTTTCCCGGAAATCAGGAATTTTAAATTATTGCATGGTTCGTTGACATCGATTATCTGTCCGTTATTCAGATATTTAAGAAAATGGAATTTGATTTTTTCAATCAGCTCTGATATTTTGGAATGGCTTACTCCTTGGAATAATGGCAGACCCATTAATATTTCATACATACTTTCCATACGTCTTCTTTTTTAAATTTCCACACAAAGATATGGATTTTTAAAATTAACTTAATGACACGAAAGGTGAAAACAAGTTGTTGATGGTTAAAATTATGATAATTAATGGTTATTTAATTATAGGATGATGGTTTCCAAATCATTGGGAACGAATATTTTTCCTTTGAATGCTTTTGATGCCTCGGATGTATAGTTTTCTTTTCTATGTGGCAAGTCGGTGTCTTCGGTGTGATAAATTATTAAGTTTTTAACTCCAAGTGCTTCTGCATTTTTTGCTGCATCGAGCGCCGTGCTGTGGTGCTTTTCGTATGGTTTGAACGTTTCTTTGTCTGAATGCAGGCAGAAGGCTTCGTGCATCAGCCAGTCGCAACCTTCCGCGAATTGACGGCACTTTTCGTTATACGGCTCGTCGCCGAGGCATGCGAGAGTGTGTCCGTCGGGAAGTTCGGCTCTGAATCCGAATTGTTTTTTCTTTGTAGAGCAGATGTCGAAAAAAGTGAATTTAATTCCGCAGCAGGTCGCATTCTCTCCGTTTTCCACAGTGCGTATGATTATTTTGTTGCCGAATGTTTCGAGATGTTTTTTCTTGAGTGTCATACGGCAGAATGTTTCGAGCATTCCGGCTACTTCGTCGTGGCAGTAGATTGTGAACGGAGTCACCAGTTGGCCTTGGCATGCCAGCATCGCTATGATGCGTATTATCCATATTGCGCCGAGTACGTGGTCGGTATGTCCGTGGGTGACAAACATCCCGCGTATCTTCTCAATTCCGATGCCTGCTTTTTCTAATTGCGATAGAATTCCGTTGCCTCCACCCGCGTCGACAAGGAAATAACCTTCGCCGGTACGGATTGTGAAGCACGTGTTGTAGCATTTAGTTACCATCGCATTGCCTGTGCCGAGCATCGTTATTTCTATATTATCTGCCATTTTCTTTTTTATGCAAAATTACGAAAAACCGCTTTTGGTAGGCGGATTCTGATGTGCGTTAAGATTCTTTATGAGTTGGCGTTTTAAACTTTATGCGTGTTTTTCGGTTTAATATATAGCTTTTGAGTAATTTATTAATATTGGAATTTATGAAGAAACAGATTCTGATTTTGGCGGTATTAGTATTGTCGGGAGTTGCAGCTGTAGCGCAACAGCGTCCTGAGAACCGCCGTTTTGACAACAGAGGTGACTATTGTGAGGCTGTTTGCCACCGCTTTTCTGAGGCGTGCCGTTTGAGTGACGATGATGCGGCAAAGTTCAAGGAAATCTATGAGGCTTATTATTCCGAGTTGCAGTCTATTAGGGAGCAGTACCGCCCTCAACGTCGCAGTGGAATGTCGGATGAGGAAGTGGAATCGCAGACGAAAGGCAGACTTGAACGCTCGAAGAAGATTGCTGAACTGAAGGAAAAGTATTACGGCAAGTTCAAGGAAGTGCTTACTCCGCGTCAGATAGAGAGGCTTTATAATGGTAAGGGGGATTTCCGGGGAAACGACAGACGGTATCGTGACTATCACCACGGCTATTGCGATTATGACGGCCTTGGATGTTATGGCGGACGCCATCGCCATCGTGGCTGCTGCGATTAACTGTCTATCGTGAGATGTATCTGGGCGGGCATGCTGAGCAAACGGCATGCCCGCTTTGGTTGAATTTAAAACGTTGTGTTGCAATCCAGTAAAACCGGTTCCTCTGCGTTTCGGAACAGAAGCATATTCCCTGTCTGTAGTCCTGAATTAGTATATAGGCGTTTGTTGCATCCGACTCGGGTACTGTAAAATATTATTTTTGTGTTGAAACTGTTGCCGATTCCTTCTGGCAAATACGCAGTTTCGGTATGCCGTGTGGCTGCTATTAGATATATGCCGGTTTTGGCTGATGATTCTGCTGTCTCTCTGATTTGACGCAATACACTGTTGTCAGCATCTATCATGCTTTCTAAATCAGTGATAAGAGCAATTATAGGTGTGTAGCATGTGTTGTCAGTGGCATTGCGCTTGTGTGCTTCTGTTTGTAGTGAGCGCATTATATGCACTGCGTATGACATGTCGGAAAGACGGTCACTGTTGATTCCATAAGGTAAATGTTTGAAAATCTCAGGATTACTTCCAAAAATGTGCTTTTCGCCGATTGGGATGATTTTTAGCCTAAGGGTGGATGACAAAAGGCTGTTAACTATCGAGCATAACAGGGCTTGCCGTTCTTGAGGCAGACCTTTCTCGATTATGATGCTATTTATATCTATTAAGTCTGCAACAAATGGCTTTCCTGCCCATATGTATCCTAAACTTATTGGAATCTCATTTTTTGGGGTTCTGTCATAACAATTTAAATGTTCCATCTGTATACTGAATTCATTGGAGTCGCATCTTGCTTGTATATGGTTGTTGTTTCACAGTTTTTAAATTTTGATTTCTACTTGCAAAGTTAGGCTTAGCTTGTGCTAAATCATGACATATGCTGCGATGTTTTAATTGGATATTTTCCCAATCCAATAATTTATTCTTGCAGCAACGGCATCTAAATCAGTTGGCGACAGTTTGTCCAATATTATATGTCCGTTTCCATCCGGTTGTTTGTCTTCGCAACCGATACGTTTAAGCGTATTTAAAAGCTTCTCATTGTCATTATACCTGTTGGACAGTTGTATGCACATGTTTCCGTCTGTTTCCATAACGTCCATATATGGCTTACCCTCTGCTTCGCAGTCGAATTCGCAAGCTAATGTGTCCCAATACCAGATGAATATTGTCCAGTCGGTATGTTCGCCTACTTTTTCTTTCAGTAAATATGTTCGGTGGTGTCTTTCTATCACGTCTTTCAACAAATCTACATAGTCCACAATATATCGCTGCATCTCCAAATCGTTGTTTAAGGTTTCAACGAATTTCCCATTCTGGATATTGCAATAGGGTTCTTCTAAAGCGCGGTACCATGTCCCATAACTGCGTAAACCTCCTCTTTCCCACTTTAACGGTTTAGAGAAATCGGAATCTTTTTGATAGGATGCACTGACATAAAAATACTCGTCTTTGCTGATTCCGAAATGTATTATGCCAGGATTCCCTTTTTCATTTGTAATCTTTATCCAATCGCATCCCGGAGTCAGTCCCTCGACAATCCATCCGTTTAATTTCCATTCGGCAACGGCATCTTTCCATAGAGAATTATCGTTTTCATGACTGTCTTTATTTGGTATCGATTCTGAAACAGAGTCATTTGCGGGCGGTTGTTCCTGTTTAAATATCGCAGTCTGAGCCATGCCTGAAAGAATATTCAAATCAACGGTCAACCGCTTTTGTCGCTCTTTTTCGTCATTATTATTGCCACGTGCATTCCTGTAAGCATTGGAAAAATTATCAAGTGTCTTGCTTTTGCATGTCTCATCAAAGTTGAAGCTGTCACCATACAGGTCTTTCCTGAATGCTTCCACAACATTGAAGAGGCTGTCTAATAAAGGGTCGGGAGAACCGCTTTGGCTTTTCCCCTCTATGGCTTTTTCTTGGTCAGGGCATGAGTATTCGATTATTTTTCTTACGGCATTGCTCACGGGAACGATATATTGAGGATTGCAGTGCATGGCTACATACGATGTCTGGAATTCCAGACGCATTTTTGCCTCGTCGGAAAGACTGTGGTCTTTAATCACATCACTTAGCGTATGCAGATATTCTTGATAGATTTTCAGCTTTTCTTCAAATATTTTTGCCGCTTTTTCACGTTCTGTATCATTTTCTGTCTGACCTTTTAACAATATCATTGTTATTACTGCCGTTATTATGACACCTAAAACAGCGGCAAACATCTCATACCATAATTCTTTTTCTGTGAAAAGACGCAGATATACGGCAAAAAAGCAGGCGATGACAATCATGATGACTGTCAGCACCATAATTTTATTTTGCGTAAGTTTTTTGTGCAGCATAAGATATTTTTACTTTCAATCACATTCATTTTCAGGATATATGAATTTATATGATAGAATATTCATATATAGCGTATATAGATAAAATGCTATTGCAAATGACCATGCAATCGATTCTGTTGCAAATATAGAGTTTCCTAATGCATATCCGAATATGCCCCATAATAGCGAAAGTGTAAGGCTGCATATCCATTTAGCATATTTTATGTGTGGTAGTACTAACAAATAAACTAACACTGTTATTGCAAATAGAATCCAAGAGTTTGTACACTTACCTATTATGGCTGAAAAAATCAGGACCTCTAAAAGATAGAAACAGGTACTAACTATCCAAGTACGGTATGTGGAAAAACTATAGTATAAATATATTATTGGCCAAAATATTTTATGCATTGTAATAAAGATTTATTTTGAAATATGCTTTGGATGCAGCTTGAATGCATCCAAAGCATTTTAAACATTAATCCGCAGAATTACTTTTTGGGGACAAATACGTAAACTCCTCCGCCTTGGTTTACAGCCCGTCCGCCCATAGAAGCAGCTGCAGCTTGTAATTGGCCACATGATGAGTAAGTTTGCGAATTTCCGTTTGGAAAGTTCAATGTGTAAGTTGCCATAATAAAATGATTTTATGTTGCCCTTCAGCCCCAAAAGGGCGTTTATAATATATCCGGTATACGGAGCTGTATGCTTTCGCATAGTATATCGTTTTATTTTTTACCATTGGCGTAGCCAGAATTCGTTGAAAATGTCGCTTTCGGAGTCAGGCTTGTCGTTCTGAAAGAGTTTGAGAATAGGAAGGAAACGGTAGCCGTTCTTTTCGCAGTCCGCTTCCAATATGCGGCTTGGGTTGTCTGTACTCTCAAAGCATGTGATTAGCACAAAGTGCATGTGGCCGGCATATTCCGTATCTTTGTAGGTCTCCGTGAAAATCTTCTTGTAGTTTGCAAGTTGCCCTTCACGGGTCATGGTGTAGACCTTGTTTTCTACCAACAATGTGTGATATTGCTTGCTGCCGTCGGGCATACGCAGATTGATGTTTGCATGCAGGTCGATTCTTTCCCATTGTTTCCATGTTTCAACCGATTCCACTTCTATGCCGTTGAAATCATTTATCTCCAGCAGGTTGAACAGGATTTCGCGGCAATACCGATAGAGCATAGGCTTTTCATTGGAGTAGCTGGATTGCGCCCGGCGCAATGTCCACGATAAGATGAAGTCGAGCATCGTTTCTTTGTTGCTGTCGCCTGTCGATGAATCGCTCATTAATAATGACATTCTTTCGTCCATGATTTTTTGGTTTTGTGTTCTTCAATCCCCGAAAGAACGGTTTGTAAAGGTATATAAAAAAGGTGCGAGGATTGTATTTTTGTTTCATCTAAAAGTCAGGTCTTGGTCTACCTATTCCACTGATAAAACAATGCCCCACACCGCTATTGCATATAGGGCTGCCATCAGCGGCAGCGTATAAGCAACCGATGCAGGTGCTATTGTTAATTATCTTAGTGGAAATAATGAACGACCAAGTTCGACTTCTATCAGATAATTAAAATAACACCTTGTTGTCTAAAAAAGGTTTCAGTCGATTTTATCTTTATAAAATGGCTTGAAACTGCTGCAAATTTAAGCAAAAAGTGATAAATGGGGGCGTTTTCTCTAACTATTTTGATATGTTTTTAAACATAATATTATGCAATAGCACCTGTATGGCATATTGTGGAAATAGTCGGGAGCATCAGATTGTTGAGTGTCGGCAGTAGGAAAGTATTTTGTCGTAGTCGGTCGGGAGAAACCATTGCATGGACGGGTCTTTGGCGTACCACGTCAGTTGTTTCTTGGCATAGACGCGTGTGTTTTTCTGGATGCGTGTCACTGCCGTATCGTAATCCATCGTGCCGTCCATCCACGCAAACAATTCTTTATAACCGACGGTGTTGAGTGAATTAAGATGGCGCATAGGATACACTTTCCGGGCTTCTTCCACTAATCCGCTGTCAATCATTTTCACCACACGGCGGTTGATACGGTCGAACAACTCGGCGCGTGGCAATGTCAGCCCGATTTTCAAAATCCTGAAAGGGCGTTGCTTTGCCACGCCTGTGCGGAGCCGTGAGTAGGGCATTCCAGCCTGCTCGCAGATTTCAATGGCGTGGACTACGCGCTTCATATTGTTTAAATCTACTTGGGCGTAATATTCCGGGTCAAGCCTTTTCAACTCCTCCCGCATGGCATCTGCGCCTAAATCCGCAAGACGCTTGGCTACCGTAGTTCTTATTTCTTCGGAAATGGTGGGAATATTGTCGATGCCTTTGCATACGGCATCGACATACATCATCGAGCCTCCGCACATCACTACGTATGGCGATCGGACAAACAGCCTCGGTAGCAGATTCATTACATCTTCCTCAAACTGAGCCGCGCTGTAGTACTCGTCCAAACCGAGTATGCCGACGAAATGATGCTTGACTTCTGCGAGTTGTTCCGTGGTGGGGGCGGCTGTCCCTATGGGTATGTCACGATAAATCTGGCGCGAGTCGGCAGAAATTATTTCCGTGCCGAATTCACGCGCCAGACGTATTGCTATATCAGTTTTGCCTACACCGGTAGGACCTGTGACTACAATTAATGTACCACACGGTTCCGGCATATTATCCACGCTTCTCAACCAATTTACAGATTTCTACTATTACATCCACGGCTTTTTCCATGGAAGGAATCGGCACGTATTCATAGCGTCCGTGGAAATTCAACCCTCCGGCAAAGATGTTCGGGCAGGGCAAGCCTTTGAACGACAATTGTGCGCCGTCTGTGCCGCCGCGTATGGGCTGCACCTTCGGAGTGACACCGGCATCAATCATCGCTTGTTTGGCAATGTCGATGACATACATCACCGGCTCGATTTTCTCGCGCATGTTGTAATACTGGTCTTTAATTTCAATGGATGCGCAACCCGGGAACTCGTTATTGATTTTCCGTACAAGATGCTCCAGCTCCTTTTTGCGGCGTTGGAAACGGTCCATGTCGTGGTCGCGGATTATGTAGGTCAATGTGGATTCCTCCACAGTTCCCTCGAAACCGATAAGATGGTAAAAACCTTCGTAGTCTTCAGTGTGTTCAGGAGTCTCCCAGCGCGGCAGCATGATGCAGAACTGGTTGGCTATGCGTATGGAGTTTATCATTTTGTGTTTTGCATATCCCGGATGCACGTTGCGCCCTTTGAAAACCACTTTGGCCGATGCCGCGTTGAAGTTCTCGTACTCCAATTCTCCGATTGCCCCGCCGTCCATTGTGTATGCAAAATCTGCGTTGAACAGCTTTACGTCGAATTTATGTGCGCCCAGACCTATTTCCTCGTCAGGGTTGAAGCCTATACGGATGTCGCCGTGCTTTATCTCAGGATGCTGCATAAGATATTCCACCGCTGTTATGATTTCAGCCACTCCGGCCTTGTCGTCCGCGCCGAGCAAAGTCTTGCCGTCGGTAACTATCAGTGACTGGCCGACATAATCTTTCAGTTCCGGGAAACTTTCAGGAGAAAGCACCACACCGCCGTCAGCGTCGAGTGTTATGTCTCCGCCGTCGTAATTTTCCACGATGCGGGGGGTGACGTGCCTTCCCGACATGTCTGGAGATGTATCCAAATGGGCGATAAAGCCTACCGTGGGAACTTTCTTGTCTGTATTGCCCGGCAATGTGGCCATCAGATAGCCGTTGTCGTCGAGTGTTATGTCTTTCAATCCGAGAGATTGCAATTCTTTTTCCAACGCCTGTGCGAAAATCATCTGCCCGGGTGTCGATGGGGTGAGGTTAGTAAGTTCGTCGCTTTGTGTGTCGAATTTCACATAGCCGAGAAACCTGTCAGTTACATTCATATTCTATGGATTTTAATTTTTTACATAACAAAGGTACGTAAAAAATATCATTTTCACATTACAATTAACGAATAGTAATGCTGATAGCTTATTCCGAATCGAAAGTCTTATCTCATTGGTGGAGGCGTGGGGATGTTGCTGTCAAGGATTACAGCAGTGCCGCTGCAAGTGACCATCAGCATAGAGCCGTTTTGTCCTACTGTCTCGTAGTCCAAATCGATGCCTACAATGGCATTTGCGCCGAGTTCCCGCGCGCGTTCCTCCATTTCTTGTAAAGATGTGTCCTTAGCATCGCGTAGCACCTGCTCGTATGTGCCGCTGCGCCCGCCGAAGAAGTCGCGCAATCCGGCCATAAAATCCTTTAGTACATTTGCGCCTATGATGGTTTCCCCGGTCACCACTCCGAGATAGCTGACGATGCGGCTGCCCTCAACTGTCGGTGTTGTTGTCAGAATCATAATGCTTTTTTTATTGTGGTTTCACTTCTTTCACGCGGAGGCGGTCGCCGTCGCTGCTGACTATGGAGCGATAGTAGTCGTCAGAATATCCGGGAGAGTCGGGACTTACCGGATAGCCGTCGGCCGTGCGCTCGAATTTTCCGTCTTTCTCCTTTTTCACGCGTCCGTCAAGATATTTCACGAACAGATATTCGCCAAGCTGGCGGTAGCGTGCGGTGGCCGAGTCGGAAACGCTGTCGCTGAATGCCGTGAGCAGGGCGTTTGCCTTTTCGGGCGATTCTTTATACAGTTTCAATGCTTCAGCTTCCACTTTCTTGGTGGATTCCACATAGCTGCTTTCGATTTCCGTCTGCACTTTCTTCACGTCCGGATACACTTGCGAATAGCGTATATAAGTTTGGTTTGCCACGAAGTTGTTTACCCAGAATGCCGAAGTCCACGACAGGGTATAGAAATCGCCGTTGCCCTGACGGTAGCATTCCGGCACTTTGGTTATGGCGCAGTATATCGGGTTGTAGACGGTCATAGCCGAGTCGTCGACACCGAACCAAAGAATACCGCCAATTTCGTCGGGAAGCCACGAACGCATCTGGGCAACAAGAGTGAATCCGGTCTGTTGCGTTGCTATCGGGCGTTCATGCACATATTCCACAGAGTCCGATTTCCAAATCAGCGGGGCAAAACGATAAGGGGAATGCCACGGTCCGGCACCCGGATCTTTTGTCATATCCAATTCCGTGCCGTCGAAATGGTCGCGGAGCATTGCCTGCATATCCTGCACGCTCAACTTGCGGTCAGGCTTGATATAAAGCGGAAGCACCTCGCCACTCTCCGCCAATATGTAAGGAAGATATTTGTCCATACCTTTGGCGTATTTGTTATAGAACGACCATACACGTCCGTCGCAGCCGCGCAGGGCAAGGTAGTCGGTGACGGCGTATGCGTTGCAGAAACTGAAATCCTCGTCTTTTCCGTTGAAATATCCCATGTCGCGGGCAAATGAAACCACGTCTTTTGAGTAGATGCAATTTTCCTTGTCGTCGAACGGTATCTGGTGGATTCTTGATTGGTTGGCGTGACCGCTGATGCAATCGTCAGGGATACGGATTGCCACCCATACCGCACCTTTTTCCTTCATTCCTTTTGATACCATTTCCATTATCCACACTTCGTTCGGGTCGGCTATGGAGAACGATTCTCCTGTACTGCGGTAGCCGTATTCATTGACTAAATCTGTCATCACCTTTATCGCTTCGCGGGCTGTGCGTGCACGTTGGAGTGTGATGTAAATCAAAGAACCATAATCTATTATGGCGGTAGTGTCCATAAGTTCCGGACGGCTCGACCATGTCGATTCCGTGATGGCGAGTTGGTGTTCGTTCATATTCCCTATGGTGGCATACGTATGCTCGACCTGTTTGATTTCACCGAGATATTTGTTTGTGTCCCATTCTCTTACCTCAAGCATTTCGCCTTTTTTGTGGTCGGCGGCAGGATGATGGTAGAGTTCTCCGTAGAGCACGTATGAATCAGCGTTGTAGGTAATCATTGTGGAGCCGTCGGTGGTCGCCCCTTTTCCGGCAAGTAGGCTTGTGCATGCGAAAGATGCGATTTGGGAGGCCGCAACTGCCGCGCCTATTGTCAACAGTATTTTCTTCATATCTATCAGTATTTGTTCATTTAAAAGCTATTGTAAGTACATTCTCATCGACAAGTAGTGAGACCATATTATAACTGCGTTTGTAAGCGGTTGATGTATAGCAGTTTTCTGGTGTGTCGGCATACACATTGTCTAAATGTATATGCAAATCTTTCGCAAAATCCACTCCTTCTTCGGGAATCAGCTTGAAAAGAGCTTCTTTTGCCGTCCAAAGGATTGTATTAAGCACAACCGAATTGCCAGTATGCCGCAATTCGTCTGCGTTCTGTACCCGTTCGCGGATGCGCATCACACGTTCTTCTATCTGTTCGACATCGACACCGACCGCATCTTTTGAATAGGCGATGGCTACCATGCCGCGGCAATGGGATATGCTTATCTGTGGTAAATCTTTTCCGTCGTCCGATGCTAAATAAGGTGCTCCGGAATTGTGGTGACGGAGAGTGCATCCGTTGCCGAACAGCTCTTTTATCATAAGGTTTGTTGTGATGATTTCGCTGCGGCGGTTATCGGAACGCACATTTGAAGCGAGGTGACGCAATCCGAAACAAGCCGAATCCGAGAAATCCAGCATATCCGGAATTTCGGCAATAGCCACTTCTATATTGTCGTTGATTTTGATTTTTCGGAGTTTCATTTATTTCTTTGTATTGAATTTAAGATGCTTCACGAGGTAGGAAACATCATCGTTCAGGTAGTTTATTATAGGTGCTATCGAGTCGTAGTTCTCCACATTGTCGAGGACAACCGTCCCTGAGACAATATACGATAGGCTGTCTGTTGCGATGAAATGTACCGGGGTTACGCAATTTTCCTCTGTATAAAACATAGAGGCTGAATAACCGCCTTCAGGATTGTAGTATCGGTAAATGTCCGGTTTATGGTTGCCGGAATCCATTGCTACCCGTTCCTCTTTTTTGAGCATTGTTTCTATGAAATCGTCATGGCTGCCTATTCTTTCATACGAGCAAAAAAAAGATGCGCCGTATTTTGCGTATCGTACACTGAATCCGCTGTCATTGCCGCTTATTTCGGCATTTGCGTTGAGCATTATGTTGAGTTCCGGATATGCGCAGGTATATGTGGTGTCGTAAGTGCGCTCAACACGCGGATATGCTGCCGGCCGTGGCGTCGCCGCTTGCTTCTCGGAGCAGGAGACGGCTATAATCGACAGTGCAATCAGTACGACAACGTAGATTGCCATGCATTTCCACAAATGCCTTTTGCCTTTTTTGCTCATTTTCATTCCGCTTTTCCTCCGTCTTTTGGTAATACTTTCACCTTGACGGTGTTGATGCGGAATTTATCGATGTTCATTACAATAAACTGGCATCTGCCGAATTCAATGGTTTCCGTGTCTTGTGGAAAATCGTGCTTTATGTTGAGAATCAATCCTGCAACGGTCTCGGCATCTTCTTCAACTTCTTTGAAGTCTGATTCGTCAAGCCCTGTGGCACGGTAGAAATCATTGAGCGGGGTCTTTCCTTTAAAGATATATGTGTCGGGTGACAATTGCGAATATGAATTTTCGTCCTCGTCGTATTCGTCGTTGATTTCACCGACAATTTCTTCCAATACATCTTCAAGGGTGACAATACCTTGCGTTCCGCCATATTCATCGACCACGATGGCCATGTGGATTTTTTTCTTGCGGAAATCTTCAAGAATGTCGTCAATCATTCGTGATTCGGGTACGAACAGCGGTTTGCGCACAAGCGATTGCCACTTGAATGAATCGTCTTTATTACCAATATATGGCAGTAAATCCTTGGCATAAATTATGCCTTTCATATTGTCTTTATTCTCAAGGTATACCGGCATCCGTGAATATCCCGATTCTGTAATCTTCTCGATTAATTCGCTGAATGGAGAGTTCCATTCAATGTCGGTGATGTCGACACGTGGAGTCATGACTTCCGACACGGTCTTGCCTCCGAATTTCAAAACTTCTTTCAGCATGGTTTTCTCTTTTTCTTCTTCCTCGTTTTCATTCGAGGTTTCCAATGCTTGGGAAATTTTGTCGAGCGACAAATCATCGGATTTGTCGGATATTATTTTGTCGACGGTTTCGATGCTGATTGCTATCAGGCGTGAGAATGGCGAAAAAGCCCGGCATAGCAGCGATATGCCTTTTGAGGTTGCTACGGCCCATCCTGCTGGATGGCTTTTGGCTAATAGTTTTGGCAGTATGACTCCGATGGCTGTCAAAAGCAGTATGACAATGACAAGGTTCAATAAAAATCCGATAACTGCATTTTCCGCTATGAAAATTCTGCATAAGGCATAGTTCGCGAAAATTATCATAATGGCATTCATAAAATTGCCTGCCATCAAAATTGCCGCAAGCAATTTCTGCGGGTTTGAAACGATAGTGCGTATGCGTTCTTTTGCATTTTCGTTGCTTATATCGTCGATATCGTTTTCGCGTAGTGCCAGATAAGCGGATTCCGAGCCGGAAATAATGGCTGAACACAACAATGCCGCCATTGCGATGATAATGGAAATGATTATTCCGGTTGTCGGTGTTTGTACAGTGATAAAGTCGGCTACCGCTGTCGCGGCATTAAGAGTTTGGTTTAAAACGCTAAGATAAGGGTCAGGGTCCAAAATAATAAAAATTAGTTCAACAATAACGGAAAGCACATAAGGGATTCCTCTTTAATCGGGGGCAAAGATAACACATCCGTCGTCTAAGACAAAATATTTACGATAAAATAATTATCTTTGTTGAAATTATCACACATTAAATTCAGATATGAGAAAAATTATCACTTTCTTGCTTTGCGCGTTTATTGGCATGGCTGCTAACGCAAGGCAAATTACAGAGCGTCAGGCTCTGCAAGTGGCGGCGAAATATGCCGACATCGATGTGAAAAGTAATCCGTACAGGATGAAAGCTGCCGGGAAACAGCAAGAAACGGCGGCTTATTATGCATTCAACATTGGCGACAATGAAGGTTTTGTAATCGTATCGGGAGATGATTCGCTTACCGAGCTTGTCGGCTACTCCGACAGCGGCTGCTTCGACCCGGAAAATATGCCTGATAATATGCGTTCTTGGCTGCAGGCATATTCCGGTTATGTGGCATCCGTGCAGGTGTCGGAAAGCAAGGCAAAGCGGCAACGCCTTAGTGAGGTCACAACAGTCACGGTGCGTCCGTTCTTGTCTACAAAATGGAATCAGAACGAGCCTTTCAACCGTCTTGTGCCTGTATTGCAAGGCAATACGCATTGTGCTACAGGATGTGTCGCGACGGCAATGTCTCAGATAATGAAGTATTACGAATGGCCGGAGCAGGCCGAAGGCTCATATTCATATACGGATGTTTACGGACACAATTTGTCGGCGGACTTCTCGCAAAGCGTATATGATTGGGACAATATGCTTGACGAATATTCGATGTATTATGATTCAGGCAATAATCTTGTCGCGGAGTACGATGACAATCAGGCAGCGGCGGTAGCTAAGCTGATGTTGGATTGCGGTATTTCTGTCGGTATGAATTATAATGCGGTCAGTGGCGCGTCGTCGGCAGCCATTTCGCATGCGTTTACTGCTTACTTCGGGTATGATTCAGAGACTTTTTTCCGGGATAATATTTCGAGCGGAGAATTTATGAAGGTCTTGCTTGAAGAACTTGACGGAATGCGTCCGGTCTTGATTTGTGGCGAAGGACTTGGCGGTGCTCACGCATTTGTCGCTGACGGATACGATTCAAATAATTTTGTCCATATCAATTGGGGTTGGGGCGGATATTCCGACGGCTATTTCAACATCAATTACCTTGACCCGGAAGGCCTTGGTACGGGCGGTGGCTCGGGGGCATATCAATGGAAGCAGACGCTTACTATTGCCAGCCCTGACAGTGAAGGAGCGCATCAGGAACGTGAACAGTTGCGTCTCGCTTATATGTCGGGTGGCAATTATGTCACAGGAGTGTCGATGGATGCTGAGTCGTTTTCTCAAAACAGGACTCAGGCGGTACTCCTTGGAGGAGTGTATAATATAAACGGTGTCGCTTTTAACGGGGAATTCGGTGTTGGCGCATTCGGCAGCGAAGGTGGAATGTCGGTTATACATACTGCTCCTATAACGATAAGCAATGATGAATTTGTATCAGGAGCTTATGTCACTGACCCGCTTTCTGTTTATATGAGTTTGCGTGGATTGCCTGACGGAGATTATGAAATCCGTGGAATTTCGAAAGAATATTCTGATGAATATGATTATGACTGGGTGGCGTTCGATTCCGATTTGTGCTTGAAAATTAAAATCGAGGGCGGTACGGTCACTACGTTCCCGGTTGAACAGCAATTGTCGCTTGCGGAACAAATCGGGATACCGGAGAAGATTTATATGAATTCTACTGTGGAATTTACGGCTACCGTTCATAATAATTCTTCCGTGGCTGCGGATGGAATGATAAATTACGAGGTGGTGCGGCGATCTGATAATTATAGGTTGTATTCAGAGTCGGTAAAAGCGATAGTCTATGACAATAATGATTATGCTGCCGCATTGAGCGTGCCTGTGCAAAATGGAACGTTTGACTATTCTGAGGAATATGTTATCCGAATCGTGGATTTCACGCTTTTGTCCGGCGAGGCAATTCCAGTTGAGACGGAATTTGGGCAATGTGTTTTCTCGATTGATGAAGGGGTGGCACAGCGGCAATTGTCGTTCTATGAGGGTGAATCTGTTGACAATTCCGGAATCTCATTGAATCTTAAGGACTTCGAGAATAAAGATTTTATAAGTAAAGGCACAAGGGTTTTCGTTACATATACCAATCTGATGAATTCTTATCAAACTGATTGGGAAGGCAGCATTTCTTGCGCGCTTTGCGGTGCGGATGGTGAAATTATCGGGTATTCTGACAGATATGCCGATATGAAATTAGATGCAAATACTGTATATATAAATCCGACGGATGTTTCTTTTTCCCCGGATTTGAGCGGATTGGCTGACGGTTTGTATTCGATAATACCGGTCTCGAAGGAATACGGAGCTACAGAGTGGGTGCGTTTTGACCATCCGGCGAAAATTGATATAGACATAAAGGGTGATTATGCTTATATACGTAATTACGATTATAGCATCTCGCAAGAGTCGGAAATATCGCATAGTGGGGAGCTCTTGAGCGGAGAGACTGTGGTGTTCAGTGTGCAGATGCGGAATAATAGCGATGAAGAAGCTGTAGGCGATTTTTCCTATGAAGTCAGACGGCAATCCGACAACGTTATTGTGGCTGAGGGTGCCGAACGGGTCGATTTGCAGGCATATTCCACAAGCTCTGTCATGATAGAGCTGAATCTGTCGGAAAATCATTTTACTAAAGGTGTTTATACTATTGCTGTAACAGGCTATCAGTCGGCTACACATTCTGATTTTGAATTTGTTTCCGCTTACAATCCTTATCAATTCTCTATAGGTGTATCCGGCGTTGAAAGTGTAGATGCTGATGATGTGGCAATCTATCCTAATCCAGCTGAAGATTATGTGACAGTGGAATGTGACGGTGCAATATGTTCAGTCGATATATTCAGTGCGGGTGGGCAGCTTGTGAAGAGTTTAAGCGGGACCGATGCTTCAGTCGGCATTTATGTCGGAAATCTTCCGTCTGGGTATTATGTTATCGCTATAAAAACGGACGATGGTAAAACTGTAAGGAAGCAGATGCTGAAGCAATAAATATGCCGGTTGTTTGGAACCGTACAAAAGGATGCGCCATCGTGTGCATCCTTTTGTGTTTTTAATTTATGATAATTTACGCTATATTTGCACTCATAAAATTATTGTTTATGGATGAAGATGTACTCAAAAAGCTGAAAAAGGACGAGGACGGCTTGCTGACATACGAATATATAGCCAACAACATGGGCAAATGCGACAGTATTATGCCTGAGTTGATTGACAATATAATTAAGGTTGACCGTAATGGGCAGTTCATCGTGAGTACGGCAAGATATTTGAACGCAATAGACAAAAAAAAGTATGCGTCAGGAATCGACACTTTAGTAAAAGCAGCGATAGAAAGAGACCGTGAGCATAAGTATATTCCGGATTTGTTGTCGAGCCTCTGGGGCGCCGATTATAATATGCATGTTGATGAGTTGAATGCGAAAGATGATAATTTCCGTAGGATTTACAAGAGGGTATATCAAAAGGGTATTTAATGTAAGTTTCTTTGCTTTGTTTGTATGCGGATTGGGTATGTTGGCGATTCCGTCGTATGCAAGTGGCAAAGGGGCGGTAAATAATGTGAATATGCAGGAAAAACGTGTGGAAGTGGTGCTTGAGACCACTGCCGGCAATATTAAGATTGCGCTTTATAATGAAACTCCCGGTCACAGGGATAATTTTGTGAAAAATGTAAAAGAGGGAGCGTATGACGGTGTGCTTTTTCATCGTGTGATAAAGGATTTTATGGTACAGGCCGGTGACCCTTCATCAAAAAATGCGGAAAAAGGCAAGATGCTTGGGGCGTCTGACTATGGAACGGAAATCCCCGCAGAGTTTGTTCCCCGCTATTTCCATAAAAGAGGTGCTTTGGCCGCGGCGCGTACTGGTGATAATGTGAATCCGGAAAAGAAATCGTCGGGTTCTCAGTTTTATATCGTAACAGGTAAAAAATATAATGCCGCAGAATTGGCACAGATGGAAAAAACGATGCAGCACCGCCAGATGCAGGCGCTTTTCGATTCGCTTGCTGCATCCCGCAGGTCGGAGATTATGGATTTGCGGCGTGCCCGTAATTCGGCCGGATTACAAGCTTTGCAAGAAGAATTGATAAAGCAGACGGAAGATTCTTTGAGAGGAAAACTTGCTAAATTCACCGACGAGCAGAAAGATGTTTATACAACAATAGGCGGAACTCCGTTTCTTGATGGTGCCTACACCGTCTATGGGGAAGTGACTGAAGGGATGGATGTCGTTGACAAGATACAGTCTGTCGCTACTGACAGTAACGACCGTCCTGTCGATGATGTGAAAATAATAAAGGCAATCTTGGTGGATGATTGAGGTAAGCAGGTATAAATTGAGCAATGGGCTGCGTATAGTTCATAACCGTAATGCCGCTACACAGATGGCGGCATTCAATTTATTATATTGTGTAGGCTCGCGTAATGAATCCCCGGAGCACACAGGGCTGGCTCACCTGTTGGAGCATCTGATGTTTGGTGGTTCGGAAAACGCCCGGAGTTTCGATATGCCTTTGCAGGAAGCCTGTGGTGAAAATAACGCGTGGACAACTGCCGACATTACTAATTATTATGAGGTCCTGCCTGTATGTAATATAGAAACGGCTTTCTGGCTTGAATCTGACAGGATGTGCAATCTGTTGCTCGATGAGCGCAGTTTGTCTGTGCAGCGTAGTGTCGTGGCGGAAGAATTCAAACAACGCGTCCTGAATGTGCCTTACGGCGATCTTACACACATTTGGAGGGATTTGGCTTATAAGGTGCATCCTTACCGTTGGCCGGTTATCGGATTGCGGGTGGAAGATATAGAAAATATGCCGGCCGAAATCGTCAGGGATTTTTATAAGAAGTATTACGCTCCGGATAACGCTATACTTTCAGTTGTTGGCAATATCCATGCCGATGAGGTTTTTAAGATGGCGGAAAAATGGTTCGGGGGAATATCGTCGTATTCTGCAGGCCGCAAAGATTCAATTGAGCATGAGCCTGAACAGCAATCGGGACGTGCGGTGAAAGTCAACCGTGATGTGCCGGGCAATGTGCTGCTCCGCGCATATCATATTTGCGGGCGTCTGGATGCTGACTATCCGGCGTGCGACTTGCTTAGCGACGTGTTGGCCAACGGTCGTTCGTCGCGGTTTTTCCGTAATATTTTTGCGAAAGGAGGGCTCGTCTCGTCGATTGACGCGTCTGTAACGGGCGAATTGGATGCCGGTGTCCTGCTGATAAAAGCGCAATTGCTGCCGGGTGTTAGTTTCGATGCCGTGGAAAAAGCCATTGATTTGGAACTGGAAAAGGTGATTGAGGGTGATGTTTCTGGCGGTGAAATAAAAAAGAATGCCAACAGGTTTGAGTCTAACCATCTTTTTTCTAACATCAATAATGACGAGCGCGCGTCTAATCTTGCGTACTATGAAATGCTCGGAGATGCTGATATGATAAATTTGGAGTGTGATAGATACAGGAATGTGTCGGGTCGGAAATTAGCTGAATTCGCAGGCCGTGTTCTTAGAAAAGAGAATTGCTCTACGGTGTATTATGAGTCAAACCTTGTCTGAGATTATGTTGTATAACATGAAAACGCCTTTTTAGTGACGATGTGGGAATATTTTGGCATTTTCTTTTGTAGGTATAAATATTATCGTGTATATTTGAACGATATTTTGAAAGTTACGGCTGCTGTTTTGGCCGTATGAACCTAAACATAAAAGATATGGAATCGTGTGACAAGTCAGTTCTTACCCAAGGGCAGAATAATGACGAAACCTTGAACCCCATTGTAGCGGATAGCCAACAGGAGGTTAATGATGTAGTAACAACAAATACAGAGGCTGTGCAATACAGCTCGATGACGAAAGAGCAACTGGTAGAAACATTGTCTGAACTTGTCGAGAAACCAGTGGACGAGGTGAAAGACGATGTCGGTGCTGTGAAACATGCTTTTTATGCCATACGGAAAGTGGAATTGGAAAAGGAGCTTGAGGCTTTTAAGGGAAATGGCAATGAAGAAGCAGCTTTTGCACCGAAGCCCGACGAGGCGGAAAACAGGCTTAAAGAATTGCTCAACAGATATAAAGAGCGCAGGGCTGAGCGTCTTGCCGCTCAAGAGGCCGAGATGCAGGCCAATTTAGATAAAAAACGGAAGGCTCTTGACGAATTGGAGGAGATTGTAAAGGATGCCGACAGCATAAATAAGCATTATCAGCAATTCCAGCAATTGCAGCAGGATTTCAAGACGGCAGGAGATGTCCCTCCTTCCGAGGATAAGGCTTTGTGGAAGCGTTATCAGACGGTGACGGAGCAATTCTATGATTTGTGGAAGATTAACCGCGAATTGCGCGATTATGATTTCAAGAAAAATCTTGAAGCGAAGTTGCTGCTTTGTGAAGCCGCGGAAAAGCTGTCGGAAGAGAAAGATGTCGTTTCCGCTTTCAAGAAATTGCAGGAGCTGCACAATAAATGGCGGGAAATCGGACCTGTGGTTAAAGATCTGAGGGAAGATTTATGGAAACGCTTCAAAGATGCCTCTACGGTAGTTAATAAGCGCCATCAGGACTTTTTCGAGAAGCGCAAGGCTGACGAGAAAGTCAACGAGGCTGCTAAAATCGCCATTTGCGAGGAAGCCGAGAAGATAGAGTTCAAGGATGTGGCTTCATACTCTAAATGGAATGAGCTTACGAAGCAGATTATAGAGTTGCAGGAACGGTGGAAGACTTTGGGATTCGCTTCCCGGAAAGTAAATAACGAATTGTTTGCCAGATTCAGGAAAACGTGTGATGAGTTTTTTGCGAAAAAAGCAGAATTTTATAAGAAAGCGAAAGAGGAATCGGCCGAGAATTTGGCTAAGAAACAGCAGCTTTGTGAGCGTGCGGAGGCTTTGAAGGACAGCACGGACTGGAAGAAAACGACTGACGAATTCATCAAGCTTCAGAAAGAATGGAAGACCGTCGGTCCTGTTAGCAAGAGAAGCAATGATGCCGTTTGGAAACGTTTTATCACAGCTTGTGACTATTTCTTTGATAATAAGAATAAGAACAAGAGTAATGAGTCGAAAATAGAGGCGGAGAATCTTAAGGCAAAAAAAGAAATAATCGAAAAGCTGAAATCTCTTGATGAAAATATGCCTAAGGACGAGGCTCGCCAATATTTGAAGTCTTTGTCGGCCGACTTTATGAAAATCGGCCATGTGCCTTATAAAGAAAAAGATAAGGTGTTCGACGAGTATAAAAAATTGCTGGATGCCGCATACGATAAGCTTGGAATAAACGACAGCAAGGCGCGTCTTGACAGTTTCGCCGGAAGTGTTGAGGAATTGTCCTCCGACAAGAACCGTCTGTTCCGTGAGCGGGAGAAGCTGATGCGCCAATACGAGCAAAAGCGCAACGAGGTGAAGACTTACGAGAACAATCTTGGTTTCTTTAACATAACTTCTAAATCGGGAGGAAATGTCCTGAAAGAAATGGAGCGTC
>UMFR01035196.1_pt1 | contig 37543 bp, 36 predicted proteins | sample 1965041 | NCBI WGS metagenome assembly UMFR01 (sample SAMEA4836049, study PRJEB28245) | human gut metagenome | biome: gut microbiome; material: fecal sample | place: Denmark | collected 2008
AAGAACTTATATTCTCCTCGGCTGTCGGAATATCCTTTCTGTAACTTCAACTGGACTTGCCATTGTGCGCTTATGATTCTCGGATTCAGTTCTCCGGTATATAATACTCTCTCACTCTCCAAAGATTCCATTCATTCTTAGGTGTTTAATTTTTTGGTCAATCTGTCTGGTACAGACTAGCCAATACGTCCAGTTTCTTTTAGACACCTTATACAGTTTTTGAAACTAGCTATTTTTTAATGCTTCATCAAATATATTCAACAGCCAAGAATCTTGCTTAAAGCTATTCCACAAGAAAGGGCAACGTTGCATATGTTATTTAAAAGTGACCGCAACGTTGTAGCTAGTATGTGCGCTTTGTACTATTACCCGGTATATAGACTACCTTTGAAACTGCTTATATAACTGGCTTTTCATGTATTTATGCTACTATTCACTCCTGCCCGGTGCAACCTTCTATATCCTAGAGTGGTGGAAAATCCGATAAGGCTACAGGATACTCCTTATTTTGCAGAAATTCATGCATTACGGTATCGACAAGCCATTCAGTCCTTAAAAATCCTATAAGTAGTGTCTCTTATCTGCAAAGAAAGAAGTTTTTCTGTGCTACTCTCCTGCTATTTTGTATGCTATATAATTGCGTAAGTATTTATAGTTCCAGATATTTTTGTTTTCTTTCTGTGTAATTTACTTGACTTTCCTATATGTTTATGGTATAATATTCATATAGTTAAGGAACGTTTGGTACAGAGATTTTAAAAGAATATATGTTTCAAAAAGATTGGAGGAATATAAAATTGGATAAAAATTTACACTGGTATGAACTTTGCTTTTATGGAGACGAAGATTCAGAAAGCAAAAATTATGTAGCAGAAAAGGCTTGTAGCTTTGTAATTAAAACAGAAATCGAACCTGTAATTAGTGACGACGTTGCATTAAAAATTCTGTTTGGCGAATATCCAACAGAGGATGAAATTGACTTAATCAATCACTGCACTTGCGTTATGGAAGTTAGCGAAGATGAAGCAAATTTCTTTGACATTGAAGGACTTACAAAGAGAATTGAAAATGAATATGGCATCTATTATGTAAGGGCTTGATTAAGACTTCCAACCTTTCCATTATGAGAACGGAACTTGTTTAACGGATGAAGAAAGAACGGAATTGGAAAATTGGTTTATTACTTGCGGATGAATAAATGAAACTAAGATTCCAAGACAAGGAGTGATATAGCATGACAAATAAAGAATTAGCTAAATTATTATATGAAAATGAAAATGTTTCATTTGGAATGATTGACAAACCTAATATAATCATCACAAACGGAACAATTAATTATGATAGTGGGTTTTGCGATGAGTATAATAAAAATGCAATTATAATATATGCAAAGGATGTGAAGGGATTATTTCATTTTGGAATAATACTTAGAGAATCATTTACTGATATCCAAACAATTTCACAAGATTATATAGAATTTCTTTTAGAAAATAATGGATTAAGTAGAGAAGATTGCTTGTGTATTTTATCGAAATGTATGGGTTAATTTATGACAGGTAGTGGGCTTCTCACAGATGGAGTTAACTGAACTATATCCCAAAATAGAAATAGTTGAAAATTAGAATTTAAGGAGAGAAATCTATGAGCAAATACAGATTAAACTATTATGGAATTGACGCTGGAAATTATGCGATTGTGGAGATGACCGACGAGGAAGCTGAAATTATGAAGAGAATTTTAACAGACGCCAATGAGCAAGTAGAAAATTCCTATGTCGGTATCATCGAGGTCGGCGAAAAGGTTGGCGATTAACAATTTCTGCGAAGTACTGGGCGTATTTGAAGTATGCCACGGAAGTTTCGGAATTGTGGATTTAATATTTAATGAAAAAGAAAGTTGTCTATGTTGTCCTCAATGCGGAGAACTCATTGAGGATGGAGATGATAATGATGATAATTCATAATGAAACACGGAGGAAATTGTAGGTTTTAATGTTTGCAGTGTCCTTTTTGCATGTCTTTTTCTTAAAAGCCTCATTCCGTTTTTAAAGAACTGGTAATCGGCTTAATTCTGTGTGCAAATTATCTGCAAAGAAAAACTTATTCCTCTGCTCTGCTTCCACCCGTGCGATACAGAATTTGCCAACGTCGATACATGTAAAAAATGTAGAATCTACATATATTATACTTGACATTCTAATGATTGTATGGTATAATATTTATATAGTTAAGGGAGATGCTTATACGGGGAGGTAATCCAATTGTCCTCGAATACTGGAAAAGACTTTATAAAATGGATTAGAGACACTATTAATCCACAGATATTCTTACACTTAGCAATGTTCGCAAAGGACTAAGAGAAATATATGATTTCTATTGTGGAAATACCGAGGAGTAACGTACTCCATGAGTATAAGCAGTAAAGATAGGAAACATTTACTATCCTGCTTTGCTCTCTTACTGGCTACATTTTAAAATTGACATTATCTAATTTTTGGCTTGCAGTTATATTTGCCATGTTTCTGCAAGCGTATAATCCTTATCTTTCTTTCTAACAGAAAAAGACACTGTAGATTAAGTTCTGCGGTGTCTTTTTCGTGTTGCTTCTTCTGAAAGTCTCATTCAGTTTTTAGGGAGATATGAGCCAGCCCCAAAGCAAAGGCTCGATTCAGTTTTTAGAATTGTCTATAACCAAAAGCATTATTCCTTGCCCGGCTTTACATTTGCAGATAACCATTTACATTATAGGCGTGAAATTGACTATAAAATAGGTGCGACAATAACTATTGCCGATATATCCTGCACCAATCAGATAGTTATGTTCGCACCTATTATATGATTTCTTTTATGTCTATATCAACTCAATACAATGTTGCCACGGGTTATACGGCTAAGCACATTTAGCAAGATATTCTTCAAGTGCTTTTTGTTTATCCTTGTTCCAATGCTCTTTGAAATCTTCTTCTGTACATAGCTCAATCCTCTGTGTACCTTCTGCCTGCCATAACTCTTTTTCACTCATAACTCCAAGCTTTTCTCTTTCGGTGGCACTTAGGTTGTATACCCAGTTTGGAATATGTGCCACGCAGTTGCACTCTCTTATCTCCTTACACATAGGATGTGAAGTGTATCCTACTTTTTCAAGTTCTGCAACATTGTGTCCGCTTACCCATACAAGTACGTGAGTAGGCTTAAGTCTGCGAATTTCATCTGCAAAGTAAACCATTCTTTGTGACTGTGCAACTGTTCTCTGAACCTCGTTATGATACTGGATAGCGTCAGTCTTAGTTTCCATAAAGCGGTCACTTGTTGTATCTATGGTCTGAACACCACTCATCTTCTCAAAATACTCTGCTGTTCCTTGCGCATTTACTTTCATGACAATCCATGTGGTACAACATTCTACAATCTTCTCCCATGTCTTATCGTACAGAGTTTCAAGCTGTGCAAGTGACTGGACTACCACCCAACACCTAATATCTCTCGACCTGACCTGTGAAATCTTTGAGTCAAATGCCGGAATGACGCCCAGATTGTAGAACTCGTCCATTAGCAACGTGACTGGTATTGGTAACTTGTGGTTCATCTGAGCGTCGGCTAACTGTGTTAACTGCTCAAACATTAATGTGAATGTCATTGCAACTAACCACGACGTCGGTTTTGGGTTCTGGTCGTTCAATGTGATGTAATAGATACATTTTCTCTTGCCAAGTAAAGAGAGGTCAACATCGTCCTCACTTATAAGCTTCTGAATGACTGGATTAGCCAATGCCTCTAAATGGGATGATAAACCACTCTTACATTGGTCTTGAACCTGCGCCGACATTGTGCAAAAGTTATTAAAGTATGGGATTGCCGGATTATCTCTGTCTAATCCCTTTGCGATAGCACTAACCTGTGTACAGGTTTTTTCATTTACCGTTTTGTATACGGAAGTAAGTGTTTTAGGTATTCCTTCTTCATTTGTAGCTATATAAACCATAATGGCTTTTAAAAGGTTCGTTTCGATAGTCTTCCAGTAATCTTCCTGCTCTTCTCCGTAAATGTTGGATATGATTGTTTCTGCAAGTGTTGTGATGAGAGACACATCTTCTCCAACAAGTGACATAAAGTTGATGGAATCTGAATGCAGGAAGAACCTATTATCAAAATTTAATACCTTTACAACATAACCATTTGCTTTTGCCATTTCCGCTGTTGAGCCGTATATATCTTTCTTCAAGTCTGTAACAACCATTGATTCCCCGGCTCTAATTTTCTGCATGATTGCCGGAATGATGTACGAGAAGGTTTTTCCACAACCCGGTGCACCTACAACAAACACATTTTTATTTAAACCTTCTGCTACTTTTTCTTTGCCGGTATTCAAAATATACATCTCATGTTCGTTTTCAGTGTCGCATCCGAGAATAATATCCTTTAAATCTGGATAGTCCCCGTACACGAACATATTTCTACGTTCTTCTCGTGTGGCTTTCATTGCCGTGCCATTGTCGCCTTTTTCCGAACCGTTATAGTTTCTATCCTTGTCTCTGATTGCTGTTTTATGTGTTCCGACAATGAATTTAGTCAATCCAATGTTGACCAGAACGAATATTGCCAGTCCTGCCACCCATGACACAGGACTTTTGATTGAATAAATAAGCCAGTTTGATACCGTAAAGTGAGCTATATCTCTTGACATGATTGCACTATATGTACCAAGAACTCCACCAAGAAGCAATGAAGCGACTCCGGTTGTGATTCCAACACGGATAACTGCTTTTTTATTCTTCTGTGCTTGTTCCTTTACGAAATCATACCAGATTTTCATTGAAGACTGATTCTCAAAGTCTGGTTTATCAATATCTTTTTTATTTGCCATATCTTGTATGCTCCTTTCTACAAAGAGTAAAACCTTTGCCGTTAGCAATTAAAGTGTGTGAAAGCACATATGCAACATACTTTATCTACCCTCTGTCTGCATCACTCTGTAACCGCGCTTTGAAATTTTGATACTGCATCTTCAAATTCATCAAATGAAACACTAAAGATTTTCGCACGTCCTTTTACTACTTCGTTAAGAAAGTCTACTTGGAAATCAAAACAGTATATATGGTATTCTTTGTCGGAAATTTCTGCGTTAAGAAGAAATTTGTACAATCTAGTTGCATTTGGGATGCAAAATAAAAGCACCGGATTTTCTCCGCTATGAAAATCTGCAACAGAACCAACTTTTGCTTTCTTTAGCGAACTATCATCTTCGAGAAAATAATTAAACATATCTTCCTTCCACTGTTTTTTACTCATAAAGTCAGTCATAAATCTTCCTTGTTTCGAATATGGAAGAAAATATGTGTTTGCAAACCCATTCTCAATAGATACCCGTTTTGTAAAAGCAGTTTTTCTTTTTGGAGATAAATCTTCGTCGAGAAACATTTCCACAAAAGGTCTGTCTTCGTCGGCAAGGATAATACAGTCATTGATTTCAAAGAAATCCAATTTTGTGCTGAATGATTTGGCAATAAGATTTGCCGTTCTAAATTTCATCTGCTGTTCCTGCGCTACCGCCCATGCCAATCTTTGCTCTTTTCCACTGTGATACACAAGATAAACTCCACCTTGCGATACAATAAATCCTTGTGCCCTTGTTGTGACTAGAAATTTATCATCTTCATTTTCATTATCAATTAGGGTTGTCCCACCTACGAGTTCCTTTACCTCTGAATCCGAGTAAAAATAAGCGTCGTTATTTTCTACTTTTTCTCCTGCATACAATCTCGGTTTATCTTCTGTTAATGTTCTGATAGATGTTCCTTTTAATAACATCACAATTTCACTGTACCGGAATGCTTTGATTGCGTCGGTTTTGTGACGTTTTGATTTATACCACCCTAAGCTTTTTGACTTTAAAGCTATAAAGCGGGTGTAAGTTCCGAGATATGGGATGAAGTTCTCAATGTATTGTTCATTGGTAGTTCCGAAATCTGATAGTGTAGCCACAAACTCAGAACCGATTCTCTTGATTGTTACAATTCCATTGTTTCTTAATCTTCGAATTGAATTTGTATAAGTTTCCCTGTCTCCGTCTAACACCTTTAATCCGTTATAGCTGACTCCGCCTGCTGTTAGGCAGATTTTTAATATTTCATTTATATATCCTTTTTTATAATTCAAATTATGTGTTTTTTTGTCTGATTGTTTAATATCCTCTTCGTCATTAACTACTGACACAGTGCACCTCCTGTTTTACTTCAAAAATTGTTTACCTGCGTGTCGCAGGCAAACAACTCCTCGTGTTCAAATTTGCAAACCCCTTGATTTCTCTGGGTTTTAAGTCAAAAATTTAATCGTTCTGATTTTTTTTCAAAATTCACTCAAAACGATTAAATTTTCCTTCATATTTGTTAATTGAATTTAATCGTTTTGGCACATATATTTTGATTGCCAGAACGATTAAATTAAATAAATTTTTATCGTTCTGTGAAGCCTATTTTATATAATCTGAACGATTAGATAAGATTATTTAATCAGTTTGCGCTTATAATACGCTTCTCTCAGAACGATAATTCTTATCTTGATTAATCGTTTTATCCTGCAAAAACAGCATCTGCCGGACGAGCAAGTTGCCTAATTTAATCGTTTGGTACTATACATATTCAGACCTTTCAACCAACTTATTCAATTGAAAACTCCGTATAATTAGGCTTTGTAATAGGATTTTTACTGTGGAAAATAACAATACTATGCGGAATCTGCAAATTCATTTTTTCAAATTTGTCAAGGATTTCCCTTTCTTCTTCATCCGTCTTAACACCAAACATAAATACGGAACGGAACGGAATCACTTCATCCTTCTGGTATTCTGCATCCAAGCAATCGTTTTCATATCTCTTTCGAATCATATCAATCTTATACATCTCATCAAGTGAAACATATGTAGCTTCATAATATTCTCCGTTCAAGATGAATGATAAAGCGACATTATTCATATTGGACGGAACAAGGGACAATACTTCATCCAAAGTTTTAGCTTTGTCGAGCAAGTAGTACAACGCATAAATAACATCTGTGTTAATATTTGCATTGGTCTGGAATCCACTATTTCCGCATGTGATATATCCTTCTTCATCTTCCTGTGTCGCCTCAATTGCTCTCATGCGGATAAGATTGTGAATGATATACTTTGGAACATTTTCACTACATCCTAAGAATTTGGTAAGGAATTGCTGAATTTGATCATAGGTCATTGCATCAACTGTCTGAATCAATTCAAATAAAATGTTTTCTTCTTTTGATAATTGGTTGTTTCTCATTTTCGAACCCTCCTAAAATTAATGTGTTGTAATTTTGAATAAAAATGTTAATAGTTCATTATTAATGCGTCGTTATGTGTATTATTACGTCGTTGCCATGGCGAACATTTTGAAATGCTCCCAAGACACCGCAAATATTCTTTCTTACAACGCAATACCTTGTATTCGCAACGCTTTATATATGCATTACGACGCATTAGGATACTTTTCTTTCTTCTTGTGCTACTTTGTTTGCTTCCTTTTCAATACGGTCATTAATATCTGTACTCATGGTTTCAAGTTCCATATCAGTTGCTTCAATATGAATCTTGATTTTTTCAGTTCTGGTAACTAATAAACCATATGTCTTTTTAAGCTTTTCGATTTCTTTTACGGTGTCTGGTTTTAAATTCATCAGTCGAGTGGTCGATTCAATATCTTGTGGTTTCATTGCCAGATACAAATTGATTTCCGCATTATTTAAAACGTCCATACCCATTTCTCCGGCTTTTTCAAAATCGCCCATCTGCTGTGTGGCTGAAATTACACTTCCACCATATGAACGAACAAGTTTTACCATTCGGGATACCTGCTTTGCTGAATCTGGAATTACCATCATTTTCCAAACCTCATCCAAAACAATGATGTCCTTTGATGTGACATTTTCCTTTACCATGTTGTATATATAGTCAAATGCCAGATATAAAAATGAACTGAATAATTCAGCGGAAATCTTATCTTCGTCTATATCGAATACAACATATCTTGCATTTTCAATGTCAACATTTGTGTGACCATTCATGTTACTTGCTATCCCGTGAACAAATGGCTCTAGGGCATCCTTTATATTTTTCAATGAAGGATTGTCTTTGATTTCATCATATAAATCTCCGAGAATTGGCATTTCTTTCAGCGTTCCTGTATTTATATCTTCATAAATCGAAGCGTTATCGCTAGTGATACCTTTTTTTGCATATGTGTTGATAAGTGCTTTTTGCAGGGCATTGGTTTCTGTTGTAGTCATCCTCTCTCCATGCATTATCAGACTTATCCATGCACACACATTGACAATTTTATGCGTCATCCAGCTACCGGACAGTTTCTTTGAATTAACACCATCAATATTTAAAGCTTTTCCCTCTGGTCGGATGTCAAGCACATTAATTCTGTCTTCCGAGCCTTGCATCAATGAAATGAATGTTCCACCTATATTTTTGCAACCCTCGTAATAATCTTCGACTGCCTTTTTCGGAATGATGAAGAATGCACGGCAACCGTTTAAGTACATTCGCCGTCCTATAAGTTCTTCTGTAAATGTTTTACCCGCACCAGAACTTCCGATTATTGTCATGTTTGCATTAATGAACATAGATGTATCGAAAACATTTGGAGATACTATCGTTCCATTATCATTTACACCTAAGACGCATCCCTTGATGTCATATAATTGGTATGTGGTAAATGGATAAAGTGAAGTAATCGCATTAGACAGAATATTGTGTGCCATTTTATTGAATAATTTCGTTGTATACAGGCATGGCATTGTCTGTCTCCAAAAATCTTCACAAATATCAGTGGCTTCAATAATAGATACTCCGAGTTTTCTTTTATAATGGTCTTTCAAATCCGACACTATATTTTTCAATAATTCATATGAAGGTGTTCTGATTGTGACAATGACAGACATATTATATAATTCGCAGTCACCATTTAAGGATTCATAAACATAACTATTATTTTTAAGCTTATTGAACAAAAGTCTTCCCTTGTCTTCTTTTCCATTATATAATTTTTCACGGACTCCTCTTTCCGTGTTGGAATTATAAAATTTCAAAAGCGGTAATACGACATTTTTAGGATTGATTTTAAAAATATAGTCAACATCCACATATGCACCTGTTGCAATGTAGTCGGTAAATTCTCCACCAACTACTGAATCTGGGAATTTATGTCCGTCCAATCCGATAAATGTATAATACATTCCATCTTCACACATAAAATCTCTATTGAGAAAGTACAAACCTTTAGGTGCTAAATAGTCTGCCATAGCAGGAGACTTATTAGTTCCATGCAAATCATTAAATCTCTTGAAATCTGCATCTATTCGTGCTTTCCGTTGCAGGAATGATTCTGTCAAGGATGACTTTCTGTTGAAGAATTTATAAATTACCTCACATACAAATTCGTTGTATTTGAAATTTCCAGCATCCATTTTGAATTCCATGCAGGAGTTTCCACAATCTTGCAATGTCTTGATTAAATTATGGCGTTGCTCATCCATGGTTTTTACAATACTACCAAAGTCCTTGGCTTTTACGCCGTCTTCCCCAGAATATTCCCAGAAGATAAAGTAGCGTCTTACGATTGCCTTGGTAGAACCAATCTTATATATATAGTTAATGTAATCATTCAGACATTCTCGTGAAAAATCATTTGTCAGATGATGACTGTTGGAGACTACATTTTCAACCATATCTTTCACATCTGTATAATCGCTCATTACTTTTATGGAAAATTTATACCATTGCATCTGGAAAACATTATTGAAGCTATCAAGAATTCTCCTTTTCTCTTCAACCGTTTTATGTTCAAAGTTGATAGGAAAGACCTCAACCATCCCGACATAGCGGTTATCATTTGTGATAACAAGCCCGTTTCTTATGTCTTTAATTGGTATTTCTTCTTGCGATGAGCCTTCGTAATATTTTCCCGTAAATTCCTTTTCAGTAATATCCTCTGTCTTTTCCAATGCATATCTAGCTGTCTTTGCCAGTGTCGTCAGCGTCGTATTTTTCAATGAATTCAGTGAGTTTCTGTTTACTTTTTTCGATAACTGATTTAACAAAACCGTATTCTTCATAGTCTGTATACTGCGCTCCTTTCTTCCGCTTGTACTCAACGCCTCTTAAATGCAATACACGGCGTCTCTTTTTGAATCTGATTTCATCACGGATAAACTCAAAGATAGAACGGTTCTTATAGCCTTTTACAAATACAGTGAACAGTGTTGGCAGAATCACGATAAGTGTCATTATTTTAACAATCCGAGTGAATGGAATACTCAGAATGACAACTGAAACTGCAAACGGCACAATAATTGCTTCTGCTAAGTTTCTTTTCTCAATTCCATGAAACTTTGACTTCTCAATTACGTTGTGCGTCCACCTGTATACCAATAAATTATTTTCACTATTACTATCTTGCTCACTCATTTGACTTCCTCCTTTCTGAATTTAATCGTTTCTACATGCAATTGTATAATATTCAAAACGATATGTAAAGTAACGGTATTTTCTACATTTTTTTGCATAAAAAAAAAGAAACGGCTCATATCCTGCCGTCTCTTAAAATATTTTTTCATTCTTTCATATATACTTTTAAATCGTTAGCCGTATAATCATACTTTACATAAACAACCGAACCAGCTTCCGTACAAATTTTTAAATTAATGCACCCCCGTAGTTTTTCCTTGTCTGCAATCGTCAGTGCATTTCCTGTGATTCCTGCTTCTTTTAAAACGCTGTCAACTTCGTCGCCTATCTGCTCAATTCCAAGCAGAGGCATATTATATTCAGTAAGAACATTGAAGTTAGTTATGTAATTATAATCTTCATCTACTCCGCCCTCTATATAACTGTCACTGCGAGACGAATTTCTGCTACTTTCTGATAATTCACTAATTGATTCTGTATCATACAGTGTATCTTTTTCGTTTTGTTTTGCCGGGAACACAAATGCTATCAATAATATTATGATGATAATAGCTGATATACATAGAAATTTATCGCTTTTCTTCATAAAAATTTCCTTCCTGCTTCGCCTAACTAATATACAATCCACATTCTGCTTGATTTAGATGCTATAGCAGTTAACTCCGTGGCATCATAAATTACATCTTCATCAGTTTTGCCTAACGCATTCTTTTCTTCACTGCTCTTAGATGCATCATGCACTATGAAGTTTTCTCCGTCTATTCCAGTTATCAATAGATAACTTCCACCTTTTCCGTAAATGCTGTTATGTGGAATATAAACCAATATACAACCATGTAGCGTTTTAAGGCTGTCTGATGCTTCTTTCAGCTTAAATCCGTCTTCAACACAGCCTAATTCTAAGTCTTCTATAAAACTTATTATTTGCCCGGAATTTAAGCTTGCAGAGCCATCTTTACATAATCCGGCATGATAAATTAAAAAAGCATCCGGCGTAATTTCTTCTTCCTTATAGTAAGATTCTATCATGCTTAAGCATACAACCAGATTTCCATTGTCACATAAAGTTGAATCACCAAAAGGATTGTCATAATCTTCTTTATAGAAGTATGGAAATGCTTCGATTTTCTTTACTTCTCCACCCTTGCTTATAGTGACTGAATCATCCGTTGTATTAAACGTCATTGTGCTTTGCGATTGTTTTTGTTCATTTGTAGATATTTCAGCAATACTGGATGCAACATTACTTTGATTTCCACATCCGCAAATCAATGTAGCAGAAAACAATAGCACTAAAATTTTTCTTTTCATATTCATTCCTCGACTAAAATCATTTCTTCTGTGGCATCCATTACAATTTCCGTATCATTTACCGAAGTGTCGACAATACTTTGGTTTACATAAATAATATTTTCAGTTTCACTTATCGCAACATCATATTGAATGTCGTTGCAGATGATAATATAAATTCCTTGCATAAGTGTTTCATCATATTTGATGTCGAAGAATTTATAATCAGAAATATTACCACCAAAATATCCGGCAAGTGCATACACTGTCTTTCCGAGTACTTCCGAATTATCACCTTCATTGGAATAATCCACATATTCATAAAGTGACTGGTCTACTTGTGGCATATCTGCTTCACTTAACTGTAGGGTATACTGGAAACTTTGATACCCCGTCTCTCTCATCTCATCTACGTCCCTTTCCCATTCATCTATATCTTCTTTTGTATATTTTTCAGCTAACGAGGATGTTTCAGTATTTTCCGTTGAACCTTCAAGCTTAAACTCTTTATCTTTATTGTCAAAATGGACTGCAAGCAAAAACCCAATCAGCAATGACAGCATCGCTACCCATATACCTATTAAAAACTTTTTAGCATACTTTTTTTTCATAAATTAATTCCTTTCAACTGTTAGTTATATACAATAATGCCTTTTAATTTATATTGTTTTCTTAACGCAGATAAATTCATCGTCTTCGATTTGTAACACCATTCTACCATACCATGTGATAGCCACTGTCCGATACCAGAATAGCCTTCACCCTTTACAATATTATCAAAATTTCTTATTACACTTGGATAATCTTGCGCAGTTCCAAGGTTCTTATAATAAGAATCTGAACCTGCAACCTTCATGAAAGTGGCACCTTGGATTTGCGCACTCATTGATTTTGGTGTTGCGATTCCAGTCTGCATTATTCCATATGGAAATGCATGACCTTTGGCATCGCCTGTTGTAATCGGCACATAATAGATTTCACTCGTGTCATTATCCTGCAATACTAAATCCATTAGCTTAGAGCCATAATTATACCACGCAGAATTCATTGCTACACCGCCTGTAGTCTGCCAATAGTCTCGGTGAACAATTCCCGGCGCAACAGCAACCAGATACCTTCCGTTTTTTACTGCTGAACCGCCTTTTCCATATTCCCATGAAACGCCTTGAAATGAACCTTGCCAACTTCCCCATTCATATCCGCACCAACCGCTTGTGCTATACGATACACTGACACCATTATTATTAATATCATTAACTATGTCTTGCGAAGCCAGTTCCGTGTTCACAAAATAGCTTGATGCACCCACTATACATGTCGGTGCACTATACATGTCCATCCATCCTTGGTATGTTTTCACAAGAACTTTCGCATCTGATACTTCTGGAACTGATGTATACCATTGAGATGTATCAAAAGGAGTGACAACCTCGATAGGACAATCGTTATCATCTTCATCTAAATCTGCGGAGATAAAATCTGCCACTGATTCATTGCTGAATCCGTAAGTCCATTCTACCGCATTGCTATCTAACTGTAATGTTTCATAAATTGTTCTTTTTTCATCATATTCATCCGAACACTCTGCTCGCGCTTGCGCTAATGACTGTTCCTGCAAATCTACATAACAAGTAGTTTCGTCTTCTTTCACAAGGTCGGTAGGGGCAACGCCAAACATAGTATATAATTGCGTCCATGTAAACATGTGGATTGTTGCATCTACAACGGTATTACCATTTTCATCTGTCCCTACATCATATGACAAGTAATAAAAGTACTGCATATATTTACTTGATTTGCCATTCAAGGCATCTGACAGATACTTGTCCTTTATATATTCTACTGCATTATCTGATTTTGCGGTAACTGTTTCATCGTCGGTGTAAAACCCTGCATTAAATCCCGCATCTAATACTGCCATAAATTCTCCCCAGTTAATATCCTTGTAGACATCCCCATAACCGTTTGGGTATTTTTGGTTTAATTTATTGCATATATCATTGTATGACCAGCCTTCATTTTTCGCCTTTTGCTTAATATCAATATCTACTGCATGATTATAAGCATTGTTCAAAAGCTGATGCTCCATTTCATACATTTTTATGTATCCTAAGTCAAATTCGTTATCTTCATCATAAGAATCAGTACTTGCCGTATACTCCTTTGTAGCCTGTAATCCCAGATGCCCGTCTGAACCAATCAAATCTTTCCACGTATTGTTTACTGATGAAAAGAAACTCGCCACAATTGCACTTAATGAAGCAAAAAATCCTTTTACAGACATCAATACACCGCCTGTAGTGAGATAATATAATATACATACAAAAAAGACTGTAATTAAAAGCACACCAATAGCTACTCCTATGATTATCAACACGGGCGGATTTGCAAGTAAAGCGGACGTAATTGCAGATGCAACTTTCTTCGCTCCTAATGCTTTTACTTTTTTTCCTAATTTGCCCGCCTTTTTCATAAATTTGACTGCATTTTTACCTGTGCGGGCGGTATTGACCGCCCTTCTTAAGTCACTGCCAGATTCAGAGTTCTCATAATTTTCATCCATTTATCCACCAACTTTCAAACTAATTGTTTTCTCTCTTCATTTTCATAGGACTTTCTTTAACGTAATATTGTCCTGTCTGTTTAGAACCTACAATCTTTCCAGATGAATGTGTTGCATAACCATGACATGCATCCACAAAATCTAAATGTTTTCCGCTAATCGTATCAAAAGAAAAGCTTCCGGTAGACTTGTCATATTTCACGCTGTCAATGTTAATATCTTTCGCATCACAGATATTTGAGAATTCCGGTACACCACCGCCACTTGTTCGATAGAAATGACCATTGTAAAACATATTTTCGCCACCACTTGAAAACATGGATACAATTTTAACAGGTGTCGCAGATGTTTTGTCAGTGCCAATCATATCATTGAAAGAAACCGGTTCGTATTTCCCGGTGTTCTGGTTCAATTCTTCAAATGTCCTGTTATTTGAACCAAAATCTGTAGGTGAGGCATATAATTCTTCTCCCTTCGGTGTGACAATACCATACAGTCTGTTTCCGTCATAAATTGAAGCACTTCCGTCCGCGTTAACCCTGTACTCTCCATTTTCGACAAGGCTTTCCTTCATTACATTTCCATTTTCATCTGTCATTAAAATCTTATTACCGCTGTCGTCTGTCATAATATTGCCGTCAGCATCTCTTTGATATTTATATCCAGTAGTCATATTCTCATAATGTGCCTGTCCGTCCGGTGTTCCTTGTGCAAGTTCGCTCGCGGTAAAGTTAACTTTTCCATTAGCAGGTACATTTAAGTACATTTGGTTTCCACTTACATCTGTAAATGGAATAGATGTAAAACCTTTTCCAGCTTTTCTGTCAGAAATGACACCTTGCAGCGTCTGCGTTCCGTCGTTAAGCATAACTCCAAGACCATTTTTCCCAATCGTTCCTACCGTAGAAATCTTAAAGCCTTTTAACGCTTCTGCATCTTTAGCATTGCCATAAATAGTATCAAGGACGCCGTCTGTCATTTCTTTTCTAGCATCTTTTCCAACAGATGCCAAGATGCTAGGCAGGATTCTTGCATCAGTACCATTCATCATTGCTTTTGCTAATGGGTTCATGTTTGCAAATTCTTTTTCTGCGCGCATTACACCACCCGCTGAATTTGCCATTGCACTTGCTACAGACTCTACACCTACACCCTTACCTAGAATTGCAGAACCAACTCGACCTAATTTCATGTTTCCGGTATATGCCCCTGCATTTAATGCCATATTTCCTGCTAATCCACCTAAACGCGATACACCCATTGCCATAATACCTGCTGACAAAGCAACTTCATTAAATAAGGATGCCCCCATACTGGTTGTAGATAGTCCCATGTCCTTTAAAAACTGTTCTAATCTTACCCCTATCCTAGTCCACGCTATAAACAAAAATACTGTGACAAGTGCAGATGTTAGTGTTTCATACATATAGAATGAAATAGAAATCCATATCTGAGTTAATATCAATATGCCAATCTCAGTACCAAACATTCTTAAATAAGTGAAAAATACTTGTTCGGTTTCGATAGATGTATAAAATGGAAGGCATGTCGGTAGTCCCATATATAATGCCATAGTCATTGCATACCGTGATGCCAACTCTGCTATTAATTTTATCAGATTGTAACCGCATAAAATTAGTACTATAACTCTGATTATAGCCACTATAGTTATTGTTACAGGTGCAAATGATGTCCCTACAAGAACTGCTCCAGTTTCAATACCAAAAACTACTGGATTTTCTTTGTCCTTTATTTCGTCTCCGTTTTCTAAATCTTCTTTCAATGTGTTAATGGCTTCACCTATTCCCGTGTTTGTATCTCCCAATTCACCGAAACCATAATTTTCATCGGTAGTTTGGCTTCCAAAATATTCAAGTGCTTTACTATAAAATGTCATTCCTGTATCTAACGCCCAGTTTCCAAAGTTAACTACCATTGCTAATGCAATAAAACAAAATGCCAATCTAAGAAACATAGATTGCAATGTAGTTTTCATATCTGTTCCCATTGTTCTAAATAAGAATGTAGAAACTGCATGAAACACACAAAATACAACTATCAATACCCCGGACTCCCATGAAAAAAAATTCATAATTGTAGAAACGTTTCCATTTAGAAGTTCGTCCATTTTAGTTATAGACGGGCTAAGACTTCCATCTAGGAATCCGTGAAAAATCAATTGAATCAATCCTGCAAATATTGTGTTAAGCGTACTACAGAACACATTTAGAAAATCAGTTACTATTGTGCTCAAAATTTTTCCTCCTTGTATTTATATTTAATTTGATGCTCTCAAAATTTAAAGATTCATGGCTTTGTCTGCTAATTTATAAAAAGGCTTGGAGGTAATCCCCCAAGCCTTTCCTATTCTCTTGAGACTTACTGTATAAGTCCGCCTAAATATTTGATGAAGTTTATAATCATGAACAATACAGTACCGTCATTTAAACTGGCTATCCAAAGGAAAATTGCTCCTCCTAATGATGCTTTTGTGATACCGTTGTTTTTTTCATCGCCTTTTGATTTAAAATAAGCGAATCCTGTTGCTACAATTAAAATCCATCCCCATTTAGTCCAGAACTGGCAAATACCTTTTACCATTTCCACATCACCGTTAGTATTAAGGATGTCAGTTCCTCCTGCGACGCCATCCGACTTTGAAGAATTGCTTGACGTACCTGCATATGCAGGAATGATATTTCCTACCGTATACATCAATGAGATTACTACTAATGATAGCTTGCGTCTGGCTAAATAAACTGCACGTTCGATTTTTGTACTTAAATGCATAATATACCCTCCTTGTGACTTGATTTTGCATACTCTATGTAGATTATACCATAACTACACCGAAAAGCAACGCAAATTCTACATAGTTTTGTCATAGGAAGGATTTGAAAAGTTCACTATTAATATCAGAATCACCTTCATCAAAATCATCCTCGAAGTCATCTTCTGATTCAGTTTCATCAAAATCATCCTTTGAATCATCTTCGTCAAGGTCTTCTTCCTTTTTATATAGAACATTCTTTTCTTTACTGTCTTCAATTCCAATTTCTTCGATTGGAATTAATACAGTGTTTCCTACGGTTTTAGGTTCACCTGTGACTATACCTTCTTTTGATAATGTACTTGCACTTGCAAATTTTATAGCCGATGCAAATGCTTTTTCGAACATAGTTGCCATTTCTTCCATGTTCTGAACGTTAACCTGTTGAGTTTTCGTAGCAGGCGATAGTGCGAGTTCTTCAAGTGTTTCTTTTGATAACACCGATACATCTTTTATTCCGTTCTGAGCCAACATTGAACATATTAACTGTGCAATTGTCTTCGCCTGTTTCCTTTCAAGCCTTGCAAGATATTCATGCGCGATTCGTTGCTGTTCATCATTTAAGTTGAATAAAATATTATGCCGTGCTGTTGTGCTTTTGCTGTTTTTGCTCATCTGCCACTCCTCCTGTCTTATGAGTTTGCGATAAGCTTTGCATATCCCCTTGCATTTGCTTTCTGGTTATTGATAAATTCATATTTGACAAATTTACCACACTCTTTAATATACTTTTTAAATAACTGCGAACCTCCACCTAAGAAAAGTGTAGGTCTTGCTTGGATAAGCATACCGTTCTGAACTAATTCATCAACAATCTTGTTAAACCATGCTTTTGCACAGTCATTAACAATTTTTTTAACTTCGTCCGAAACGTATGTTGTTTCTCCCATAAGAATGTCTTCAATATCGGTTGCCTGTAACGGCACACCTGTTCGAACATCTACTTCATTGATAATATCTTCATCCATTGCAAGCACACCGAGCGATTTTGAAGCCCCCTTGCCTTCAAGTTCATTGTTAACAACCGACAACATATCTACCGTCCAGCCACCAATATCGACCGCATAGTATGTCTTTTTCTTGGTTTTGATGATAGAATCTTCTGTTGTAGGCTTATATGTTACAACGGCTGATAAATCCTGTGGATAACAGCCAATCTTTCCTAGTTTAAAATGGAAATCATACCCCGCGAACTTGAAGTTAATATATTCAGACATTCTTGTTTCGTAATATTCGATATAATCCTTTTTGTACATCGAATAATGTGAAAGAGGTAATCCGACGCCTAAATTGACCGTATCAATAAGGCTGATTTCTCCTTGCACTCCTAATACCTTTTCTTTTTTTGACTTATCTGCCTGTGCATCTGCCTTCTTTTTAGCGTTCTGTTTTTCTGAATTAGCGATAATTTCTTTAGCGATTGCCATTAATGTAAGAATATACATATTCTCATTAGTCGCCTTATTCTTCACGTATGTAAACCTTTTAGGTGTCTGTGCGTAAAATTTTCCGTCCAGTTCTAAATACTCTTTTACACCGAATGGCACATCACTGTATTCTACGAACCCGCTTGGTGTAACTGTGTTCTGTGATTTCGTGTCGAAATTTCCAACATCTACTCCAATGTTAATACTTTTACTCATAATTGTATATTATCCTCCTTATAATGGTGTAGTAATAGTATAGTCTACATTTATTTTGATGTCAATGCCTCTATTACGTTGTAATTTTACATTTATGTGTTATAAAAAATATGTATTGCGTCGTTGATTTATAGTGATTTATTTTGTATACTAGGGATAGTTAAAGAAAGGAATAAATAAGTATATGAAAACTATATGTTTCGCACAAATGAAAGGTGGCACAGGAAAAACTACTCTTTCTTATAATATCAGTAGTTTGCTTGCCGAAAACAAAAAGGTTCTTGCAATTGATTTTGACGCTCAGTGTAATTTATCTTCAAATTTTGGGTTCAATGCCTTTGAAGAAGGAAGAAAAACAGTGGCAACGATTCTTGAAGACATAAACACAGACCCTTTGGACGTAGTGATTCCGTCTCCGATTGAAGAACTTCCAACTCTTGATTTACTTCCTTGCACTATGTATTTCTATGGAACAGAACTTGTTCTTATTAGTAGGATGTCAAGAGAATTTGCAATGAAAAGCTATATGGAACAGCACGCCGATTTTTTCAATTATTATGATTACGTTATTTTTGACACTGCTCCAAGCATGGGGATTATCAACCAGAATGCTTATGTGTGTGCTGACCACATTGTATTAGTCACAGACCCAGATTGTAATTCCGCAATGGGTGCACATGTCTTTTTAAAACTGTGGGATGATGCAAGAAAATATTCAAAGATTCCTAATAAGGTTGACGGACTCGTTCTTAATAACGTAGAACGCACACAGATTTCAGATAAGACAAGAAAATATCTAAATGAGCATCCTGTTTTATCAGCAATTAAATACAACACTGCCATTCCTCACACAACCAGATTTAAGGAATGTGCCGAGCAGAATAAGCCTATTCAATATATTAAAACTAGAAATAAAGCTACTGAAATATCAAGAAAAAAAGCAGAAAATTCTATGCTTGCTTTAATTGACGAAATGAAAGAAAGGGGAACTTTATAATGTCATTTGATAATTCTAACCGCATCAATAGAACAGTCGAACAAGAAGAAGCTTTGAGAGCAGAACGAAGAAAAAAAATGATGTTTGGTTCGTCTTCTCCTTCTCCCACTTTAATTAATCCCATGACATTTAATGTGTCCGCGGGGGACACGCAACTTGTAATTTCAGAATCACCGTCTGATGATATGATATTTGTTAATAATAAAGTTTATATGATTAGTGCAAATCTCATTGATGAACACCCAGAAAATATTGAAATGTTTTCAATGGATGATATTGATGCATTTGCAAAAGATATTGATAAGGTTGGATTTTATGGTGTAATTGTGTGCAGATTCAAACGTAAAGAAAGAAGATTCGAAATCATCGCCGGACATAGAAGATTTAGGGGATTGCGGAAAAATGATACAGAAATGATTCCGTGTATTGTAATCAATAATATGGATGACAGAGACACCTTGATATTTCTTCTGAAAGATAATATCAATAACAGAAAATGGAAACCTTTAGATTATGCTCGTGCCATTAAATTGTACATGGATAAAATTCAGCCATACGAGAGTTACCAAGGGCGTTCCCGCGATGACGTTGCAGATTTTTTTCATATAAGTGCTACAATGGTGCACCGTTATTGTGGTATTTTAAAATTGATTCCAGAATTGCAGGAATTAACAAATGACAGTAATTATCCATTTACTGCAATTACATCTGCTTCTACAATGTCTGAGGAAGAACAAAAAATTCTGTACGAAAAAATTATGGAGTTTGTTAATGGCAATCCATCATCGCCTGTCACGAGACGGCTTATAGAATCGTTGATAAAAAAAATTAGGAATGGAACAGATAACCAAAAAGTTGCTCCAAAAGCTGTTTATGTTGACGATTATATTTATAAAGTTAGAACTCAGCTTTCTAAAATTAATAAAGGCGAAAAGGTAGTAAAAGATAAAGAACAAACGCTTGCATACATACACGACCTTGAAGCTTTGATTGATGAAATAAAAAGTAAATTGTAAAGTGTCCGCGGAGGACACATTTAAGACACATGATAGTAAATATTCATGTGTCTTTTTAATTCGCAAAAGAGACTGTTATTATGCGGGAAATAAGACATATCTGAGAAGAGTTTATTAATGAATTGGATTATTAATTTGGAATGACAAAATAAAAATGCACAGAATCTTATATCTTTCATTCTGTGCATTTAACGTGTCCGCGGAGGACACGTTAAAGATAACAGGCGTGAATTCTCGGTTACTTGTTTTCGAGTGGTTCACTCGTCATCATTATTATCGGGAGTTTTGATACTTGATTTAACTGTATAAAAATAATAAGAAGCATTTGTGGCATATGTATTATCATTTAGTTGATACAATGCAGAGGAAGGAATATAAACTGCCATAGTATCATTTAAGTGAGACTTTTTACGCATTCTGTCATTATATACTCTTAAAAGTGTATCTTCATCTATTCTTAGAGTGACATATTTTCGAACTATGTGTTCTCCGCGGACACATTTAGAAATCATAATGCATTCGCCAGTATATTTCTTTACTTCACCGTCTAAATATTTCAAGCCTACATAAATAAAAAATGAACTATAAACAAGAATCGCTATAAGCATGGCTATGCAAAGTTTAAATTCTTTAGACCAGATTGCAAAAACAAAAGAAATAATAAGTGTGAAAAAACCATATTCGAGATTCTTTGTAATATTGATTCGAAGAGGTTCATCAATTTTGCAAAACTCACTCATGATATTAACTTTGTTTTCATTGTCATTATTTTTCATATAAAAGTCCTTTCATCATTATTTTGAATGTTAAGCATAATAAATAAGAAATGCAATTGCACAGAACATTAAAACAATTGTTCCAATAACTTTAAGAATCAATCCTTTGGGGATAACATCGGCTTTGATTGAAGACCGGAGTGGAACGTCATCATAGTAGCCGTCTGCGTTAGAAGTAAAGTCACTATCTTCAATCTCCATATTTTCTGTTTTCTGTTCTTGCTCAATTCTTGCTTTTTCTATTCTTTTTTGTAACCAAGATGCAGTGGAAAATTTATTTTTTTCTTCATCCTCTGAAACCGTCTCATCAATTGACGTGTTCTCCGCGGACACATTTTCTTCTTCCGGCTTTTCAATCTGCGGAAGCACTGTTTTCTTATTAACAAGCAACTCCGTAATTTCTTTTCTTCTCAATTCCTCTTCTGAAAGGACGGGTTCATCATTTTCCGGTTCATTAACTTCGGAATTAAATAAATTCTCGTCATTTTCATTTTTAAAATCATCGTATTTATCCGGTTCATCATCTGGTTGTTCGTCATTTACTATATCTTGATAAGATTCTTTTTCGAAATTATCTTGACGAACGTTTTCCGTCATATTTTCCTCTTCATTATAATCCGAATTAACATCCCTTTGCATAGCATCGTAAACAGATTCGTTGTCTTCATGGATTAGTTGAACATCTTCTTTTGGAGGGTTGAAATTCGCAGATGTATCTACCGGATGAGAGAGGGCATTAGATTCAAGCACTTTATTTAATTTATCATTGGTTGATTTTTCAGCAGTATTTTTGCTTATAGGCTTATATTTTGATTCAGTAGTCTTTGGCTGAGTTTTTTTAGGCTTTCGGATGCCAGAGGAGTTTGCGCTTACTGCCTTATATTTTGTTGTTACAGGTTTGCTGTTATCAGCTAGAACATTTGTTCTTTTTTTGTTTATATCCGTTTTACCAACAGACGCATTGCGTACAGTTGCATTGGATTTAACTATTGATTCTTTATTTTCACTATTATCAATAGCGTCCTTGATATATTTAGAGCATTCTGAACATTTACCATATTTTTTGAAGTAAGCTACGTCATACTGACCGCTACAATACGGACAAATTTTATTCATTTATACTACATCCTTTCTACGTTAATATGTGTATTATACCATAGGTACACCATTTTGTATAACTCTTTATGCAAAATGAGCACAAAAAAAATAAGCTTACCTTCAAAGTAAAATAAGCTTATTTTTTGTATAAGAGACAAAAATTATCAGTAACTTCTTTCTAAGTAATTCACTTAGTCATTCGTTGAAAATGCATTATACGCTGTGCCTATTCCCTCATAAGGCAACACTAACCCTCGGCTATTAATAAATGCTGTGCGATTTTCATTATGTCGATACCATCCATCGTATAATGCTCTTACCTGCATAGACGGAGAAATCATGCGGATATAAACTCTTGTACTTTCCATAGCTGATTTGAAACTCAAAGTCTTATGTCCTAAATCGTATTTTGAATCGTATTCACATCTAATAGAATAATATTTTACCTCGTTTGGATGCTGATAGAAATAACTTGTTGACACTTTGCGGTCTGGGAAAGTAAATTCCTTTCGGCAATCATCATAAATCGCCCATCCATTTATTCCGTATAATACAGGAAATTCTACATATACAGGGCACATATGGAATTTGAATAAATCTTTACTGGAAATTTCAAATTTATCCATAATGTTTCTGCCTTGTTCTTGACCAGAGGGAGCGGAGTTAATATTAACACCATTAATTATCTCAGCGATTTCTATATCAGATAATTCTTTATGTTCATCATCAACAAGCCCATATAAATATGCCCTAGAAACATTGAAAAAATCCATCAATATCGGCACATATTTTAAACTGATTGGGCGTCTGCCGGTTTCCCATGTAGATATTGAAGATACGCTTAGGTTACAAATATCATATTTTTCATTTAAAGCTTCCACAAATTCTGTTTGTTTTAGACCCATTTTTTCTCTAAGAATAACTATTCGCATCGGTATAACGCGTTCTTTTATTGGATTTCGCATAGCTTTACTCCTTTTAATTAATATGTACATTATAACACTGCAATTGCAAAATAACAATCAAAATTTACATTTTTATAGATACGTTAAAAATATTAATGAATTAAATCAAATATCTTTAAATTTTTAAAAATATTTTTGAAAAATAACAATTTTATGTATATTTTTGTTGTTTTATTGGTGTACTTATGGTATAATATACATATGCAAAAGGAGGGACGCAGATGAGAGTAGCAGATATAGCAGTAGCTATTTCAAATAAAAACCAGAACCGAGTTTTCAATCTGTTATGTGAAAAGCATAACGTGAAACATCTACCAATAAGTAAAGTGTCATTTCCAACATATATGATGCTCTTAAGGACGCAGGATGGAATAGTAGCAATTCCGAACAATTCAAGAAAAGGGTCTTATGGAGTTGAATCATTTTATGGATGCAGTGTCTATACACTGGAAGAATTTAAGAAGAACATAATGGAAATGACGTCCGATAATAATGAGGAAGGAGAACGCAATAATGAAACATAATTATGGAAAGGTATTAGAGAAATGTTTATTTGGATTTGCATTGCTTACGGTTTTAAGCACGACACATCCAATTTCAGCATATGCAGGCGAAAAAGATGTTTCTGTGCCATTTAACAGTAATGTGCAGAACGCAACAATCACAATTAAATTAGAATCAGCCGGAGAGTATACCGGAACTTTAACATCTCCATCCGGCGATGTATATGAGTGTGCACTTGTTGATTCTACCACATTGACTTGTTCTATCGACAAAATTGTAGTGGGAGAGTGGACTTTACACATTGAAGACGAGTATCAAGACACTATTCCTAAAGTCATGGTAAGTATGAGCCAGAAGAAAATTAATGAGACTGACGTTGTAGATTCCAAAAATATTACTGTTGGGAAAGATATTGTAGGCTTAAAGACATACTTCGTTGATAATACAGTGGTTATTGAATGGACTGATGATACTATCGGAAAAGTGGCAGTGCAGGTAGTAGACCTTGATACAAATGAAACACTTGCCAATTCAAGCACAGATACTAAAAGATTTACGTGTGAATTAAAAGATACAACCAAAAAGATTTCAGTAAACATTGTTCCGTCTTCAAGTAGCAGTGTTGCAGGTGCAACTACAACCTATACTTATGATGTTGATAATAACCCAGAAGCAACCGTATCGTTCACAAATGAAGAAATCATTAATTCTGATACATATTCTGCAACAGTGACTTCCAGTAAAAATTACTCTGCCCTTGTATATGTGGACGATTCCGAAGTGATTTCAAATGAGCCAATCCCACAGGGAGAGAGTACTTTTAATATTCCAATCAACGAAGACGGACTTCACACAATCACATTTTATGTTGTAGATGAAAATGGCAATATGCGGTCTACCACCAAGAGTATCACAAAGGATAGCGTAGCACCGGAACTTGAACTTGATTCTGAATACGATAATCTTGAAACACCTGAAAGTACTTATACGATTAGCGGTAAAGTATCCGGTCAGACAACTTTTACAATCAATGATGTAGATGTAACCCCTGCAAGTGACGGTAAATTCAGCTATGAAGCATCCTTGCATGACGGTGCAAATACTTTAATCTTAACTGCAAGGGATAATGCCGGAAACGAAACATCATATACTGTTACATTAAATATGGTTGAACTAGAAAACAGTTTAAGTTTAAAGCAGATTTTAGTATATGTTGTTGTTGCAGTAGTGCTTATTATCGTATTTGTTATTCCTAAAAATAAAGGTAAAGGTAAAAAGCGTTCCTCAAAAAAGAAAAATTCTGATAGCGAAGATGATATGGATTTGAAATTAAATTCTCCGGCTGATGAAGATTCTTTAGCAAATGGATTAAAGACACCTTCAAATACAAAAAATGTTATGAAGGCATCTCGGATTGCGTTAAAAATGCCAAACTTATCAAAAAGAAAAGCAATAGAATCCAATGAACCAGAAAATAATAATGGCGCATTAGAAATTGATAACGACGCATTATCAGATTATAGCAACGCAAAAGAAAATAATCGACCAAGTGTAAAAGCAAAAAATGATTCACTATTTAAAGGGATTTCCAAAAGAGCCGAAGGATTAAAAAAAGCAAAAAGCGCAGATGATGAAAAAGGTAACTCACATAAAGGCATTCAGTTAAGTTTTAAAGGACTAGGAGTTTATGTTGCAGTTCTTGTAGCAATCACTGTCATGCTGAATTTTGTTATTTCAATTTCATCTATCAAATCCGGTTCAATGGAAACAACACTTATGACCGGAGACATTGCAGTGGGTAACAGACTTGCTTATGTAGTCAGAGAACCACAGAGAGGAGATATTATCTTCTTCCACTTCAATAATCAAGTTTACTGCAAGCGGGTAATTGGAGTAGCAGGAGACGAGATTGCTTTCAGTGACGGTTATGTATATATCAATGGAAACAGAATTGATGAGAGCGATTATCTTGGAGAAGATATTGAAACAAACTGCACGGACACATTTATTGTTCCAGACAATTGTGTATTTGTTCTTGGCGACAACAGGGAAAACTCTTATGATTCAAGATTCTTTGATACACCTTATATTTCAACAGACTCTATTATCTCAAAATGCATGTTTGATGTAAATAATTTATTCAGATAAGGGGAGAGCGGAATGGAACAAGAAAAGAAACCGATTAAAAGTAAAAGACGGATATGCGCAGAAGACGGCTGTTTAAATTCTGCTTTTACATTAAAAAAATGGTTTGTCAAAATCAGACCTTGCTACCAGATTGATAAAGTCAGATTCTCTTTTGTATTAAAAACAGAGAAACCAGATGAAAGAGGTAAAATCTCATTTGATGTCTACATGGAAATGGATACTTTTGACAACTGGTGTGATGATATACTCAATCACACCTTGGAAAAAAGAGTCAACGTTGAGAGACAGTCTCAGAGCCAGAAACCATATTACAGCTTTGTTACGGGAGAAAATGGAGGATATACCGTAGAGTTTAGTTATAGTACTCTTTCAGATGTCAACATCCACGGAAAAGGGAGACACAAAGAGAATGGTTCACCCGTCGGAAATATTTTAAATGCAAATGTTCCAGTAAACTTTGACTGGTTGCGGACAACTGCTAAATACTTTAAACGTACTTCAAAGGCTTGGTTTGAAAATATGTCTGATATAATCCTTGATTCATCAAAATCATACCGAGACGGCATTGATGATTACTATGGGGATGAAACCAATACATTTGACCGTGAGGAATCACAGAATGGCGAGCAGACCGCTTCAAACAATAACGCCGTAAATAATTCCAATAATGCAGAAAAAGTAGAAAATGAGGCGGATACAACGTCACAGGACGTTTCTAACAAACCAGAAACCAAGACTAACAATAAGACAGCTTCAACAACCCCAGAGACAACATCTGCACCTTCAACAAAGACAAATTTAAAGAAAATTAATCTCTATACCGCAAGTAGCCCGTGTGAACGAACCGCACACAAAGGAGATTATAGTTTGCAGGCAACAGAAAAGCCTTTGTTTGAAGGCATGATTGCAAATGATGCTCATTCCTTTAATGTTGTTGTAAAAGCAGACGTTATCAAGAAACTTGGAGATACATGGGTAAAATTTTTAGAAAGTGCAACGAAAACTTCCGTGAAAGCATTGATGTACTATACTACGGGAACGGAAGAAATCAAAGGAAAGACATATGATGTAGTTTACTTGCAGAATTTAGAAATGTGAACATAAAAAAAGCCCACCTGTAAAGCAATGTCATTAAGATAAGAGTCGTTCGAGGTTTTGATATTCTAAAACAACCGCAAATCTTTAAGTTAAATAATATCGAATTATGCGTTATAATATGGTATATATACAATTACTAGAAGGAGAACTCTGATGAAAATTTTTTTGAAAGAAATGAAGTTTTTTGGCTTTATAATAGTTATAATTACTTCAATTATTGCAAACGCATGTTTCTTGTATATTTTAGACAATTTCGGGTATTTCTCTTGGGCTTTTAAATGTTATGGAAATACATTAGAATTATTCCACAATATCAAAGATATTACATTTTTGAAATATTGGAAAGTAATGCTATCAGATGTAGCTGTTATAGGAAGTGGAATGATGATTTTATTTACTGTTTTCGATTGGATTCCAAACGGAATTATGTATGTATTAGGATATAAAAGTCAAAGCACAAGGTAATACCAAAGAAAATTCGTATGAATTTATACGATAGATATAATCATAAATGTGCATATTGTGGTTGTGATTTGGAATATAAAGATATGCAGGTAGACCATATAAAACCAGTCAAGTTTTATTATGAAACCATAAAAAATAATCATAAGGACGGTGTGGAAAATGCCTAGACCAAAGAAAGACGGGCGATACTTGAATCTGTATCTCGACAGAGCTTTCCGAATGTACATGAATGCTATGAATCAAAATCCAGAACAGATAATGAAAGAAAGGAGAAGTGATTGATGGGTGCTGATATCTGGATGTTTATAGAACACAAGAATCCTGCGACAAACAAATGGAATCTGGTGAAAAACTCTAAATGGAGCCATAATATGGTTCCGATTGATAGAAATAATGGTTTATTTCATATTTTGTGTGGTTATAACAAGAACGATTTTAATGAAATTTCCGTGATTTGCGAATGTAAAGGTTTACCTTTAGATATAGATAAAGAAACTGCATTTTGGTTAGAAGATTTAGCTTTTACGTCATACTTATCGTTAGAGGAAATACAAAATTTTGACTGGGATAAGGAAGTATACTATTTTGAGGAAGATTGCAAGTATTCGGAAATTGCTTGTGAATTTTATACTGAAATTATTCCTTTTATGCTATCAGTCGATACCAATTGTCAAAATGTACGTATTGTATTTGGATTAAGTTTATAAAAAAAGACTAGATTTTATAATATATAAGGAGGAAAGATAAAATATGTCAGATATATTGAATTTACTAAAAGGAATAAAACCTTTATTTAAAAGAGGAGAAACTTTTTATTATGCTAATAGAAATACAAAACAGGCAGAAAAGTGTACCGTTGTTGATTTGGTTTGTCAATACCCAATGGCGTATATAGCAAAAAACGACGCATCGGGAGAAACTTTTAAATGTTATCATGATTTTGGATGTTTTGCATCGGAGCAAGAAGCCTATGATGATGCTCAAATCGAGGAGGATAGAATAATATATTAAATCGAGCAAACATAATGATTTGTCCTGTTCTATGTGACTATCTTCAAATCGCATGGGATACCAGAAACACTAGGATGTATACTGGATAAACTCATTATTGCTATATCGGGCATCGGAAGTATCGCCTTGGTAATCTTTTTGATAACACAAATCGGATAAAAACAACCCTCCCTTTTCTCTTTTGTAGAGTTCTGGGAGGGTTACTTTTTTCTTAAAAGAGCTTAACTTAATGACATTGACCTGTAAAGCGGGCTTTTTTCTACGCTACAAGAGAATTCATAAGTTCATATTCTGTATGTAGCGTAATCAGCATCTCTGTAAGCTGTGTTGTCCTACTGTCTTCTGCGATAGTAGTAACTGCTTTCTTTAATGCTTTTTTCTGATAGAATACTGTGCATTTCGTTTTTGCACGGGTAATGCCAGTATATATCAGATTTCTTTGTAACATGGCAGTATGTGAATCCAATAATGCCATTATTACATATTTGTATTCACTACCTTGAGACTTGTGGATACTCATTGCATATGCAAGAGTTAGCTGGTCAAGTTCTCGGTAGTGATATAAAACAGTGCAGTCGGAATATTGTACTTTAAGTGACATATCATTCACTTCAACTACCTTTCCAACGTCACCGTTAACAATTTCGGCTCGGTTTTCTAACTGCATAACCGGGTCATTCAGACGGAAAATGCGTACATTTCCGTCTTTGTCTTTGTGTTTCATTCCTTTTCCTTTTGGATTAACGATTTTTTGAATTTCGTTGTTTAAAAGGTTGGAACAAACACCATTTCTCCTGTATGGAAGAAGAACCACAGTCTGCTCAAGACCATATTCTTTAACTCCTTTTACAAAGGAATCAAGAATACGTTTGACGCAGTCTTGTGATACATCTCCGTTAGGGAGAACGACAGGCTCAAAGTCATTGCCCTTCACCAAATTATCCTGTCCGTTACGGACTAATTGGATATTTTGGAAAAGAACAGAACTGTTGTCCTGTCGGAATGTATGCGTGAGCATTGTTGTAGGAATAACGAGACTCCTAATCATGTCACGCAAAACTGCGCCAATTCCAACAGAAGGAAGCTGGTCTACATCACCGACCATTACTAACCGTCTGTCTCCTTCGATGCATTTTGAAAGTGCGGAAGCTAGGTATATATCCGCCATTGAAGATTCATCACTGAATAATACCCTTTCTTGCACTTTTTTTAACTGTCCGCCACAACCAAGACCGACTTTCGTATGTCCGGTGCAGGCTTTTTCACCTGTTGACTCCGTAATACGTTTCGCCGCCTTTCCGGTTGGAGCGATATAGCCGATTGTTATTTTCTCGGCTGTCAGCTTGCGCAGAACGTAAGCTATAGCCCGGAGTACGGTTGTTTTACCTGTACCCGGTCCACCTGTCAAAATTGACAGGGAGTTGTTGACTACCATAATAACCGCATCTACTTGGTGATAGTGCAGTTTATAGCCGTTATTTTCTTCAACCTCAAACTTCGTAACAAGCTGACGGATTGTTTCTTCGTCAGTTTGTGGAGGTTTGTGGTTGACAAGCAATTCCATCATGTTGACTGCAATTGCTTTTTCTTCCATGGCAACTTCTCTTACCGTTGCCATGCCTTCATCATTTACCGCAAGCCCATAGTCTTTGAGCTGTTCGATAGAAACAGAACACTCTTTGCAAAGTTTCTTTGTCTCTTCGGCAGTCAGCCATGTGCTTCCAGTCGAAGAAAGAGCGCGGTAAACGCGCTCTTTCATTTCTTCTTTATTTATCATTCATGTTTTCCTTTCCGACGATTTTACTTACATAAGCTTTGGAAACCATTTTTATTCCATCGCTTGATGATTCACTGTAAGTTAAATCGTCTTTTTTTACTTCCTCAAGTAACTGAGGATTCTCCTTAATAAAGAGGGTAGCATTGAATTTCTCCTCTAAGTATCTGTTGTATAAGTCTGGAAATTTTTCTTCAACCTTATCAACATCAACAAGAGAAGCCTTTCTCGGCGTACCTCCGCATAAAGATACCTGCACATAATCCCCAGTCTTACCATAAGGGATAAATGCAGTTCTCGCACCATGCGATGCTTTTGCAATCGGCAATGATGCTTTTTTAATTTCCTCCTTCAATTCTTTTGCTGTCTCCGTGGCTTTCTGCAACTGTTCATGTAAATCGAACAGTTCTTCTGCTTCGAAGACATATGAAGAATCAAGGAGTTTTGTTTTTTCTTCTACCTTAAGGCTTCCGAAACGTTTTTTATAATACTGCAAAAGCAGTTCAGCGTTTCCTCTGTCTAAGGTAGGTTCGTTGCCAGATTCAACATCGGCAACGATTTCTTCTGCCATTTTGAGGATTTCTTCCTCTACTTCAAAGTCCCTGTGAACAATGAAATAGCGGAAGTCATTCTCTGTAATTCCGTATTTTACACAGATTACAGCAAATGGCACATTTTTTATTGCCATGTAATAAGCAATTTGTAAATAGTACTCAAACGGTACTATTCCTGCTTTCCACAACGGCATATTTGGTGACAAGAAATTGCACGTTTTGTATTCTACAATTCCCGTCACGCCATTTACCCGAATTGCATCATCTGGGTCAATGATAGCAAACGGGTATTTTCTCGTACCATCTGGATTTGTATATCCAGATGTGTACATACCGGTGTCGGAAATAACCTCAACTTCATCAGTAGGGTGGTCTTTTTCCCACTCATGTTGAAGTCTCATTGCCATTGCACCTTCTTCGCAGTGACCTGCAAATAAGATGTCGCCACTAGCGTCATCTTTCTGCATGTCAATGCCTTGCTTTTTCGCCACAGTTTCACTGCGGGAACGGAAAGTACTTCCTTCCTGTCCCTCGTAAAACTGCGCTAAAGCTTTCGCCTGTAACTCAGAACCTTCGTATGCAGTGCATACTTCCGTTCCTGTGCATGACGTTTTAATATAAAGCGGGTGCTGTGGATTTCTCCAATACGGAGAATGTTTTCTCCATTTCTGCGCCCAGACATCCGTACCATCTACATAGTAGGTACGGGTGTAATTATCCCACTGGTAGTCCTCACGGAACTCCATCGGGATTTTCTTAAATTCATTTGGCGTAACATTAGATGTTTTCGCCAACAGAATAGGGCGGATAATCTTCTTTCCGTCCTTTTTGATAAGTTTTTTGAGTTTCTTGGTGTCAAGTTCTGCACCAATTAACCCAAAATATCTTTCAGTAATAGTTACTTTTTTTTCTTTTGCCATGATTTTTTACCTCTTTCTTTCCGCCCATTTTCGGGCAATAAAAAAAGAGCCATGCTTTCACATGACTCTTTTTTGTTTGTTTATTTTTTTTGTTTCTATGTAGATAATACCACATCTTTATGATGTTTTCAAGGTGTTATCTACATATCTAAGTATCTATATTACAATAATGCGGATTCCATTAATCCTTGCATTATCATAATATATTTTTCTTTTAACTCAGCAGGAATTTTGTTTTTCGGATATTTCGAGATGCCTAATGCATCTGTAACTGCAATATCCAATTCCTGTTGAGTTTCTTGCAAAGGCTTTCTGCTCATATATCTAATGTCATTTGCATGACCATTGATATATAAGTCATCAATGCCTTTGCCATATCCGTCATGCCATAAAGCATACACCACTTTCATGTGCGGGTATCTTTTTTCAAGATATTCCCCCAGCTTCATGGCATGACCGAACACTCCCGTATTCGACATCATATCTGCATCATAAAAGATATAGATAGTGTCGATTCCAAGAGTTGAAAAACTGTCAAGCTGGTCGATTTCATGGTCTACACCAGACCATAATTCACCACCTTTCCAGTTTCCTACTCCTTGCACAGAGATTGCAAACAATCCTTGCTGTGCAAGTATCTCTCCTTTAAATTTTCCCTCACAGATTCCTACTGCATATTTTTTCTTCATAACAGCAGGGTAGAGGAGGTCTACGGGTGAACCCGTGCCATTCCCTCCCTTATAAAACTGAGGGTATTTAAAGACAAAGTTTGATGCGAACCAGACGTAACGAGGTTTGTCCGGTTCGTCTTTGTCTTTTCTAACTTGAACAGCTTTTATATAGCCGTCCAAGCCTCTAATTAAGATTCCAATACCTTCGTAATTTGCCATGCGAAGGCAGGAATGCTCTTTTTCATAGAAGAACCCCGGAACATTCATAAGTTCTTCTACTGAATAAGAGAATTTAATTTTTAAAGCCTTGATAAAAGCTTCTTTTTTTTCTTCAACGAGAGAGAAGAAGTCTTTTTCAATGGCTTCGTCCGACAAATGCCGGACATTTTTCAAATGATTTCTATGTTCCTCTGAAAGACCAAAGAATTCTTTCATAAAATCATAGACATCATTTTTAATTTTGATACTACACGGATTAGCTTTTGGCTTTTCCTGTGCAATATCAATTTTTTTAAATGATTTTTTTTCTCTAGGCTTTTGAGTAACAGCTTTTTTTCCCATCATGAGGTCATATTCCTCAGATGAAATAATGCCATATTCTTGAGCCACATAAAACAAGGCATCATGGTAACTAATGCCTTTATAATCAGCAACAAAGCCGACACCCGTTCCGCCCGCATCACAGCCAAAACATTTATAATAGTTTTTGCTGTCCGTGACTCTGAACGAGTTCATAGTTTTTGAACTATGAAAAGGACAAAAACCTTTATAGTGGATTCCGTCCTTTTTTAATTCTACATATTCCGACACTATTGTGTGTGTCGGTATCTGTTTGACACCATTTTTTGCTCTTTCAAAAATGGCATCTTTTTTTTCTTTTAATGTCATATTTATTCCTCCTTAAAATAAATAGGAGAGGACTATGCCCCTCCGTATCTCCTAAAAAGAGGAATAAATCCTCTTTTTAGTTTAATTGAATGGTAATTCTTCATCAATTCCGTCTGGAATATTCATGAAGCCGCCGCCAACACTGCTTGGCGTTGGTGCAGAATTGCCAGATGAAGCATTGTTTCCGCTTCCCTTGCTTTCTGCAAATTCACACTCTTCTACAACAACATCTGTTGTATATACTTTCTGACCGTCTTTATTGGTATAACTTCCTGTCTGGATACGTCCGGTTACGACAACCTTTGTTCCTTTACGAAGATACTTCTCTGCAAATTCGCCAAGCTTACCGAATGCCACACATCCGATAAAGTCGGCGGTCTGTTCGCCTTCCTTCTTAAAACGGCGGTCAACGGCAATTGAATATCTTGCGATTGCTGTTGCGTTCTCGCCCTGCGAGTATCTTACGTCAGGGTCTTTGGTCAGTCGTCCCATAAGTATAACTTTATTCATATAATTTCCTTTCTTCCCAATAATGGGATACAGAAAAAAGCGGGGAAATCATTTCACCCGCTTTTTCTGTTAGTTTATTTTTTTGTTTCTATGTATAATATACTTCAAAGCGAAGTATTTTGCAAGTATATTATACATTTTTAAGCTGTTTCCGACGCAGTTTTCTTTCTGCGTCTTTTTTCTCTCGGATTTTGTTGATTTTATCTGAGATTACTATGCTTAAGCATAGGCAGATAAAACAGACTCCGATTAATGATGCAAGCAGGAGATATACCCACCTGTGGAAATATCCCACGAAGCCTGCAATAATAAAAAACAATGATATTAAAACATAAATGGCATAAATTGCCACTTTTTTTGATTTTTTCATATTTTCTCCATTCCGTCCGTTTTTTTAACGGACATTATTTGATAATTATTAAATATCTTGGACGCGCCTGTGCTTCGTCATAAACGATTACTTCATCGTTATACAACATGCCGTAATCTTTTGAAGCGAACACAGCATCGCATCCTTTATTGTTTATAAGTTCTTTTCTGGCTCGTTTAAGCCAGCTTTCGAACTTATAAACAACAAGAGGTTTTTTGTAAGCTACCTCCATCAAGAAAAGGTATCCTTCATCACTGAATTCACTAACCCAGTGCGCACCTTTTATTGATGTGTAGCCTATGGATTTCTTTGCTCTTGGAGCAAAATATAATCCATAACCGAACATCTTGCTGTTTACAATTGTGTTTGGGTTCAATAACATACCTTTTTTCAGTATGCCCCAAACATTTCTATTACGAGTACCATGCCAATATAAATGGCAGTCTCGTTTTTGAATTTGATACTCTTTGATATATTCTTCAAATCGAGTATCTATTTTCTTGTTTGAAATGCGGTATGCGCATTTCAGTTTTCCTGCCGACTCTCTTGTGAGCAGTTTTTTAATATTTCCAATTTCCTGCTCATCGCAAGGACTAATGGAAATACCAAAAGCTTCAAGGATTGTTGGCTTTTTAATTTTTTCTTCCTGCTTTGCATCATCATCGCAAACCATAGCTGATAATACGTTAAGTAAATCATTCTCGCGAATGATTATCTTCTCGTAATCATCTGTAGATTTAGCGAGATATTCCGCGACATCTTTCATTTGCCGGGGAATAATACAAAACAGATTTTCAAGAGATTTATTGAAACTTTCAACACTGGCATTCTCAATTGCCATGTCAGAAAGTTTATCAATCTCTTTTCTTGCAGAATCGATCATGCTATGCGTCACATCCTGCTTTTTAATCGAGTAATTCTGTTCAATGCATTCATTTGCATATCTCAGAATCTTATTTACTAAAGATTCAATCTCACTATCAGAGATAGGAGAGTACTTCAAATCTTTAGACTCGGCTATGACCGACTGCAACTTTGTTATGTCGGTATAGCCTGATTTTAATTTTTTGTTTCTGAGAGCGTCCCATACGTCCATAGAATACAACCTTGTACTCATGGACGAACCATATCGCCCCCATGTTGCACGGAACTGACAACTATTTATCTGTTCCATATTAAAAATTCGATTATGGTTTTCGTCTCCGTCAACCATAATCAATTCACAATGTTTAATCATTACTCTTTCCTCCATATGAAAAGAGAGAGCAGTAGTAGCCCTCTCTTTTTTTTGAATCATTATTTTTAGTTTCTACTCCTCAACGTATGGTACGTCATGTTTGACGTAATCATAGTTAAGAAGTTTTGCAACATCGTCTGCAAAATTAACCCTCTGTGTTGGGGTTAATGCTTTCAACGTTGACTGTACTTCAATAATGTCAGCCACCATTAAGTACACGTCAAACGCTGTTGCAGACTTTGCGCCGTTTCCGTACTTCCGCAGTGCTTCTTCAAGCACTGCTTTGGATGCTTTCGCAGGCAACCAAGGATTTTCCTCGATAACCTGCTGTAAGCATCCAGCCGGAAACTTAATTTCGGTATTGCCGAGTTTTTCGACAATATCTTCCGCTTCCTGCCATAACATTGCCAAGTTTTTAAGCTTGGATTTGAATACGGCAATGGAAGCGTCACCTTCATGTCTGAGCGAAATCCCCTTTCCTACGCGGAACTTTGTTCCGTTTAATTCGTAGTATGGGAACGCTGACATGCAGGCGTTTCCGACATCAGATGTGGCATAATATACGCCACATCTGATGCTTTCAACTGTTACTCCGAAGCCTTCAAGCATCTGCTTGAAACCATCGAGGGCAATTTCGTCATTCATGTCTATCTCTACATAGAGATATTCATGGCTGACAGAACCGCCCTTGAATGTTGCTTCCGGGTGTTCCTTTTGCAGTTCCTTAAGGACTGCATTGTAGCCTTTTTCCTCAGACAGCCATACATAGCCGTCTGAGTTGCAGGCGTCTATAAATCCGTCACAGATACGGAACTTCGCACCACCTCTGTTGTGGTGGAAACCGTAGGTAAGCCAGTTTCCGCGGGTTTCCGCATCCATTGGTTCGAAGCTACGGTTTAATTCCGTGTTACGGATTAAACTTCCCGTGATACCTGCGCGGGCGCAGATACCATTAAAAGCCGTGTAGATTGACGGATAAATTTTCATTTCTCCGTCTACTGGGGTAGCTACAAACACACCCCTATCTACAACCGCAGTTTCAAAATCATCCTGCGGTACTTCCGGGCATCTTTCGTCCGGAACAAATTCTCCACGTCCGTTGACGTGAAGTAATGGCTCATTGGCAATACCAATGAGAGATGTCTCTTTGCAGAAACTACTCACATAAGAGTTTGTTTTTGCAAAGTTAAAGTAATTTTTCAAATCCTTTTCGGATTCGAAAACTACAACTGCATCTACAGTTGTAAAAAATTTTTTTGTTTCTGTTGCTTTTGTTGTCTTTGTTGCTTTTGCCATGATATTTTACCTCTTTCTTTCCGCCCATTTTCGGGCAATAAAAAAAGAGCCATGCTTTCACATGACTCTTTTTTGTTTGTTTAATTTTTTGTTTCTATGTAGATTATACCACATATTTATGATGTTTTCAAGGTATTATCTACTTTTAGTTTTGTGGTTGCTGATAAATCAAACTTCCACTTTTGACTTTGTTTTACCATGCATTTACGCTTCCGGTTGAATGGATACATTCACAATTTGTTTGAATGCAAATTTCTTATAAATCTTAGTTTCATTTGGATTTATTCTATTTCAATCTTAATTGTTACTGTACATTTATTTGGCTTAAACATACTTTCAATAAATGCAATCTCTTCATCAAATTTATATGAACCTTCGTTTTTCTTTAACTCATCTAACCAATCAACAAGCATATGGTCAATGGTTTCATATTC
>UMFR01035888.1_pt1 | contig 37236 bp, 24 predicted proteins | sample 1965041 | NCBI WGS metagenome assembly UMFR01 (sample SAMEA4836049, study PRJEB28245) | human gut metagenome | biome: gut microbiome; material: fecal sample | place: Denmark | collected 2008
TGTCTTCAAAAACTGGACGTTCTCTTTAGACCACGCTATAGCAAATGGCGTTTCCAAATACCAGCGGTTACCATCTTTATCACCTTTGTCGTATGGAACATAGTAGTTTTTAGAAGTATCTATTCCATTTTCTTTCTCGTCTTGAGTAAGTTCGTCTACATTTGCCATTTCACTATCATCAATAATTTTATAGATATAACCTTGCCCAAATATATCGCGCCCATATTGTTCTTTTAGGCTATCAAATAGATTAGCAATTTCTTTCTCTGATAGGGATTGCAAGAACTCTTTTGTAGTCGGAAAAGCATTTAAGCCTTCTATTTCTATCTTTTTCTTTTTGATGGCTTCTGCTAATTTCTTAGGACGAGAGTCTATGATATTTTTAGCCCACTTGGTTGAACGGCGAACAGCTATATATTTACCATTATTAGCTGTTGCTAACCCTTGTCCACCTTCGGTAAGACATCCTAGAAGTGCAATATCTCCTGGTTTAAGACTATTACGATAAGCCTCAAGTTCTTCTTGATGTTTAGCTATATCCCTTGATGTCTTTATTTTATCCCACCATTTTTCATACAGTTCTTTAACCTTTTCTCCATAAAGTTCATAAATTCTCATATTGAGTTGTGTCGGCTTGAATATAACACAATTCAAAGTATTCAAGAAAACATTCTGTGGTACAAGCGGTAGAACTATAGGGTGTGTCAAATCATTAGTTCCATCAAGAAATTTTACGCAATGTGTTTGTGGCATCAATGTTTTTGATACTTGAATAATACAAGTATCAACCATTGCTGCTTCAAATGGGTTGGCAGTATCAAATATGTAGTTGATTTTATTACTCAATAAAAGCTCCCTCATATTACGTTTTGTCTGGGTCGTCCAATAAGTTTTTGGAGTAATATAAGTTAGCGAGCCATTAGATTTACAGAGAAATAATCCTTTAAATGTAAACAAATTGTATGTATCATCTGAGAATCCAAACTCTTGCTCATAGCGTTTCTTGTCTTTTTCTGAGATACCTTTTGTAGATATGTACGGCGGATTACCTATCACAATATCGAATTTTTCTTTCAAACAAAACATCCATTCAGGGTCAAAGAAAGGACTGACGGAATTTTGGTTGTATGGATCCCATTCGGTAATTTGTTTAACCGCAGCCTCAAAGCCATTGATTTCAGCTTTACGCTTTTCCTTTTTGATATTATCCTCAATGTTGTGAATGCTATTGAGTAGTTCATTCCGCTTAGGTTCGTTCATGTCTTTGCGGAATAGTGCCTGTGGCGTTTGGACAGGGCCAAACAGAGTGTTTTCGATAGGGAGAGTTTCGTCAACCCACACTTCTTCCTTGTATTGTTCAAGCCGAGTTTTTAATGTCTTAATCTGTTCTTCCCATTCGGCTATACGCTGTTCATCTGGCTTTTGAGCATGGTCAATAATGTATTGCAATATTTCTGCTCGCTTTGCCTTATCTTCACGTTGACATTGGCGTTTGGCCTTACGCCCTTTGGCTAATAAATGGTGATTACGAATAGTGAGGAGTTGTTCTTGCAGGGTACGTAGGTCGTCGTCTGCCGTCCAATCTTGGTCGAATTTACGTATATCAGCACTCAAAAGTGTATTGGCAGCAACAAACTTTGTTTCAAGATTAGGCAGCGTGTTGATGCCGTAGTTGTGTGCAGGATCATTGAAGTCAATGTCCTTTTGCTCACACACAAGGGAGATGAAAAAACGCAACTTACAAATCAGCATTGCGATGGGTTGGATGTCAACGCCAAACACACAATTTTCGATGATGTCAAGCTTAAGCCTATAGCGGTTAATCGAGTTGTTGTGGAGCAATTCGATGATCTCAACCATGCGTAGCATGCACCCCATGGGGAAAGCACCGGAACCACATGCAGGATCAAGTATCTTTACTCGCTTCAAAGCATCGGTTACCTCATCAATAATCTCCCTGTTCCATTCGGGACTTAAGATGTGGGTGTGAAGCAATGTGTCAAGCATATTTTCGTTAAGTCCACTTATTTCTGCTCCAAGCAGATAGGTCTTTAGGGATTCGTCGACCATATAATCCACAATTTCGCGTGGGGTGTAAAAAGATCCTGTTGATTTACGGGCAGACTCTTGGGTTTCAGGATTGTATGCAGCTAACAGGTTTTCAAACACTCGTCCCAACAGTTCAGGGTCAAGAGAAATTTCGGCATCCGTAGGTGAGTTCTCTTCGATGGTAAAATTGTACTGATTAAACAGCGTTATAAGACCGGGCTGTTGTTCATCATCATTAAAGAACAAAACATTGGGTATGAAAGCTCTGTACTTATAATTACCGTTGGCCGATTGAGCCGCATTGCGACTGAATCCATCATAAAGAATATCGTGTTCCAAGTCAATGTACAACCCCTTTGGTTTGTCAAGGCAATCGAACAGCCCACCATTCAGAAATGGGATGTGCGAGAACATGTGGATAACTTCCTGCTCATTCATATTGAACATCTCGGCATACCGATACAGATTGCGTGTATCACGGGCAGACGCATTAGCGAAACGCCGTTGGTTACCATCTTCATCTACAATGGCGCAATTGAGTGTCGCAAAAAAGAGGTTTTGCAGAATAGCATTATAATAGTTGCCGTTTTCAAATGACTTTTCGTCAAAATCTACAAGTATATTTTTCAATGCCCTTGCATCAAAGATATTATCAGGTACAAGATGCTTTTGTTTTATAAACCAAACGAACAACATCCTTGTTATCAGTCGGATTAGTTTGACGTGCAGGTTTTCCCTGTCATCTTTTTCTGTTTCAGGATTATTAGGGAATGTGACACCTGTTTCCGGAGACAAAGCCCATTGATACCAAAGATAAAGTTTATTATAAAAGTCTTTCGACAATGCTTCCACCGAGAAAGCTTCTTTTAAGTTGGCAAACGTGATGCCGTTGGATTTTAATTTAGCGAAACGTTCTATCGGTGTTCTATAAAGATTGTGATTATTACCAAAAACGTAAGTGTAACGCTTGGGCGCTGTTGCCTCTCCTTTTATATCGCAGATAAACGATAATCGCCAATGGTCGCCACTGTCAAATACCGCCAAGACAGCATCGAACTCTCCCAAACGAGGATTGATGAACGACTTGACAAGATTCCTCAGTTCTACACGTTTGTTGGCCACTGAGCCCTTGGATATCTCATAGCGGAACAAACCGATGCGGTAGCTGTCGGACGTATCTATGCAGCCCAGGTAATAGCCTTGCCCTATGTCGGGCGTATCAAGTCTTTCAGGAGTGTGTCTCAACTCGGTCGCACCGAAAAAGTTTTGCAAAAAGTCTTGCCATTCATCGGGATTGAACGGTGATTGGAAAATGTTTCTCAAGTGGGTGTCAGTATATGTACTCATAAATATTCATTATTAAATAAAAGTTTCAGAAATGATTATTCTCGGGTCGGAAAGTTCTTTTATACTCTCCTCTTCAGATGTATTAATTTGGTATTCTTCAATCAGTTTGCTAATTCTGTCCTGTATTTTATATTCGTCAGATTTCATCTTGGCGCGGTCGCCTTTATATTCACGTGAAACAGCTTTCAGCTCACGTGGCAACCTAGCGTACATGCCTTCGTTGATATAAGCAGTAAGTATGTCGCACCATTCCATCAGTTTCCTATCGGTCGTAATCTGTTTGACATGACGGAGAAAAGTATTTGCTTCGAGAGCCGTACGGTCAAGATCTGTCCTCCTGGCCACATCAATGTCCTTGGCTTGAATATATTCCGATTTGTATTTGTTAATAGCAGTATTGACATGAACATAATGTGGCGTATCAGTCTCAACAGTAAAAGGAACAGCCTGTTCTTCAAGCTTTGCTTTCAGGTATTTTACAGCTTCGAGAAAATCGATCACTTCCGCTTTGCGGTCGTTTACCAGATAAAATTCTGTTTTCACTTCAGATGAAATAAATGCCACTGTCTTGCCTGAATGCTTGCCGGTGTCACGCAGGACACGGCTTTTCATGGGCAGTTCTTTTATCTTGTGGTAAAGTTCACGGTTGTTATTGTAAAGTTCACGTAATTCACGAAGTAGAGCAATCTTTTTGTCAACGCTGTCTTTGACATTGCTGTCAAATAGGGTAAATTGGTGTACTATCTCCTCACGTGAATAGATTTGTGCATCTTCACCAAAGGCAGAGTGGAAACCTTGCAACTTGATAAGAGCATTCTTATATAGCTGTATTTCGTGGTCGCCCTGTTGCGAAGGATAGAACAGGTAATTATAAATATTCGGGGCTGTGGAGCCTATACGATTCACACGTCCAATGCGTTGCATTAGTCGGGTCGCATTCCACGGCGAATCATAGTTGACAATTACGTTGGCTCGGTGCAGGTTGACACCCTCAGCCAACACATCGGATGTAAGGATGATATTGTAACGTCCCTCATCGTGTGCAGCATTAGCATCGAAATTGTCTTTTATTACCTTGTCAAGTCGGTCGCGGTTAGCAGCCGTCACTATCAAGACGTCATCGCGTTTGAGCTCTTTTGTCAACCTGTTGTACAAATAATTCAATGTGTCTACACTTTCTGAGAACAATACAAGCTTGCCCGTGGGGTTGATGGACTTGTTGAGAAATTCCGTTTCGAGTCTTTCCTTGAATTTGTCGAACTTCGGATCGTCTTTTTCTTCTGCCCATTCGGCATAGAGATGCTCCAAAATACCTTTATCACGAAGCAACATATCTTTGAATTTGGGTTCGAAAGCATCACCCTTATATAGTATGTCGTCCTTTGAAAATCCTTTTTCTACGGCACGTTCAATTATTTGGTCAAACTCATAGCCTTTTGCTAACAGGTCTTTTACATTCAAATCAGGTGCAATGATAACTTTGTCTTCTTCGAACATACGTATCATGTCATTTGTGATGCGGAGGAGGGTAGCAAGTGATTTCTTAAAAGCATAAAAGCTGCTTTCGAGCCGCTTCACCATGTGGACGCGATAGATGCCAGCTAAGGTCTCTCCGATGTGTTCTGCATTATTGTACTTTCCTTTGTACTCTTTTTTAAGAAATTCTATGGCACGGTAGCGAGCATAATTGAGTCCTGTTCCATTGGGGTTCTTTTCCTTGTTTTTCCCATCTGTCAGTTGCTTCAGAGTTTCATAAAATCTACCACGCGTAGCTTCCCCCATTTCATATACAAGTTCGCTTGGCGGCAGGATGTTCGGGAATACGATACTTTGGGTTTCTATGTCGCGTTTGTAATCAGGGTCATTAAGGATGTTATTCCTCGTGCGTCGTATAGTTACTTTGTCAATCACATTGTTTCTAATCTTGTCGTAAATCTTATCAACATCCTCAGTCACGTCCCGACTGTCTCGTTCACGCATCAACTTGTTGTAATCTTGAATAAGAGGCGAGAAGAACCCTTTGAGATTGGGAATACCATCGATGGTGCAGCTTTGGCTGTTCTGGAACAGCAACAAAAGATTCTGTAGGTCATCGGGACGGTTGTTCAACGGAGTGGCGGACAGCAGCATGACTTTTTTATGCGTACTGCGCAACAGACCAATGTTGGAGCATGGCGATTTACAAATCTTCTGCAACTCGTCATATTTACCAGAACTGTCACTTCGGAATCCATGTGCTTCATCAACGATGATGAGGTCAAAATCCTCCTTGTCTTTGTACTGATCGCGTCCGTCAAGCACTTTAGAAAGACTCCCGTTGGTGATGAACTGCGCTTTTTTGTATATCCCGAATTGCCTGAATGTCTTTTTCCAGTTGTCTTCAAGCGCAGGTGGATAGATGACCAAAATATTGGTGTTTTTTCCGTTAGCCTCAATAAACCGCTTAGCTATCATCGTAGCAATCATAGTCTTACCCAAACCTACGACATCAGCGAGGAACAGGCCGTTATGTTGCATCAACATTTGGTAGCCTTGTATCACAGCGTCCTTTTGGTACTTCAGTTCCTTCACCCCATCAGGTAATTCAAGTGTAAAATCATCTTCCACTTGGTCACCGAAAGTATCAATCAGCACCTTAATATATATTTCATAAGGTGTAGGCTGATAGCCAAGGTAGGTTTGTTTCTTGTAATCGGCAATATCAGCTGGAGTGAGCGGTACAGCCTCATTCCATAAGGTGCAGAACTCGTCAAAACAATATTTCACATCGTCATAATCCTTCATGGCCACGTTTAGCTCATATCGAGGTGATTGGGCTATACCTAAACCCGATTCAGAAATATTGGACGAGCCCATGATTACCCATCCATCGCTGTTCTCGTTGTGTTTTTGCGGCAGGCAGAGATAAAACTTAGCGTGCAGGTTCTTAGTGGAGTGTATTCTCATTTCCAACCGTCCATCTACAAGATCATCGCACATCTGAAGGATGCCGGCTTCCACCTCGGGAGCATACTTCGCATCAATGATGTCTTGTTTGAATTCCTTGAAATACTTTTCCTTAGCTTCTCCCTCTTTACCAAGCATAAGCATAGCCTTGTTGTGACGGCGGAATATGTCGTCAATGTTTATGCCGACCAGTATCTTTATTTCAGATACATCGCCAAGTTCTTTCCTCAATTTAAAATAACCTGACGAACGGAAAAATCCGACCACCGCAAGAAATCTATCGAATGTCGCCATTTCCGTTGCAATGCCTTTCAGCTTATCGAAAAGCGTATGTCCTGTTCCGTTATTAAAGAATTTCGTACTCATTATCTTAAAATGATTGTATATATAACTATAAACTAACCGCATTCTTTTTCCCTTCTTTCCTTAACCTTATCCAATCCCGGCATCTTCTTTGATACAGAACTCTCGCCAGCAGGAAAGTATGCTTTGAAAACCTGACATAAGAAACCCACAATGTTGCTGCGCTTCTTGCCTATATTGGAGAAAGCAGAGTAAACGAAATACATGAGTTCTTGCTGACTACACATATCATTGGGTTGGATTGTAATTGAGGGTGGAAGAATCAAATCGTGTTCTGCAAATGCGTAGGCACTGGCAAGAATCGCCTTTTGTTCCTCTTCGCTGAACATCTTGATTTTTCCGGCAAACCATTCAAGTTCTCCTTTCTGGAGTGCTTGTTGCTGTTCGCTCTGACGTTCCATGAGAATGGATACTTTCTCTTGCTCTTTTTCAGTAAGAGCTTCTTCAAGTACGCGTTTTTTACGCTTTAGAACATTGTACTTTTCCATAAAGGCAATGGAAATACAGAGATAGCCTACAGTTATGGTAAGCACCAATATCGTATGAAATCGGAACTTGGACGGAAAATCCGGCAAAGCGTCAATATAGTCGCAGACGATAAGAGCAACTACGAGCATAAGCGCAGCTCCAACATACATCGTTCGGACTTTGACTTTTGGGCTCGCAGGAGAAACGCCCATAAGCAAGGCTATCGCCAAAGCTGCAACCAATAAGATGGAGATCAAAATAAAGATTGTCATGTGTCACGCCCTCCCTATTATGGTTTTACGATGATGCGCCAATAGCCTGCCTTGTCAGAACCTTCATGGACGAGAATGCCTCTCTCACGGAGATTTTTAATCTGTTTCTTAACTCCATCTAATGAAATGCCCAATTCAACGGCCATTTTTTCACGGGTTATCATTGGATTTGATATAACCATGTCTATGATGCGTTGAGCAGTCCTGCCCACTGGTCTATTCAATTCGTTTTTTACAGGGTACTTTTTGAGGGTACTTTCATTATTTACAGGGTACTTTTTCTCCGAACCTCCTTCGTTTACAGGGTACTTTTTGAGGGTACTGTTTACCCTATCAGCCACCTCTTCTACGGAGATTCTACCATTCTCACCCCAATTCAAATTATAGAAGGTGGTGAAAAAAGAGGATGCTTCAGTTTTATAGAGAGGTTCTTTGCCGGGTAAGAAGTTGGGCAGCTTCTCGGTCAGTTCACGCATTTTGCGCAGGCCGGAGCCACGTTTCTCCATGTAGTCGAGCTGGGTAAACATATCGGCAATGACGGGGTTGCGACGTATGGACGGAACATTGTAAATATCGCGGTCTTGAATCTGTGTGCCGTCGAGCATCGCGCCGGGCGAAACTAATTCTACACGGTCATCGTAGATGTCGATATGTACCTCACCGCCCATCACCGTATAATCCCGATGGATAAGGTGATTGACCAATCCCTCAAAGATAGCTCGGTCGGAATAGTCGGGCAGATTGAGGCGGTAGTTTGGCATCTTCACCCATCCGCTCATGGTGTAGTTCTTAATGAAATCCATGCCATATTTCAGAAGCAACACAAGATTGGCACGATGCTCCACGGAGCTGATGGCATCATCTTTATAAAGCCCCGTCCAACGGGTACAGAATATGCGGGATTGAAACACGGTGCAATTATCCACAAATAACAGTCCGGCATTGGTAAGTTTTCCGTCAGAAGTTACCAAGCCAAATGATTCAAGATATTTGTCGTTCCATTCTTGATGCGTCTGTTCGCGGAACGTATTAGCAAGGATGACGAAAGAGTGCTTGCGTGCGTCCACTTGCGTGGGGAGTGAATCCCATGTCATGTGTGTACCTTTCAGTACCAACGAGAGAAGTTGTTGCGAATTGCATTCCACGCTTTCATTGCCAACTCTTACAAAAGCCGTGCGCGTTCCGTCTTGGTAATAATAATAAGGTGTCAAAACACCAGCCTTGACTTTCACTTCAAGCAGGATGCGTCCTTCGTGCTCAATCGATATAAGCTGCACCTCCGGTACAGGGTCAAGCCTTGCCTTTATCATTTCGCTGATAAAGTCGGCATCCGCCTGTACGTTCTTCAATCCCACAATTTCACCTTCATCGTTTACGCCATAGAACAAGCTGCCGCCCTCCGTATTGGCAAAGGCCGACACGGATTTCAGCCACGACTTCACTTTCTTGCGTTCCAGCATCTCCTTGAAATCGTAAGACGTACATTCTGCTATAAGTCTGTTATCGTGTATCTGCATGATTTTCTCGTTGTTATAAGGGTGTAATACCCCAATATCGTTTACAAACATACGGAAAAAAGTCCGTTTTCCGTTCAATTAGAATGGGAAAAAACGGATTAGGGAGAAGAAATCTTCGTAAAATCCATTCCTAAATGTGATTATATGATAGATTTTCCTAAGATTTTCTATACCTTTGTATTTGCGATAATTAATAACCAAAGGAGTCGTGGCAAAGAATTTTGAAATACGGAACAGTACGGCAGAGTTTCTTACCTTTATTGCCGAGGGTAAGGAGAATGGTGTTCAAGTGTTGTATAAGGATGAAACAATTTGGGCAACACAAAAAGCAATGGCGACATTATTTGATGTAGGTGTTCCGGCCATCAGCAAACATTTGAAAAATATCTTTGAGAGTGGAGAGCTTGATAAGAATACGACTATTTCCAAAATGGAAACAGTCGTGAATAGGGGCTTCCGTGGAGAATCAAAAGAAGAAGTTGAGTTCTACAATCTTGATGCCATTATATCCGTAGGCTATCGTGTCAATTCTGTTCGTGCCACGCAATTCCGCCAATGGTGTACATACGTTCTACGTCAGTTTGCCATCCGTGGATATGTCATAGATAAAAAGCGGATGGAAAACGGCTCATTTATCGGAGAGGATTATTTTGAGCATCTGCTTGCCGAAATTCGTGAGATACGACTGAGTGAACGGCGTTTTTACCAGAAACTTACAGATATATATGCCACGGCCATAGATTATAACAAGAGTGCGCCCACAACACGGCTGTTTTACAAAAAGGTGCAGAACAAAATGCACTATGCGGTACATGGGCATACCGCTGCGGAATTGATAGTTGACCGTGCGGATGCACAGAAAGAGCACATGGGCTTGACCACATGGGAGAAGGCTCCGGACGGAAAAATAGTAAAACCGGATGTAAGCGTTGCCAAGAATTACCTTAAAGAAAATGAACTGGAGGCAATGGGACGTATTGTCAACAGTTTTCTTGATATAGCGGAAGATATGGCGAAACGCCATATCCCGATGACGATGGAGGATTGGGCGAAACGTATTGACAAATTTCTGGATATAACGGACAGACCTATTCTTTCCGATGCAGGAAAGGTCACGGCTGAATACGCCAAAGAGTTTGCCGAAACGGAGTTTGAAAAGTATCGTATCATTCAAGACCGCCTGTTTAAGTCCGACTTTGATAAATTGGATGACAAAGATTTGCCTTCACTTGATTTTACACCAGAAAATTCTTAATCAAAACTGCAAGATGAAACACTTAGATACATTTGTTCAATATAAACCAAGACATACCATATTTTTATGGAAGTCCTTGAAGTGACCGATACTATCGATACCAAGGAAATTTGTAACGTGAGTTGGTATATGGTTTGCAAGGATGAGATTATCATACAATCCGATTTTCCGATGTGTGCAACCGATGGTGAGTTTGTGAACTTCGTACCAATACCTCGACATTCATTTTTGGAAGCGAGACGTCTTATTAAAAAGATAAGGAAAGAGCAAATGTTCGTTCCAAAAAATGACAAAACGGCTCCAAGTGAATTCAAACAAGCATACCGAAAAGCAAGAAGAAAAATAATCCAAATCATAAAGAAAACGCAATAGCTTTTGAAGAAACCCTTAGTGATGCAGTTTTAGGTTAGTTTTAGGTTATCTTTCAATATTGATTTTTTCCTCGTTTTTCTTTCGTTATTTTCGGTGAAAAATCGTACTTTTGCGGCATGGAGCTGTGGTTGCTTATGGATGCTTATTTTCGAGTTTGCATGATATTTGCAACACGTTCACGCAAGTCGCTGAGAGATATAACGTATTGATTTTGAGGAAGTGAAATAAATATCGTAATTAATAATATGGAATGAGGCATGATTGCAAAATTGTGCCTCATTTTTTTAGTTTCATCTATATGAGCAAACAATTTATAAGAAAGAATAAGGAAGACAAGCCTGTTGTGGCAATTTGCTACGACTTTGACAAGACATTGTCTCCTGATGACATGCAGGCACAGGGATATATCCAATCTGTAGGTTACGAGATTGAATCTTTCTGGAAAGAATCTAACGGTTTAGCAGAAGAAAACGATATGGACCAGAATCTTGCCTATATGTTTACTATGATTCAGAAAGCACATGGGAGATTCATATTCAACAAAAAGACTTTGATGGACTACGGAGGACAAGTGAAATTGTTCCCCGGTGTTGAGAGTTGGTTTGACCGTATCAAGGAGTATGGCAAACAGAAAGGTGTCATTGTAGAGCATTACATTATTTCATCAGGCTTGAAAGAAATGATTGAAGGGACAAAAGTGGCATCGAAGTTTGAGAAGATTTACGCCAGTTCGTTTTATTATGATAAGGATGGAGTTGCTCAATGGCCGGCGCAAGTAATCAATTACACAAGCAAGACACAATTCCTTTTCAGAATAGAAAAAGGGACATTAGACGTCAACGATTTTGGTGTGAACGATTACTTTGCACCTGAAGATATACGGATTCCCTTCCGTAACATGATTTATATAGGAGACAGCGATACGGATATTCCGTGTATGAAACTTGTAAACACGAATTGCGGGCATTCCATCGGAGTATACAATCCTGAGACCAAGGATAAAAGGAAAGTGTATAAAATGATGGAAGACAAGAGAATTAAATATTTTGCACCGGCTGATTATACGTATGGTTCTGAGTTAGACTGTTTGGTGAAAGCCATTATAGACCAGACGGTGTCAAACGAAAAACTGATGTCCATACATTATAAAAATAAAAGAGAACAGACGAGCCAGGATGTCGGTACAGTGAACATAGAGAATAAAGAAAAAGAGAAACTGATACTGGATTTGGAAAACAGTAATAGTTTTAAACAGACTCATTCAATAATTGCACAGTTAAAGAATTATACGTCTTGGACTGTGAAAGAAATAGAACAGCTTGAGAAAATAGCACAGAAGAATATTCAGGTGTCATACATCATCAACGATGAAGATATAAAAGAGTTCTACGACTCTATAAAGTGATGTTCATTTTAAAGATTCGTTTAAGCAGCTGTTCAAAATCAAGCGATATTATAAAATTACCCATATGTTATATATCTCTTTGTCATCATCCTATGCGCTGTTCAGGGTTTCATACCAAAGTCTCATCGGTAGTGTAGCAAGCCACACTCACACTTCGGACTTTTAAATTCAGATACAGAACAGTAAACAATATGATGGCAATTTATTTTGAGTGTATACTTATTATAATATCCGACTCTGACATTATTCGTCCAATATTGTTATGATACTATGACAGAGACACATCAGTAAGACAACAACGAGAAAAATAACTCATCATTTTGGCTTATAACGAACATGTTTCAGTTGATGTTTCACGCTATTGTTTCTTCGCTTTCTCCTCCTTTCCATATAAAGGTTCCGGTTCTGCCGCCATAAGATTATTATCACTTTCCGGTATTTCATACTTTTTCACCTTACGGTCTTCAAGAAAAATATGATTCAATGTGTATGCCAATGACTCCAATGTCTGCATCCGGATTTTAGGTTTTAACTGACATTCCCATACAGTGATGCAGTGCCAGCCCATAGCAGCGAGCTGACATTGCTCCTTTTTATCACGCTCCCTATTCCGCTCGATTTTCTTTTGCCAAAACTCTATGTTGGTCTTAGGCAGACGGAAGTATTTGCAATTTTCATGACCATGCCAGAAGCAGCCGTTCACAAAGACGACCGTGCGGTATTTACGCAGCACCAAATCCGGGTGACCCGGCAGACGTGGATGGTTGAGCCGATAGCGGAAGCCCCGGCTGAAAAGGAATTTCCGCACCAATATTTCAGGCTTAGTGTCCTTTCCACGTATAGCAGCCATGCAGTGGTGGCGTTGTTCACCGGTCAGTCTGTCCATTTATCAGTTCCATGTTAAACATAAAGTCTTTACAATATTGCTTTATTATATGTATACAATTTATTTCGTATAACAGAAATATTATCACTTTTGCATTTTGTGACATGCTCGCAATTTATTCTATAAGAAGAAGCGAATTCCACGTCATATGTGTACCGTTCAATTCCACAAAAAGAAGTTGTTACGCACTGCATACACTCTTTCAAGCCCTACCTCAACGTGAGTTCTACGAATTGTAAATGTCTGTAAATTTTGCGATTAGTGAAAACTGTTGTAACTTTATAGTGCTAAAATGCAAAGAATTACAAACAATAATCGCTATGATCACCAAGGACAAAGTTATAGAAATATTCTGTATGGCAGACGACTTCTGCAAGTTTTTTGACGCAATGATGGCAAAATATACGCTCACCCCCTCAAAAAGCGGAAATATCACCGTTCTTCTACCATGTCAAGGGAGGAAATTATGATGATTATCATCCTTTTTCATGATTCGGGTTATCATTGTCTCAAACACTTTTATCTTAAACGGGTCTGCAAGCATATGAGTCATCTTTTTCCACAAGTTGTCTATTACAACCGTTTCGTAGAGATAAAACATGAGGTAGCAATCCCTCTTGCCTTGTTCATCGAGAAGGTACTTTGGGGCAAATGTACCGGCATCAGCTTTGTAGACAGTACTCCTTTGCGTGTTTGTAAGAATCAAATAATACATATCCATAAGGTGTTCAAGGGAATAGCCCAAGGGGGACTCCAATCTCCAGTTTAGGTTTATGTCGCATGAAATATCCTTGCAAAGCTACAGGCAGTCCACCGTCCCGAGGAGCCCAAACCACCTCATACCTAACACATAATGTAAATGCCTATAAATCGAAAAGATACAAAATGGCATAGGAAAAGTGACGAAAACAGGAAACAGCAGAGCCATGCCAATGAAGGATAATATATTTTTTTGTTCGTCTCAAGCAATTTGTGCATAGTATCATAATGGTTTTAAAGAGATTTGTATTTTCTTTGTGGCACGGACAAGAATCTCGTTTTGACCATTCATGCTCTAATCTCATGGGATATATATCACATCGAATGTAGATTATCAGTTTTGACTTTCTTAATTACAAATAATGGACGCACATGAAACAGATAAAGTCATGTAAGACACACTTTCCAATATCAGTCTTCGTTCTGGGTATACTGATACTCACGTCATGTACAACCGGTTATAAAAATGACGGCAAGGAAGTGACATGGCACACATGGAACGAGGGGAGCGGGCATCATTCAATGAAGGTGAATGCCGACCCCGAGACATTTGAAATTCTGAATGATGATTATGGCAAAGATAAGACGCATGCTTTCTATCGGGGAGACATAATAACAGGAGCGGACGGACATACATTTCGAGTACTTGAAAAAGGTTTTGCTGCTGACAAATCTAACGTATATGATAAAGGTGAATTAATGAAGGGAGTGGAGCCTGCCTCTTTCAAGATTCATTCCTATGAATTGACGGAAGATAAGAATGATTTTTATTATAATGGTAAGGCTCTAAATGTAAGAGATAAATCTTCATTTGATATTCTGAAAGACAACTCAGGTGAAAATACAAATTGGGGGAAAGACAAGTATAATGGATATTACCTGAACGGCACGGTAATTCCTAACATCGATTACGCCACATTTCATCCCATAGACGCGCAGCGACTGATTCAATCAGGATATTATGCCGCTGATAAATATAAAGTATTTTTCAAGGGGAAGGAGATTCCAGGTGCAGATCCGGCAACATTCAGGGAGGTAGATTTCTCTATAGGACAAGATAAGTATAGAGTCTATCAAAAAGGAATACCAACACAGATAAAAGATTACAATAAACTTACTCGATTCGGAAGTTTGATGTATTCTGACGGGACGCATATTTACGATTTGGATTTTAATATTCTTCAAGGCGCTGATGTCGCAACCTTCGAGCATATTTCAACTGGTATAAAGATGCGTCGCATGTATGGTGGATTAATAAATTAGTTAGAGGCGCAAATCCAAAAACATTTAGTCCTGTCAAAGTCACATCCTTCGCGGGAGGAACGTCTCTGGACTTTAATTATGGAAAAGATGACAAACACGTGTTTTATCAGGATTCCATAATCCCGGCTGCCGATGCCGCCAGCTTTGAAAAGATTGATTTCCCGGATGGTGAGAGTTGGACAGTCTTCGACCGCAATCATGTGTATCAAGGCAAAGATTCCCCCAAACTCCGAGAATACCTGAAAAAGAAATACGGCAAATGATGGTTCAGATTGGTAAATTCATAGGTTCGGCGGTTGTCATGTTCTTATTCATGCTCTGTCTGATATTCTGCTTCGACTCGCCCGACACGTTGACCAATATTCTGCTTGTCAGCGAGAACGTGCTTTTTTGGGGTTGTATACTTTGGCTCATTAACAGGAATGGAGGCAAACGATGAAACTGACTGATAAACGATTCTGAATATTTGAGGCATTATCTCTTGTATGTGGAGAGTTAACCTTCTGCTTAGCTGCGGTAATTTGGTTTGCGTTGGCTCAAGTTAACTGGTTTTCATTATGGACAATTCAGCTGACCTTTCTGCTTTGCTGGGCATTAGGGGCTCTCCTTTCATGGCTCACAGCCCCAAATGCAAAGCATATTACATTCAGAACATACATATGGACCAATTGCGTGTACCTGGCTTTGACAATTTACAATGTCAGTAATGGAGATCCATCGATAAACGGTTGGTATGTATTGTTCTGCTTCGGATTTGCCATCATTTCTTTACCCGCATTTGCATTGATGACAATTGTTAACAATAAGATAGCCAAATGATTAACAGAACAAAGGCATTTGGATTCATTTTACTGGTAGCATTGCCTCTTTTGGTCGTGAATCTTATGGGAAGGAACTTAGGAATTGGTAAAGAGGATATGATAAAGGAAGTAGCAAATGAAGTTATCGGGATAGTAGATGATTTCAAAGACAAGAACGGACGGTTACCTATCGGACTTCATGAGATAGGAGCTCCTTTCGAGGGAATTAACAAGACCTATGAGTACAAGGATTATATTTTCTATTACGAACAGAAAAAAGACGGTTTTTATTGGCTGACCATCACATTTGGTCCGGATGAGAATTACTGTTACAATTCTAAAGATAAGTCTTGGATATGGGATTGTGATTCTGAGCAATTAGAAATGTACAAGAAACATTCCAATTAAAGGCTTTTGTTGAGTATCATAAATCATCTTTTCTACTCAAGATTAGAATCATTAAAAGCCACATATCACTCAATATAATTTTTTATGTTTATCGGTCTCGTTTTCATAAACCATAATCGACCATTAGACTTCCATTATTATTTCGTGCTGCTGTCAGCCGGATTTCGCACTGATGCTGTCTCAGGCTATTCGTGAAAAACACGGAACAGGACGCGGGCATTGCGACAATACTGACAAAGAAAAAGCGTATCCGCATGTGTCGCGGACTAACGGCGCGTACACGAGATATGTGTTAATGAGGAGGACTATACGGATAACGACAAGTCTCTGAGAATCGCGCAGAGGCAAACAGACCGCCGATTGTCTGCGTATGCGCTGTTTTTTGGCGCATAGACATAAAACATTAAGTATCAACACATTGCAAGTACAGCGTACATAGAGACAACTTTCCGCGTGTCAGGAAAGGCTTTATGGGCATGCGATATGGGCTTTATGAGCGCGCCACAAAGCCCATATAGCATGATGACACAGGCTCTTCCGCACCGCCTTATCTCATCCTAAGCAGAAAGAAAGCAACCCGACACCTCGCAAAAAGAACAGTATAAGTGATGTCGGGATGACCGCAATGGCGCGGGATACGTTTTTTCCGAAGTCAGTGAAAGAAAATAGCGAAAGACGGGAGCTTTCGCAACATCACGGCATATCTGTTTCATCAAAACATTCTGTCAATATTTTTTACTTCATACAAAGCCGTGACACCCGATGAGCATCAAACCCGAACCAGGCGTCAGACTGCCCCTGTCCCGGTGACGGCGCAGCCCGCTGCGGCAAGACGCGAAGGGAATCAATCAGGCGGAACGGGCGCACAGGCATGCCCGGAGCACGATGCCGTCTGTGATTATATGAGTTTGTCTCTGTCAATCACGTCTCATCTCTTTTACCACTTACATGTCTCATACATGATTGTCTGTCAAGAATTAACCTTTCCAACCCCTCATCTGCCGGTAGCCTGAAGATATTCCCTCTTCTTTATTTCATACATAGAGTAGCTTTCCACATATTTGTCGCGGCTTTGCTGGTAGAGCGTCTGCGCTTCGAGCAAGTCGCTCATGGTGCATGTGCCAGCCTTATAATAGTCTGACTGCAGGCGCAGGTTCTCCTCAGCCTGCCCTATGCTCTCTATGGCAATCTCCACTTGCTTATAGGCATCGTTCACGCCGTTCCATGCATTTCGCATACGTATGACAAGCAGTTCGCATTGGTCCGCCATCCGGTTTTCCGCATTTCGCACCTGAAGTTTCTTCCGTCTCACTTCATGCGAGCCGCCCCACCATTTGCTTATCGGAACACTCACGGTGATTCCTCCCATCCAGAACGAGTGTCCGCGGTCCATCAGGTTCTCATAGACATAACCGCCTCCCACAGACACGACAGGCATATTTTTTCCTATACTCATCTTATGCTGTAGCCTGCCGGCATCCACCTGTTTGTCCAGCAGACTGTATTCCACAGTGAGCGGAAGCGATGATTCAGGCGAGCGGTAAAGCTCATCGGGACGCGGGGGAAGCGCACCGTCCATTTCCCAATCCACATCGAAATGTCCGGCACCGTCCTTCGGACAACCTATGTATTGAGCCAGCAGATGCAGAGACACGTCAAGAGTATTAGACACGGAGATATGCCGGCTCCGCATCTCGTTATTGCGCAGCTCCACCTGCAGGCGGTCATTGCGGTCGGTCACTCCCGCTGTCACAGCCGCCTCCACATCCCGGCGTATCTGTTCGAGCTGCGATTGCAGCATACTTATGGTACGCAGCTTCTCTTTCAGTGTCACAACCTGCCAGAAATACTGCTCCACCGTCAGTCTCACTTCATTTTCAGACTGTCTGCGCAGCAGACGGCTTACCTCCACATTTACATCAGCCAGTCTGTTGGCGTTGACTATCTGTCCTCCTGCAAAGAGCGGCAAGGTGGCGATGACGCCACCCACAATGCCGTCATCCACCAGCGACAGCCTGCCCGACTCCGTATCCATCTCCAGCAGTCCTTTATCCGCCAAGAAGCCTCCTCCGTAAGCGCTGACTGTCGGGAAATAATTTGTAAAAGCCGCTTTCTTCTGCAATTTCGCGGCGTTAAGGTCGTTATCGGCATTCCTGATGCGTACGTTGTTCTTCAACGCCAGTTCCAGGCATTCGTCCAAAGTATACGCATGCTGTGCGTAAGCCAGAAGCGGACATAGGCTGACAACAAGCGCAATTAACCGCCGACAGGGTCTGTTTATTTTCATATTCATGATTTCCCAAGTTTTTATTGATACATTTTTTCTATCGTTGTCCTATTGACAGTGCTTTTGTCCTGTGCCTTGTAGAGCCGCGGAAGCAAAGCCTGTAAGCGCACGTCAGTACGGTGAGCAGGAACACCATCGTTATCAGTGTGCCATAACAGATGACCGTCCCCATGGGCATCCACAACCCGGAACCGCCCAATATCATCGGGATTACACCCATTGACGCGGCTGCCGAGGTGAGAAATATGGGGCGCATACGCCGTCTGGCGGAATGGTAGATGGCATCAGCGGAACTCATTCTCTCTGTAGTCCTCAACTCCTCGGCATAATCAATCATGATAATGCCGTTGCGGACAATTATGCCCATCAGAGCCACAATGCCCAAAAAGCACGTAACACCGAAATCAATGCCTTGGATGATGACACCGGCTGCCGTTCCGAACAGACATAGAGACATGGAGACAAATATGAGCAATGCCAGCCCCACTTTGCGGAAATGGGCGATGAGCACAAACAGAATGACCAAGGCTGCCAACGCCAGACCGGACAGTATCGGAGGTATTTTCTCGTTTGTGTCTTCTATATCACCGCCAGGAGTAACGGTTGTGTCCGGAGAGAGATGCGACGCAGGCAACATGGCAGCGATGCGCCTCATCTGCTCCGTACCGTTCTCCCCACGCCGCACGTCCGCGCCCACTGTGACTGAATAGCTGCCGTTGCGCCGCACAATCTGTCCGTCCTGCCACATCGGCACAGCATCCGCCACCTGACGTAAAGGCACGCTTGTAACACCGCCCATAACCGGAATCATCTCATCCTCAAGAACTTCCGGCACAGCTCTGTCGGCATGCTCACCCTTCAAAACCACACTCATCCTGTAGTCGCCGTCCCAGACAGAAGAGACCGGCAACCCGGAACCGTAACGCATGGCGAGCGTACTTTCAATCACGGTGTTGGTGATGCCAAGGCGCGACGCCTCATCCTCTTTCAGTGCTATCCTGCAAGTAGGGAGCGGTTCGTTAAAGTCTGTATGCACGGAAGTGAGTTCCGGAATGCCGCGCATCAGCTCCGACAGCTTTCCGGCATCACGACGCAACGTGTCAAGATTCTCACCCGTAAGACGGAACTCGACAGGATAGACCGCCTCGCTATACGACAGCTGCTTGAAGCGTACACGGGCGTCTGGAAAAGCGTCAGACCAAACCGGGGCATATTCGTCGAGCAACTGTTCGGTCTCTTTTATGCCTGCGGTGTTGACTATGAACTGGGCGTAGTCCGTTCCACCCACCTGCGGCGCATAACTGTTCTGAAAACGCGGTGACGAACAGCCTTTGAACGAGGCTATGCCAACCACGCGCGGGTCTTTACGTAGAATGCGCTCCAGACTGTCAGCCACCAGCGAGGTGCGTTCCAGCGCGCTTCCCGACGGCAGATATATTTCTACGGCAAACTGGTTGCGGTCAGCCGTCGGCATCATCTGCTGGGGTAGCGATCCGATAAGCAACATTCCGACAACTACAGACAGCACTCCCACCGCCAATGTGGATTTCGGCTGGTGGAAACAAAAGTCAATCAGCCGGTTGTAATAACGTTGCAGCCAATCGAGAAAAGAGAACGTCTTACCATTTGTCCGCATAGGCTTGCGGATGAACCAGAACTGCATGAAAGGCACAAGCATGGTGGCGACCAGCAAAGACACGCCCAATATCAGCGTGATAGCCCAAGGGAATGTCTGCAGGAAATCGTGCAGCATGCCTGTCGTGGTGAGCAGGAAGGGGAAGAACGTGATGCTGATTGCCAGCGTCGCTGAAAGTATGGACTTGAAGAAGTGGGTGGCACTCTCAATGGAAGCGTGCCATCGCGACATGCCTTCGCCTAATTTCTCAAGATAGCTGTCGATGATGACGATGGAGTTGTCAACTATCATGCCCAAGGTGACGATAAGCGCAGCCAAGGATACCGTGTTCAGTTCCACACCGAAGCCATAAAGCAGTCCTAAAGAGATGAATATCGTTACAGGAATGGTGGAAGCCGCCACCAGTGCCACGCGCAGCGGAAGCAACAGCACCACCACTATGACGACGGCTGCTATGGCGATGACAAGTTCTTTCAGAAAGTTATATACGCTGTCGCCCACCACTTCGCTCTGGTCGGTTATGCGGAATATGCCGACCTCCCCGGGAAGCTCTTCCTCTCTGAACGTGTCCAGCGTCCTGTTCACCTCATCGCCCATTGCCACAATGTCCTGTCCCTTTTTCATCTCGACAGACAGCAGCAGACATTTCTTTCCGTTATATGTTATGTAACTGTCGGGATCAGGATACTCGCGTACCACGCGAGCCACATCCTTCAGCCGCACGACATTGCCCTGCGGGTCTGTATAGACGATTTGCTGCCGCACATCGTTCACCGTATTGAGCGAGCGGCTTACATAAACAGGCGCCACCTGCCTGTCGGTCTTCAGTCTTCCGCCGCTTGTGGCGAATCCCTTTTGCATCAAAGCCAATGCAAGCGTCCTTTCGCTGATGCCGTAGTGGGACAGACGGCCGTTGTCTATATATACCGAAATCTGCTCGTGCCGCATTCCGCTTACCGACATGCGTCCTACAGACGGGATGCGGCGCAAACGCTCCTGCAAAGCATCCATGTAGTCATCAAGCTCGCGATAGGTCTTTTCCTCGCTTTCCATCGCGATGAGCAACGCGGACGTGTCACCGAAATCGTCCATCACCTGTACCGCCAGCACATTGGACGGCAACCGAGACTTGAAGTCGGATATGCCATGCTTGAACTTGCTCCAGAACTCGTCCTTATTGTTAAGCTCATCGTTCAGTTGCACCTGTATATAGACAATACCGTCACGGCTGCGGGAGAACGTCTTTTCTTTTTTCACCTCCTTATAGCTGAAAATATAATCTTCCAAAGGTTTCGCCACCTGTTCCACCATTTCCCGCGCCGTGTTGCCAGGTGCCACCGCGACTACCACGCCCTGCCGGATGGTGAAGTCGGGAAATTCGTTTTTGCGCATCTGCGGCAGACTGTAGACGCCGAATGCAACGAGGCAAGCCACGCACAGGATGACAATCTGCCGGTAGTGCATTGCCCATTCCACAAAATTGCTTTTCCTCATAATGCCACCTCCGTTCCTTCGCACACTTTCTGCTGACCCTCTACAATAATGCTGTCGTTAGCAGACAGTCCGGACGTGACTATCACGCCACCCACTGAGTATTCGTCGCAAACAATGAAGCGTCTGCGGGCTTTGCCGTCTTTCACGCACCATACAAAAGACCGGTTGTGCTCGTCTATCTGTACAACATGCGCAGGTATGACATAATGTATTCCCGAAGCAGTCTTATAAGGATGCAGGAACACCTCCGTAACCATACCCGGCAGAATCTCCTTGTCAGTATTCTCCAATTTCAGCCTCACCTCATACGTGCGCGAAAGCGGATTAGCCACAACCCCTTTTTCCACCACTCTGGCGGCAATCTTCTCACCTCCAATGGCAGTGACTGCCACGTCAGCCTTCTGACCTGTCCTGACGGAACGCATTTCGGCTTCAGGTACCGATATTCTCACCACAAGCGATGAGGCTGTCACCAGACGTGCGACAGGCATTCCCGGTGCGACGTTCTCGCCAGTCTCCATACTCTTTTCAGCTATTATGCCTGAAAAAGGCGCACGGAGCCGGCAATCGTCCAAATTCCTCCTCGCAATCTGTTCCATTGAGCGTGCCTGCTCCAACTTGCTCTGCAACTCCACCCATTTCATGTCAGGCAGGCTGCCTTTGTCGTGCAGTTCTTTCATGCGTCGGCTGGCGTCTTCCGCCTGTTCGAGCGCGGCATGCGCTACTTTATGGCTGTTTTGCATGGACGTCGGGTCAAGTGTAGCTATGAGTTGCCCGGCACTCACATGCTGTCCCAAACGTACGTTCATGGTCTTTATCGTACCTGCAACAGCGAAGCTGAGCGATGTTCCGTTTTCCTCCTCCACCGTACCTGAATACCGCATCAGATTCACATAAGCATCGTCCTTCACCACCACAGCCTTCACCTTTACAGGTTCATTGGCTTTAGGTTTCTCCACATCACCCTGACATCCCGTCAAAAACGGGATAAGCCATAATGAGGCTATTACAAATTCTTTTTTCATTATACTCGATTTTAATTTATATCTTTGTGAAACAAGCGCGCCCGGCAATCTGAAAGCAGGCTTTCATTGCCATCACCGGCACTGTCCAATACATGCAAATAACGCGGTATTACACTTGGGCAATTCTAAGTAGAGACGCAAAATATTGCGTCTCACGAGCAATGATGCCCAATAAGCTGAGGCAAATAATACCTGTCTTTGCCGCTATTTTTTAATCGGGAGACGCAAGATTTTGCGTCTCTACAGGGCTGACGCCATCATTGTTTCAATAAAACAGGCTGCGCTCGGCAATCTGAAAGCAAACTTTCATTGCACTCACTGGCACTGTTTTTCCAATAAAACAGGCTGCGCTCGGCAATCTGAAAGCAAGCTTTCATTGCACTCGCTGGCACTGTTTTTCATGCAAAAGAATGGGATTTTGCGTAAAAACAGTCCTGTTACGTGTCTCCAAAAATGTTCTGTTTTCACCGCAAACAATCAAATAAGGTTTTTGGAATAGTATATAATCCTTTTGGAACAATGGAATGAAACAATATTTATTTTACTTTGCAGCTGTAAAAGGTAAAGCGTCTGATAAATGGAAAAGAGCAATCTGAAAAACATGGAAGGCTGGGACGGCATAGCTTATAATGACGGTGAGCTTGCCTTTTTCGACAATATGCGCGACATGCCCACATTCGCATTTCCCATTCAATTGGAAATGTGTGTCATCGTACTTGTAACGAACGGAAGGGCAACCGTGAAAATCAACGGTACGACATATGAGGCGAAGAAAGACGACCTGTTCATATGTCCGCCAAACAACATTGTGGACAGCGGTATGATGAGCATAGACTTTCAAGGGCATTGCATATGCATATCATGTTCTTATATACAGCACGCTATTCCGCTGGCAGTAAATTCGTGGGACATAAAAGTTCTTTTCGAGAACAATCCCGTATGCACATTGCAGCCGGAAGAAGCAAAGATTTTCTGCCAATACTATGACCTTCTCAGCACCAAGACGCAGTATTCCTCAGTCAGGCAGAAAAGAGTGATAGGGACTATTATGCTTGCACTGATTTATGATATGCATATTGTGTTGGAGCGTGTCGTACAGCATAATCTCCGTCCGTTCACATCACGAGAGACACTGTTCAAACGTTTTATAGACCTGATAGAATCAACTTATCCCAAACCGCGCTCTGTATCATACTATGCAGAACGCCTGAATGTAACCCCGAAATATTTCTCTTATGTGTGTAAGCAGGCAGGAGGACAGAAGGCGACAGTCATCATAGACCAATATGTGGTGAAAGACATCGTCTATATGATGAACCATACTCAGAAAAGCATTAAGGAGATAGCGTGCGAACTGGATTTTCCCAATCTTTCGTTTTTCGGGAAATATGTAAAGAAACATTTGGGCGTATCACCAAAGAACTACCGGGAACAAGCCATAAAAAGAAATGCAAATAATTGAATTACTCATCATATAGGTTAAAAGCGAATCAGCCGTCAGACCGTCAAGACTTTGTTTTATCTGATTGTCACCAACCCATTCCTCTTACGCACTGCCGCCAGCAGACAGTTTTCTTCGAGTTTTGCCAAGACATGACAGCCATCGTCTGGCAAACCGGAAATGAGGTCTGTATGCCGGCAGCACGTAATGCGGATTAATGACAATGCGGCTCAGGATATAAATTTCTGACTGTTGCGGCAATCCGTCTTCATGGAAAAGGCACAATATACCAGATATAAAATGCACAACAAAATGACAGACAGCCCTGCCTCTATTCCCGACACGTCAATAGAGAAGCCTAACACGGGCGTTACGATGCCTCCACCTGCCACAGCTGTAATCATCAGTCCTGAGACCTGATTCATCTTTGAGGGATATTCGTGAAATGCAAACGAGTAAATGATGGAAAAGACAGAAGACGCGAAAAAGCCGATACAACCGATACAGACCAAGTCAGGTACAGCTCCAAAGCCTGCCATCAGAAGCAGGCAGGAAAAACCGCACAGGACAATATTCACACGAAAATAACGGATGCCGGAGATGCGCGTCAATAAGAATGTTCCCAGCAAAGCGCCTACTGTCCTGCTGAAGAAATAGACCTGAGGGGCATACTTCACCTGCACCGCACTCCAATCATAACGCATGGCCATGAGTTTTGAACCGATGTAATTGGTCGCCACATCAACGCCTACGACAAAAAATATACCCATGAACAAAACCATAATGGCTCTGTTCTTCAATAAGGCAAAAGAACCGCTCATCGAAAGCGGCTCTGTCGTGTCCGGCTCCCGTCTGATGGGCGTAGCCGCAAGCCACAGCCCCAGAAGCAATGTGATTGTTCCCAAAACGGGGAAACAATAATACCAATGGTCTTCACCGAAATGCAAAATGACAAACAGCACTATTTCTGGTCCTAAAAGCGAGGACACCGCCTTTATTACCTGCCCGGCTGTCATACTGCTTGTCAGCAAACGCCGGTTATGAATGACATTGCTCAGCAACGGATTCAATGATATCTGCAGAATGGCATTCCCAACTCCCAACAAGATGTAGGCAATGACACACGTCACGCTACTATAAATACAGAGAGGCAGAAACATTCCTATTACCGTAACAGCCATGCTGAGAAGCACCGTATTCTTTCGTCCCAACCGGTTCATTTTATTGCCGACCGGAATGCCTAAAAAGAAAAACCATACAAACACCATTGAAGGTACAAAACCTGTCATGGTGGGCGACCACCCGAAACCCGACTGCATATAGTCTGACGATATTCCCACAATATCACAAAATCCCATGACAAAAAACGTTGCCATAACGGGAAGTATTTTTATTAATGGACATGATTTCATAATGCCTGATTCAGAAATAAACATATCACCCATTGATGAAACGGCTATTCATAATGTTATCTACATAAACATTATTTGCCGTAATACGGAACATCACTTATTCCCCATGTATAATTGGGAGTCTGACCCATTTTTAATTTAAGCACCCCACCTTTAAAGAAATCTCGCCTATAAAGCCAACAATTATCCAATGGTTTTCCATTCAATTCCGCTGATTGGACATAATAAGAATCCTTGCCATTATTCTCCGTCTCAATAACAAAAGTCTTACCTTTGGCATACTTTGAATTAAGTTTTATCTCTATCCTGTCAAACATCGGGCTGCCAATCTGGAACGTAGGGTTATCGCATGCCCCTCCTTGCACATCAAACAGTCCCATTGACGACAATACAAACCATGCACCAAGCTGTCCTTGATCCTCATCTTGTCCGTAACCATATCCATGCTCTCCAGTCACGCCATAGAACTCATCACAAATCAAGCGGGTCCACTTTTGAGTCAGATAAGGTTTTCCCGAATAGTTAAACAGCCATGAAATATGTAGATTAGGCTGGTTTCCATGATTATAAGGACTCTGCAACCCAGAAAAAGCATAAGCTACTTTTCCTCCACCAAAAACAGATTTGCGAGCTTCCACAAAAATAGAATCCAAGCGTTGATTAAACAAAGCTTTACCAACTTTCCTAATCAGTCCTACAGGATCTTGAGGCACAAAAAATGTATATTGGATTGCATTTCCCTCCTGAAATCCTCTCCATGGTTCCAACGGATTAAAATTTTCAATGAATCTTCCGTCTGCCATACGTGGACGTATAACTTTCATTGTATCATCGAAGAGTTTTGTCCAACCGGTTGACAAATCCATCAGTTTTTTATAATCGTCAATCTTACCCAATGCCTTTGCCCATTGTGCGACAGCATAAGAACTAAAACTATACTCCAAAGTATGTGAAGCGCTAAAAGCGGAGCCTTTGTCCGATGTACCGAAATATATTTCATCATTATAAGGAACATAACCTTTTTCAGCAAATTGCCGGACATCCATTTTACCGGCACCTTCTAAACGTCCTTGCCATTCCAACTCATTTTTCAGAGCCGCCTTATATGCCGACGCGACATCAAAGTCGCGAATGCCACTGCAATAAGCCCCAGAAAAGGCAATACTCACCATATTGGTTCCTACACCAGACACATATCTGCTTGCAGCTATTCCATCACCCAACCATCCGGCATCTCTATATACTAACATTTGGCTCTGTATCCAATCGTTATAATATTCCGGATAAGCCATAGCCCATAAATTTGTAAGATTCCAATATCCTCCCCAAATGGCATCTGTATTATAATGATTATACTTAGGTGTGCCATCTGAATTCAATTCAATCTGTCCGACCTCACCACTGTTTGTCGGATAAGAACCATTCACATCACTTGCAAGTCCTCTTCCCAGCAATACATGATATAGACCTGTATAGAATTTAATTTTACTTTCCTGAGTTCCACCGGACACCTCAATACGGCTTAATGCTTCATTCCATTTTTTCTTTGCCAACGTCCTCGCTTTTTCAAAAGTCACACCGGAAGCTTCTTTTTCCAAATTATGTCTTGCATTCTCAATAGAAGTATATGACAAACCAATCTTAAAATCAACTTTCTCCCTATCATGCGTTTTATAGTCCAGAACCATCATCGCTCCAGGTCCCTTTATTTCTGTTCCGCCAGAAGTTCTTCCACCACGATATAACACAGACACAGATAAAGGTGACCTATTTACTTTCGCATAAAAGAACATGGATACGGTTGCTCCAGTCTGATACTTCTTGACATATTCAGGTTCTGTTACGACATATCCTTCCAGTGTATGTTCATCTACCTGCCTGATATATGCATCACGCACGTTTCCACTTTCACCCAAACGGTTTCCGATATCAAAAATGACGTGTGCGCTATCAGACTCCGGAAAAGTGTATCGTTGAAATCCAACCCTTTCCGTAGCCGTCAGCTCCACTTTAATACGATAGTCTTTCAATACAACAGAATAATATCCTGCTGTAGCGTGCTCGTCCTTTTTATCAAAACGGGAACGCCATCCTTTATCCGGAGAGTCTAACTTACCGGGAATATTTTTTATCGAGCCCGTAACAGGCATCAACAGAATTCCACCAATCTGAAATTCATGCAAACAAGGAAATCCGTCAATTGAAGTGTGAGCATCATCATATCCCACAGCCTCCCATCCCTGCTCATTTCCATAAGTTCCGTTTGTCGACGCTCCCAATTTTGCCATACCAAAAGGAAGTGCAGCAGGAGTATAAAAGAACCAACGGCTATGTACAGTCCCTATATTTGGACGAACATATTGTGTAAGGTCTGAATTTCCTGCCATCAGAGGTTGTGACAAGCATACCGACAATGCCACTGTGAAAAAATTAATATAGTTGATTTTTATCTTATTCATAGTTCTCTATTTTTTTATTTACATCCTTCATTAACGCAATACGTGCATACAGCTCTACCATACAAGCCTCATTCAACAGCCATTTTGGTTTGTCATATTCTTGTGCCCTACCAGTCCAGTCAACATAAATCAGCCCGGATTTATCTCTGGCATGAGTCCATGCCCAATCGGCAGAAGCTATAATAACCTATTGGCAGAATTAAGTACGCACTAAATTAATTCCGCCAACGGGTTCAGGAGTTATTTTTAATGCGAACTTACCATCTGCATCTGCTACTGCTCCGTTTTTGGATGTTATGTCAAAAATACGGGCACCTGTCAAAGGCTCACCGGATTCATCTGTTACAATTCCTGAGATTAACCGCAACTGCTGTTGCGCCATTATGGGCATACATGCCAAAAACAATAGGCAACAAGTTACGTACAATTTAGTTACATGTTTCATAATTTAGGTTTATAAAATTAAAATTAGCATCTCTTAAACTTGTCTACAGCTGAGATAACGCATACGCATACGCCCCACGCATTATTGAGACGCTTGCCCCATCATGACTGCACATTACTGCTATACGCTTTGATTTGTTATACGATACTTTGACTGTAGTGTCGGGAATAACCGTCTCATCATCTTGCAATGACAAGAAATGCTTTCTGTCTGATTCATCTTCCCAATTGTAGACATCCATCTGGACACATGGGAAGCGTTCTCCTGAAAACATGGATAATGACGTACGCAATTCCTTTATCATGGCGGGCAGTATGTAGCGTGACGCGCCGGCAAGTCCGCCGCCTATCACCACCAGACCGTCAACTATGTTCAAAGCCGAGGCTACAGCGTGACCGGCAATCTCTCCCAATTCGCTGAAGCTTGCTACGGCGGCATCCCGGTTTCCGTCTCTTGTTCCTTCGGCTATATCGTAAATGTCCTTTGGGGTCAGACTGCTGTCACTTTGCCCAGAACGTTCACGATATACCCTTTTTACGGCACGCACGCTTACGCTTTCCTCACTGATCATCAACGGATATTTCTTGTTGTGCATCAGCCACACATCTCCTCCACATCCGTTATCACCGGTCAGCAACCTGCCGTCAATCACCACGCCTGCTCCGAATCCGGTTCCCAACGTGACGCCCAGCAGATTCTTGTAACGGCGTCTGCTGCCAGCCTCTTCCAGCATGGCGTTCACTTTAGGCAGCATTCCTGACAACGCCTCTCCATAAGCGAACAAGTTCCCGTCATTTTCCATAAATACCGGAACATGATAGTGGTGTTGCAAGAATGGACCGAGAGCCACTCCGTTACGGAAAGACGGAAAATTTGGGATATTCCCACCTATTACTCCGTTTTTATAATCAGCCGGACCCGGAAAAGCGAAGCTGATGGCGACTGGCGACACATCCAACTGGCTTACTACGCCGTCAAAGCCAGCTATCAATGTGTCCAGACATATCTTCAGGTCATCCGACACCGACGGCATGCAAACAGGTCTTACTATTTGCTCATTTCCCCGTATGGCGGAAAACACAAAATTAGTGCCTCCCGCATCCAGGGTCAATACTGTGCGTTTTTCGTTCTCATACATATTTTTTATTTTTTCAAAAGGTTACAATATCTTAAAAGCGGACATACGCCTTTATCGTCACACATTCTTTTCCTTCCGACTGTCCGTAAGGACGTATAATATATTCACCCACACAAGCCGGAATGATAAAAGTCTCGGCATAATGCACCACAAACGGTTCAAACGAACGGTCCGGACTTTCTATAATGGCTTCCTCGCCTTCCACTAAGTTAAAGACATTTACACTGCCGTTCGTGTGATGTAACACGGGAACTCTGAAGCGGTGACGGCGTGTCTCTATGAATTCATTTTCGTGCAATCCGGTGCGCTCCTCTGTCCACCCCTCTCCTTCTTCTATCACAGTCACGCAGTTACGCAAATTTCTGTAGACATAGTCCGTATCACGTCTCCAGTCTATAACGCATTTTCCCCGTTCCACATTTATAGGGCGCGGTTTTCCGTCAAGTCCCATACGCTGCCAGTCCCACAATTTAAATGTGAACAGGTTTGGTGTAGAACTTATTTCCAGAACCATGCTGTTAGCGCCGGAGCAATGAACCGTACCGCCGGGAATCAGGAAATGGTCATGTTTTTTTGCCGGAATCTTATTTACGTATTTCTCCGCGTCAAACACGGTCTCACCCCGCTGTGCCTTACGCAACTCCTCTATCATCTCCTTACTGTCCGTTCCGTTCCTCACTCCCAGATAGACAACAGCGTCTTCCTCCGCATCCAACAGATAATAACTTTCGTCCTGTGTGTAGAACATCCCGAAATTCTCATGTATAAACTGAGTTGTGGGATGTACCTGCAAACTCAGATTCCCTCCGCCCATTGTGTCCAGAAAGTCGAAACGGATAGGAAACTCCTTTCCGAACCGTGCCTCAACAGGCTCGCCCAGAAGCTCCTTACTTTTCAACAGCACCAGATTTACCGACGGCAATTCAAAACGAACTCCGTTCACTTCAAGATAAAGACTGTTTTCTTCAGGCACACAATCAAAACACCATCCGTAATTAGGCACGTCCGGATCCAGGTCGCAGACCTCCTTCATCCATTGTCCGCCCCACGGAGCCTGGTCAAAATACGGAACTACACGGAAAGGCTTTGAGGCTGTTTTGTCTATACCTTTATAGAAGGTTTGGCGGTCTATCATCTTGGGAGAGCCGGGAATATGACTGTCCAGCCAGTAGTCCACATGTTCGAACAATGTTGATTTATAACGGTCACAAATTCTCCAGTCATTAAAATATCCTCTTTTATATTGCAGAGATACCGCATCCTCACGATTGTCTATACCCAAAGCCTTCACCTCATGACGACGGCAACGCTGTTGAATCTCCCAACGCGCCATGTCCACATACACCAGCGTTGCGCCAGGAGCGACCATCCCAGCACCTGTACCTATAATAATAAGAGGTGTAGACGCATCACATGCGCAACGGCGCGCATCCTCCAGCTTTTCCGCATCAAAATAGTCTGATATACAGAGGTTTGTAACATATCCGAACAACACATCCTCTGTCATAAAACGCCCTGTCATACACCTCAACTCACTTTCCTCCTTATACAGGTCGCGTACGAGAACCAACCGTGCGGACAACTTCGAAAGTTCTCTCACCAGCTCCTCTTCATACACTCCCGTATAACAGTCGACAGCAAGCACATTGTTACTTTTCAAGCAGTCGGAAAGGACGCCGCGTATTTCATCCCATCCTTGAAATATAGTGCCGGCAATGACCGTTGAGGGAAATTTGTCATAATTAGGTTTTCTCATAAAATGCTTTATTTGTTCATACATATTATTGTTTGTGCAAATATATAAATTAAATATTAATCTCCAAAAATATTTCAATAAAAAATTTATTTATATTATATTTGCAATGAGAAAAATACGTTACGGCATGAACATAGACCACAACAGCAACACCCCTTTACACATACAGGCTGAGGAAATATTGCGCAATCTTATTGATTCCGAGGAATATAAGGACGGCAAATATCTCCCTAACGAAATAGAACTGTCACAAAAGCTGAATATTTCGAGGAACACCCTGCGTCAGGCAATCAACAAATTAGTATTCGAGGGTTTGTTGGTACGTAAGAAAGGTGTTGGTACAAAGATTGCCCACAAGAGCATCATCGGAGGTGTGAAAAACTGGCTCAGTTTCTCACAGGAGATGAAAATGCTCGGAATTGAGATACGCAATTTCGAGCTGCACATCTGTTGGAAGAAGCCGAACGAGGAAATCCGTAACTTCTTCGGCATAGACCCGAAGCAGCAGGTCAAGTGCATAGTCCTGGAACGTGTCCGCGGAAAAAAGGAATATCCGTTCGTTTATTTCATATCCTATTTCAATCCGAAGATTCCGCTCACAGGAGAAGAGGACTTCACACGGCCATTATATGAGTTGCTGGAAAAAGACTACAACATCATAGTAAAGACCAGCAAAGAAAAAATATCGGCAAGTCTGGCGGGAGAGCGCATCGCGGAAAAATTGGACATAAAGGCGTCCGACCCCATTCTAATCAGACAACGGCATGTCTATGACATAAATCAGATACCCATCGAGTACAACATCGGCTATTACCGCGCAGACAGTTTCACATATACGATAGAAGCGGAGAGATAGCCTGCCGTTATATATAATAAGGTATAACGCAGGCATATGCCGTGCCGGTCAGACACCATCATGTGCCCGAACATATCTTTCCAGCACAATGTCAGGCAGCAGGACAGCCGTCTCAGGGGTGTCCTTGGGGGCGTCCTTGGCTTTCCATGCCACCACAAACCTCACCCTGCCGTATCTGACAATATAGCCTTTTCCATTCCACTCCGCCACTTTTGAGCGCATGTCTTTCGACAGCTTTGCCACCGCTGCTCCTGTTTTTGCGTTGTAAAGCACCGAATTGTCATAACTGAGCCGGTCTCCGCCTCTCATCGAAAGGACTTCATGTTTGAGCTTTACAAAATATCCGAGGTTCACATCTTTGTATGACAGTTGCAGCACTATCTCTTCCGGCAAAGCATAACGCTGCGTGTCTGTCTTATGTACGGCTGCCGGCAGACCTGCAAACAAGATATCGCTGGTGTGCACAAAGAGCCTGTTTCTGGCGCGCGTGATGCCTACATAATAACGTCTCAGGAGTTCGTTCGTCATGTAAGACTGTCCCGATATAAGCATGTAAACATCGTCAAACTCACGTCCCTTCGCCTTGTGTATTGTGGAAATGACGACCTCTGACTCCGCCGCGTCACAAAAATCCTCGACTGACGATTCATACACGAACTCCTTGAAATCTGTTATGTATTTTGCCTTATTGGTCTCTTCAAACAACTGTATGCAACGTCTGACATACGTAAGACTCGTACTTCCGTCATACCGTGCGAAGGTAGCCTGCTTCGCTTTTTCCCAATGACCGTCAGACACCAAAGGCACACCGGTGTCCTGTCTGGTGTCTATGCAACGCATGAAATATCTCATCTCCGCCATGTTGCGGAACTTCAGACCGTCCATCGACTGGATGAGCTTGCATTTCACTCCGTGCCTGCGAAGCAGAGCCATCATTATCGCAGCCTCTTCGTTTGTCTGCGTGAGTACACACGCCGTACCGCCATTGCCGTTTCTCAGCAACGACTCCATGACGGGCTGGTACAGATATCCAGACATGTGAAACGTCACTTCCACCACGCCGTCATCCTTTCTCACCGGCACTATCGGAGTGGATTTCATCCTGGATGTGATTTTCCTCACAAAACCATTGGCGAATCCCACCACACTACGGGCACAACGGAAGTTCTCCGTCATCTCCACGAAACTGGCGTCCGGCATGTTCCTCAGTGTGTTCATATACATGGAGCTGGAGCCTCTGAATTCGAATATGTTCTGGTCGTCATCACCGACTGCGATGACACGCATATCCTCATTATTGCCCATCATTGCCTCCACAAGCTCATATTCGTCATTCCCCATGTCTTGAGCCTCGTCTATCACAAGCACGGTCTTGCCTGTCTTGTTCGGTTCCACATCCCCGTTTCTTATCATTTCCGCCGCCTGATGCACCACGTTCACCACGTTGTCCCTGTTTCCTATTCTCCCCAACAGGTCAAAACAATAAGAGTGGAATGTCTTTATCTCCACAAAGTGTGCCGCATTTCCTATAAGTTCCATGAGCCGCTGCTTGAATTCTGTGGCTGCCGCACGCGAGAAAGTGAGCATGAGCAACTGCTCGTGCTTCACGTCCTCAAGCAACAGAAGCGATGCGAGTTTGTGCACCAGCACGCGCGTCTTTCCGCTTCCGGGTCCCGCCGCTACCACTATGCATCTCGAACTCTTGTCTGAGATGATCTTCCTCTGGCAGTCAGACAACTGTCCGAACAGTTGCCTGTATTTCTCAGGCGTCAGGTTGCGTTGTATCTCTTCCTGTCGCCCGCCTTTGAAATATTTGGATATGAACTTCCTGTAGTCCATGTTGAAATAGTCTTGCACATATTGCAGGGCAGCGTCATAATCCCTCACCATCAGATTGGCATACTCGCCCACAATGTGTATCTGCTGTATCTTCTGCCTGTAGAACTCGTCGAGCATCCGGTAGTCTTCCTTTTTATATCTGAACTTGGCGTCCTTTATCCTCCTTATCTGCATGGCATTGTATATGACGAGGAATCCTCCTTCCAGCTTCAGCGCCCCTATCTTCGTGAGAAAGAGCAGTGCCTCCTCCACATCTTCAAGCTGTATGTCGTCCGTCCTCTCAAAGAAGTCATGTCCGCACGACTTTATATGATTGAGAAGCTCCACCACCGAGAACCGTATGGGCTGTCCCTCCGCCGACTCCTTCTCGTTGGCTGCGGCTATGCCGTACAGCCACTCCACCGCCATACGGCATATCCTCTGCCTTTTCTCCGCACGTCTTATGGCTGTGCCGATGTCCAGCCTCCGGCTCAGAAGCATATTGTGCGCGGCATTCTCATGTTTGCGCATGTATCCCTTTATCGTGAGAAAATAAATCAGTGTGCGTATGTCTTTTTCCTTCGACGTCGCTATACCTTCGTTTATGGCTTTGTCGTTGAGCTGTCTGCACGATATGCGCAGCGACTCGTCTGGTATCAGTTTCAGAATGTATTGCTCAAGCTTCCCGAAACGCTCGAGAAGCGTCTGCGCACGGCGTTCCGTGCTTCCAGCCTCCTGCAGATACGCCGAGATGTCCTTGCTGTCAGACAGTATGCCGTCCTGACGCATGCGTTCCACCACAGACACCACCTCTTTCTTGCTCATCCCCAGTATGTCTGCCAGATAATCCACGCGCGACTCCGCCTCCGACTCCTGTGCCTTCGAGATGTATTTGCTCGATATGAGCGACTTTATCACTCTCACCGCAGCCTCCGTCTCGTCACTGCCGAACAACGGCGACTCGGATATGCGCCGTCTCGCCTCGTCCATGTTCTTCACCGTGATGCCCGTGGCATATACATGCGGCACATTGTTGCCTCTTTCTATATATCCGCTCTGCTCAAGCGTCGACAGAGCCGTACGCACACGGGTCTCTATGTCCGACACAGAGTCGTCCCATCCAGCCTGACGCGCTATCTCCAGTGCCGAGCAGCTCACGCGCATGTGCTGCCTCGTCATATCTTTCACTGCCTTCCACACCTGCTGTATCTCGCTTATGCTCAACTTTGTCTGATTCAGCAGGACGAAATGCTTGTCAAGGTCGTTGTCGCCATAAAGCACGTAGCAGCGCGCGCTGAGCTGCGGGTCTCTGCCGGCGCGTCCGGCTTCCTGCACATAGTTCTCCAACGAGTCGGATATGTCGTAATGCACCACGAGTCCCACATCCTTCTTGTCAACACCCATACCGAACGCCGATGTAGCCACAATCACGCTCACCTCGTCTTTCATGAAAGCGTCCTGATTGGCGGTCTTCGTCTCCGCGTCCATCTTACCGTTGAACGGCAACGCCCTGTATCCGTCGCGCGTCAGTCTGGCTGCAATGTCCCATGTGCGTCTTGTCCGCGACACATACACTATCGTCGGACAGCCGCCCTCCGCCACCAGTTCCCTGAGCATGGAGTATTTCTCTTCGTCGGTCTCCGTGTGTATTACGGAATAGCGCAGGTTCGTACGCGATGCCGTGGAGGCGAACAGTTCCATATTCAGACCGAGCGTATTCCTGAAGTAGTCGCATATGTCCTGCACCACCTTCTGCTTCGCCGTAGCCGTGAAACACGACACCGGAACAGGCTCCTTCAGCCTTTTCTTCTTCTGATACTCACGTATGAACTTGCCTATATACAGATAGTCTACTCTGAAATCCTGTCCCCATGACGAGAAGCAGTGTGCCTCGTCTATGACAAACCTCACCACATGGCGCGACATGAGGATACGCTCCACCGTCTTCGAACGCAGCATTTCCGGTGATATATACAGCAACGAGGCGTCTCCGTCCTGCACGCGCTGTATGGACGTGGCCCGTGTTATCGGGTCCAGCATGCCGTTTATGGTGACCGCGTCGGTTATGCCACGCTCGTCAAGATTGTCCACCTGGTCTTTCATAAGCGACTGCAAAGGTGATATCACCACCGTCAGTCCGTGCACAGAGTGTCCCTCCATAAGTGCGGGCAACTGGAATGTGAGCGACTTGCCGCCGCCTGTGGGGAAGATGGCGAGCAGCGACTTTCCATCCACAGCAGCCCTCACGGCTTTCTCCTGCAAAGGTTCGCCTCCGTAGGTACGGAAACGGTCATAGCCGAAAAATCTCTTCAGGTTATATGATGCGTCCAGCTGCGTGCGGCAATATCCGCACCCTTCCTCACAGCGCGTGTGACGCAAGAGCCTCACCACATGCTCCACCTCCGGCCAGTTGCATGTCACCCATCCCGGTGTCACCGAGCGGTGGTCTGTCGTGTCTGTCAGAGCCAGCGCATACGCCAGTTCGCACGGATACTGCCTTACGAGCGTTTCCAGATCGGCATGTGCGCATATCTTCCCTTCATAAAGTCTTCTTATCAGTCCCGTCACATCTGCATGGCGCGCATGCGCACCGGCAATTCTGAGAAACCCCTCAAACTCACGTCTTCCCATCAGCAACGTGGCGTACATCAGGCGTTTCTCTTCAGGGAGCGCGTTCCACCGTGCCATCTCGTCAAACATCAGGTCGCGCGCCTTCATGCAGTCGTTCACCGGATTGTTCATCTGGTCGCTCAGCAGCTTGTCGTTCTTCACAAGCCGGTGATAAGGACGTTCGGGAAACATCAAAGGCGACATGTAAAGCGTGTCCACAAGAGCCTGACGTGGCTCGTCATCACCGAACAGGTATCTGGCGTCATGGTTTATTATGTTGTGCCCGCATATATAGTCTGTGCCGTCGATGAATTCATACAGTTCCTTCTTCGACGCCTTGTGAAACGTCGCACCGTCATGGCGCAAGGCTCCTATATCGTGTATCTTACGGTCATTAAGCCCCGTCTCCACATCCACGAACACATAACGCACATCCTCACCGGTATGCGCCTTACCGTTTCTGCCGACAATATCATCCGCACTGTCGGCACCCATCATTTCCTTTATCTTGCTCCAGACAGACATTCCTTCAGTTACTCTTCTTCAGACATTAATCATATTCTCTCTCTCATCACGGCTGGAAAAACGCGGTATGTGCCCTCGTCTCATCGTTGACATTCAGACACACGGACGGCTCACCATACCTGTGATTCCATTCTTCAGAAACGTTTGAATAGCATACTGTTTGCTTAGGTGTAAAGTTTTATGTACAAAGATAATGCAAACGAGAGGAATGAGAGCTTGCTCTC
>UMFR01047970.1_pt1 | contig 36957 bp, 31 predicted proteins | sample 1965041 | NCBI WGS metagenome assembly UMFR01 (sample SAMEA4836049, study PRJEB28245) | human gut metagenome | biome: gut microbiome; material: fecal sample | place: Denmark | collected 2008
CCGCCGGCTGAACCTCATCGCCGTCCCGCCGCTCCACCGCTTCGCCTATGCCCGGCGACGACAACGGGCGCAGAACGCCTGTTTCTATATGATCCCAAATGTCGGGATTCAACTCCAGCGTGTCGACATGCACCAAGTCGTCCGGCCCGAGCGACGCGTAGCGGCTTGTCTGGTACGTCGTCCGCAGCTTGCGCCCCGAAGCGTCGTAGAGGTACTTCGTGCGCTGCTCCGCCGGGCGCGTGCTGAACGTCACCGACAGCGGCCGGTTGTTCAAGTCATACTCTATCTCCTTTATTCCGCGGTTCAGGTCTACCGTCATATTGCCGTTTGAGTCGTATTCGTACTCCACATCCTCGTCAGTGCCGTCGTGGAAGTCGAAAGCGTCGCCGTAAACGACCTCCTCAATATAGTCCTTTACTTTCAGCAGACGGTTGCCGTCGTAAGTGGCCGTAATCTGGTCGGTGAAGCCGTAGCCAGCGTAAACCACCTCGCCGGAATCCCCGGCCGGAAACGGTGCGGCCGCCACACGCTCCAGCACATCGCCGCCGCGCATCATATTAAGTTCTGCCGTAAGCACGTTCCTGTTTGCCGCATGGCCGTAGGCAAATGCGAAAAGACCGAACAATATCGACAACCGGCGTGCGTCCATAATTCAAGGTTTAGATGCCACGCCGTAAATTTAACAAAGATTCACGACAAAAGGAAGTGAAACAATATGTTCTACAGCAGGTTCCCTAAAATTCGCTGAAGATTTTAGGCTTGATGACGATACCGAGACGTAGACGCGAGTGAAATTTGTTGTAGTCGAGCAGGCATTCGCCGTAACCGTTGTAGTATTGAAGGAACAGATACTGGTTTTCGCCTTTGAACAAACGATAGTTGATTTCCCAAATGGAGTTGTAGTTGAGATTCCATCCGCGCCGCTTGATGAGCGTAAGAGCCGCCCCGAAACGCTTATTGGGCGACGTGTATGTCATACCCATCTGATATATGCCGGAATAATCGAGAATATCCTTGTTGTTCTGTCCGTCGACAATCGGTATCCACACCTTACCGTGCACCATAAAATTAGGGTCGATAAGAATGTTGGCCGCCAGCGAGATTTTATTCCAACTGCGCGACTCCGCGCCGTCGCGCCCATTCGACTCATGCTCTACAATAAGCGAAACCTTGCCGATGTAGCGGTCCTTGACAAAAAGATATTTGGCAAGGCCTATACCGGGATTGAAATTCAGGTCGCGCATAGGCATCGACTCCTCGAATACATTCCACATACACTTCTGCGAATAGAACAGATAGAGGTAGGTGTTGAACGGCAAAGTACTCTTTGTCAACCGTTGTGCTATGCTTATCTGAAACTTGACGTCAGAGTTGGTGTTCGTAGGCTTCGGGCCGATTGAAGTACCGGCAATGAAATAATTGTCCTTGTAAAGCGTGAAATAAGGGCCGTTGTCAAGCTCTCGGCGTATGCTGTCGGCATCGTAAGCTTCCTGTTGAGGCAACACGGTTATCTGCGCATACGAAAACAACGACGCGCATAATAACACCATTGATAAAAGCATTCTGCCCATAGCGCTGCAAAATTAGCTAAATTAATCGCACCATCATCTGCCACAACCCTTTATTAATATTAATATTTGCTCTTTTTATGGCTAAATTGTAATTTTGTGGAGACTCAAAAACAAAGCAGATTGATGAAAAGTTACCTATATACAATTTTCCTGACGCTCGCTTCACTGACTTTTGCGGCATGCGGAAGCGACAACTTTTCGATAGAAGGGCAACTTACCGACGCGGGCACACAAAACCTCAGATTCGTATACCTTTCAGGTGAAAAAATCAATTCGCAATGGATTCCGTCGGTAGGCGGAGCTTTTTCAATGCAAGGCAATTCCAAGGAACTGACCGTTGTATATATCTATTCATCAAAAATGAAATTCCTCACCCACATAGCCATAAAAAACGGCGAAACAGTGAAACTTCATGGGACGATAGCCGATAATTACGGAATCACGGCCGAAGGCGGCGAAATAAATACAGAATGGAACGCATTCATACGCAACCATTCCGAGGCATTCACCAAAAATGACCAGAAGCGGACAGACAAAGCCATAGAGGATTTCGTGAAAGCCAATCCGGGAAACATAGTCAGCACATTGCTGCTTACCTGCGATTATGCCGGAAAAGATTTTGCCAAATTGATAGAGACGGTCGACGCAAGCGCAAAACCAGAGCAAATAACGGCACTATATTCCAACGACTTGCAGAATTTCACAGAGAAAGAAATACGGATAGCGCCATTCAGCCTATATGACGACAATGACTCTTTAATGACATTAGACATAAAAAAGAATGCCTGCAATGTGCTGTATTTCTGGTTCGACAGCAAGGACAAGCGGCACGCTGAATATGTCAAAAAAATTAAAACCATAGAAAATAAATCAGTAAAGGTTTCCGACATCTACCTGAACTACGATACGACCGATTGGAGAACCACTTTGAAAAAAGATTCTACAAATTGGAAACATTACCGCACCTTTGCCGGAGCGGCCGACAAAACGATAGAGAATCTGAACGTAAAAGGCGCAAACTTCATAATCGTGGCCGACTCCACAGGCAAGCAACTCTACCGCGGACAATCGGCCGACGAAGCCTTATCGGCTATTAAAAACCTTAAACGCTGACGCCTTATGCTTGTAAAAATCAACGGAGCGGCCGTACACGGCATAGACGCATTGCCGGTAATGATAGAAGTGTCGGTCGACAAAGGATTCGGATTCACCATAGTAGGGCTTCCCGACACCGCTGTCAAAGAAAGCTACCAACGCATCCTGTCGGCCGTTAAATACAGCGGTATGGATTTTCCCCGAAGGCAGATAGTAGTCAATATGTCGCCTGCCGACATAAAGAAAGAAGGCTCTTCCTACGACCTTCCGCTTGCCATAGGTATACTTGCCGCCGATGAAAAAATAGAAAGCAACCGGATTGACCGGTATATGATAATGGGAGAACTTTCGCTCGACGGCTCTGTACTGCCGATAAAGGGAGTGCTGCCGATGGCCATAAAAGCGAGAGAAGACGGATTGGAAGGCATCATAGTCCCGAAAGCAAACGTGATGGAAGCCGCCATCGTCAACAAGTTGAAAGTGTACGGAGTAGACAACATACTGGAAGTGACCGGATTTTTCAACGGCACGCACGATTTGCAACCTACGGAAATCGACACCCGCGAAATGTTCCGCCATCAGGTAAACCACTTCGACTACGATTTTTCAGAAGTAAAAGGACAGGAAAACGTGAAACGCGCGTTCGAGGTGGCATGCGCCGGAGGACACAACATACTGCTTGTAGGCTCTCCCGGTTCTGGAAAATCGATGATGGCCAAACGGTTGCCGTCGATAATGCCACCGCTCACGCTGCAAGAGGCATTGGAAACCACCAAGATACACTCCGTGGCAGGAAAATTGGAAAAAGGCTCGATGCTTATGACACAACGGCCGTTCCGCTCGCCGCACCACACGATTTCCCCCATAGCATTGGTAGGCGGAGGAACAAATCCGATGCCGGGCGAAATAAGCCTTGCCCACAACGGAATACTGTTTCTCGACGAGTTTCCGGAATTCAGCCGCCAAGTGCTCGAAGTGATGCGCCAGCCGCTTGAAGACCGCCACATAACCATATCGCGCGCAAAATACACAGTCGACTATCCGGCAGGATTCATGCTCGTTGCATCCATGAACCCATGCCCATGCGGCTATTATAATCATCCCACAAAAAAATGCATCTGCCCTCCGGGAGCCGTGCAGAAATATCTCAATAAAATATCCGGACCGCTGCTCGACCGCATCGACATTCAGATAGAAGTCGCGCCGGTGGCCTTCGATGAAATATCGTCCGACGTTCCGGCAGAAAGCAGCTCCACGATAAGGGAACGCGTCATAACAGCCCGGGAGATACAGACACAACGCTTCAAGGGCGTAGCCAACGTGCATTGCAACGCACAGATGACCTCACGGCAAATACGCGAATATGCCCGTCCCGACGCAAAAGGCTTGGAAAAACTGCGCGAGGCAATGGCACGGCTCAACATGTCGGCACGCGCATACGACCGCATACTGAAAGTGGCGCGCACGATAGCCGACCTCGACGGCAGCACGGAAGTGCGCGACTACCACCTGCAAGAAGCCCTCAGCTACCGTAATCTCGACCGTGCCAACTGGGGCACATACTTCTAAAAAATGGGAAAAACAAACCTGATATCACAAGAAAGCAAAAACCTCATCAGAGAAAGAAACTGTTTCGATTTGATAAGGTATTACCTTGCGTTAATCGTTGTATTTGCACATTTCGCCGTGCTATCCGGCAGCTTTGACTTCAATTGGATAACCAACAGCGGAGAAGCCGTATCGGGTTTCTTCACACTAAGCGGATTCCTCGTTTTCTATAGTTTTACAAAACGCCCCATTCTAAAAGATTATGCATCAAACCGATTAAAAAGGATATTGCCTCCATACTTATTCATCGTAATTCTATGCGCCTTAGCAGGAGCCATTATTTCCAATTTGACAGTCCGGGAGTATTTTTCTTCCACGCAACTGTATAAATATTTATTCTCCAATCTTTGCTTCTTGAATTTTTTAGAGCCTGCACTACCGGGAATTTTTACCGACAATGCCATTCAAGCGGTCAATGGCTCTTTATGGACAATGAAAGTGGAATTGATGCTTTATACATCCGTCCCTATAACCTACTATTTTTTCAAACGTTATAACAAAGCCGCAGTACTTGTTGCAATCTTTGCCATTTCAATAGCATACAAATATGCATTGCTCCACATGCTCGACACGACAGGAAATGAATTATACAGAATATTGGCCCGGCAAGTAGGCACACAACTCATATATTTCTATTCAGGAACAGCAATACTTTTCTATTTCGAACAATTCCAAAAGGTTCAAAAATATATTTTAATACCTACGTTAATAATCTATCTTTTAAAAGATTATATTCCTTTTTACAGCTTTTTCGAGCCATTCGTATTCTCCATATTAATCATAGGCATAGCGTACAACGCAAAATTCCTGTTCGTTTTCAGCAAACTCCCCAATATTTCATACGGAATATACCTTTTTCATTTTCCGGTAATACAAACAATTGTACATTTCAAGATTCATGAATACAGCAGCAGTTTGGCACTGGTCTTATCGTTGACAATAACAACAGCACTGGCTTTATTTTCTTGGAAATTCATCGAGAAGCCTTTCATGAATAAAAAAAAGGCTATCTCATAATTGAATCGTTAATCTTCAACAAACAGAATACCGCTTCCCTCCCCTCGTTGAAAAGCAAGTCGAACATGCTCATCCCTTTCTGAAACCCATACCTGTCCTGCCATATCTGATAATAAGAATAGCCGGACGGTGTAAAGTCTGCAATTGAATCGCGCGCGTCAACGCATTCTAAGCCGTCGTAACCAATTTTTCCATCCAACACTATTGTTTCTACCGGCAGGTCAAGAAAGTCGATTACAGCATAATGCAAGGCCATATTCAAGGCAAAAACGGTATTGATATCCCTATCTTCGTATATACGTTTCAAATCATCGGCAAAATAATCGAAAAAAGGGGTTCTTCCATACGCGGAAAACAAAGCGCCCCAATGGATATGCCGCCAATTGCCGTGCTCCGACAGCCCCACTTCCGACACTTTCATCGAACCATTAGGCTTGGAGAGCGGAACGGAAAGCGTCTGTATGCCGTTCGTGCCTGCAATCTCCATACGGTTAAGATGCTTGTTCCTTTTATTGTAACGCTCATAACCGCAGATGCCGACACATCCGAAACGTAGCATGGCAGCGTAGTAGTCCACGCTGCCGGCATACCTTGAACTGAATACAGCTTTTATATCCCGCATCATTTATCAGGATTTGCATCCTTCAGCACCCTGTTCCAGCGGAAACCTTTGAAGAAACCCTTGTCGCCGTCAACCGACATTATCACGAACATCGGAGTTCCAACGATATGGTCTTCAGGAACAAAGCCCCAATACCGTGAATCGGCCGAACAGTCGCGGTTGTCGCCCATCATCCAATAATAGTCCATCTTGAACGTGTAGCTGTCTGTCTCCTTGCCGTTAATGAAAATTCTGCCATTTTCCATACGCAAGTCGTTGCCCTCGTAATTTTTAATGACACGTTCATAAATAGGCAGATTATAGGATGTCAATTTCAATGTCACACCCTTCTTAGGAATAAATATTCCTTTTCCCAAATTAGCGGCATAGTCAGCCCGTGTCCACCCATAATCCTTGAATACCGGATACACAGGCAATTGCTCTTCCGCAGGTATACGGTCGACACTTACCACATACTTCAGCGACTTGAAAAAATCGACAGCCTTATATGTTAGCGGAACGGCATATACAAAATTACCGTCCACACCCTGAACTACTCCGCGGTCTGCAACGCTTATGCCGGCTTCTTCCCATACGTCATCCGATATCTGTGTGCCATCCGTCTGTATGAAATAATTGTACTGCACATTCTCCGGCTCCTCAAGCGGCTTACCGTTTATATAAATTATATTGTCTATGATTTTCAAATAGTCGCCCGGCAATCCTATCGCACGCTTCACGTAATTTTCCCTGCGGTCGACAGGACGATAGAACACTTCACCGAATTCCTGAGGATTACCTTTCACATAACTGCTTCCCAATGACAAACATTTCTGCGAATATTCATAGCTCCCTTCCTCCATCATACCTGAGAAACCTATGCCCTGCTTCACTATGCTTTCGCCGATTTTATAGCAAATGGTATAATAATCAGGATTCTGCACCTTAAAAGCGATGGTGTCGCCGGCAGGAAAATTGAATACTACGATATCGTTGCGCTCTATGTCGCGGAATCCTTTCAGACGGTGATATTCCAATTGCGGTTTGTCGAAATAGCTCTTGGTGTTAATTATTGGAAATGTATTCTGGCAAAGAGGGAAATGCAACGGAGTCTGCGGCACACGCGGACCGTAGCACATCTTATTCACCCAAAGATAATCACCGACAAGCAATGTCTTTTCAAGCGAAGAGGAAGGTATCTTGTAATTCTGTCCTACAAAAGCGAATATGAAATAAACAAGAATCAGCGCGTATACAATAGAATCCACCCAACTCATAGTGGTGCGCACCGCTTTACTTTTCGACTTTTTCCACCAGTTCCACGGTATGTAAAGCGTTATATATATGTCGAACAACAACGGATAAACCAACAATACCCAATAGTTCCCTAACCATATCACCCAAAGGAAAAATATGAGAGAAACAACGGCAAAACGTATCCACCGCGTTTTCTTCACTTCCTTTATCCTATCATTGAAACTTCTGTTATTTTCCATAGAAAAATTCTTTTATACATTGAAATCCAACATATCCTCCATAGTGAACCATCCTTTCCTGCCGGCAAGCCATTCCGCGGCCGCAACAGCTCCTGCCGCAAACCCTTCACGCGAAAAAGCCTCGTGCTCTATCCGTATGGCGTCGACAGCAGAAACATAATTTACAATATGCGTTCCCGGAACTTCCCCGACACGCTCAGATACTATATTGACAACATCCTCACCGGCCGATTCTTCCGACCAGCTTTTTTTCCTGTCAACATTATCAATAATATCGTGTGCAAGAGTTATGGCCGTACCGCTCGGATGGTCAAGTTTATGAATGTGATGTATCTCTTTCATTGAAACGTCATACTCCCCGAAGCGGTTCATAATCTTAGCCAAATACCTGTTAAGGGCGAAAAAGATATTTACACCTATGCTGAAATTGGACGAATAAAAAAAAGCGGCATTTTTTTCATCGCATATTTTTTTCAACTCTTCCATTCTTTCAAGCCATCCTGTAGTGCCTGAAACTACCGGCACACCGCTTTCAAAACACTTCTTGCAATTATCAAAAGCCGACAGCGGAGTGGTAAATTCTATGGCGACATCAGCTTTACGGAATGCTTCACTTTCAAAATCATTCCTGTTCGCGGAATTTATCCTGCAAACTATATCGTGACCTCTTTCTATGGCAATTCTTTCAATAGCCTTGCCCATTTTGCCATATCCTATAAGAGCTATGTCCATTTTATCTTACAATTAAAATTTTAGTGACACATCCTTCAGAAGAACCGTCCTCAGATTGCGACGCAAAAACAAAATAAACGCCTGTATCAACTCTTTTCCCATTGCTGTTGCATCCGTCCCACACCGCCATACCTCCGTTCGACTTTGTGGAAAAAACCACATTGCCAGCTGTGTCGGCAATCTTTACCAATGAGTTCTCCATCAATCCGCGGATAGTGATATAACCTGTGTAATCAGGACGTACAGGATTCGGATAAGCATATACATTGTCAAAATTTTGTTCCGGAGTGACTGCGTCGCTGCTGTACTCGGCAAGCCCCTTGTCTGTAGTTATATATACGGAATTATTATCCGTATTGCATTCCACAGAAAATATCAAATTAGAAGGGAGATAGCTGTTTTCAGTTGTAAAATGTTCCAATATTTCCGTACCGTCAGCACTTACAAGATATATCCCGGATGTGGTCGTACCAAACCATTTGCGTCCTGCTCCGTCCATAGCGATGGAAGACACGCTTATTCCTTGAAGCAGATAGTCGGCAAGATTGGTACCATCGTTTCTTGGCACTTTAACCCTGTTTATAACTATGTTCCCTGTAAACATATTTTCTATATTGTTTATATAACCTACACCGGCATTTGTAGCAAGCCATATCTTTCCATCGGAATCCTCTAAAAAATCGTATATATAGCCTATGTCGAATGTACTTCCGTCCTGATCTACAAAAGCTCCTATCACAGCCTGTCTGTCGTCTGACTTATTATCTAAAGTTCCGTTATAATCCAATGCCAAAAGACTTGTCTTATAACTGTTGTTTGCAAATAAAACTATATCATCTGATGTTATATATAATTTTGAATTCACGTTATTTTCCAAGTTGTTTCCAAAAAATGTGACAAAATCGGACTTTTGCACTTCCGAAAATCTTTTTTCTGCGGGCAATGCAAATAATTGCACATCAGAAGGATTCAAATCATTGTCATTTATGCACCATAAATTCATCTTGCTGTCAAATGCCAAATCAGGCACCTCGCAAATATAATCCAGTCTAAGAGGAGAATTTGTGTTGTCAAATTTCTGTATCTGCTGATTATTCTTCAAACAAAAAACACCTTCCCACCGTGTACCGAACCATACGGCATCATTATCAACAGGGTCAATTGCCAATCCGCACAAACTTGTCAGCCGTCCTCCTGAACTGTTAACAAGTCCTGACAAATTATCAGGAGCAAGGTCATTCCATTGCCCGTTTTCCATCAAAGATAATCCGAAATCCACAAACTGATTCGTCACCCAGTTATTAGGACCGGAATTCATTACATATAATCTATCATTTGTATATTCTAAATAAAAAGGATGATTGGCACTTGATGCATTCGGACGGAAATTTTCGTGCATATAAGTAAAGGTTCCGTTATCCTCCCGTCTGAATTGCTTTATTCCATTTTTATCTATTCCCCAGACAGAGCCGTCGCTTTCCATCGACGACACCAAACCGTTCTGTAAAACCTCCGACGGTAAAGCCACTTCTTCCGCCAATACGCCTTCATTGCTGATTCTCATATAGCTGGAAGCAAATGATACTATGAAACCGTCAGTGCTTTCCGACACCTGACTTATAGTGGCATTTTTTATCAAAGTGGCGGGCGGGTTGGTCAAAACACCTTCGTCACCGATAGAAATTACATATAATGCGCCCGAACCGGTAATCATTTTTCCATTGCTGAGTTTTATCAGCTTCACATTCATATTCCGTGAGGTACGGACGAATGAAGATATATTGAAATGATTTTCATTTTTAGGAGAAACATATATGTAATTGTCGAAAGAAGCATACAGATATTTATCTGTGGATATAATTGATTTTATAGATTTTCCGTAATTGAATGATTCCTTTATGCTGTAGTTCTTGTCATCCACAACCATATACCCGAAATCCGTAGCCACATATATTTCATCGCCTTGAAAATCTACACTGTTTATAGCCTTGCTTGTATTCAGTACAGTATTTTTTAAGTCGGGTACGTTGATTACGTTTCCTTCATCATAAAGCAAATCTATGTTGGAATTACTATAGACCACGAACAGATAATTCTTGTCATAATTGTAATAAATATCAGCTACATCCACATCCGACATGTCATTACGCTTGTTATACTGGAATGACTCATCATTATCCTTATCGTATGAAAACAAATATCCATCTGATAAATAATACACTATGTTGTCGGTATCTATTATTTTCTGAACATTGCGCCCCGAAAAAACAGAATAAAGTTTCCAATCCCCGACTTGCAATTGGGAATAAGTATTCAAAGCCATAAACAATATCAGCAGATACAACAGGACTTTTCTAATCATATCGTGTCATTTAAATATTCAATCAATAAAGATGTCGCTTTAGCCCTATGGCTTATGGAGTTTTTTTCGGAACTGTCCATTTCTGCAAAAGTGCGGTCATAGCCATCAGGCACGAATATTTTATCATAACCGAATCCCCCCGTACCTCTGCGCTCTTTAATTATAGCTCCATCTATCGTACCCTCAAATTCCTTCACATCATCGCCTGAAATAAGAGCTATCACTGTACGGAAACGTGCCCTCCTTTCATTTTTGTCCTCTAATTCTGAAAGCAGCTTGTCTATATTTTTTTCAGAATCGCAAGGCTCTCCCGCATAACGTGCCGAATAAACTCCCGGACGGTTGTCGAGCGCATACACTTCCAATCCGGTATCATCGGCAAAACAGTCGTAACCATACCTTTCATTCACCCAACGTGCCTTGAGCATAGCATTGCCCTCAAGCGTATCGGCCGTCTCAGGAATATCGTCGTGACAATCTATATCAGAAAGGCTGAGAATATTGCATCTGCCGCCTACAATACTCCTTATTTCTTCCAACTTATGCTTATTGTTGGTTGCAAATACAATATTCTTCATTTTCTTTACTTTATCTATAAAAAACGTTTTAATAAGCTTTTTATTACATCAAATAACTATATTGACAATTTTATTAGGCACTACTATTATTTTTTTAGGAGTCTTGCCGTCAATCCATTTTTCCGAATTAGGATTTTCCATTGCCAATTTCTCCACCTCTTCTTTTGATGTGCCATTAGGCACTTGCATGCTGAAACGTGTTTTTCCGTTAAAAGAAACTGCATACGTAACGGTCGACTCTACAAGATAAGCCTCGTTGCAAACAGGCCATTCAGCGTCGCACACTGTCGTGGCATTGCCCAAAGCATGCCACAGTTCTTCAGCCAGATGCGGAGCAAACGGAGCTATCAGTACAATCAAATCACTCAATACATCTTTTGAATTGCATTTCAATGCAGTAAGCTCGTTCACGCAAATCATAAATGCGCTTATCGACGTGTTATAAGAGAAATGTTCTATGTCCCACGTCACTTTCTTTATCAGCTTGTGCAATGATTTCAAAGCTTCTGCCGACGGTTTTTCATCGCTTACATTCAGCTCTCCACCCTTGCCATAGAACAGATTCCACAGTTTTTTTATGAAACGGTTCACTCCGTCTATACCGTTGGTATCCCATGGCTTGCTTTGTTCCAGAGGACCGAGGAACATTTCATAAAGCCTCAAAGTGTCGGCTCCGTATGTCTCTACTATGTCGTCAGGATTGACAACATTGAACATCGACTTCGACATCTTCTCTATTGCCCATCCGCATACATACTTGCCGTCCTCCAATATGAATTCCGCATCCTTGAATTCTGGCCGCCAGTTACGGAATTTTTCTATATCAAGTATGTCATTACTTACAATATTTACATCTACATGTATTTCCGTAGTGTCGTAATTTTTTCTGAGATTGTAAGAAACAAAAGTATTAGTGTCTTTTATCCTGTAAACGAAATTAGAACGTCCCTGAATCATTCCCTGATTGATGAGTTTCTTGAATGGCTCTTCCTCGCACACAACTCCCAAATCATAAAGGAATTTGTTCCAGAAACGGCTATATATCAAATGACCGGTGGCATGTTCCGTACCTCCTATGTATAAATCTACATTACGCCAATATTCATCAGCTTCCTTCGACACCAAGGCTTTATCATTATGCGGGTCCATATACCTCAGATAATAAGCGGACGACCCTGCAAATCCCGGCATAGTACATAATTCATACGGATAACCTTCAGAAGTTTTCCAATTCTTGGCTCTTCCAAGAGGCGGCTCTCCTGTTTCGGTAGGCAAGAATTTGTCAACCTCAGGAAGAAGCAAAGGCAATTCTTTTTCATCCAAAGTATAAGGAACGCCATCCTTATAATAAACAGGAAAAGGTTCTCCCCAATATCTCTGACGGCTGAAAATGGCGTCGCGCAGACGGTAATTGACCTTTACCTTTCCTATGCCTTTTTCTTTTATGAATTTCTTGGTAGCAGCAATTGCATCTTTCACTTCCATTCCGTTAAGATTCAATTCCCCGCCTTTGGAATTTATCATCTTTCCCTCTTTTGCGTCGAAACTTTCTTCCGACACATCGCAACCTTCAATCAATGGTATTATAGGTAAATTGAAATGACGTGCAAAAGCATAGTCACGGCTGTCGTGAGCGGGAACGGCCATAATGGCTCCAGTACCATAGCCTGCAAGCACATAATCGCTTATCCACACAGGTATTTCCTTTCCTGTAAGAGGATTTATGGCGTATGAACCGGAGAATACGCCTGAAACTTGTTTTTCAATCAGGCGTTCACGCTCTGTCTTATGTTTTATCTCCTCCAAATATTTATCTACCGCTTCTTTCTGCTCAGGAGTTACAAGTTTTTCTACATACTCGCTTTCCGGAGCAAGAACCATAAAAGTAACACCGAAGATGGTATCCGCACGGGTAGTGAATATTTCAAGATTCAAATCCTTACCTACAACTTTGAAATTCATTTCAGCACCCTCGGAGCGTCCTATCCAGTTACGTTGGGTCTCTTTTAATGAATCTGTCCAGTCGATAGTGTCCAGACCGTCGAGAAGCCTTTGAGCGTATGCGGAAACACGCAGACACCATTGACGCATCATTTTCTGTTCCACAGGATAACCTCCACGGATTGAAACACCCTCACTTACCTCGTCATTGGCCAATACTGTGCCGAGTTTAGGACACCAGTTAACCATAGTGTTGCCAAGGTAAGCTATGCGGTAATTCATCAATACCGCTTGTTTAGACTTTTCATCCATGGCATTCCATTCGTCTGCGGTGAAGTTCATTTCTTCGCTGCAAGCGGCATTTACACCATCTGTCCCTGAAACGGCAAATTTTTCAACAAGCGATTCTATTGGCAGAGCTTTGTTTTTGTCATTATCATAATAACTCTTGAACATCTTTATAAATGCCCATTGAGTCCATTTATAGTATTCAGGATCACAAGTCTTTATCTCGCGGCTCCAGTCATAGCAAAAACCTATCTTATTGAGCTGCTCACGGTAGCGGTTTATATTGTTTACCGTGGTTATTTCCGGATGTTGGCCTGTCTGTATGGCATATTGCTCAGCAGGCAAGCCGTATGCGTCATATCCCATCGGATGCAGTACATTGAATCCCTGCAGACGTTTATAACGCGAATATATATCGGATGCTATATATCCAAGAGGATGCCCCACATGCAGGCCTGCCCCTGAAGGATAAGGAAACATATCAAGCACATAGAACTTAGGCTTGTCTTTCTTTATTTCTGTTTTATATACGTTGTTATCCTTCCAGTATTGTTGCCAACGCTTTTCTATTTCTCTATGATTGTATTCCATATTTTTAATTTTTATTATTTTATCAAACCAAGTTCTTTTGAAATATCGAGCATCCTGTTTATAGGTTTTACAGCTTTTTTGCACAACTCCTCGCCTATTTTAATTTCAGGCGACTCATATTTCAAGCAATTATATACTTTCTCCAATGTGTTCAACCTCATATATGAACATTCATTACATCCTCCGTCAGAAGAACATGCGGCTATGAACTTTTTCTGAGGACACGATTTTCTCATTTCATACAAAATGCCCGGTTCTGTCACCACTATGAATTCTTTACAATCCGATTTAACTGAATAGTCCAGCAAAGCCTTGGTGGAACCTATCTTATCGGCAAGTTCAAGCAAATCGCTTTTACATTCTGGATGAGCGAGCACTTCAGCCTTCGGATATTTATTTTTGAGTTCAATCAGTTTCTCTACGCTGAAGTTTTCGTGCACGAGACAAGAGCCGTTCCATAATTTCATGCTTCTGCCTGTCTGTTTGTTTATATAGCTGCCAAGATTTCTGTCAGGACCGAATATAATAGGCTGGTCTTTAGGAAAACTTTCAACTATCCTGCAGGCATTGGAAGATGTCACTATAACGTCAGTCAAAGCCTTTACCTCTGCCGTGGTATTGGCATAGCTTATCACTATATGGCCGGGATTTTCTTTTATGAACTTTTCAAATTCACCGGCATCACAACTGTCGGCAAGCGAACAACCTGCATTGGAGTCAGGTACAAGCACTTTTTTTGAAGGCGAAAGTATCTTGGCTGTCTCTCCCATAAAATTAACCCCACAACTCACTATTATGTCCGCATCAGTTTTGGCAGCGTACTGGGCCAACGCAAGGCTGTCACCTACGTAATCGGATATAGCCTGTATTTCTTCACGCTGATAGTAGTGACCTATTATAACGGCATTCTTTTCTTTTTTCATACGGTTTATTTCACCGACTATGTCAATGCCTTTTTCTATAGGTAAATCTACAAAACCGTTGTCAACAATCATTGTATATAATTTATTTTTTATTTTTTTCAAAAAAGAATTTTATGATGATACTTATTGCCTGTTGATAAATGCCATAACTTTTTTATGCATTAGTTGCATATTAGGTTATTGTTGAAATAAGCAGTAATATCATCTATATATTAACACATAATACGTCTGATTATAAATGGTGTAGTATATTTATAAACACTCTGTTAATAATGTGGCAAAGTTAATAATTTTATGTGTTGATGCTATCATTTTTTGTTGAAAACACTGATTAATACGCATTAATTACTTTACGCTAACTTTTTTTGAATAATTGGTTTATCATATATAACAATCAATGTATCAAGTATGCAAATTAATTTTTCATTATGTATTTATATTTTATTGGAACGTTATTTTGCACTTATCAACATATTGTTGATATTTCAACTTTTGTTATTTTTGTGATAAAACTTATTTTGTATGAAAAAGAAAACTATGCTGGAACTCAAAAGATTGGATGTTGAACAATATCATTCTGTCGAGAAGATTCCGCTTGTCGTTGTTCTTGATGACGTGAGAAGTTTGAACAATATAGGTTCTATATTCCGCACTTCAGATGCTTTTCTTGTTGATAAGATATTTCTGTGTGGAATAACTGCCACTCCTCCAAGTCCTGACATTCATAAGACAGCCTTGGGTGCTGAAAATTCTGTTGAATGGGCATATTATGAAAACGTAACGGAGCTTGTTGATTTATTGAAGTCGGAAGGTTATACAATATGCAGTATTGAGCAAGTGAACGGTAGTGTTGACATCCGGCAGTACAATGTTGATAAGTCGTGTAAATATGCGGTTGTATTAGGTAATGAGGTTAAAGGAGTGAAACAGGAGGTTGTTGATAAATCGGATGTTTGTATAGAATTACCGCAATTCGGAACAAAGCATTCTCTTAACGTGTCGATAACAGCCGGCATCGTCATATGGCATTTCTTCACATCTTTGCATAACTAATCAACAGCTTATTAACTTATAAGGTTTTGAAAAATAATGTATTGTCATATTTTTCAATATACTGTTTATAAATAGTAGATTATATAGTTTTTATTGTTTTAAAATTGTTGAAAAGTATGTTGATATTATATTTATAACGATTTTAATTGATTGATAAAAAGTGAATTAAAATTATATTAACTATGTTTATAATATAAAGCTATGAGTAAAGTAAATGATTTTATAAATGTATTGAAGAATAATTGTGGAGAATGGGTGTGTTCTTTGCATACGACTGAGAGTAATCAGCCTGCGGCTATATTTCGTGAAGTGAAAAAACTTGGTTATAAATTTGAGGAAGTATCTCCAAACAGATGGGCAAAATCTATGTACTGTCCTATTTGTAAGCAGGAGACATCTCATTATAAGTTATTAAAGAAAGAACCTGTGTTTTCTGAAAAACAAAGATTGTTGATAAATAAAAGTACTCGTGAAAAAGTATTGAAATTATTTGATAATAAAGATGCTTTTACTGGTGCTTCTATTTCTTCAGTGGCTGAAATTGACCATAAAATTCCGTGGTCTCGTCTTGATAATGATGTGGATGCAAATTCTATGGATGAAAATGAAATAAGAGAAAATTTTCAACTTCTTACACGTGAACATAATTTATTGAAAGACAGAATGTGTGGATTGTGTAGAAAAGAGAGCAAGCGTCCTCCTTTCTTCGGAATATCATTTTGGTATGATGGAGATGGAAATTATAATGGCACTTGCTATGGTTGTGGATGGTATGATGGTAAAAAATGGAGAGAAGTAGTTGATAACTTGTTAAAAAAGTGATATATGAAATTTGACAAAGAGCATTGGAAAGATATAGACATTAATATAGATAGTCTGTGGTTGATAGGTCCACGCGCAAAGGGTGGGAAAAGGACAAATTTTTATCACGGAAATTTTGTTCCACAAATACCGGATCATTTGATAAGGAGGTATACAGATAAGGATGATGTAGTATTGGATATTTTTATGGGTAGTGGTACTACTTTATTTGAGTGTGAACGTCTGAAACGTAATTTTATAGGTTTTGATATAAATCAGGAAATAATTGATTTTGTAGAAAAAAATATGAAAGATAGTAGTGTGAAGTATTGCATAAATAATTGCGATGTTACCAATACTGTCGAATTTGAAAAAAATATCGTTTATAATTTGAAATCGTTAGGAAAGAGAACTGTTGATTTTCTTATAGCACATCCTCCTTATATGGATATAGTTAAATTTACAAATCGTTCAGAAGACTTGTCTAATATAAGTGATTTGGGAGAGTTTATAAATAAATTTACAATGGCTATGAAAAATGGTGTAAAATATTTAAAGGCGGGAAAGCACTTTGCTGTTGTTGTGGGAGATTTGTATAGGAATAGTGAAGTTTTGCCATTAGGTTTCTATTTGATGTATTCTATTAAAAGAAACATTAAATGCAAACTGAAAGGAATTGTTGTAAAAGATATGGTCGGGAACAGAGCTAAAATAGGATTAGAATCATTATGGCGTTACAAATGTTTGAAAAGTGATTATTTTTTATTCAAGCATGAGTATATTTTTGTCTTTAAAAAAGGTAATTGATAATTATTATTTTGTGATTTGTTTTATTGATATGTTATATTTATATTTGCATATTGATTAGACAAAAGTGGACAATTATGAATACAGAAGAATCGAAAGATTTTTATAGCATTCAAGAGGTTGCTGAAAAATTATGCTTATCAGTTAAATCAGTACGAAGGTATATAGCAGCTGGAAATTTGAATTCTATTAAAATAGGCGGGGCCTATAGAATACCTTCAGGAGCTTTGGAAGAATTTATAAACGACGGTTCAAAGAATAAAAATATACATTATGATTTATTTGGAAACATAGTAGTGGATAAGCCTGCCAAGAAAAAAAATGATATCGTTAATTGGATTGATATTAAATCTTTTTGGGACAACATAGAAGCTTCAGATATGACATTTGTTGATTTATTCTGTGGAGCTGGAGGATTGAGTAAAGGACTGGAAATGGCGGGATTGAATGGAATTTGTGGACTTGATTGGTTTGAAGAAGCTGGTATGACCTACAGAAGAAATTTTAAACATCCTTTTGTTAATGGCGATATAAAATTAAAAGATACAAAGGAAATTTTTTATGATACTGTGGAAAAACAATTGAATGGACGTAAACTTAATATAGTTGCTGGAGGGTTTCCTTGTCAGGGATTCAGCCTTGCAGGAAACAGGATTGTTGACGATCCAAGAAACTCTTTATATTTGGAAATGCTTGAAATAGTGAATAAACTGCAGCCTGATTTTGTGGTATGTGAAAACGTAAAAGGCTTACGTAGTATGCTTGGTGGCAGAGTGGAGAGAAAAATATTGGAAGACTACAAGGCTATCGGATATGATATGAATGTAACTACCTTATGTGCTGCTGATTACTATACGCCACAGAAGAGGGAGCGTGTTATTTTTATAGGTAATAGAATTGGTCTTAAAAATTATTATCCAAAGCCTATATTGCAACCGTCTGAATATGTTACTACTGGTGAATCCATAGCTGATTTAATGAAGCATCCTGTTGATGAAGCATTTAATCATGTGCCTACAAAACATCGTCTGGATATGGAAGAAAAGATGCGGTTGCTACCGGAGGGCAAAAGTCTTTATAAAGGATATTCTGATGCTTGGAAAAAATGTCCTTGGAATGAGGCTTCTTGTACAATTAAGGAAAATCACGGAGGTGTGAATATACATCCAAAATTACCACGTGTATTGACCGCAAGAGAAATGGCTCGTTTGCAATCGTTTCCTGATGATTTTATTTTTATGGGAACAAAAAATAAACAGCTTGTGCAGATAGGTAATGCAGTTCCTTGTTTACTTGGAAAAGCTATAGGTATTGCTGTTAGATATTCTAATGGAGATTTAAAAAAGGACGCTTGATTTAAGCGTCCTTTTATGTTTAGTCGATGATTGAGAAGCCGGTGTAGGGGACGAGGGCTGCCGGGATGCGGATGCCTTCGGGTGTCTGGTTATTCTCAAGCAAGGCGGCCATTATGCGGGGCAAGGCGAGCGCCGAGCCGTTGAGCGTGTGGCAAAGCGTCATTTTCTTGTTTGCGTCGCGGTAGCGGCAATGCAGACGGTTGGCCTGATAGCTTTCGAAATTGGAAACGGAGCTTACTTCCAGCCAGCGTTTTTGTGCTGCCGAGAATACCTCAAAGTCGAACGTGATGGCCGACGTGAAGCTCATATCGCCTCCGCAGAGCCGTAATATGTGCCACGGCAATTCCAGTTTTTCCAACAATCCTTGCACGTGGTTTTTCATCTCTTCCAATGCGGCGTATGAATTTTCAGGCTTTTCTATGCGCACTATTTCCACTTTGTCGAACTGGTGCAGACGGTTCAGTCCGCGCACGTCTTTTCCGTATGATCCGGCTTCGCGGCGGAAGCAGGCAGAGTAAGCGCAATTTTTCTTAGGAAGGTCTTTTTCCTCGAAAATCACGTCGCGGTATATGTTAGTTACCGGCACCTCGGCCGTAGGTATGAGGTAAAGATTGTCGAGATTGCAGTGGTACATCTGCCCTTCCTTGTCGGGAAGCTGCCCTGTTCCTATGCCTGAAGCCTCGTTTACAACGTATGGAGGCTGGGTTTCCAAATATCCTGCTTTCGAGGCCTCGTCGAGGAAGAATTGTATCAACGCACGTTGCAATTTTGCTCCTTTGCCGAAATAGACGGGAAATCCGGCTCCTGTTATCTTCACGCCGAGTTCGAAGTCTATGAGGTTGTATTTCTTTGCAAGTTCCCAATGCGGAAGCGCGTCTTCAGGAAGATCGGGCATCTTGCCGCCTGTTTTTTCCACCACATTGTCCTCAGCTCCGTTGCCTTCCGGCACCATTGCGCAAGGAGTGTTGGGTATGTTGAGAAGTATTTCAGTGATTTTAGAGGCTGCCGCATCGAGTTCCTCCTCTATTTTCTTGTTGGCATCTTTCAGCCCGGCAACTGTGGCTTTCACATTTTCAGCCTCTTCTTTCTTCCCTTCTTTCATCAGGGAACCTATTTGTGCGGCGTATTTTTTCAGTTCAGCTCCGTTGCGGTCGAATTGCGTCTGTGCCGCACGGCGTGTCTTGTCCAATTCAAGAATCTCGTTGATGAGAGCCTCGCCGTCGAAATGTTTTACTTTCAAACGGTTGATTATCTCTTGTGGATTTTCCTTTATTGCAGCTAATGTAAGCATTTGTGATTGTTATTTTATAGTAATTTATTTATGCTAAAAGTTCGCGCACTTTCGTTGAAATGGCTTTTCCTTCAGCTTTTCCTGCGAGTTCTTTGGTTGCCACGCCCATTACTTTTCCCATATCTTTTGCTGAGGAGGCGCCTACTTTTTCGATGATGGCTTTCAAAGCGGCTGTAAGCTCTTCTTCTGTCATTTGTTTGGGAAGGTATTCTTCTATTACGGCAGCTTGTGCAAGTTCTTCGTCCGCAAGATCCTTGCGGTTTTGTTCGGTGTAAATCGCCGCGCTTTCCTTGCGTTGTTTCACCATTTTCACGAGAATCTTCATAGCGGTCTCGTCGGAGAGTTCTCCTTCATTGCCTTTTGCTGTTTTTGCTTCCAAAAATTCTTTCTTTATGCCGCGCAAAGCCTCAAGACGTACTTTGTCGCGGGCAAGCATTGCGGCTTTTATGTCGCCGCTTACTTTATCAAACAGATTCATAATCTATATGTTTTTAAAAGTCGTTAGTCAAATTCAATTCTGTCCGGTTTCTGCTTTTTTTGAGGTATAGACCTCTCTTCCTGCTCTTTTGGAAAGACGGATGCTGATGTGAGCTGTTTCCATTCTTCACGTAGCTGTGGCTCGTTACCACGGCGGAAAGTTGGATTTTTCTCGATGAAGTTTATGAGCGTGTCGTTGTCGAGCTGGTCGCTGTTGAGCACGATGTAGTGGGCAAGTGCCATACGTTGGTCGCGTTCGGCAACCTTTTCCTTACCGTATTCTTCCGCTATTCTTTCAGAAGGGTCTTCATTTATTTCCTTTTCTACCTTTTTCTTCGGCTTTGAAAGGTTGATTTTCGTATCTCCTCCGATTGTGGCTTCAAAGCCGGCAGCAAGGATGGTTATCTTCACTTTGTCGCCCAGCGTATTGTCGATAGTGCTTCCCCAAATCACTTCCACATCTTTCGCAAAATTGGCCATAAAAGCGTTCATCTCGTCCATTTCTCCCATCTGGAATACGTTTTCCGTATTTTCGTTGGAATAATATATGTTGAACAAGAATCGCTTCGATGTCTGTATGTCGCGGTTTTTCAGCAAAGGAGAGTTGAGGGCTTCCTGTATGGCTTTTGTCACGCGGTTCTCCCCTTCTCCGTATCCGCTGCTTATTATGGCTGTCCCACCGTCCTTGAGCGTGGTTTTCACGTCTTCGAAGTCGATGTTGATTTTACCTTTCATATTAATCATGTCCGAGATGCTCTTGGCCGCCATTGTCAGTGTGTCGTCGGCTTTGGCAAAAGCATTGTCGAACGAAAGGTCGCGGTATATTTCTGTGAGCCGCTCGTTGTTTATTATCAGTAGCGCATCCACGTAGTTGCTCATTTCTTTCGCTCCGTCCAATGCCTGAAGTATCTTTTTATTTCCCTCGAACATGAACGGTATGGTGACGATGCCTATGGTCAATACGCCTTTTTCGCGTGCGATGCGCGCTACCACAGGGCTTGCCCCCGTACCGGTGCCTCCGCCCATGCCGGCCGTGATGAACACCATCTCCGTGTCGTCGTCGAACAGGCGGGCTATGTCTTCCGAATTTTCTTCGGCGTACATCTTTCCTTTTTCAGGCCGCCCTCCGGCTCCGAGTCCCGGTCCGAGTTGCAATTTTTCAGGTACATGGAGGTTTTTAAGAGCTTGCATATCTGTATTGATGGCCACAAAGGAAACGCCTGAAATGTTTTGTTTATACATATTTTCTATCGCGTTGCCGCCACCGCCACCTACGCCTATGACCTTGATGATATTTCTCCCGTTCTTGTTGAAACTGTTGTCGTCTGCCGTTATCGGTTTCTCGGCCGGGAAAATATCTTGCATATCTGATATGTCGTTATGACTTTCGTAATCCATTTCTAAAACGTTTTAGTGTTGCAAAATTAGTTATAATTTTGTCAAAGTCTTAATTTAAAGACCATTAATTTAGCGATGCTTTTATCAGTTTTTGTTTTCCTCTTCTTCGTCTTCATCTTCGCCGAAAGTCTTGCCGATGCCGTCGTTTATGCTCTCCCCTATCTTTTTCCACCATGATTTCTTTGAAGGTTTTGGTTTACTCTCTTTTTTCTGTTTTGGCTCGGTTTCTTCTTCATATTCTCCGGTGGCTGGCATTTCCGGAAGGTGCATGCACGATTCTTCCGGAGTTGCTGTGTTCGAGGCAGTGTCGAGAATGGCGAGCGAGCCTATGCGGTCGGTGAACTCTTCCTTATTGTTCCATCCGCCTTTGCGCACGTTCATTTTTGAGATGCGCTCGAGCATCTCGTTGAAGCCTTTCATCTTTGTTCCGCGCCCTACTGTGATTATTCCTCCAGGCAATTCGTCGGATGTGATTCCGGCAATGTTCAGCTGGTTGATTATGTTGGCTATTATTTCACCGGCACGCGCGCTGATGTAGTTGACCACCTCGGTGGAGCTTACTCCGCTTGCAATTTCCATATTGACCACATCTGAAATGTGCATTATGCCGTACATGCACTTTATTTTCTCGGCTTTTTCCGGAAGCATATTGAGGGTTGTCAGGTCGCGTGTTATATTGTGCGAGCCCATCGGAAGGGTGTTGAGATAAATCAAGCGGTCTTTTTTGTAGATAGATACGGCGGTAGTGTCCGACCCGAAATCAACCAGCACGCATCCTAACCGGCGCTCGTCGGAAGTAAGGGTAAATTTCGATTTTGCCAACGCCAATTGTGTAGGAATATAATCTTTTATGCCTATATTCAGCCTGTCGAACACCATCTTGATGCTGTTGCATATTTTTTGCTTGCAGGTGATGATGGTTGTAGTGACTGATATATGAGAGCCGAGCGAGCCTTCCGGGTCGGCCGTCTCTTTGCCGTCTATTTCGCACAATCCTTGCTTGGCAACCAATATTTTGTCGGTTTCGGTATTGATTCCTGCGCACGATTCGCGCATAATCATTTCCATAAGCCGCTTGTCGATGGGGATGTTTTCGTTGATTTCCTTTTCGATTGTCACTGTCGTGCTGTGCATAGAGCGGGCATTGATTCCCACGTATACGCTTTTAATTTTACGCGGGGCGATGCTCTTGTGGCTTTCTATTTTCTGTATTATGGAGTTTACTTTAGTGTAGACGGCATCCACGTTTTTTATCTCTCCGTAGATTACGGGTCCGTCTATCGCTTCTTCATAATGGCATATTTCTTCGGCTTCGTTGCTGTCGTCCAGCGTGGCCGCTATTCCTGTTATTCTTGAGCTCGAAATCTCGATGGCAACTATATATCGCTTGTTATCTTCCATGACTGTATCGTTTTTTGTCGTTTTAGTTTGCTTTTTTTGTGGTGGATATGTTGGTTGTTACTGTCTCCATATCGGGAGCGGCTTCTTCTTCCTCTGGCAAATATTCCGCTACGTTGAGGCGTGAGCCGCCCCGGCGTTTTGTAGCGACTATCTGATGGTCCCATTTCAGGTTCAGGGTGTCGTAAGTGTCCCATCCTTTGACTGGCATCACTTCCCGGTACATACGCATCAGTTTTGCGAATTTCGACTCATAACTGTCGGCCGTTCCCATATTCACTACGTGTCCGGCTATATTCGGTATTATGAATATGTTGTTAGAATCCTTTGCTTCTATTGCCGACACAAGATTTTTCAGTACCGGGTCGCTTTCAATGTAGTTTACCATCGGAAGCAGCCTCTCCGGTGTGAAATCTCCGGAGAAATTTCCGCTTACCACAGGCAAATCGATGAAAAACCGCGCGTCTGTTTTTATGAGTTTGCCGTTGCGGTTCATATAGTATGATTTGCCGTCCTCGAACAGTCTTATAACCGGTTTTATAGGCTCTATTTCTATTCTTACCGTATTGCTTCCGGCTATGTAGCATTGGGCGTCTTCCACATAGTCTTTCCCTTTAAAAGCCCTTTCTATGCTGTCGGTGCTTATTTCCTTTATGAATTTTCCTTCCGGATTGAGTTTCATCAGGGCAAGCTCGTTGGCTATGAATCCGGGCGTGACGAAATTCACAGAGTCGCGTTGGGCTATGGAAATGCTTACATCAAGGCATTTCTCTTCAGCCGACAGCTTTTCTGTGTAGAAAAAAGCGGCCGTCATATATGCGGCAAGCAGGATAATCGATATGTAGATTATTACTTTTTTCAATTTTCTCCCTTTATCGTTTTGCAAATTTGAGGCAGGTAGTTGCAGATGTCACCTGCTCCTGCTGTCAAAAGTACGTCAAAATTATAGTTTTTTATTGTCTTTATCAAATCTTCTTTCTTGCAAACGGCTTTATTTGCGCATTTTATGTCTTTTAATATCAATTCCGAAGATACACCTTCTATCGGTTGTTCGCGTGCGGGATAAATGTCGAGCAGCAATACCTCGTCGGCAGCCGACAGTGCCTCCGCGAACTGGGGAGCGAAATCGCGGGTGCGTGTGTAGAGGTGCGGTTGGAATATCACTGTCAGTTTCCGTCCGGGGTACAGGTCGCGTACAGAGCGGATGCTGGCTTTCAATTCGTCGGGATGGTGCGCATAATCGTCAATGACTACATGTCCGTTTGCTCCCGGCTCTTTCATCCAGAATTCAAAACGGCGTTTAGCTCCGAGGAACGATGCCATGGCCTTTTTCATCACCTCGCTGTCAATTCCTATCAACGAGCATACGGCCATCGACGCTATGGCATTCTCGATATTGATGTCGACTGGTACGCCTAATTTTACGTCTTTGATTATTCCGTTCGGGGCGATGAAGTCGAAAGTTATTTCTCCGTCTCCTTTTCTGATGTTTGCGGCGTGGAAATCCCCTTCGTCGCGTGAATAGTGATATGTTTTTACACCTTCGTTTGTTCTGGGCTTTAATTTTAAGCCGGTGTGGCATATCAAAGCTCCACCGGGCTGTATCAGCTCTGTGAAATGCGCGAAACTTTCAAGATAGGCTTCTTCTGTCCCGTAGATGTCGAGGTGGTCGGGGTCGGTTGCTGTCACGACCGCGATATATGGATTAAGCCAATGGAATGAGCGGTCGAACTCGTCGGCTTCTATCACGGAATAAGGGCTTGTCTTGCTCAGCAGGAAATTGCTGTCGTAGTTGCGGAGTATTCCGCCGAGAAAAGCATTGCAGCCGATAGGCGAGCAATGGAGTATGTGGGCGGCCATGCTCGATGTGGTGGTCTTTCCGTGTGTGCCGGAGAAGCACAGGGCTTTAGAGTCGTGGGTGATTAGTCCGAGCACTTGTGCGCGTTTCATCACGTCGAAGCCGTTATCGCGGAAATATGTAAGGCCGGGATGGTTTGCCGGTACGGCCGGCGTATATACGACCAATGTGCTTTCTTTGTCGCGGCAATAGTCAGGAATCAGGTCGTCGGAATCGTCGTAGACTATTTCCGCCCCTTCCGCTATGAGTTCTTTTGTCAGGTCAGTTTCCGTGCGGTCATATCCGGCTACACGGCATCCTTTTGACAAGTAGTACCTTACAAGAGCGGCCATGCCTATGCCTCCTGCTCCTACGAAATAAATGTTTTTATATTGTTTCCGTTCCATTGTCTATCGTTTAATCAGTTCCATTACTTTGTCGACGATTTTGTCGACAGAGTCGAGCAATGCCATTTTTTTTATGTTTTCGGAAAGAGTTTTTAATTTGGTGTCGTCGTTGACAATATTTATCAGCGTCTCCACTAACGTTTCCGGAGCATTGGCGTCTGTTACCATGACAGCCGCCGCATTGTTGACGAGAGCCATCGCGTTCTTTGTCTGGTGGTCTTCGGCAACATTTGGAGAGGGTACTAAAATAGCAGCTTTTCCAAGAAGTTGCAGCTCGGAAATTGAGCTTGCCCCGGCTCTCGACACGACAAGGTCGGCCGCGCGGTATGCCTCGTCCATGTTGGCGACGAATGCCGTTTGTTTTATGTTTGCAGGCTTTTTGTCTGCCATGACGGCTTTTGCTTCTTCGTCATAGAATTTACCAGTCTGCCATATCATTTGTATGCCGGATGCGGCAATGCTGTCTATCCCTTTTTCTATGCTGCGGTTGATGGTTCGTGCGCCAAGGCTTCCTCCCACTACCAATACCGTTTTCTTGTCTGGCTCAAGCCCGAAGCGTTCGCGCGCTTCCTGTCGGGTAAGCGGGCAATTCAGGATGCTTTGTCTGACAGGATTGCCTGTTACAATGATTTTTCCGGCAGGGAAAAAGCGTTCCATGCCTTCGTATGCCACGCAGATGGCTCCGGCTTTCTCCGCAAGCAGCTTGTTGGTTACTCCGGCGTATGAGTTCTGTTCCTGAATCAGGGTAGGTATGCCTCTCTTCTGGGCGGCCTTGAGCACAGGCCCGCTGGCGTATCCCCCTACCCCTATTGCTATGTCGGGCTGGAAATCGCGTACTATTTTCTTTGCAAGGCGCATACTTTTATAGAGCCTTAGCAGCACTTTGAAATTGCGCAGCAGGTTTTTTCTGTCGAAGCCGCTCACCGGCAGTCCGATGATTTTGTAGCCGGCGGCCGGCACTTTTTCCATTTCCATCCGGTTTTCCGCGCCGACAAATAGTATTTCAGCGTCTTTTTGCCGTTCTTTTATGCCGTTGGCTATTGACAATGCCGGGAAAATATGTCCCCCGGTTCCTCCTCCGCTTATGAGCACTTTTATGTTGTTGGTTGCCATGATAGTAAAATTTATTCTCTTGTCGGATTTGCCGCCCTGATTGATTCGGGCAACGCTTCTTTTTCCTGATTGTTGGTCTTCACTCCCTTTTGGGCTGCGCTACGGCTTACGCTTAGCATCACCCCGAATGCTAGCCCTATCACGAGTATGGATGTCCCTCCTTTGGATATTAAAGGAAGGTTCTGTCCGGAAACAGGGAATACGCCGGTGTTTATAGCCATGTGGAAGAAAGCTTGCAGCACAATCATCACTGCCATTCCCATCACGAGAAAGGCCGGATACGCGCGGTTGCACCGCCGGGCTATGTTTCCGGCGCGAATCAGCAGGCACAGGTACGTCCCCATAAGGAACAGAGCCCCGGCGAGGCCCAAATCCTCGGTAAATATGGAAAACACGTAGTCGGAGAACGCGAGGGGCAGACGGCTTGTCTCGCGTGAGCCGCCCGGGCCTTCGCCTATTATTCCGCCGTTGGCCTGGGCAAGGTAGGAATATAGTTTCTGGTCGTTTTCGAGAATAGAGGGGTTGTTGTAGGGCTCCGAGCCGAGCAGCTCACTGAAATAGTCGGACAGGCGTTTCGACCAAGTCTCGTCGCGCAGACGAGTGTTCTCTTCCGTCTGTTCGGTAGCGGTCAGCTCTTCTAATCTGTTTTCGTCGCGCAAGTGCTTTATTCCTAAGAAAAGGAATACAATCACGATGTAGATTCCTGCCACTTTCATCAATTTCCTGCTTTTTGTGCCGCCTATGATAAGCATGGCAGCGCTTATTGCCATGAACAGGATTGTGTTGGTCAATCCTTGCAGCAGCAGAAGGAATCCGAACACGGAAACTGTTGCCACGCACCATATCAGGCCTTTATTGGATATTTCTTTCTTGTGCAGGTTCTGCGCAAGGAGAAACGACAGCACGAACACTATTGCTATTTTGGCCAATTCGGCAGGCTGCACGGTGAATCCGGCTACCGAAAACGAGCGTTGCGCGCCGTTGATTACGTCGCCGAAAAACATTGTGAACACCATGAGTATGACGGTGACGATGGCAAAGATAATCGACGGGATGAGCAGCCGGGTGTAGTCGATGCGTTGCACTGCCCATAAAATCAAGGCAGCCCCCCCGAGCAGGAGCAAATGCTTCAGCATAGGGGTGTAGATGTTGCCCGACATATATATCTCACGGCTCGATGCGCTGTATGACTCTATGATGGAGAGTATGCATAAGGTTATGAATATTCCTATTATAGAGGCATCCGCCTTCCCCTTTTCTTCTTTCCGTGGTGTCCGGACTGTTGTTTCTGTGGATAAGTCAGCCATCGTTATTCTTTGCTTTTCATTTTACGTACCAAATCCTTGAATTGCCGGCCGCGGTCCTCGTAGCTTTTGAAAAGGTCGAAACTTGCGCAGCATGGCGACAGCAGCACGGTATCGCCCGGCTGCGAGAGACGCGCGCATTCAGCCACCGCTTCTTCTGCGCTGTGGGTGTCGGAAATCACCGGGACTTTCCCCGCGAAGAAATCTTTTATTTTGGAATTGTCCTTGCCCATGCAGACGATTGCCTTTACCTTATCTTTTACAAGCTGTTCGATTTCCGTGTAGTCGTTGCCTTTGTCTTTCCCTCCAAGAATAAGGACAACCGGAGTGTTCATGCTTTCCAACGCATACCAGCAGGAATTGACGTTGGTGGCTTTGGAGTCGTTGACGTATCTCACTCCGTCGATTGTCTCCACGTATTCAAGCCGGTGTTCAACCGACTCGAAGTCGGAAAGGGCTTTGCGTATCACGTCTTTGCGTATGTCGAGCAATGATGCCGACAATCCGGCGGCCATGGAATTGTAGAGGTTGTGCAGCCCGTGCAATGAAAGCTGGTTGGCCGGCATGTCAAACGGAGCATGCCCTTTAGGGTGGAATGTAAGCATTCCGTTTTCTTTATATGCGCATGCGCCGTCTTCGTAGTTCTCGGCAAAAGGCATCATTTGCGCTTCCACTTTGATGTGTTTCAGCTGTTCGGCGATGACAGGGTCGTCTTCCCAATAGATGAAAGCGTCTTCTTTTGTCTGGTTTTGCAGGATGCGGAATTTTGCGTTGACATAGTTCTGCATCTTGTAGTCGTAGCGGTCGAGGTGGTCGGGCGTTATGTTAAGAATCACCGCCACGTTTGCCTTGAAGTCGTACATGTTGTCGAGCTGGAAGCTGCTTAGCTCTATCACGTATACATCGTGTTTCTCGGTAGCGACCTGATAGGCGAGGCTTGTGCCTACGTTCCCTGCGATTCCAACATTGATTCCCGCGTCTTTCAGTATATGGTAGGTGAGCATTGTCGTGGTAGTCTTTCCGTTACTGCCTGTGATACATACCATTTTTGCGTCGGTGTAGCGTCCGGCAAATTCGATTTCTGAAATGACGGGTATGTGTTTTGCCTTGATTTTTTGTATGATTGGCGCTGTTTCCGGAATGCCGGGACTTTTCACCACTTCGTCGGCGGAAAGTATTTTAGCTTCAGTGTGCGAGCCTTCTTCCCACGCTATGTCGTACTCGTCGAGGCGTTTCTTGTATTTTCCGGCGATTGTGCCGGAATCGGAAAGCCATACTTCCATTCCTTTTACTTTGGCGAGGACGGCAGCTCCGACGCCGCTTTCCCCTCCTCCTAAAACTGCAATTCTTCGAGTCATTACCGTATCTTTAATGTTATGAAAGTCAATATAGCTAAAAATATGCCGATAATCCAGAACCTGACAACTATTTTCGATTCCGGAACGGGTGTCAGCGGGTGTTGCCATACCGCGTCTATTCCGGCATTGCCCGGCTTTTGGAAATGGTGGTGCAGTGGTGCCATTTTGAACACTCTCCGGCCTGTGCCGGTCTTTCGCTTGGTGTATTTGAAATAAGCCGTCTGGATTATTACGGAAAGGTTCTCTACGAGAAATATTCCGCACAATATGGGAATAAGCAATTCTTTACGGATTAGCAGGGAATACACGGCTATTATACCGCCAAGGGTGAGGCTGCCGGTATCGCCCATGAATACTTGTGCCGGGAAAGCGTTGTACCATAGGAATCCCACTAATGCTCCGATGAATGCGGCGGCGTAGACCACAAGCTCGCCGCTGCCGGGTATGTACATTATATTAAGGTATGAAGAATAGATTATGTTGCCTCCGAGGTAGCACATTATGGCAAGCGCCACGCCGATTATTGCCGACGAGCCGGTGGCCAGTCCGTCGAGTCCGTCGGTAAGGTTTGCTCCGTTGGAAACTGCTGCCACGACAAATATGGTTACGAGGATGAACAGTATCCACCCTCCTGTTTCGGCGTGGTCGCCCATCCATTGGGTAAACCAAGTGTAGTCGAGGTTGTTGCTCTTGACGAACGGAATGGTCGTGATGGGGCGTTTTTCGTCGGTTGGTTTGTAGGTCACTTCTATTTCGTGGTTGGTGGCGTTTTGTGTCTCTATGTTTTCCCTCACCACGATGTCAGGGCTGAGGTACATTGTCAGCCCGACAATAAGTCCCACTCCTACTTGGCCTATTATCTTGTATTTCCCGGCCAGTCCGTCTTTATTATGCTTTTTCAGCTTTTTATAATCGTCGAGGAATCCGAGCATGCCGAAAAGCAACGTGGCGATAATCATAAGTATCATATATACATTTGTGAGATTGCCTATGAGCAGGCATGGCACTATTATGGATATGATTATGATTACACCGCCCATCGTCGGCGTGCCTTTTTTGCTCATTTGCCCTTCAAGCCCGAGATTTCTCACGATTTCGCCGACCTGCATCATTTGCAGCCGGTCGATTATGCGCCGTCCTATCACGGTTGCTATGAATATTGACAGAATCAAAGCCACTCCGGCGCGGAACGACAGGTAGCCCATCAGGCGCGCGCCGGGTATGTTGAATTCTTGCAGATAATTGAATAAATGGTATAACATTGTGTCAGTCGGTTGTCTATCGTTTGATTACACGTTGTTCTTCCTTGAATATGTCCTGTACCACCTCACGGTCGTCGAAATGGTGCTTTACACCGCAGATTTCCTGATAATTTTCGTGACCTTTCCCGGCTACAAGAACCACGTCGCCATTTTGTGCGAATTGTGCCGCGGTGCGTATGGCCTCGCGGCGGTCGGCTATCCTCAGCGTGTTGGCGCGTTGTTGTGCGTCAAGCCCGGCAACCATGTCCTGCAATATTTCGTTCGGGTCTTCGAACCGTGGATTGTCGGAAGTGAGAATCAGTTTGTCGCTTAGACTGCATGCTTCTTTCGCCATTATGGGCCGTTTTCCGCGGTCGCGGTTTCCGCCTGCGCCTACTACTGTTATTATTTTTCCGTTGTGGCCGATTACCTCGCGGATTGAATTGAGCACATTTACCAGAGCGTCGGGAGTATGCGCATAGTCTACGACAGCCGTATATCCTTTAGGGGAGTGGAATGTCTGGAAACGTCCTGCTACCGGTACGAGGCGGCTCATGTCCACAAGCGTCTCTTCCTCGTCAAGGCCTAACAGGCGTGCCGCTCCATAGACGGCGAGCAGGTTGTAGGCGTTGAACCGTCCGGTGAACATAGTCTCCACTTGGTGCTTGTCGATTTCAAGCAAAGTGCCGTCGAGGCGGCTTTCTATTATTTTACAGCGGAAATCGGCATCTGTCCGTAGCGAGTATGTGTGTTTCGACGCGGCGGTGTTTTGCAGCATCACTGTCCCTGCCTTGTCGTCGGCGTTGACTAAAGCGAAAGCGTCGGCCGGAAGAATGTCGAAAAACCGTTTTTTCGCTTTGAGATATGCGTCGACGGTCTTGTGGTAGTCGAGATGGTCGCGTGTGAGGTTGGTGAATATCGCTCCGGTGAAATGCAGTCCGTCGATGCGGCATTGGTCGGCGGCGTGCGAGCTTACTTCCATAAACGCATATTTGCATCCAGCCTCCACCATATCGCGCATCAGCCTGTTGATGGTGATTTGGTCGGGGGTGGTCTGGGTTGCCGGTACCGGTTGTGAGTCTATGTAGTTGCACACTGTCGAGATGAGTCCTGTGCGGTAGCCCATCATACGAGTCAGCTCATAAAGCAGTGTGGCAGTTGTCGTCTTTCCGTTTGTCCCGGTCACGCCTACCACTTTCAGCGTCTTCGACGGATTGCCGAACCATTCGGATGCAAGGAAGCCTAACGCCGACGCGCTGTGTCCCACTTGTATGTATGTCACATTGTCCGACAGTGTTTCGGGCAGCTTCTCGCATACTACGGCGGAAGCTCCGGCGGCTATTACTTCCGGTATGAATTTGTGTCCGTCGGTGGTTACACCGGGCACTGCGATGAACAGCGAGCCTTCAGCCACTTTGCGTGAGTCGCTTTCTATTCCTGTTATCGTCTTGTCGGCCGGGCCTATTATTTTTACCGGCTTTATCGCCGTCAATAGTTGTGCGAGGTTCTTTTCCATATATCGTCAGTCTTTTAATTTCAGTGATATTTTTGTTCCTTTTTTATATTTGGTGCCGGGTGGCAGGCTTTGGGAGTATACATAGCCGTTTCCTTGGAGGCTGTCTACGTTGATTCCCGCTTTTTCAAGAGTCATTACAGCTTCGCGCAGCCCCATGCCAAGCACCGACGGCACTCCGCTGTCTGTTTTGCGGGATTGCATTTTCCTTACGCTTTGCAGGCCTATGCCTTGTTTCAGGCTCTCTGTCGAGCTTCCCGAAGCGGCGTATAGTGTGGCCGGGGTATTGTCGTTGTCCGACTCTTTGCGGTAGTCGGACACATTTCCGAGCATCCCTCGCGCGTACATCTTCAGGGCGGTGTTCATCAGCACCATTCCGCTGGAGTATGCCGCTCCTTTGTTTGCGTGCGACATTAGTACCACGCAGGAGTATTTAGGCTTGTCCGACGGGAAGAACCCGCAGAAGGCAAGGCGTTTTTTATTGGAATATTTTCCGTCGACAATGTCGTAGGCCGTGCCTGTCTTTCCGGAAATCGACACGAAATTGTTGCGCAGCGCGCGCGCCGTGCCGTGGTCGCCCCATACTACTGATTTGAGCATGCCGCATATCTCCTTGGCTGTTTCCGGGCTACAGATGCGTTCGCGTACGTAGGATACAGGGAACACGGTGTCGCATACGTCGTTTTTCCACAATTCCTTCACTATCCGCGGGCGCACTAATTTTCCTCCGTTGGCAAATGCGTTGTAGAACATAAGCGTGTAAATCGGCGGGATGCGTGTGGAGTAGCCGTAGCATATTCTTGACAGGCTGATTCTGTCCCAGTTCTTGTTGCCGAGTTTTGGTATTACAGGTATGCGCTCGCCGTATATTCCGAGGTTCATAGGGTCGAACATCCCGATTTCCGCAAGCCGTTCGCGGAATGTCCACGGTTCTTTCTCGAATCCGCGCAACGTGATTTTCGCCATGCCGATATTGCTGGAGACTTCTATTATTTCCGCCGGTGTAAGCGAATTGTATGCGTGTGAGTCGCTTATAGGTCTTCCTCCGGCGTAAGGAAAACTTTTACCGGTAGGAATCTTCTCATTGAGCCTTGCCAATTTGTCCTCGAGGGCTATCATCATTGAAATCGGTTTCATCACCGAACCGGGCTCGAATCCCATTAGCGCATAGTTGAGTCCTTCGTGGTAGGTGCTGTCGCTGTCGTCGCGGCGCAGGTTGGAAATGGCTTTTATTTCTCCAGTCTCTACATCCATCAGCACGGCCGTGCCCCATTCGGCTTTTGTTTCCGCGCATTTCTTGCGCAGTTCGGTTTCGAGAATGTCCTGTATGCGTATGTCGATGGTTGTAACGATGTCGTATCCTCGCTGCGGTTCTATTTCCGCCCAAGTGCGTATGCCGTTGGTGAGCTGTATGCTCCCGCCCAATCCGGGCGTGCCGAAAAGAAGGGAGTCGAGCGAGCGTTCGAGACCGGTGACTCCGTGCACTACTACGGTGCCGTTGTCCAGCTCTTTTTCGGCCACTGCTCCAATGCTTTGTGCCGCCATTGTTCCGAACGGCTTGAGCCGTTTGTTCTTTCCGTCGCGGTCGAGAGTGCCCCTCCCTCCTTTGGTGCGGAAAAATTTGAATGACAGCAGCCGTTCCATATCTATGGCAGGACGTTTTGTGAGCAGTGTCACTTTTCTCGCGCGGTTCATCTCTTTACGTAGCTCTTTTTTCACAAGATCAGGCTTCTTTTCCTTTACGGCCTTGTTGTATCTTTCTTTTGCCTGTTCATATTTCTCAAGCTGCGCGAGGATGTCCTTGCTCATCTTGCCGGGGTCGACGGAACGGTCGATTGCGCTATGGATGCTGTCGCAAAGCGGACGGACATATTTTTTCAGCGTGTCGGCACGGAAAGGGCTTGCCCCGAAATCGATGCGCAGGTCGTAAATCATCACGTTGGCGGCGAGCAGCGAGCCGTCGGCAGCAAGTATGTTCCCGCGTTGCGGATAGATTACCACTGAGTCGCGCAGTGATTTTTCTGCAAGGTCGTTCCATGCTGCGGCGTCCACCACTGTGGTCTTGAACAGCTTTCCGGCAATCATGGCTGCGAACAGGAATATCAGCAGCAGTATGAATTTGTATCTGTTGATTATGTTTTTTTTGCTTCCGGTCATATCAGTTGTTGTCGTTTATGCGGTCGAGGTTGTAGGGCGGTTGTTCCGGCACTTTGAGGTTGAGTTTCATTGTGTCGGCAAGTTGTTGCATTTCCATCTCTCTGGTGCGGCTGTTGTATTCCGATGACACGTTTATCATATTGGCGCGCACGTTTGTCAGTTCTTTACGCAGCTCGATGATTTCGCGCAGTTTCATTTGGACGTCGAATTTGAATGTTATATACACAAGAATGATGGTTACAATCACCACGACTTCCATTATGTGCTTTTTGTAAGTGGACAGTGTGAACCATTCGCCGCGGAAAAATCCCTTTATAGTATGTTTCTTAGTTTTCGCCATCAGTCTTTATCCTTTCTGCTATTCTCAATTTTGCGCTTCTTGAGCGCGGATTGCGTTCCACCTCTTCGTCTGAGGGGACGATTACCTTGTTGTTGACAGCTCTCAGCGGCGATTGCGTCCTTCCGAAAAAGTCGGTTTCTGTCTTCCCTTCGATGTTTCCGCTGCGTATGAAATTTTTCACCATCCGGTCTTCTACGCTGTGGTAGGTTATGACCGCAAGCCGTCCGCCCGGTTTCAGTAACTGCGTGGTCTGCGCAAGAAATTCCGCTAATGCGTCTACTTCCCGGTTGACTTCCATGCGCAGTGCTTGGAAAATTTGTGCCAATTCTTTCTTTTCTTGTTTGGGATTGACGATAGGGCGCACGGTGTCTAAAAGGTCTCCCGTGGTGACGATTTCTTTCTCGGCGCGTCTTTTGACGATTCTGTCAGTTATTTTTTTCGCATTTTTCAAATCGCCGTAGAGTTTGAATATGCGTATGAGCTCTTCCGGGCCGTAGGTGTTTATTACTTTCTTGGCATCCGTGCTGTTGTCACGGTTCATTCTCATGTCAAGAACGCCTTCGCCGAACCGGAATGAAAAGCCGCGGCTGCTGTCGTCGAAATGGTGGAACGACACGCCGAGGTCGGCAAGGATGCCGTCTACGCTTGTCACTCCGTAATAGCGCAAGAAGTTTCTGATGAAGCGGAAATTGCCGTGCACGAATGTGAAGCGCTTGTCGTCGATGCGGTTTCCGTAAGCGTCCATATCTTGGTCGAAGCCGAAAAGTTTTCCGTTTTCGCCAAGTTTCCCGACGATGGCTCTTGAGTGCCCTCCGCCTCCGAATGTGGCATCCACATAAACTCCGTCGGGCTTTATCGCAAGTCCGTTGATGGTCTCGTCCAACAAGGCCGGTATGTGGTATGTCGTATTTTCTTCCATAATCAGGGCTTAAAATGCTGTGTACAAGCTCATAGAAACAACGTTGTAAAGGTAGATATTTTTTGCATAATTCTCATAATTAAACTGGAACATTTTTATTATATGGGACAAAAAGTTATTAACAATATTGGCAAAACGTTGAGACGCAATGTGTTGTGGTATGGGAAGATGTGGCTTGCGCGGCTTGCCGTCCGTGTTTGCAAATGCAAACAGTTGTGGTTCTTGAAAGGCTTGGTTTGCCCGGCGGAGGACAAGGAAGTGTAAAAAAACGTTTTTCATAAAAGTTAAAAATATAATTTCTATGAGGATTGATAAATTTTTGTTATTTTTGACGTTCCCATTTTTGCTAACTTTGCAACGGAATTAAAACTGCAAAAATATGAGACGTATCCTATCACTGACACTGGTTGTCGCCTTGATTGTCCCGGTGCTTTTTGCGCAAGGGAAACGTTATCAGGTGTTCGGCGTGGCGTTCTACAACCTTGAGAATTTGTTCGACACCATCAACAACAACGGCAGTTATGACCTTGAGTTCTCGCCACAAGGCTCGCGTAACTGGACTGGCAAGAAGTATTGGAGCAAGATTCACAATATGGCATATGCCATAAGTAATCTCAAGACAGACATCACACCTAAAGGCCCGGCGATAATCGGCATCTCCGAGGTGGAGAACCGCTCGGTGGTAGAGGATTTGGTGAAAGACGAGCAGATACGTTCGATGAATTACCGCATAATCCACCACGACTCGCCGGATCGTCGTGGGATAGATGTTGGATTCATATATAATCCGCGTTTGTTCAGTGTATTGAATGTTACGCACCACCTGCTTTATCTTCCGGACAATCCCGATTTCCGTACGCGCGACCAGACTTGTGTCACCGGGCTGCTCGGAGGTGAGAAGGTGAGCATCATCATAGGTCACTGGCCGTCGAGGACGGGAGGGGAGGCCTCTTCGCGTTATTTGCGTGTCGCGGCGGCAAAACTTGCGAAACATATAGCCGACTCTGTATTGAGGGTTGACCCGAACCAAGGGGTGATTATTATGGGTGACCTCAACGACGACCCGTTCAATGAAAGCTGCGCGGAGGTGATAGGGGCTGTTAAAAATCAGAAAGACGTGAAGCAGGGAGGTTGGTTCAATCCGTGGTGGAGTGTCCTTGACAAGGGCATCGGCTCTCTTGCCTACCGCGGGCAATGGAATTTGTTCGACCAGATTCTTGTCAATTCAAATCTTGTCGGGAAAGACCGTAATACGTTGAAGTATCTGAAATGCAAGGTCCACAATGATATTCCGGGGATGAAGACAGAGTCGGGCGACCGTCAGGGTTATCCGTTGCGCACGTTCTCTTCCGGAATATATCTTGACGGATTCAGCGACCATTTCC
>UMFR01062546.1_pt1 | contig 36945 bp, 30 predicted proteins | sample 1965041 | NCBI WGS metagenome assembly UMFR01 (sample SAMEA4836049, study PRJEB28245) | human gut metagenome | biome: gut microbiome; material: fecal sample | place: Denmark | collected 2008
TTGAGCGTCGCTCCACGGGTTGTTTTGCTGTTGTGTGCCGCCGTCGAAATTATACCGTGGCTCACTGCCGAAGAACGCTCCGTACATCGGGTCGGACTGCCATATCTTGATTGCTTCGTCGGCTGTAGCTATGATATTGTCGAGGGTGGCAGCGGAAGTGTCAACATTCGGGATGTTGCGCAAAAGGATACGCGCTTTCACCGCATATACCAATCCGAGCCATTTGTGCAGGTCGCCGGCATAAATGCGGTCCATCGACTGTGTTATCTCCTGATTTGATTCTGCATCGAACTCTCCTTTGTTGTATCCGTTGATAAGCGCATCGGCCTCCTCAAGCATCCATGTGTAGATGCTTGCCTGCGTATCGTAGGTAGGAGAGTTTGACAAATAAGCGTTGGAACGCGGCATATCGCCGAAAGCGTCGGTCGTCAACTGCGTGGACATAAGACGTATGACACGGGCAATGAACGTGTAGTTCGGGGAGCCGATTGCTTCAGCGTTTCTCAACAGCTCGTTGGTATTAGCCCCGATGTCATAGAAATGGCGACGCCATTGCGGGTGACGGTTCATCGTCAGGAATTGCCATCCTCCCTTGTATGCATACGAACTTGTCGCAGATTTGCTTGTCGTGGTGAGACACTGCGACAGATAGATATTATATTCTGCATGGTCGTAATTGGATTGTGCCGCATAATATACCAGCACGGGCAAACCCAATTCGGCAGACACACCCGGCGCCGCGTCGGGGTTGACGTTGTCCTCAAGTATGTCTTCGCAACTGGTTGCTGTGATACCAAGCAGCAAAGACAATGCTATATATTTCAATTTATTCATATCTATACATTTTTAGAATGTTGCACTAAGTGTGAAATTAAAGCTGCGGGTGGTAGGCACACTGTAGTTGTCGATACCGGCAGACCCCGTGCCACCGCCTGTCCCTGCAAGAATCTGCGGGTCAGAACCAGTGTATTTACTCAACAAGAACAGGTTGCGTCCAGTTGCCGACAGTTTCAACCCCTTAAGCGGACTTCCCTTTTTCAAGAATTTGGAGAAGTCGTATGCCAAAGTCAGATAACTTAAGCGTATGTAAGAACCGTCTTCTATAAAGTTAGTCGAAACTGCATGATAGTAGTTGTTCACGAAATTACTATCGAAAATTACCGGAGTAGTGTTGGGTGCATAAGAGCCGTCTGGCTGTTGCACCACACCATTGACAAGCACCTCATGGTTACGGTATTTTGTCAGCAGATTGTCCATGCCTGCACTTACCAATCCACGGCGTGTCGCATTGTACACATCGCCTCCACAACGCCCGTCAAAAAGGAACGAAACAGAAAGGTTTTTCCATCGGAAAGAAGAACCGATACCTAAAAGGAAATCAGGCTCACGGTTACCGATGAGTAACGACTTCTGCGGGCTGATTACAGGATAGCCGTTTGCATCTACGATGATTTGTCCATCCGGGGTACGCTCGTAATCGCGGCCTGTCAATGCGGTAGTTGAACCTCCAAGGTATGCGCTCGTATAGACATCACTATACTGCGTGCCCTGAATTTCTGAAACGTCAGACGGCAACGACTTTACTTTACCACGGTTCAAAGAGAAGTTGGCAGTGACAGTCCAGTCGAAATCTTTCATTCTGAGAATGTCTTGCGCAAGAGTTATTTCCACTCCTTTATTTTCGATGGAGCCCTCGTTCCTCGTTTGCAGAATGGTACCTGATGCCGGCGACACACGCACTGTCACAATCTGATTGTCGACAGTGGTCGAATAATAAGCAACGTCCAAGCGTGTGCGGGAATCGAAGAAACGCAAATCCGCACCTACTTCCCAAGAGCTTGTCATCTCAGGTTCAAGGTTCATTCCTACAGCAGTGGTCGGGTCGAGTCCCCATCCTCCATCAGGGAATGTCTCCCAGTTTTTGTAAGTGGCGAGTGCACGGTAACGCGGGGCATCCTTTCCTACTTTTGCCCAGTTTCCACGTAATTTTCCGTAAGAGAACCAGTCATTCTGTATCTTGAATAATTCTGAAAATATCAAACCTGCTGTTACGGAGGGGTAGAAATATGTCGCTCCGAACTGTTTGAGCGTGGACGAGCCGTCATAGCGTGCCGTTGCCGACACCTGCGCAATGCCCCTGTAATCGAAGCGCAATTCTCCGAAATAACCGAATTTATTCTGGTTATATCTTGAAACGTAAGTGCGGTAATCCGATGCGCTGGATGTGGTTATGTAGCTAAGGTCGGTATTCATAAAACTATAGAAATCGGCAAGCTCAAACGATTGCCCGCCTAACTGAATTTCAGAGCCTGTTGTCTCTTTATATTCTGCACCGGCAAGGATATTGATTGTGTAGTCATCTGCAAAAGTGTAATTATATGTGCCAAGAATCTGTGCTGTGAACTGGTCGGCACTTGACGGATTAATCACATAGGAACCGAATTTGTAGCCATAGTCGGCAAGCGCTGAGCTTTCAGGGTCGTTAAAATCACTCGACGTGAAACGAGGCACAGCCGTCGATTCATATTGTGAAGATGTCTTGTCATAGGCAAGTTTTCCAGTGAAAACCAAGTTCTTTATCGGCTCATAGCTGATTTGTCCATTGATTATCACACGAGTAGCATCGGTCTTGCTGTCATCCATATAGCGTCCGAAATAAGGAGATACAGTAGCTGAGATTTTCTCTTCATCTGTCAATTCGTCCCAAGCGTCGTAGCGGTTGCTCCAATTCGGAAGTCCCTCGACTGTCACATAGTCGGCCATATTCTTGTTTATCGGCCATGTATACACCGTCGACATACTATTGCCGAATGCGCGGCTATTACTGTTGATAAAATTGGTTGAAAGGGAAATAGTAACTTGCTCGGAAGGCTTGTATTCTCCTTTCACCAGCACATTGAGACGCTTTTTGTAGTCGTTTGGAACGATACCTTCGTTGTTCATATAGCTCGCCGAGGCGTAGCCGTTGAATTTTTCGCTGCCGCCTGAGACTGAAACGTCGTATTTTTGTAAAAATCCGGTACCGAGGAATTCGCCTACGTTGTCATATACACGATCGGCGGAAGTAAGGTACGAGCCCCAGCCTCCTACAGAGTTCTGCTTATAAAATCCAAGCGAACCCCCGATAAACTGATCCTGAATTTTCGGAGTACGCATTGCGTTAGATATTTCCCAACTGCCAGATGCTTTCACTTCCACTTGCCCTACCTTGCCTTTCTTTGTGGTAATCATAATGACACCGTTGGCAGCCTCCTGTCCGTAAAGGGCAGAAGCGGCAGCACCTTTAAGCACGCTCATGTTCTCGATGTCGTTGGCGTTGAGGTCTCCAAGGCTTGTACCTGCGCCACGCACCGCCATACCGTCGATAATGATTAGCGGCTCATTGCTTTGAGATGTGTTAATGGACGAAATTGCACGGATAATTACTTGGGATGATGCGTTAGGCGAACTACCGCCTTGTGACACTTGCAGACCGGCCACTTTTCCTTGCAAGCTGTTTGCGAAGTTGGCTGTCTGTCCGGCAGTGACATCTTCGGAATCGAGCGACTGCACAGCGAAGTTCAGTTTCTTCTTTTCCTGAGTTTGCCCCATAGCAGTTACTACGACTTCGTCGAGTACCTGTGAGTTCTCTTTCAACTCCACGTTAATCACGTCGCGTCCGTTGACCTTTATGTTAGAGGTCTCCATTCCGACATAGCTGAACACGAGGACATCGTTGTCACCCGCGTTGATTGTGTATTTTCCGTCAAAATCGGTTGCCGTTCCGGTGCCGGTTCCTTGTACCATGACCGTAGCGCCTATTACAGGCTGCTTGTCGGCCTCTGAAGTAACCACCCCCGTGACGGTGCGGGCGTAACCCATAACCGCAAATAAGGAAAATAACAGAAGCAATAGCTGTTTTCTCATAATTACTTTTTGTTTGTTTCTATATTTTGTTTTTTCTTCCGCTTATGTTAGGTTGTAAAAATTTCTTAATACTGGATTTGTTAATTTTAACTCTGTAATTGCGTTTTCTTTCCAATATCGTCCGTTTAAGACGGCATTACGTTAAAAGCACGCCACCTCTGTATACGCTTGTATAATGCCAAAGACTCGTTAAATACAGTGTTATCCACAAAGCTAACATTCTTTTTTGTAACAAAGCACATATCAAAGACGTTTTTTAACACCTTTAGCGTATTTTATATATTAATAATCTATTTTTACAACGGTTGGCATTCTGGTCATTTTATAGAGACTTTTTGCGTAACAATTCTTTCGCCAGTATCAATGCGTAAAATAACGATACCGTCTTTCTCCTCAAGATTGATTTCTGAGCAATCGCCGTATGAGGCAAGCTGCTTTCCAACGGTGTCGTAAACATCCACAGATTCAACCTTTGCAGGGAAAACAACTTTATTCCCTTCGATTCTGACGGCGAAATCGCTGTTTGCGGTATCCTCTATGCCACTCGGTTTGCCAACGGAAATCCATTGCGGGGAATAGCGGTTTCCATAGCGGTCTACTATGGCAACTGCCGCCTCACATTTCTCGTAACCTTCAGGAAGTTCGTACCTATTATAATATAGGTGTGCCTTGAGATTTTTAGCCACATTGAGAAGCCTTCCGTCGTGGCTCGTGCCTTCCGGCAACAGGTATACGGCATAGCGCATATTGTTGACTGCGTCCCATTCCAAAACACCGTCTTTTTCACGCAAGTTGGCCACTTTGCCTTGTTCGGGAGCTTCTTTCCACGATATGCACGGCGTAAGAGCCTTGTTCTGGAATTTATTGTTTTTCATATAAGTAAAGAAGTCCACTCCGTTTTCCGTCTCGTTTTCATCGTCTACGCATGAATACGAATAGAAGCAACTGCCCGGAGCGCTGCTTGACTCGTCACGGTTCATCTGCACCTGTGCCGCCATACCCTTGAATGTCTTTTCACGCGATGCCGGAGAATGTTCGGCATCCTTGAAATACTCCAAACTGTGCGACACATAGCAATGCCGCCCGAATTTTTCTGCCACATCATACCACCATGGACACAATATGCTGAAGTCACCCGCACTGTAGCCCCGCGCCCAATAAAGCTGCGGCGATATGTAGTCGATTGTCCCTGCGCTCAGCCATGCCAGCGGGTCGCAGAATATCTGGCTGTACTGTGAATCGGAACCGGTCGTGCAGCGCGGCACACCGTATTTGTCGGCAACGGCCTGATCCGTGGCGGCTATTCCGCGCGGGCCGATGCCGAACTTGACAAACGGCTTCACATCCTGTATCATATCGTACACGGCCTTCACCGTCTTGTTCACGTTCTCCCTGCGCCAGTCGCCGAAATTCGACGCTCCCGACGCGGCGAATTGCGCATAATCCTCTGCACTGCTGTTTGTAGGTATCCCTGAAGGATAGAAATAATCGTCGAACACAATTCCGTCGATGTCGTAGTTGTCAAGGATATCACGGCATACGTTGACTATCCGTTGCCTTACTTCCGGTAAAGCCGGATTCATCACAGTAGTGCTTCCATACGTGATGAGCCATCCATTGTCTCTCATTTCCTGATCGTTTGCCGTGTCGTAAGCCGTTCCGGTAGAGAATCTGAACGGATTTATCCAAGCATGACATTCCATCCCGCGCTTGTGGCATTCCTCCACGATGAATTCCAGAGGGTCGTATGCCGGCGTTGCCCCGCGTGAACCGGTCAGGTTGGACGACCACGGCTCATATTTCGAGTCATACATGGCGTCGCACATCGAGCGCACCTGAAACCAGATTGCGTTATAGTTAGCCTCGGCAAGGCGGTCGAGCAACTCGGTCATCTGCCGCTTCTGCTGGTTCGCCGCTGTCACCGACGTACCTGCCGTCTGCGGCCAGTCGAGCCTCCACACGGTTGCTATCCAGAAACTGCGCAGTTCGTGCAGTTGCGCCGTTACCGAAGCCGTAGTTATTAGCGACAGCAATAGCACGGTTAAAAGAGTGTAAATTCTTTTCGATTTCATATATACAGTTTATTGTTAGGTTTTGTCTTGCAAACATACAGAAAAACATTTTAAAAATAAAGAAACAAACACTAATAAACTTTAAATAAATAATGGGTATTTTGGCAAGTTCTTGTATGTTTTGCGCTTTAATTGAGAATGTTTCTGCAATTATCACTAACTTTGCACATTGTAGCGCAATGCGCTCGCCGTATTTGTAACAAATTGGATTGAAAATATATGAATGTACTTGAACTGAGCGAGCAGGAAATTGTCAGGAGGAACAGTCTTGCCGAGCTGCGCAAAATGGGCATCGAGCCTTATCCGGCAGCGGAATTTAAAGTAACAGGACACACAAAGGAGATAAAAGAGAACTTCAAGGACGAAGGCGAAAGGCGCGACGTAAGCATAGCCGGACGCATCATGAGCCGCCGCATTATGGGCAAGGCTTCGTTTATGGAGTTGCAGGATGCCGACGGACGCATACAGGTATATGTAAGCCGCGACGACATCTGCCCGGACGAAAACAAGGATTTATACAACCTCTTTTTCAAGAAGCTGCTCGACATCGGCGACTTCGTAGGTATCGAAGGGTTCGTTTTCCGCACGCAGATGGGCGAAATCACTGTACACGCAAAGAGCATCAAGCTGCTCAGCAAGTCGCTGCGCCCGCTGCCGATTGTGAAAGTGAAGGACGGAGTGACATACGACGCGTTCGAAGACCCCGAACTGCGCTACCGCCAGCGTTACGTTGACCTCGTGGTGAACGACGGAGTGAAGGAAATATTCATTAAGCGCACGAAAGTCTACAACTCAATGCGCGAATACTTCAACTCCCACGGATATATGGAAGTGGAAACCCCTATTCTCCAACCGATACCCGGCGGTGCTGCCGCACGTCCGTTCATCACACACCACAACGCTCTCGACATACCGCTGTATTTGCGCATTGCCGACGAGCTTTACCTGAAACGCCTGATTGTAGGCGGATTCGAGGGTGTCTACGAATTTTCCAAGAATTTCCGCAACGAGGGCATGGACCGCACCCACAATCCGGAATTCACCTGCATGGAAATCTATGTTTCCTACAAGGACTACAACTGGATGATGGATTTCACGGAAAAGATGCTTGAAAAGATATGCCTCGACGTGAACGGCACGACGGAAGTGAAGGTCGGCGACAACATGATCAATTTCAAGGCTCCGTTCAAGCGCGTCACGATGATTGATTCCATAAAGGAATTCACCGGAATCGACATCACCGGCATGGACGAGGCTCAACTGCGCGATGTTTGCAAGCAAATCGGTGTGGAAGTCGACGAGACAATGGGCAAAGGCAAGCTCATCGACGAGATATTCGGCGAGAAATGCGAGGGCAACTACATCCAGCCAACGTTCATCATCGATTACCCGATAGAAATGTCGCCTCTTACCAAACGCCACCGCAACAATCCTGACCTTACAGAACGCTTCGAGCTGATGGTCAACGGCAAGGAACTCTGCAACGCCTATTCTGAGCTCAACGACCCTATCGACCAGTACGAGCGTTTCGTGGAGCAGATGCGCCTGAGCGAAAAAGGCGACGACGAGGCGATGATAATCGACAAGGATTTCATCCGCGCTTTGGAATACGGCATGCCTCCGACATCAGGAATGGGAATCGGCATGGACCGCCTCGTAATGCTTATGACCGGACAGACAACCATACAGGAAGTGCTCTTCTTCCCGCAAATGCGTCCGGAGAAAGTGGCAAAACGTGACCGCGAGGAGGCGTTCACCGCAATCGGCGTACCGGCGGAATGGGTGCCGGCTGTGCAAAAAGCAGGATGCCTCACGGTGGAAAGCCTTGCGGAGGCAAAACCCGGCAAGCTGCATCAGGATTTGTGCGGGCTCAACAAGAAATATAAGCTGGAGCTTGCCAACCCGTCGCAGGAAGATGTTGCCGGATGGGTGGAAAACGCCGGCAAGAAACAATCATAACGATGGGGTTTCCCGGGAAAATAGCGGTAATGGGAGGGGGCAGTTGGGCTACTGCCCTCGCCAAGCTGCTGCTGCAAAATTGCGAGTCGATAATATGGTATATGCGGCGCGACGACCGGATTGCCGACTTTAAAAGCGAAGGGCACAATCCGGTATATCTGTCGGACGTGATATTCGATGTCGACAGAATAGAATTCTATTCCGACATCAACAAAGCCTGCAACGAGGCCGACACACTGCTGCTGGCTATGCCCTCGCCCTACATAAAGGAGCATCTGAAGAAAATCACCGCCGACATAAGCAGCAAATATATGGTAACGGCAGTAAAAGGCATAGTGCCTGACGAGAATGCCATCGTTACGCAATATATGTCGGACTTTTACGGCATCGACCCCGACCGGCAGCTTGTAATAGGCGGGCCTTGCCATGCCGAGGAAGTGGCGCTGGGACGCAACAGCTACCTCACAATCGGCTGCAACGACATCGCCCTTGCCGAACAATTCGCGCGCTGCCTCCAAGGAAAAGCGATGCGCACAATCACATCCAACGACGTGGCAGGAATCGAATACGGAGCCGTGCTGAAAAACGTCTATGGTATCTGCGCAGGAATTGTCTACGGGCTGAAAAGCGGCGACAATTTTCTTGCCATGCTCACGTCGAACGCCATCCGCGAGATGGACTCGTTCATAACGGCCGTCTGCGGAGGGAAGCGCAACATCTGCGACTCCGTCTATCTCGGCGACCTGATTGTCACGGCCTACTCGAAATACAGCCGCAACCACAACCTCGGGGCATACATCGGACGCGGATATTCCGTGAAAGCGGCGATGATGGAGATGGAAATGGTGGCCGAAGGCTACTACGGCACAAAATGCATCTACGAAATCAACCGGCGCTACAACGTGGAGATGCCAATCCTCGACTGCGTTTACGACATTCTCTACAACAAAGTCTCCGCACAAAAGGCAATCGCCGGCCTCGCCGCCAAACTGCATTAATATAGCGTCTGTTGGTGCGACGTAAGCAAGACAATACTTCTTATGCAAGGCATCCGCATCTAAACTAAATAACGCGAGCTCGGGATAAGAATTGAGAGGAAACATATTGTAATACAGCCCTGAAGGGGCTGCGTATAGTTAACCGCATGCAAGCGGAGCGCAGCTTGCGGTAGCACATACACTGTAAAATCGGCATTATAGATGCCGCGCATAGCGTTGAGTGAGAAGTGTTGAGGGTTGAGAGAATTTACGCTCAACACTCAACATTGAGCCCTCAACTTTCAATGCGCAGCCTCGATAAGGCTGTATGGGATTTCTCCACATTCCCACGGCTGAAGCCGTGGGTTTCCTGCACGAAGCCTCTTTGAGGCTTTTAACTGCCACACAGATTGTTATCTTGCATACTGGCTTGTTGAAATTTTTCATATCGAACTCACGTTAAAGAGGGTGTGCCGTAATGAGATCTCTCAACTGGAATCTCTGGATAAAATAGGCAGCGTTTCGGCAAAGCCAAATTTGAAAACTTCGTTTTCATTTGTCTCTGCTCTCAACTTGCACTATCTTTGCAATCGAAATTGAAATGTAAGTAATCATGGCAAAGGGTATCAAATCCGAGACTAACCGCGGCGACTGGAAGCCGGACAGCATTTTTTCATGGACTGCCGAAACCGACGGGCAACTGATAGAGGAGATAGCAAAAAAACTCACCGACCACAAGCGCAACTCGATAAAGACATTATTGAAATACGGACACATAGCCATCAACTCCACTCCTGTCACCCAATTCGACACAGAAGTGAAACGCGGCGACAAACTGTCGGTGAATTTCACACGCCCGTTCGTAGTGTTCTACCACCGCCGGATAAAGCTCGTGTACGAAGACGACGACATTATCGTAATCAACAAAAGCAACGGCATACTGTCGGTGTCGACCGACAATAAAAAGGACGGCACGGCATACAGCATAATGCGCGACTATCTGAAAAAGAAAGACCCGCGCCTTAAATTGTTCATAATCCACCGTCTCGACCGCGACACTTCGGGGCTGATGATGATGGCAAAGAACATCGAGGCGAAAGAGACGATGCAGCATAATTGGAACAATATGGTGCTCAACCGCAAATATGTGGCGGTAGTCGAAGGAAAAGTGGAGCAGGAAGAGGGAACGATACGCAGCTATCTGGCGCAGACATCGCAACACGAGATGTACTCCACCGACAATCCCGAAGAAGGGCAGCTTGCCATCACACGCTACAAACGTCTTAAAACAGGCAACGGCTATTCGCTTATGGAATTGGAGCTCGACACCGGCCGCAAGAATCAAATCCGCGTCCATATGAAAGATTTGGGACACCCCATAGCGGGAGACAAGCGGTACGGAGCAAAGACAAGCCCCATACACCGCCTCGCCCTGCACGCCCGCACATTGCATTTCGTGCATCCCATAACGAGAAAAGAAATGCTTTTCGAAACCCCGGTTCCACAGAGATTTATGACGACAGTGTCACGATAACAGGATTTTCCGCCCTATCATCTTGCATTCAGCAATTTATTTGTAAATTTGCAGGAATTTCGGAAGAAGCTCCTAAAGGAACGAAAAAAACACTTACGTATGAACATATCTTATAATTGGCTTAAAGAATACGTTGATTTCGACCTCACCCCGGAAGAGGTGTCGGCCGCCCTCACTTCTCTCGGGCTTGAAACCGACGGCGTGGAGAAAGTAGAGACTATTAAAGGTGGATTGGAAGGTCTGGTAATAGGGAAAGTGCTTACTTGCACCGACCATCCCGACAGCGACCACCTGCATATCACTACGGTCGACCTTGGCGACGGCACTCCGGTTCAGATAGTATGCGGCGCGCCGAATGTAGCGGCAGGACAGCACGTAGTCGTAGCCACTATCGGCACAAAGCTCTACGACGGCGACAAGGAATTCACGATAAAGAAATCGAAAATCCGCGGAGCGGAGTCATTCGGTATGATTTGCGCCGAAGATGAAATCGGAGTAGGCACATCGCACGACGGCATAATCGTCCTGCCGGAATCGGCAGTTCCCGGAACTCCCGCAAAAGAATACTACAACGTAAAGGACGATTATGTGTTCGAGGTGGATTTGACACCTAACCGCATTGACGCGGCTTCGCATTACGGAGTGGCCCGCGACTTGGCAGCATGGCTTCTCCGCCACAGCAAGCGTCCGAACCTGCGCCGCCCCTCTGTAGATTCGTTCCGTCCCGACAGAACCGACGGAGCCGTAGAGGTGACAGTAGAAAACGAAGAAGCCTGCCCGCGCTATTCAGGTGTCACAATCCGCAACGTGAAAGTGGCAGAAAGTCCGGAATGGCTGCGCAATTACCTGAACGCCATCGGACAACGCCCGATTAACAATATCGTCGACATAACCAATTTCATACTGAACGCTTTCTGCCAACCGCTCCATTGCTTCGATTTGGCAAAGGTGAAAGGAGGCAAGATTGTCGTGCGCACAGTAGAGAACGGTAAGAAATTCACCACTCTCGACAACGTTGAGCGCACCTTGACCGATAAGGATCTGATGATTTGCAATTCGGAAGAACCGATGTGCATCGCCGGTGTGTTCGGCGGACTTGATTCCGGCGTGACGGAAACCACTACCGACATATTCCTTGAATCGGCTTGTTTCCACCCCACTTGGGTACGGAAAACAGCACGCCGCCAAGGTCTGAATACCGACTCTTCGTTCCGCTTCGAACGCGGCGTCGACCCCAACAACACGATTTACGCCTTGAAACTTGCAGCATTGCTCGTAAAAGAGCTTGCCGGCGGCGAGATATGCGGCGACGTTTTCGACCACTACCCAGCAGAGGTTCAACGCCCGGCAGTTTCATTGTCGTATGACTATATAAATAGCATTGTGGGCAAAGTCATAGAGCCGGAAGTCGTGAAAGGCATTCTGAAATCGCTTGAAATGGAAATCACGGCAGAACACGACGGCGTTCTCGAACTGCTTGTGCCAACTTACCGCGTGGATGTCACACGTCCGTGCGATGTGGTGGAGGACTTGCTCCGCGTCTATGGATACAACAATGTGGAGTTCGGCGAAAGCCTGAAATCAAGCCTCTCCTACCGTCAGGCTACTGACGAGTCGAGCCGTTTGCAGACACTCGTCTCCGAGCAGCTTACTGCCGGAGGATTCTACGAAATAATGAACAACTCGCTGTCGGCAGTATCCTACTATGAAAAGTTGGAGACAATGTATCCGCTCGCGCATTGCGTGCGGTTGCTCAACCCATTGAGCAACGACCTCGCCGTGTTGCGCCAGACCTTGCTGTTCGGCGGACTGGAAAGCCTTTCGCACAACATCAACCGCAAGAATACGGATTTGATGATGTACGAGTTTGGCAACTGCTATTTCCTCAATCCGGAAAAGCTGTCCACACCTGAAGCTCCGCTCGCGCCATATTCCGAAACCTACCGTTTAGGACTGTGGATTACCGGCAACATTGTTGACGGCAACTGGGCAGCGAAGTCGCGCAAATCGACGGTATACGACCTGAAGGCTGTTGTCGGGAATGTGCTTGCGCGCCTCGGTGTGGCAGACGACTTGGTTGTGGAACAAACCAAAAACGAATTATTTTCTGCCGCGCTTCAATACAAGACCCGCAGCGGAAAGAATCTCGGATATGCCGGAATCGTGAGCCATAAGCTTTGTAAGGCAGCCGACATAGAGCAGGAAGTTTATTTTGCCGAATTCGACTGGATGCCGCTACTGAAGCTCTCGATGAAAAAGAAGATGGAATTCACCGACCTTCCGAAGACCATGCCTGTAAAGCGTGACCTTGCTTTGCTCGTCGATGCGGCAGTCACGTTCGCCGACATAGAGCGCGTGGTACGCTCGACAGAAAAACGCCTGTTGAAGAGCGTTTCGCTGTTCGATGTCTACGAAGGTAAGAACCTCGAGGCCGGCAAAAAATCATACGCCATCAGCCTTGTGCTGCAAGACGATGAAAAAACGCTGACCGACAAGCAGATTGATGCCGTGATGTCGAAAATCATAACCAACCTGCAACGCCAGCTCGACGCCAAGCTGCGGTAAACAGACAAGAATTACATAATAAAAAATAGAATAACTGATATATGGGAAGAGCTTTTGAATATCGTAAAGCAAGAAAATTGAAACGCTGGGGCAATATGTCGCGGACGTTCACGAAAATCGGTAAGGAAATCACTATTGCCGTAAAGGCGGCCGGTCCCGACCCTGCGGGAAACTCGCGCCTGCGTGTGCTGCTGCAGAACGCCAAGGCGGCAAACATGCCTAAGGACACCGTGGAGCGCGCCATCAAGAAAGCTACCGACAAGGACGCGAGCGACTACAAGGAAATCGTTTACGAAGGCTACGGTCCTTACGGGATCGCCATCGTTGTAGAGGCCGCTACCGACAACAACACCCGCACCGTTGCCAATGTGCGAAGCTATTTCAACAAATTCGGCGGCTCGCTCGGCACTTCGGGCAGCCTCTCGTTCCTGTTCGACCACAAATGCGTGTTCAAAGTGGCGCATAAGGACGGAGTCTCTTTGGAAGACCTTGAACTGGAGCTTATCGACTACGGCGTTGACGAGGTTGACGACGAGGACGACGCAATCGTGATTTACGGCGCGTTCGACTCGTTTGCCGACATCCAGAAATACCTTGAGGACAACGGTTTCGAAATCCAAAGCGCGGAATTCGAGCGTATCCCGAACGACTACAAGGAAGTCACCCCCGAACAGCGAGAGCAAATCGAGAAACTGCTTGAAAAGTTCGAGGACGACGACGATGTGCAAAACGTTTTCCACAACATGAAGGAAGACGACACCGACGAAGAAGAATAATAATTACTTCATTTCAATATCCATGCTGTGGATGTGAATCCGTGGCATTTAGAGGGAGCCGCAACGCTCCCTCTTTTGTTTTTAACAAATTTTATCCCCCCCCCGAATTTTATTTCGTAAATTTGCAGAGCAATCGTAAAAACATAATGAGAAGGTACTTGTTTACGGCTATATCCGCAATCGTCGTGACAACTGCATTCGCGGAGGAAAAAGCGGATACGGCACAAACACTGAAAAACGGTATCATATTACCAGAAATAGAGACAATAGGCGAGTCAAGCGGACGCTCCGACGCGCTGTCGCTCGATATGGGAAAGGTGCAACTGTCGGGACGGAGGTTGCAGACGTTCCCGTCGATGACTGGCGAGCCCGACCTGATAAAAGCACTCACAATCCAGCCGGGAGTGTCGGAAGGCGTGGAAGGGTTCTCCGGCCTGTTTGTCAGGGGAGGAACCAACGACCAGAACCTGATTAGCCTCGACGGCGTGCCTGTCTATCAGATAAGCCATTTGGGAGGATTGTTCTCTTCGTTTAATACGGAAATCGTCGACAACGTGACGTTCTACAAATCGGCTTTTCCAGCCAACTACGGCGGAAGGCTGTCGAGCGTCGTCGACATATCCACGAAGTCTCCTGACCTTTACGAATACCACGGCGCGGCTTCTCTCGGACTGACAGCCGGGATGCTCCACATAACCGGCCCGATATTCAAAGGCATGACAGGATTCGACCTGTCAGTGCGCCGCTCGTGGTTCGACGTGCTGACGGCTCCCGCGCTCGCCGTAATCAACGCCATCAAGGACGAGGGCGAGGACAAGACGATAGCGCGCTACGCCTTCACCGACATCAACGCCCGCATAGACCACCGTTTTTCCGCCGCCAACCGTCTGCGCTTCGGTTTCTATTGGGGCGACGATTATCTGAAAATAGGCAGCAAGAACGAGTCGACCGAATCCTTGGAACGCAGCACTGACCGCTTGCGCTGGGGCAACATAGTGGCATCCGCCGCTTGGGACTATACGTACAACCCACATCTGAATTCGACCATAACGGCCGCATACACGCGCTACAAATCGACCTACCGCCGCGAGAGCATCGACGAATACAACGATGACGAAACACAAGAGCGTGACAATTCGTGGCGCACCGACCGCAATACCGTCAGCGACTTACTGCTGAGTGCCGTATGGAAATATGAGAAAAACGATTACTCCCTCGTTTTCGGAGCGGACTACATACACCACCATTTCACACCGTCGAAGGTAGAAAGCATAATCCAAAAAGATGATATGACGGACAACCGCATATATTCAGACTACGCAATCAACGCCGACGAGGCGGCGGCATTCGCCGACTTCAAATGGGAGCCTGTGGCGTGGCTCGGTCTTGACGCGGGACTGCGATTCTCGGCAATCTCCATCTACGACCGGTGGGAAACGGGCATAGAGCCACGCCTGCTTGCAAATTTCAAGATAAGGCAAGGGATGAGCGTGAAAATCGGATATGCGAGGATGACGCAGTTCGTACAGCAAGTAAGCGACAGCTACGTAAACCTGCCCACCGACAGTTGGATGCCTATGGGTAAGGAATCCGACCCGCTCGTGAGCGACCAGATTTCCTTAGGCGCATACTACGACCGTCTGCCGGGATGGGCTTTCTCCGCCGAAGGCTACTATAAATGGATGGACGGAGTGGCTGAAGTCAACGAGGACTACAGCTACGGACTCGACAAGATGCAGAACATACTTTACGGAAAAGGACGGTCGTACGGAGTGGAATTTTCCGCCGCCAAAACCACCGGAAAGCTGACCGGGACGGCAAGCTACGGACTGATGTGGGCGGAACGCAAAATCGACGGCATCAACGGCGGTCTGTGGTATCCGGCAAAATTCGACAACCGCCACAAGGTGAACATTTTATTGTCGTACAATTTCAACAAGAAAATATCGCTTAACGCATCGTGGGTGTTCGCCACAGGCAACCGCATGACCGTACCGATAGGCATGTACCAGAACATACAGGACAGCGGATTCCCCGTCTGGATTGTGCCTGAAGCCGGATTGGAGGACAATTTGGGAGTGAAATACTACACCGGGCGCAACAACGTGCGCCTTCCGGCATACCACCGTCTCGACCTGTCCGCCTCGTTCACCCGCCAATTGAAAAAAGGCAGGAAAGGCGTATGGCGCGTAGGGCTTTACAACGCCTATTGCCACATGAACCCGATAGTGGTGAAACGCAAGGAAATGCTCAACTACTACGGCAACAACGACAGCTTGCGGCCGTGGAACGTGAGCTACGAGACGTTCTCCATATTCCCGATAATACCTAACGTATCTTACACCTATTATTTTTAAAGACGATGAGAACCCGATATTTGATATTAGCAACAATAGCCCTGCTGTTGCAGTCCTGCTATTCCGACATAGAGTTTAAAGGTCTCATGCCCGAGCCTGTGCCGGTAATCAACGCGGTGGCCACACCCGACACCGTGGTGATGGCAAGCATAAGCCGCTCCTACAGCTACGAGGAGAATCTTGGCGACTTGTATGTTAAAGATGCCGATGTGAGCCTTTATGTGAACGGCACGCTACACGGAAAGATGCAAGGCAAAGAAGTCAGCACGCATCCGGTTGTCGACAGCGGCGGAGTTACTGAAGAATTAAGCCGGAAATGGATTTACACGTCCGATTATGTGCCTTCGCCCGGCGACGATATAAAAATAGAGGCCGCCACGCGCTACGGCACGGCGAGCGTCTCGGACGTGATTCCGCAACCGGCCTATGTGGAGAGCGTCACGTTCGACGCAGTGCGCCACGACGGCAACGAATGGACTACACAGGTGTCGTACGACGTGACCTACCACGTTCGTATAAACGACAAGCCCGGCGAGCGCAATTACTATATGCTCGGCGTAAGGCACAAGGATACGAGCGATTGGTCGTTCATCCGCATCTACCTTACCGACCCTGTGTTCGGGATGCAGAATCAGGACATCACCGATATAGGGAGCGACACTCCATACACGATGACAGTAACGGTGTTCGACGACACCATGTTTGACGGCACTACGTATGACCTGCGTTTCGAAGAATATGCCTACGACGGCTACAACTCGATTGGCTATTGGCAGGATTCGATGGAAAGGGAGGTGATACTCTACTCCATAACCGAGGACTATTACAAATATATGCGCAGCGTGCAGAAAGACATGCACCGCGACGACTCCACGCTCGGCGACCTCGGAATATACGAGCCGATATTCATACACAACAGCGTCGACGGAGGAGCGGGGGCACTATGCGCGCAATCGTCGGTATCGACGATGCTGACCATAGAATAAAGTAACGGCATTGCTCCATAAGGCAAGCTGCCATACCTCAATTGTGACAAAATCCGCCCGCCGCATATTGAAAAGTGTATTTTTTTGCTTACAATTCATATTGATTTCTTTATTCTTATTCCGGGCTTACATTAGATACGCAAGTTCGAGATAAGTAAGAAGAAAGTATTACGGAGTTGAAAGAGCAGGTAAGTTCCTACCATACGAGTAAAAGCCTCTTCAAGGCTGTATTGCAACAGGTTTAATCCTGATTTTTATCCCGAACTCGCGTATTAAACACCGCAAATTATTCAAAAGCTATTAGCGTCATAATGAAAATGTTTGCTACCTTTGTCAGGGCAACTCCGCCTTGAGAGGCGGCGTGCCGTATTTTCAGGAAAAGACGTTACCAAGCGTTATCTTCCAAACTCAAATCTCGCAAGTTTGAACCTGTAGGAAGAGTGCAACGGGAGCGTCCACAAGGGTGTCATATCCTCTGCATTGCGCGCTTGCTCCGTACGTGGTGTGCGGCGGCTGAAGCGGTGCGGTGCGATGTATATATGCATCCCGGCGTGGGCTGGCTGCGTTGTTTATCCTTACAGGTGGGCAATGCGAGAGCCTTGAGTTTGGGATAAGCAAAAGTACAGACTCCCACGTCTTTTGTGTTTATAGCCGGCATCCGAGGGGAGAGTTTGCCGGGTGGCGCATCGGCCGCCATAAGCAAAAGAATCGGTCATATGGTCAACATCGGGGAATTGATACACGAGAAAGTCGCGGAAAAGAAATTGTCCGTGGCGTGGCTCGCCAAACGCCTTAACTGCAGCAGAACCAATGTTTACAAAATTTTCGACCGGCGCACAATCGACACAGGCACGCTATTCCGCATAAGCGTCGCTCTCGAATTCGACTTCTTCGAAATCCTCTCCCACGAGCTACAAGCCCGAATCCCCCCAACTGCCCTCGATAAGAAATAACACCGCGCCCCATCTGTCCCCGATTGGTTTACATATCAACCAATCGGGGACACTGCTATGAAAAACGACGGCAAAAACCACACTAAATTGCATTCAAAATTCATAAATTTATTTTATGGGGACATTAGGAAATGCGTTTAAAAGAGAACTCGGCAAAAACACCGGCAAATTTGTAAGCAACGTCATATTCGGTGACGGCCATTCCACTCCCTACAGAAGGGTGGACAAAGCAAGAGAAGCCAATGCCAACGCCCGGCAACAGATGGCAGAAGCAAAAATGAAAATAGCAGAAGCAGAAGCACGAGAGGCGAGGGAACGTTCTAAACGAGAAAGAAAAAATCAATTATACGCTGTAGATTCTGCCGTATTGGAAAATATTGATTTGCTCAACAACCAAGCCATTCCAACCGATAAGCAAGAGTTATTGCAATTCTTGTCGGTATTGGCCGTGCAATTAAAAGCCACCCCATGGTTAGATGAAGCAAGAGATGATGAAGCAAAAATCAGAAACAAGTACACCAACGCATTGTTGGAAAAATTCCGTCTTTCCGTCTATGAATTGGAAACGACCGCTCCAGACGACCCCCATTTGCAAATGTACAAGGAGCTACTGTCACAAAGCAATAAAAAAAGATTTTTGGCAAAGCACAAACGAGGAATAATAATCCTGTCTTGTATTTTAGCAATCCTAATATTTTTCACAGTACCACTTGGCGCAATACTTTTATATGCGTCAATTATCGGCAGTATAGTCATACTGTTTTTCTTAATTAAACACTTAATCAAGCACCCCGAAAAATTGACTATGCTTTTCAGAAAAAACACACCAAATGAAAAGCCCAAAGAGAGCGTCAGCATTCCGCTGGCAACATATCCCGAGCCGGTTGCCACAACAACCGTCCCGGAAGCCGGAACAGCAGAAGAATCCATATTCTTCGACTTAAATCAAGACGGCAGAATAGAAAAAGAGCTTGCCAAAATATGGAACAGATACCGGAGGCTTGTCGGGCAAGACATTATAGGACACAAACCGATATTTTCGGCCGACGGCGTGAAAGACAGCATACTGTTTGTAGGCGTAAATCCGTCGTACAATCCTGCCGACGACAGTACCCTTATACCAAGTCAAGACAATAGTTCGTTGATGTATGGAAGTTTTTACAAGTTGAGCAATGCCCCTGACTATTTCAAATCGTTGGAGGAGTTTGCCTCAAAGGCTGCCGGCAAGGCCTATACACATATCAACCTGCTCTATGCAAGAGCAAATGACCGCGACGCGTTGCTGCGCTGCAACAGCGACTTCATACGCGAACAGTTGGAATTGACCTACAATACCATCCTCAAAATCCAACCGGCGGTGATAATCTTTTTTTCGGATTATTGCAAAGAGCTGATTTTCGGAGCCGACCGTTGGATTGACCCGAATACGGAATGTGACGGACACTACACACTAAGGGGAACAAGATTTCCTGCGTTTTTCACAGATGATGTTACCGTGATGGACAATCCGTCGAAAACGGCGTTAATAAGCAAAATACGAAGTTTCATTTAATATCTATGTTATGAACAATACTTTAAAACGGCTCTTTGAAATTTGGCACAGCGACTATATGGACGCGCTGCCGTCGGCAATAAAGGACAGAGGCTATTCATTCGCCGACAACGTAAAGCGGGACATCCTAATAACTGGCTTCAACCCTTCGTTCAGAGATGGCGACAGTCAAGGGATTATCCACGGACCTGCCGCCAATTTGTGGAAAGACGAAAAATGGGACAATTACGTCGGCCCGATGAAAAAGATGATTGTGGACGACAGCGTAGATTTGAGAGAAAAGACAGACTATCTCGACATATTTTATTTCCGGGAGCAAGAACAAAGTTTCCTCAGGGAAAAGATATTGTGCAAACCGGAAGGCATCCGATTCGTAGTCGACCAGCTCAATCTTACCATGCACATAATCGAAAACATTGTGATGCCCAAACTCATAGTCGTCAAAAACAAAGAGTCGTGGGCTTATTTCGGGAAACTGTATGAGGAAAAAGGCTGGGTATGGATGGGCTACCGGTTCCAGCATATCCAGAATATGGCTTGCGGAGAACTGTGCAGAATTACCGGACTGATTGACTCGCAAGAACGCATAGCTCCTGAAATAAAGGAAACCGGACTCTGCGGCACATTCGTGCTTTTCACCAAGCATATCAACCAGTTCACGACGGCAGAAGAGCGTCCGAAACCCGCATTGCTCAAAACCATTCTCGATTGGTACGATGCAGAAAAGGCAGTACGCAGTTTTTCTTTGTAAAAAAATCCGCACTCAGATATGGAATATCCTGAGACGTTCAAACAACTTGTTGCCGACAGCGATTGCCCCGACTTTATAGGCTGGGGCAATCCTAACGCGAAAATACTTTTGCTCCACAATGATCCGGTAATAAACATATCAAAGAAACCGACATCCCGTCGATATACACCGGAAATCACAAACAATAAACGCGATTGGGAAAACAACATAGCGAACAATACCGGCTTTGACGAAATTTTTGACAACTATTCAACCACACGGTTATGCGGCAACCCATTGTACCCATATTGTTGGCAGAAATATCAACTCAAAAGACAAAAAAACGGAATATCTTCCGATGAATATACAAACCTAAAATGTTATCAGTCCCAGAAACTGATTAATGAAATTTTCCATAAGGATTCAGACAGAAACGCCAACCTCGACTTCTATAAATACTGCTTCATATCAAATGTAAGTGAAAAATCTGCACGATACTATCGATTAGCCAATCCGCTGGAGGCACATAAAACCTACGTATGCAACAGACAAAAATTTCTTTTAAAGGATTTTTTCAAACAATTTCCTGTAATAATTATATCTCCCTACTTAGCCATTTACCGATATCCGAATAATTATGACAAATATATCCATGACACATTTGAAGTGGAAAGAGTAGAGAAAATAGATGTAAGAAGATGTTGGGACTACTTATGGGTAAAGGATGTTTACCAAAACAATAACAAATTGCTAATTTCAGAATATTATTATAGTGATTTTGAGTTGACAGTCATAGCAAACCATATCCACACATATCAAGAAGAAAAGGGTATCGACCTTATGCCGGATTCGTTTTAGACTCTGTTTTTTACATTTTTTATACTTCTGCAAAAGTGATTTTTACCGCAAATTTCACTTTTGCAGAAGTGATTTTTGTATATTTGCAGACAGTACAATAGCATTTCTCGATATGGATTACACGGACATACAGCCGTTACTGAACACTTATCACAGACGGTTATCGGCCACAAATCTGAAGTTCAAAAGATATTTGCACAAGCAAATCAATTGGGATGTCAGGCTGCTTGGCATCAAAGGGGCACGTGGAGTCGGAAAAACGACTATGCTTTTACAGCGGATAAAAGAAGCGTTTGATAATATCGACGATGCTTTTTACGTATCGCTCGACAACCTTTGGTTTCAAAATCACAGTGCGGAAGAGCTTGTCGAGTTTCTTTACACACGCGGCGTAACGCATATATTCTTTGACGAAGTGCATAAATACAAAAATTGGACGGCATTCATCAAAAACATCTACGACGACTACCCGGATTTGAATATCGTCTACACAGGCTCTGCCATGCTGGCGATTGACAATTCCAAAAGCGACCTTTCACGCCGTCAGTCGCTGTATACACTTCACGGCTTATCGTTCCGGGAGTATCTCGAATACGAAGGTATAATCAACTTGCAGCCACTCGTCTTTGAGGAATTGCTCAAGAAGCACACGCAATATGCAATGGATGCCGCATCCCGAGTGAAAGTGCTGAAATATTTTGAAAAATATCTTGACGGAGGGTACTACCCTTACTACAAAGAAGCAGGAAAAGACTATCTGATGCGCATAGGCGAAGTCGTTCAGTTAGTCATAGACAGCGACATCACCGCCGCAGAGGAAAGCATAACCTACGTTACCCGGCAAAAGATAAAGAAATTGTTGATGGTAGTGGCCGAGAATGTCCCATTAGAGCCAAACATCAACAAACTTTCCGCAAGTATGGAATCGTCACGCGATCTGACTCTGAAAATGCTTTATTGGTTGGACAGGGCAGCCATACTTAACTTACTAACCGACAAAGTTAAAGATTACAAGCATCTGACAGGCCCCAAAAAGATATACCTCGACAATACTAATCTAATGAACGCCTTGGGAAGCAAACTTTCCAAAGGGACACAGCGCGAAACTTTTTTTGCCAACCAAGTCGGGGCTGTCGGCACATTACAGATGCCTAAACAAGGAGACTTCCTTGTGAATGGGAAATATCTGTTTGAAGTTGGCGGAGCGCAAAAGACATTCGACCAGATAGCCGACATACCTTACAGCTACCTCGCCATTGATGATGTGGAAGTAGGAAATGGCAACAGGATACCGCTATGGCTATTCGGATGCTTGTACTGACCGCCAGTCCTAAGGACATTTGGCGATTACGAGGGTTTTAAGTAATTTTACGCCGGTTTACAATAAGATGAAAATGGCTGATTCCAAGAATAGTTTTTTCAAAAACGCGGTTGACGGAGCGCGCAGCTTCGTCGAGAGCCGCGATTTCCGCTTCTCGCTACTGGGCGTGGCGGTGATTCTGATAATATCGCTCGCTTATTTCTATCCCGACGTGTTCGAGGGCAATGTGCTGAAGCAGCACGACACAGTGCAGGGCATCGCCAACGGTCAGGAAGCAAAAATATTCTATGAAGAGACAGGCGAGACCACCCGCTGGACCAATTCGCTGTTCTCCGGGATGCCCACATTCCAAATATCGCCGTCCTACGGAAGCTCGAAACTGATAACCGCCGTAGAGCGTGCCTACAGCCTGTGGCTGCCGAATCCGGCAAACCTCGTGTTCACTATGATGCTCGGCTTCTTCATAATGCTGCTGGCATTCCGGGTCAAGTGGTATCTCGCCCTGTTGGGTGCTGTGGCCTACGGTTTCTCGTCATATTTTTTCATAATCATAGGAGCCGGGCATATCTGGAAATTCTCCACCCTCGCCTATGTGCCGCCTACGATAGCCGGAATCGTGATGTGCTATCGCGGGCGTTACCTTGCCGGCGGCGCTCTTGCGGCGTTCTTCGCCATGCTTCAGCTTGCCGCCAACCATCCGCAGATGACCTACTATTTCCTGTTCGTCATAGCGGCGCTGGTAATCGCATATTTCGTACAACATTACAAGAACAAGACCGTCAAGACTTGGCTCAAGGCGACAGGCGTGCTTGCCGTGGCTGCCATAATCGCCGTGGCTACGAATCTGCCAAGCCTTTACAACACCTACGAATACAGTAAGCAGACTATGCGCGGCGGACATTCGGAACTCTCCGCCGAATCGCCCAACTCGACTAAAGGCGGACTCGACAAGGACTATATCACTCAATGGAGCTATGGGAAAAGCGAGACTTTCTCCCTGCTCATACCAAACATAAAGGGCGGAGCGACGATAATCCCGACCCACGGCGAGAACCTGCCGACATCGGTTGCCGACGTGGAAAGCGTGAAAGAAAAAGTTGAAAAAGGCGAAATAGACTATGAGACCGCCCAGAACCTGTCGATTTTCCCGCAATACTTCGGCGACCAGCCGCTGACCAACGGGCCGGTGTATGTCGGCGCGTTGATTTTCGCGCTGTTCCTGTTGGGCATAATGGTGGTGCGCGGACCCGTGAAATGGGCGTTGGTGGCGGTGACCGTCCTGTCGATATTCTTGGCGTGGGGACACAATATGATGTGGTTCACCGACTGGTTCATCGACCATTTCCCGATGTACAACAAGTTCCGCACCGTATCGAGCATCCTCGTGATAGCCGAGTTCACAATGCCGCTGCTTGCCGTACTCGCATTGCAAAAAATCGTCACCACACCCGACTTCTTCAAACGCTATTCGATGCACTTCTACCTTGCCTTCGGCATCTCCATATTCTTCTGCCTCGCGGCTATGATTTCACCGGCAATGTTCGGCAGCGCGATAACCCAGCAGGAAATGGAACTGAAGAACGCATACGCCGGTCAAGGCTACGACCTCACGCCGTTGTTCCTCGAATTGGAGCAGGCACGCCTCTCGCTCGTCAGCGCCGACGCATTACGCAGCTTCATAATCTTGCTAATAGGTGTAGCTTTATTCTGGCTTTATTTCAAAGGCAAACTCAATAAAAAATTATTCTGCACGGCATTGGGCATAGTGGTTTTGGTAGATATGTTCGCAATCGACAAACGCTACCTCAACACCAATTCGTTCTCGCCCAAGCCGCTCTACACGGCCGGCACGATAGACCCGCGCCCCGTGGATTTGCAGATTATGCAGGACAAATCGCCTAACTACCGTGTGCTCGACCTGTCGCGCTTCGGCGACGCCATGCCTTCTTATTTCCACAAGAATATCGGCGGCTACCATGCCGCAAAGCTGCGCCGCTACGACGACCTCATCAAACGCCAACTCGAAGGCGACAACCTGAACCTCGAAGTAGTGAACATGCTTAACGGCAAATACATAATTTTCGACGACACTACGGCGCAAGTCAACCCCGGAGCGTTGGGCAACGCATGGTTCGTGGACAAGATAAGCTATGTGAAAGGAGCCAATGCCGAAATGGACGCGCTCGATACGCTGCATCCTGCCACCGAAGCCGTGGCCGACGACTCGTTCCGCGCCGTTCTTGGCAACGCAACTGCTAAAACACCGGGCGACACAATCGTAGAGACATCCTACAAGCCAAATGAATTGCGATATAAGGCAACTACCGCAAAAGGCGGACTGGCCGTATTCTCCGAAGTGTATTTCCCATGGGGATGGGATGCCACAATCGACGGAAAAAGCGCAGAAATCGGGCGCGTGAATTACGTGCTGCGCGCCTTGCAGATACCCGCCGGAGAACACGAGATAGTCTTCCGTTTCGACCCGCAGTCGATTCACGTCACCGATACCATAGCACGGATAGCGATAATAATAGTCTACTTGGCGATGGCTGCCGCATTCATATACGCAATGGCAAAAAACCGGCGCAAAAAAAGCGATGGACAGGCTTAAAAGGCTATGGACGGCATTCAGCCGCTACCGCAGCGGGAAAGGCTTCGGAGTGCATTCACCGTTCGCCTTCAACTTCATACTCAAAGTGCTGGAAGAACGCTGCCCATACTATGCCTATCCCGACATCGAGGACAAACGCAAAACCGCGGAGGGATTGTGTCCGCACAATGTGCTTTCGCGGAAAGAAGCCCGCTTGGTGTTCCGCATCGCCAACCGGTTCAATCCTGAAAAGATACTGCAAATAGGTTCCGGTTGCGGAGTGTCGGCCGCTGCTGCATTGTCAGTGTCTGCCCAGTCTACCGTATGGCTATGCAATCCGTCGGGCGACTTGCCGGCATACCGCCTGCTCAAAGAATACGAGGAGCGGATAAATTTCTATAGCTCGGCAGAAGAATGCATCGAAGCCTATCAAAGCGATAATCCCTTTATCATAGTCAACGGAGTATCCGTGACCGAATATCCGGCAGTTTCGGCATTCCTGAGAAATGCGGTGCAAAAAGAATGCGTGATTATAGTGTGCAATATGGTACGCGAGCCTTCCCCTAAAAAACTATGGAAAGAAACGCTCGGCGCTATGACTTCCGGAATGAGCTTCACAAACGGCAAAATCGGGGTGATTGTCAGCCGCCGCAAACTTCCGCTATCCCATTATTCATTCTGGCTCTGATTTTTCCAAGCCACTTTCAAGAATTGCCACAGAAACAGAACCGCGGCAGTGAAAAGCGATATGGAGAAAGAATAGAATATGCCTTTCTCGCCGAACCCGGCAGGGAAGCCGAGAAGATAGGCAACAGGGATACCTACCAGTACATAACTAACGAAAGCTATCCACATCATCGGCATCACGTGTGACGTGCCTCGCAAAGCATTGGCATAGCACACCTGCGTCGCGTCACAAAACTGATAAAGTATCAACGGAGCGATAAGAGTAAGGCAGATTGCGGCAACCGCAGCATCGTCTGTAAAGAAAGAGACGAGCGTGTCCGAAAGGAAAAAGAATGCCGACGAGGCACATACGGCAAGCAGCAACAATATGGCATGTCCGGCAAACGCAGCCCTTTTTACGCCTGTGTTATCGCCAAGCCCGGTGAACGACGCCACCCTTATGGCCACCGCCGAGCCTATCCCATAATAAAACATATAACCCAACGTGCTCATCGTCACCATAACCTGATAGCTCGCCATCTGCAATTCGCCAATCCATCCGACCATTATGGCACTGAACGTGAAAGTGCCGGTCTCCATACCCATCTGCAACGATATAGGGAACGACATTTTCACATGGCGACACACATCGGCGGCTTTCACACGCGCATTGCGGAATCCTTCACGATAGACGGCGAACCGGCGTTTGCGGAAAAGCAGCCATACCGCCACGACAGCCATCAGGACACGCGAGGACATAGTGCTGACTCCCGCCCCGAGCAGTCCCAATTCAGGAAACCCGGCCTTCCCATAAATCAAAAGGTAATTGAAAACTATGTTGAACACGTTTCCGCCGAGCAATATCCACATCGCCACGGAAGTGAGCGTTATGCCGTCGGTAAACTGGCGGCAGACATTAAACACTACTACCGGAAGCATCGAGCATAATATCACTATATAATACGGGCGTATCAATGGCATAAGGCTCTCAGGCTGCCCGAAACGGTCGAGAAAAAAATAAATAACCGTCATTATGGCTACAAGCAGTAACCCGAAACCGGCATTCGCAACGAATGCCGGACGCATCAGGGCTCCGGCCTTGGCATATTCCTTGCGGGAAAAAATCGCGCCCACAAGCGGTGTGATGCCATAAGAAAATCCCATAAGCATAATTGTCACCAATGTAAAAATATTGTTGACAAACGATGCGGCGGCGAGCGACGGCGTGCTATAATGCCCCACCATCATCGTGTCGGCAAATCCTAATATTATCACACCCAATTGCCCGACTACAATCGGCACTCCAATTTTCAAAGTCTCCCGGCAGTGGGAAGCTATTATTTCCAATTTCATAGGTGCAAAGATACAGCATAGCAAAGAAATTTGACTATATTTACATAATATAGGATGCGTCTCGGCATAGCCAAATCTGAAAACTCCGTTTTCATTTGTCTCTGCACTCGACTTTCACTATATTTACATAATATAGGATGCGTCTCGGCATAGCCAAATCTGAAAACTCCGTTTTCATTTGTCTCTGCACTCGACTTTCACTATATTTGCATATTACAATTGTTGAACGCTCAAAAATGAATATTATGAACGATTTTGTGAAACAATGCAACGAGATTTTCCGCACAACAACGGAGTACTATCATAAATTCGACAACATCGATGCCGTACCTGAGAATCCATACAAAGCCGGGACGATAGAGAACGTACTTTTCCGGAAAAACTGGATTGACGCGGCGCAATGGCATATGGAAGACATCATACGCGACCCTGAAATCGACCCTGTAGCCGCACTCGCACTGAAACGCCGCATCGACAAGTCGAATCAGGACCGTACAGACCTTGTAGAAGACATCGACACTTATTTCCGCGACCATTATAAAGAAGTAAAACCGTCAGCCGAAGCGACAATAAACACAGAAAGTCCGGCTTGGGCAATCGACAGGCTGTCAATCCTTGCCTTGAAGATTTACCATATGCGCGAGGAAACCGGGCGGACAGACGCTTCACCGGAACACATAGCCAAATGCCGCGCGAAACTCGACGTGCTGCTCGAACAGCAAAAAGACTTGTCGACTGCTATCGGACAACTTCTCGACGACATTGCTTCAGGACGGAAATATATGAAAGTCTACCGACAGATGAAGATGTACAACGACGCTGACACCAATCCGGTGCTTTACGGTAAGAAATAAAATTGCCGGATGGCGGTGGAGCGTTTCTCGAAATATAAAAATGTACTTATAGCACGGTTTTCAGCCCTCGGCGATGTGGCTATGACCGTGCCTGTGGTATATTCCGTATGCACGGCATATCCGGATACGCGATTTATCATGATAACGCAGCAAGTGGCATCGTCGCTTTTCATCAATGCACCTTCAAATCTTGTAGTAATAGGTGTCGACGTTAAGGTGAAATATCACGGCGTGAAAGGAATGTGCAAACTGTTCCGGGAATTGCGCCGGGATTATTCGATTGACTTGTTCATCGACTTGCACGACGTGATACGCACATACGCCATCGAAGCTTGCTGCCTTATGTCAGGCGTGCCTTTCAGAAGGATAAGGAAAGGCCGTAGCGAAAAAAGGAAGCTCACACGCAGCCACGGCAAACAATTGCACAAACTGGTTTCGTCGCACGAACGCTATGCCGACGTGTTCCGGCGTGCCGGATTAAATTTCGCGGAGTCGTTCGTCTCGCTGTTCCGGAAGCCTGCGGAGCCTTCAGCGTTTGCAGAAATCACCATTCCGAAACAAAAAGGAGAGATATGGATAGCCATAGCACCTTTCGCAAAACATAAAGGCAAAATATATCCGCTTGAAAAAATGGAACAGGCAGTGGCTACTTTGTCAGCAAGGAGCGGCACGAAAATATTCCTGTTCGGAGGAAGCGGAAGCGAACGCGACACTCTGCACGAATGGGCGGGACGCTATGGCTCTAACGTCATTTCAATGGCGGAAAAACGTTACGGTTTTCCGAAAGAGCTGGCATTGCTGAGCTATATGGACGTGATGGTTTCGATGGATTCGGCAAATATGCACCTCGCGTCACTGGCCAATGTGCCTGTAGTGTCGATATGGGGAGCTACACACCCATATTGCGGATTCACCGGATGGAAACAACCTGACGGCAATATCGTACAAGCGGATTTGCCATGCCGGCCATGTTCGGTGTTCGGCAACCGTCCGTGTCGGCGCGGTGATTATGCGTGTCTTGCGGCAATATCGCCGGAAATGATTATTGAAAAAATCGACCGTGTGCTTTCACGAAGCAAGAGTAAAGAATAACGATGAAAGAAGAATTTGACATAAGGGCGAGCCGCACTGAAAGCGACAACGAATTTGAGCGCGCCTTGCGGCCGCTCGTATTCGACGATTTCAACGGACAGGACAAAATCATTGAGAACCTGCGCATTTTCGTTGCTGCGGCAAGAATGCGCGGCGAGGCTCTCGACCACACATTGCTTTACGGCCCGCCGGGATTGGGAAAGACAACGCTTAGCAACATCATAGCCAACGAGCTTGGCGTAGGATTCAAGGTCACATCAGGGCCTGTACTCGACAAGCCGGGCGACCTTGCCGGAGTGCTCACTTCTCTCGACGAACACGAAGTGCTTTTCATCGACGAGATACACCGTCTTAACCCGGTAGTCGAGGAATACCTGTATTCGGCGATGGAGGACTACTGCATCGACATAATGATTGACAAGGGACCGGGAGCACGTTCCATACAGCTCAACCTGCCGCAATTCACATTAATAGGAGCAACGACACGAAGCGGATTGCTCACGCCCCCGCTCCGCGCCCGCTTCGGGATAAAATGCCATTTGGAATACTACGACCATCAGGTGCTGCAACGCATAGTCCTGCGGTCTGCACGGCTGCTCAACGTGAAATGCACGAGCGAGGCAGCCGGGGAGATAGCGATGCGCAGCCGTGGCACGCCACGTGTGGCCAATGCCCTGTTGCGCCGTGTACGCGATTTCGCGCAAGTGAAAGGCTCAGGCAGCATAGATATGGAAATTGCGCGTTTTGCGCTCGAGGCTCTGAACATCGACAGCTATGGGCTTGACGAAATCGACAACAAGCTGCTCACCACGATAATCGACAAGTTCAACGGAGGGCCTGTAGGATTGACCACCATCGCCACCGCCCTCGGCGAAGATGCCGAGACCGTGGAGGAAGTATATGAGCCGTTCCTCATCAAGGAAGGTTTCATCAAGCGCACGCCGAGAGGCAGGGAAGTGACGATGCTTGCCTACTCACATCTTGGAAAGACTCCGCGCTCGTCGCAAAAAGGCCTTTTCGACGATTAGACCGCAAAATCAGGCAGGCAGCCTTCATAATCACGGAATGCACAAACCGGCACTATCGAAATCTTTCCTTGAGAGAGATGATAGAGGTCGGTTTCTTTGTTTTCCGGCTCGAGGTTTTCGTATTTTCCTGTAAGCATATAGAATTTTCTTCCTGCCGGGTCGGTGTATTCGGCATATTCCTCGCTCCATCTTCCGATGCAGCTTTTTGCCATTGCCATGCCTTTGATTTCCATTCCGCACGGAATATTGACATTGAGGCACACCCAGTCGGGCAGCCCCTGTGCAAGCACTTTGCCCACAATCTGCCGGATATGACCGCGCGCCGCGTCAAAATCACCGGCCAAGGGACGGTGCGACAGCAAAGAGAATCCAGCCGAAGGCATTCCCTGCAAAGCGCCCTCAAGAGCAGCGCCCATCGTACCGGAATACACCGTGCTGTTGCCGGTATTGGCTCCGTGGTTTATGCCTGATATCACGATGTCAGGACGGCGGTTGTCGCGGGCAAGCAGGTAGAGCATGAGCTTCACGCAGTCGGCCGGCGTACCGTTGACGGCATACATTTTCATTCCATTGTAATCAGGCATTGTACGCACGCGCAACGGCATTTCGGCGGTTATTGCGGTCGAGTATCCGGAACGTGGCCCATCGGGGGCAGCCACTATCACTTCTCCCATATCCGAAACGAAATCGGCTAATTTGTGTATTCCCTCGGCAGAAATTCCGTCGTCGTTGGTTATGAGGATAAGCGGTCGCTTGTTTTCTTTCATATATATGATGTAGTTTGCTTTTATAGATTCGACAGTCGTTTGTTGCGCACTATTTCCTGCGCGTGACGGAAATCGTCGGGCGAGCCAATATCGAGCCAAATGCCGTCGATAGGGTGATATACCACCTTCCCGCCTTCCCGGATTATCAATTCAATCAGGTCGGTAGCGTCGAACACGCAGTCATCCGGGATTTTGTCTATAAGACGACGTTTTATTATGTAGATTCCGGCGTTGGCATAGTAGTTGTAAGTAGGCTTTTCTTCCAGCCCGGTTACGCGGCAATTTTCCGAATGCAATATGGCAAACGGCACAGATACCATATAGGGCACTGCGGCTATGGTCATGTCCGCATTCTGTTCAGCGTGGAAAAGGAACATATCTTCATAGCTTATCGTTGTTAGCAGGTCGGAATTCATCACAAGCACATTGTCGTTTCCCAAGCCCTCGACGAGTTTCACAGACCCGATTGTGCCCAACTTCTTCGGTTCGCGTACGCACCTCACCCGCACGCCTCCAATAGGGTTCTCGAAATGGCGTTCTATCTGTCCGGCAAGATAGTTGACGGTGACTGCAATGTTGTCGATGCCGTTGCGGGCAAGCTCTTCCACATTATAGTCGATGATACACTTGTCGCCCACTTTCAGCAACGGCTTCGGAGTCTCCAACGTCAGCGGGCGCAGACGCTCGCCTTTCCCGCCGGCCATCATCACCGCGTCGAGCGGCAGTATCGAGTGGCATTCTTCAAAATTATAGACTGCTTTAATTTCGCCCGACTTCCCTATCACCGGCACGAGGGTGATTCTGTTCTGGCGCATTTCCCTCACTTTTGCAAGGTCTATGCTTCCCTCCTCAAGAAAGCGGAAAGCCCGGTGCATCGTTTTTTCCACAGTGGAGTCGAGCCCGGCGCCCGCAATCAGCGAGCGGCGTATGTCTCCGTCGGTTATCGTACCGGCCATTTTACCGTCGGAATCTACTGCGAAAAGCACCATAGCCTTCCCCGACAATTCGTTGAGCCGCCGTAACGCCTCTGTGAGCGTAGCCTCTTTCCTTATTATATGTCCGTTCCAGTTATACATCTCTACAAAAACATATTGCAAATTTACAGAAATCCGCCCGCACTACAAACACCGCACAGAAAAACATAAACCCACGTTTCACATCGCAAAAATGATTGTTTGTTGAATATTTTTGCTAACTTTGTAGCACGACCTAATGAGTTTAGGTCGTGACTTTTAGGAAATACGGAGCGTTATGCCCGCATCTTGTAAGTGCGAAGCCTGAGAAACATCAAGACGTGGTTCATAACAGTGCCACGCTTCTATTTTATAACAGCTTCGGGGCACTGGAGGCAAAAAAAGACAGATACAATGAAAAAGCTGATGTCAATCGTGATGTTGCTCGCAGTGACGGCAGCATTGCACGCGCAAAAAAGCGTGACCCAATTCCTCGGCATCCCGGTGGATGGGACAAAATCCGAAATGATACGCAAGCTCAAAGCCAAAGGCTTCGAAAGTAGCCGCTACGACAAAGAAGTCTTGGAGGGCGAATTCAACGGACAAGATGTAATGGTATACGTTGTTACAAACAATAATAAGGTATATAGAATTATGGTTGCTGATGCAAACCTTACAGATGAAGCACAAATCAAAATACGGTTCAACAATCTTTGCGACCAATTTAAAAATAATAGGAAATACTTTTGTTCAGGAGATTATAAAATACCAGAAGATGAGGACATTTCCTATGAAATGGCAGTAAAAGCAAAAGAATATCAAGCACTTTTTCTACAAATGCATCCCAATGATACTTTTGGAAGCAATGATATGCTAAACAGACAAGTATGGTTTACGATTAACGAAGTCTATGGACAATATGGCATAGCAATGTTCTACGATAATGTTTACAACCAAGCAGATGGCTCGGATTTGTAGCTGAAGCATATATCCAATGGGAAACAGCTAAATTTTGAATAGAAAACGCATACAATATGCTTTTCTATTCAAAATTTAGCTATTCTTGCACAATAAATACGCAAGTTCGGGATAACTCAGCAGGACGCATTCGGAAAGTGAAAGCAGATAAAAGAGCCAGCATATAATCAGAAGCCTTATGAAGCATACACACAATGACGTTTACGCTATGCGCGGCATCTACGAAGCCGATATTATCTATCTATATATTGCCCACGGCCAAGGCCGTGGGTTACCTATCCGCAGCCTTTATAAGGCTGTATGACAACATGTTGACATAGAATACCTTTTCATTTCTAACATCAAACTCACGTTAAATTGGATGAAAAATTGGCATCGGCAAACATCAATCAGGTGAAAAGCGATGTCCTTCCATTTGTCAGAAACCCTAAAGAGTTGGAAATTTGGTCAAACGACTATTTCCTGCAGTTGGCAGATATGATAAGGTTTGAGGAGAGGAAATGACTACGCAGAATAACCAAACATATCATAATTTCCGGATGCTTGCTTTTGCGGAAGCGGAAGAAAGCGGTAATTTTGCCGGAAACGAAGCATTATGAGGAAAAAGAGCAGGGAGATGGACAGCCGATGGGCATTGGAGGTGATGCGCAAGGCTCCATACATCACGGTGAGTTTCACACGCACTGACGGAACTGCATACGGCGTGCCACTGTCGCTGGCCGCTATCGACGACAGCACTTGGTACTTCCATTGCGCCACAGAGGGCGACAAGCTCGAAGCCATCGCCGCGCACCCGGAAGTGTGCCTTTCCGCCGTGACAAGATGCACGCCGACAGTAGGGCCGAAAGACAATTCATTCACATTGCAATACCGCTCTGCGATAGCTTTCGGACGCGCGGAATTGGTAACAGACGATGCCGAGAAAATCAACGCACTGAAAGCTATAAGCCAACGCTTCCTGCCGCAACACATGGAAGCGTTCGATGAAGCCGTAGCCCGCAGCCTCCACCGCACGGCGGTGGTGCGCATCACGCTCATCTCCCCACCGTCAGGCAAGCGCAAGCAATACGACAAGGACGGAGAGGAGATGAAGTATGGCAGGATGGAATGATTCCTTATGGCTTCGGCTGGAGCATTTCCTTGATGCCGCCTATCGAGCCGAGCAGCGACGATGCCTCATATGGCATATAGACCGTCTTGTTGTCTTTTCCGGAAACCATTTCTTTCAAGGTCTCGATATACTTTACGGCAAGCATATAAGTGGCAGGGTCGGACTTAGCCCCGGTTACTGCCTCCGCTATCTTGCGTATGGCTTCCGCCTCGGCCTCCGCTTCAAGTACCTTTGCCTCGGCATTACCCTGTGCCATAAGTATCTGCGACTCGCGGTCGGCCTTGGCGCGGTTGATTTGCGACTCTTTCTCACCCTCGGATTTCAGAATCATGGAAGTCTTCTCGCCCTCCGCCTTCAGAATCTTGGCGCGGCGCTCGCGCTCGGCCTGCATCTGCTGCTCCATAGCGTTGCGCACAGAGTCTGGAGGCGTGATGTCCTGCAATTCCACACGGTTGATTTTCACGCCCCACTTGTTGGTAGCGTCGTCGAGCACGGCACGCAACCGCGAATTGATAGTGTCGCGCGACGTTAGTGTCTCGTCCAGTTCAAGCTCGCCGATAATGTTGCGAAGCGAAGTCTGGGTAAGTTTCTCGATAGCGTTCGGCAGATTGTCGATTTCATATACCGACTTGAAAGGGTCTGTAATCTGAAAATAAAGCAACGCGTTGATACGCGTGGTCACGTTGTCCTTCGTGATGACGCTCTGTTCCGGAAAATCGTAAACCTGCTCGCGGAGGTCGATTACATCCGACATACGTATCACCGGAACCGCAATCCCGCGCGGACCGCTGACCATATGCCGCACATAGACCTTGCGCGGACGGTCGATAATCGGCCAAATAATGTTGATACCCGACGAAAGAGTGGAATGGTAGCGTCCGAGCCGCTCAATCACCTTCGTCTCACTCTGCCGTATGATAATCAAACCGTTCACAGCAAAAATGATAACCACCAAAGCTATCACGCCAACTACAATCAATGTTCCCATAATGTATGAATTTTAAGCTGTTAATATCTATTTTTTCTTCACAGTCAGCACAACACTGTTCACCTCAAGCACCTCTACCTGCTCGCCTTTTTCAATCACATCTCCGTCCGCCGCGACAGCTTTCCAGTCGTCGCCGTCGATGGAGACGCGCCCGGTATTGGCGGCAGAATCGATTGTCTCCGAGACCACCCCCACACGTCCGATAAGAGCATCGACACCACTCTTACGCGCATTCTTATCCTTATGGAAAAACATCTTGATGGCAATAGGACGGACAACCACAAACGAGAAGAGCGTGAATAAAGCAAACCATATTATCTGCGCCTTCACGCCAAAACCCAAAGCGGCAGTCACTGCCGAAGCCACTGCCCCTATCGCCAGACAGATAGCGGCAAACCCGGCCGTGAAAATCTCCACAGCCACCATCACCGCCGCCACGATTGCCCATATCTGCCACATTTCCATAATATTCCGTTTTTAATTATTGTTGACGATTACTTTGTCCGAGAAAGTCGAAAGTATCGACATAAATCTCCGTCACGTTGTGCTTGATGGCATTCTTGTCCTCCCACACACGAGTGCGTATCTTGCCCTCAATGTAGAGCTTCGCTCCCTTGCGGATATACTTCTCCGCATATTCGGCGTTCCTGCCCCACATCACGATGTTGTGCCATTCCGTCTTCTCCGGATAGGCGACACCTGCAGCCGTGGTGAAAGCACGCTCCGTCGTGGCAAGCGAGAACGAAGCCACCGGTTTGCCGTCAACGTAGCGGATTTCGGGGTCACGCCCGACATTGCCTATAAGTATTGCCTTATTTACCGACATTTCTGAAAACCTTTATATATAAAATTGCCCAAACCTGACCTATATGGGACAGAATCCAGCCTTTCCTGCCAATAGTTATGCAACTATAATTACAATCTATCCTTACAACTGCTGCCTGAACAGCAATCGTAAGGATACGACTATTATTCTTCAGGAGCGGAATTCAATACGGCAGCCGCATCCTCGTCACCATCCTTGCTGAAGAGCTTAGCCTTGATTTTTGCCTCCAGCTCGTCGGCAAGCTCCGGATTGTCGTCGATAAGCCTCTTGACAGCATCACGCCCTTGCCCGAGCTTCGTATCGTCGTAAGAGAACCACGAGCCGCTCTTCTTGATAATGCCAAGGTCAACGCCCAAATCGACAATCTCGCCGCTATGCGAAACGCCCTCGCCGAAAGTCATCTCAAACTCGGCCTTCTTGAATGGAGGCGCAACCTTGTTCTTCACAACCTTCACTTTAGTATTATAGCCGACAATGTCCTCACCGTTCTTAATTGACGAAGTGCGGCGTATGTCGATACGCACCGAAGCATAGAACTTCAAGGCATTACCACCGGTAGTGGTTTCGGGCGAGCCCCATGTTACGCCAATCTTATCGCGCAACTGGTTAATGAAGATGCAAGTGGTCTTAGTCTTCGAAATCGTGCCCGTAAGCTTACGCAAAGCCTGCGACATCAACCGTGCCTGCAAGCCCATCTGCTTCTCGCCCATCACGCCCTCAATCTCAGCTTTCGGGGTAAGCGCCGCCACCGAGTCAATCACGATTATGTCGATTGCGGAGGAACGGATAAGCTGGTCGGCAATTTCCAATGCCTGTTCTCCATTGTCGGGCTGGGAAATCCACAGATTGTTGACATCCACACCGAGCTTTTCGGCATAGAAACGGTCGAAAGCGTGCTCTGCGTCGATTATGGCGGCTATTCCGCCCTGCTTCTGTGCCTGCGCTATGGCAAGGATTGCAAGCGTGGTCTTACCGGACGACTCCGGGCCGAAAATCTCGATTATCCTGCCTCGCGGATAGCCTCCCACGCCGAGAGCGGCATCCAGACCGATTATGCCAGTAGGTATTACCTCAACATTCTCTATATTCTCATCGCCGAGCTTCATAATCGCGCCACGTCCGAAATCCTTCTCAATCTTCGACATAGCGTTCTGCAAAGCCTTAAGCTTTTCGTTGGCTACAGGGGCTGTCCC
>UMFR01075121.1_pt1 | contig 36616 bp, 35 predicted proteins | sample 1965041 | NCBI WGS metagenome assembly UMFR01 (sample SAMEA4836049, study PRJEB28245) | human gut metagenome | biome: gut microbiome; material: fecal sample | place: Denmark | collected 2008
CATATTAACCTTTCCCTTAGGCTTGCCCATGTGGGACATGATAATCAAGCTTCCGCCATCTGCAAGAATCTTCTTCAAAGTAGGAAGCGCGCCACGGATACGCGTGTCGTCAGTAATCTTTCCGTTTTCGTCCAAAGGCACGTTGAAATCAACGCGGACGATTGCCTTTTTACCGGCAAAGTTATACTTGTCAATAGTCATAACTGTAATGTATTTAAAGTTGTTAAATATCGTTTTTTACGCTGCCAAAATTAGCATTTATTTTTCACACACAGAGTTAACGCATTGTAAAAAATTAAATAATTTTCTTATCGCGCAACAGTGCTTCCATCCCGCGCTGCAACTCCTCCGCCTTTTGAGCGGCAACCTCCGCAAAATCCTCACCTTGCGAAGCGTAGATAATCCCGCGTGAAGAATTGACCAGCAGGCCGCATTCAGCGGTCATACCATATTTGGCTACCTCTTCAAGACTGCCACCCTGCGCGCCCACGCCCGGAACGAGCAAGAACGTATCGGGCACTATGCGGCGCACCGTCTCGAACATACGCCCCTGTGTAGCCCCGACCACAAACATAATGTTGTCGTTGCTGCCCCACGCCAGCGTTTTTCGCATCACGGTTTCGAACAACGGTGTACCTTTTTCATCCTCTATAAGCTGGAAATCGTGAGAACCTTTATTGGAAGTCAATCCAAGCACAATCACCCACTTCCCCGGATATTCAAGGAACGGAGTAACGCTGTCCTCGCCCATATAAGGCGCGACAGTCAGCGCATCGACATCAAGCTGCTCGAAAAAGCAGCGGGCATACATCTTGGAAGTGTTGCCTATGTCGCCACGCTTTGCATCGGCTATAATGAAAATATCGGGATATTTATCCTTGATATAGCTCACGGTCTTTTCGAGCGAAACCCAGCCTGCCACGCCCAAGCACTCATAAAACGCCACGTTAGGCTTATATGCGACCGTAAAAGGAGCGGTGGCGTCGATTATAGCCTTATTGAACTCAAAAATAGGGTCCTCCGCCGTCAACAGATGCTGAGGAATCTTTTTTACGTCCGTGTCAAGACCTACACACAAAAATGATTTCTTGTTCTTTATATTGCTTATTAATTCCTGCCTGTTCATAATTTTCCTGATTTTTTTATGGATTCTACAATTCGCTTTCCTTCAACTTTTCGGCATTCTCGGCTATTATAAGATTGTCGATACAGTCCTGTATGTCACCGTCCATAAACGCCGAAAGATTATAGATGGTGTAGTTGATACGGTGATCGGTAATGCGCCCCTGCGGATAGTTGTAAGTACGTATCTTTGCCGAACGGTCGCCTGTCGAGACCATCGTCTTGCGCTTCGACGCTATGTCGTCCAGATATTTCTGATGCTCCTTATCGTATATGAACGTGCGCAGACGAGCCAAAGCGCGTTCCTTATTCTTAGGCTGGTCACGGGTCTCGGTACATTCGATAAGAATTTCCTCAACCACTCCCGTGTTAGGATTCTTCCAGTTATAGCGCAACCTCACTCCGGATTCCACTTTGTTGACGTTCTGGCCTCCGGCGCCGCCGCTCCGGAAAGTGTCCCACTTGATTTCGCCCTCGTTGATTTCCACATCGAACGGCTCGGCCTCAGGCAGCACGGCTACCGACGCGGCGGATGTATGCACACGCCCCTGAGTCTCCGTAGCCGGGACACGCTGCACACGGTGCACGCCCGACTCGTATTTCAGCGTACCATATACTTTCTCGCCGGTAACGGAACAGATTATTTCCTTATAGCCGCCGGCCGCACCCTCGCTATAGCTCATAACTTCCATCTTCCAGCCTTTCGACTCGCAATACTTGGCGTACATGCGGAACAGGTCGCCGGCAAAGATAGCAGCCTCGTCGCCGCCAGTGCCGCCGCGGATTTCAAGTATCACATTCTTAGAATCTTCTGGGTCTTCGGGGATAAGAAGCAACTTGATTTCCTCCTCCAACGCGGGGAGAGCCGACGTGTTGGCCTCCAAGTCCTCTTTAGCAAGCTCGCGCAAATCAGGGTCGCTCTCCGACTCGAGCACTTCCTTTGCCTCGTCGATGTCGGCAAGCATTTTCTTATACTTATTGGTGACAGCCGTGAGCTTCTCCAAATCCTTGTATTCCTTAGTCAACTTCACGAAACGCTTCATATCGCCGATGACTGCCGGGTCGGTAATCAGCAGGCTGACTTCCTCGAACCGCGCCTCTATGCCGTCGAGACGTTTCAACAACGGAGTTTCTGTCATATATGTTTTCTTTATATTATTTCTTCAATTCAGCGGCAAACCTGTCAGCCAACGCCCTGCATTTCTCAGCCACATCGCCCGACATACCCTGCTTCATCTCCACATCGCCGTCAACATGCGTGAATTTCAACTTCTCGACCATAGCATTGATGCGCTTCACGGCCGCCGAAGCCCATGTGAACGAGCCGGCACAGGCAAACACCTTGCCGGAAGTGGCACGCAACTGCAACGACGACAGCAGCGCCTCAATCTTAGGGAACGCACAGCCATTGTATGTGGGAGACATGACAATCAACCCCTTGTAAGTATAGATATCACGCAAGATGAACGATTCGTCGGAATACGATACATTATGCACCTTGATATTCTTTATTCCGTTGACAGCCAACTGCCGCGCAACCACATCCACCATTTCTTCCGTATTGCCGTACATCGAAGCGTATGCTATCACCACGCCATCCTCGCTTTCGCCCCGGCTCAACTTATCGTATACGCCTATCACTTTCTTCAACTCATCGTGCCAAACCGGGCCGTGGGTGGAGCATATATAATCTACCGGGACATCGGCAAACTTTGCCAGCGCCTTCTGCACGAACAGTCCGTATTTCGCAACAATATTGGAATAATAGCGGGTCATCTCCGGATAATAACCGGAAGTATCCATTTCCGTATCGACAATACCGCCGTTCAACGCACCGAAACAGCCGAAAGCATCGCCGGCAAAAAGCATTTTATCCTCAACAAGATATGTCATCATCGTTTCCGGCCAATGAATCATCGGCGTGAGATGGAACTGCAATGTCTTTCCGCCCAAATCTATGCAATCGCCGTCGGCCACAACAACCACATTCTTTTCCAACCCATAATAACCTTTCAACATATCGGCAGTCTTGGCGTTGCCCACGACCTTGATTTCAGGGAATTCACGGCACAATGCCACAACACCTCCGGAGTGGTCAGGCTCCATATGGTTGATTATCAAATAATCTATCTTTATATCCTGTTTTATTTCCTTAATCCTGTCAATCTGCTTGAAACAGTGCGACACCTCAACTCCGTCAATCACTGCGTTTTTCTGCGCACCGCACACCAAATAAGAATTATAGCTCACGCCGTAAGGAAGCGGCCAAATGCCCTCGAAGCGTGTAGTCGTCCTGTCGTTAACACCAACATAATGAACGCCTTTTACTATCTCCGTAGAAATCATAAAACACCTTGAATTTAAATCCGACTGCAAAGATAGTGCAAGTTGAGCGCAATGCAAAGAGCTTGCCCAATTTGCATTGCCGAAACGCAGCCTGTCTTATCTAAAGATGCAAGTTGAGAGCAGATACAAATGAAAACGAAGTTTTCAGATTTGGCTATGCCAAAACGAAGCCTATTTTATCGAAAGATGCCGCAAACCGAGTGAAAAGTTTCAAATTCCAATCATTTTCTCTGCATCATCCACTGGAAACTGAAAACATCGCCTCCTACAGGAATGTCAAGTAACATAAATTCCCCTACATCTTTCTTCAGAAACATATAACCTGCAATACTTTTATACGGATACAATGTAGTCTTTTTCAAATAACCTATTTCCTTGAAACGTCTGTCATCCTCCATCATCTTTGCCAAAGCATAATTGGCGGCAGTATTTTGCGGCAGTTCGTCAGTTGAGGAAAGCCCAGTGGCCATACCTTGGAGAAACATAGTCGCATTCTGCTGCTTTTTCAATCTCCTCTGCAGCTCATCGTTTGTATACACTTCAAGGTATTCAAGTTTTCCTCGCGGATCTAATTTCACTTGATTAAACAATCTTGCCGAAACGCTGTCAGGATCAAACAATATGGTGCTGTCAGTTTTATTCAGAATAAACATTTTTGCTTTATAATATCCGTCATAATCGTCCTCATTCATAGTAACGCCGACCCAAAATTTGCCGTTATCTTTATACACCCATTCCTCGCCATCGATCCATTCCGTCAAGTCATAGTCCTGCCTGTCCTGCTCGAACAACGAAAACACCATTTTCTTGTTGCAAGCCACCAACAACGGCACAAGCATTAAAATCAAAATCAGTCTTTTCATAATATGCATTTTAAGTTCTACAAATCATCCATCGCCTCTATATATACACAAGATTCAACCAAGCACAAACCATTAAACGCTACACTCTTGTACCAAGATTATCGTTATTTAACTTCATTAGTCTCATAAAAGATTCATAATCAACATCAATAGTCCTATTATTACGCAGAAACCAATCTATATACTGAGGGTCTTTTTCATAGACCGTTCTATATGTTTGCCCTTTATATTTTCCAAAAGAAACTATATCATCAACCGTAATTTTTGGAAACACACGCAGTATTTCTTCTTCTATTTTTTCTCGCACATTTTTGTCTTCAGGGCCTATACCTATTAAGGTTAAAAAATCAATCCTATAATATGGATCTTTTTTTGCCAACCAAAATATGTATTTCGGGTCTTCTTTATAGATTTCTAAAATTGTTTTCCCCTTATATTTTCCAAAAGATATAACTTCATCGGCTTTATGAACAGGAAATATTTCATTCATATCCACTCCCGGTACATCAAGAAGCACCCATTCTCCACAACCAGCACATGGAATCTCACCATCAGTAATTTCAGGATAACATTCCTTTATATAGGAATTGTTAGGCTTATCATCTACCAAACATATTCCATAAGCCTTGCCATATTTACCTTTTGGTTCAACCCTTTCAACCATAAAACTCCTACCTTTATGACTATACCTGCTTTCTTCCCCATATCTAACAGGCCAACGCTTGACTTGAAACTGTGTCCGTTTTCCTATGCTATAATAGATGTTGAATATATTGTCATTCGGATACATAACGCTTCTTTTTTAATAAATTCCTTTTTCTCTTATTTCCATAAACCAAACATCATATTCATCTGATTTAGACAATATAAGTTGAGTCAATGCATTCCCTTTACCAACTTGAATAGCACCATTAGAAAAAGCATAGAGATAAGAATTTGAAAAACGTTTTTTGTATATACTCTTACCACTTTTCGCATCCTTTACGATAACTTTAACACCACTAACAAACCACGCTCCAAAATCCGCAGATTTCAATTCAACTATTACATCCTTATAAGTCTCTTTTTCTATTATAGCAAGTGCTACTTCCCTATCTAACTCTACTCCAAACGTAGGGTTAACACTTTCACTTTGCGCAAATACACCTATTGCAACCATGAAAAACAACAATGCAGTAATAAGTTTTTTCATAACAGTACATTATTTTCTTGTCCCCCAGTTCCGAAAGGACAGTTATAATAACGCGAAACGTGGAACTGCGATGCCATACCGTCGTTGAAGGTCTTAGGAATACCTAATAAGCAGATATGGTGATAGCAGCCCACGCCATAGCGTGAGAACCACTATGCTTTTTCTCTGCTTATCTCGAAAAGTTCCTAAGTTTTCAACGACAAGATAAAAGCACAACGTTTCTTCTTAATTTCCAAAAAATTCAAAGGCGGAACTCTATCCAACTTCGATAACAAAAATAGCATTTTTTCAGATAATCAACAAATTATCAAGAAATAATTTAATGCGAGTTCAGAATTATTGCGCCCGCTAAAAAAAATTCAGGACCTAATTATATGACATTTATTCATAAACACTTAATATGCGCTATGAAAAGAGGAATTGCTTTTGAGAATGAAAGAGCCTCGCGGAGGCTCCGGACCGGCAACACTGCTGTGCCCCGCTTAGTGTTCTATGAAGTGATGCCGCTATGCGGTTACCACTTATCCACCAACCAAATGCCAATACTTTTGACTGTCACCGATGTAAAACATTTCCTATAAATAACATTTCGATTAAAAAGCTTGCAAGTTTCAAACCAAAATGATATATTTGCGGAAAACAAACCTAAAAATAACCAAAAAACTCAAATTATGGCCAACATTTCAAGACGTTCGTTTCTTCAGAAAGTAGCTACGGTAGCAATGGCATCAGCCGTTGCGCCTGTTGCATCGCTCGCCGCAGAAGAAACGGCTAAAACAAAAGCGGTACCGGGAACCGGAGGATTTGATGCCGACGGGCGTCCGCTGCCACCGAAAAAAATCATCGGACGCGGCTCCGAGATGAAAATCATCCAAATCACCGACACGCATCTAAGAGGCGACAATCTATTGTCGTTCGGGAAATGCGACACTTCGACCACTGTAAGAAAAGCCGTGGAGTATTTCCAGAGAATGGCGGAGAAAGACCTTCCCGACATGTTCATCGCCACCGGCGATTTGGCCGACAACGGAAACCACACCGCCTACGGAAAAATCCACGATTATTTCTCCGATCTCCCGAGACCGGTGTTCTGCGTCCCCGGCAACCACGACAACCGTGAAGCCATGCTAAACCTTCTCGGCAACAAGATGTGCCCGGTGAAAGAGGACATCGCGCCTTACATCTGCTACACAGTCGAGGGCTATCCCGTACGCATCATCTGCGTGGACACAATCGTACAAGGCAAGCACTGGGGTGGAGTTACAGACAAGGTGGCCGACTGGTTGGAGGCTAAATTGGACGAACAACCGAGAAAGAAAACACTCATCTTCACCCACCACCCGCCTTTCGACACAGGAATGGGATTCATGGACGAAGGGTTCGAGAATATCGGCCGCTGGGAAGAGATTCTGACAAGGCATAAGAATCATATCCAACTATGCTGCGGACACATGCACCGCAACATCGCCACGCGCTGGCGCGGCGTGCCTGTCACAGTGGCCGCCCCGATTTGCATGCTGATGGAAATCGACTTCTCAGAACCCGGCGGCGACCGTTTCTGGCTGGCCGACCCGCAATACACGATACACCATTTCTATCACAACCAGATAAACACCTATGGGTGCACAATCCCGACCCACGCAAGCTGGGACGGACCGTACCCGTTCAAATATCTGGACGTAGACAAGAAGAAATAGTCCTTTTAAAAACAAAACGGCAGGCGCATTGCAATGCCTTTTTCAGGTCTGCAATGCGCCTGCCCATTTTAACCCAAATCATTGGAAGTACGGCGGAGCCGGGAAGGGATTGAACTCTGCGGCTCAGGTTAAAGGTCATAGGTGAGCCTGTAACCCTTAACCTATAGCATGCCACGACAGCGACACAAAACCCCTCCGTCCCGTTGGGACACCTCCCCTATTAACTCCACTCCGCTTCGTGAACAGGGGAGGACACCTGAATGGAATTAGGTAATCATTTTTACTCTAATGATTTGGGTTAAAGCATATCAGCGAAGCTCGACAGTCTTGCTTTCTTTTCCTAAATAGAACAATTTGGCCTTGATAACCTTGGCAGACTCCTTCACTGGCCCTTTCCACAACTTAGAACCAGAATCAGGCTCTTTTCCGTCGGTCGTATAACGGATTTCCGCCTCAGGATAAGGAGAATTCATAAACACCATATCGTCAGAACGGCGAATACCCGGCATGCCGAGATGGAAATTGATGCCGCAACGTTGCAGATAAGGCAATTCCGAGGTGCCAATAAGGCGGTTATAGCGTATAAGTTCCATCTTCTCATCATCGACAGTGGCATTCCAAGCACGCTCCACGACCCCGAAAATCTTAGGGAACATATACAGCTCCACCATACCGAAATTACGGATGGTCTCGCCAAACATCTGCGCCTGAACGCCTATTATGTTCTTCTTTCCCTCATCTGTCAACACAGGCTTGCCTTCCGCCACATCAGCGCCGAGCGGCTTACCGTCGAGCGTCAACGAAGTGGAATGGTAGATGTCGTAAGGACGCCCCTCCCATGAGCGGTATTCATCGACATATCCTCCCCAGCTAAGACCCGGCTCTTCAGGGTTTGCGTTATATGCCATGTCAAGATAGAAATTACCGACGTTGCTAAGAATCACCTTATAGCCATTGTTGGCGATAGAATACGGTATCGAATCGTCTCCCCAGTCAGGAATAGTGTTCCAGCTGTTGATTCCGGCAAACTTGTCGCGAAGCAATCTATCCGTAGCCTCGTCATGCCCCATAGCCGACTCCTGCCATCCTCCGACCTTTATGCCTTTGGAAGAAATAATGTCCGCCATACGGACTACGAAATACTCATGCACGTCATGTGTATCCTTAAATCCTTTTTCCCTCATCAATTCCTGCACATCAGGCGAGCCTGTCCAAGGATTCCTTGGCACCTCGTCACCGCCCGCATGGAAGAACGGAATCTCCACACCAGCCTCCTCGTACATCAACAGAATCTCGTCAACCACCTTTTCAAGGAAACGGTATGTACCCTCCTGCGCAGGATTCAGCACATTGTCATGGTAGCCCTGAGCAGAAGTGTACCGGGAAGTGTCGTTCCAATCCCACAGCCTGTAACGCTCGGCCTCATTGAAATCAGTCTTCTCATACTTCCTGTAGCGGGCTTTCATAGAAACGATGGCAGCACGGGCATGCCCCGGAGTCTCGACTTCCGGCACAATCCTCACGCCTCTAGCATGGGCATATTTCAGCAACTCGATAAATTCCTTACGCGTTATATAGCCATTGGAAGTAGTCGACAAATCGTCAGGATTACCGTTACCGGCATAGAACTGGCACATAAATTCAGCTTCCGTTTCTGTCATTCCACGCCGTGAGCCGACTTCCGTCAGTTCCGGCAATCCCGGAATCTCCAGACGCCATCCCTCATCATCGGCAAAATGGAACTGCAACGTGTTAAGCTTATAGGCGGCAATCCTGTCTATCACCTTCTTCACGGCATCAAGACCGGTGTAATTGCGTACAATGTCGAACATCATCCCGCGGTAATGGAAATCAGGCCAGTCGCAAATCACCACATTCGGCAGCGATGTAGTACCATAATTATGGTCAAGAATCTTCATCACCGACTTCACGCCATTCAGAACCGCATCGGCCGTAACTCCCTTGACAGTCCAATTTTCTCCATCGACAACTATCTCATAATATTCATCATTGCTACGTCCTTCAGCCGTTTTCACCTCCGCACGGCTGACAAGCGAAAGCGAAAGAGCCGTAGCAGCCTTACCCTCGGCAAGCAAACCGCGCTCTTTCAATTTTTCAGCGGCATACGCCGATTCCCTTACTAGCCAAGCTGGCGCAGACACAGAGAACTTTCCGCCAAGCCGGGAATATCCTTCCTGTTCGACAACCTCTTTCAGCCCCGGAAAAATCTCAAATGGGTCGAACGGCACGGCCACATCCACCGGATTCACCCTTGCATTTAATGCGTATACACGCTCCGCAGTCGGGTAAATATCCGTCTTAGGCACATAAGCAGGATTAATCAACGATCTGCCGATAGGCAGCGGACGAGCCACACTATCCGAAGCAAATGCGAAATGCCCTCCGTCAGGCGCATAGCTCACCCCCGGGAATCTGCCTTTGATGGCAAACTCAATTTTCAAGGTCTTGCCTTTCCCGAGCTTAAATCCATACTTCGGAGTCATCTTATAATAGCCGGTCTGCACTTCAGAGAACACAACCGGGCAATCGCTTGCCGTAACAATCGTGCGCGGGAACATATTGAAATATATGCTCCAGCCAGTACCCAAATCACTGTCGCTGACGTTCTTCAGGACAAACAGATTATTGTATGCCCCTGACATTTCCGTTTCAAGCAATTCCCAATCCAAAGATACAGGAGCTACATTCGTATCTGCCCGCGCGGACATAGCGGCGACAAACACACATAACGTAAAAATCCACGTTTTCATATTAATATTTTTTCATAATTTATTTTCAATATCACTTATTTCTCCCGACTGGATAAGGTCGGCGATTGTATTACAGGCATCGTCGAGCAAGTCGAGAACATTTTCGAAGCCTTCCGAACCGCCATAATATGGGTCGGGAATGCAATCCTGCCCACTATAATTGCGGAAAAACCTCGAAATCTGCACAATCTTGGATTCATCCTCAAGAGTCATGGCCATATCGCGCAAATCATCGACATTGGCATCGTCCATACCGACTATCAAATCGAAACGCCCGAAATCGCCATACGTCACCGGACGGCTCAGATGCGTCAATTGCAGCCCACGCCTCGCGGCATGCACCCGCATCCGCTTATCAGGCAAATCACCCCTGTGATATCCTGACATACCGGCAGAATCAATTTCCACCTTATCAGAAATGCCACGCTCGGAAACAATCCGCTCCATCACGGCCTGCGCAGCCGGAGAGCGGCAAATATTCCCCAAACAGACAAACAATATCTTGTATTTCTCCATTACAATTCGACAACGACGGATTTGCCTTCCTTACTTTCATTGTTAGCGCGGTCGAGCACCGTCACCACATACCGGTATTCCCCATCCTTATCATCCGGTATCACATATTCCGGCGAATATGTTACACACACAATAGAAGAAGCGTTCTCCAAGTCGGCCTCTTCATCCTTGCCGAAACAATATACCACGTATGCACGCGCCTGCTGCATCACATCATCTGTTTCAGGCGCTTGCCATTTAATGACACGTCCTTCCGCTCTCAGACCTGACACTTCATCGGGCGCGACGCTGTCAATCCACGGATAAGAAGGCACTAATGCCACCGTCGACTGTTGGTTCACAGCCAGCGAATCGGCGATGCCTTTATAGTTTGAGGTAATCATATAACCCGGCCACCAGCAATTGCCTTGAATATTCGGCAACTCGCGCGACAAACGTATTTTGTGGTCAAGCTGGGTAGGATTCTTCGACGGAGCCAAATCAGGAGTGTCCATAGTAGCCCCGATAGACTGCCCTATATACATATGCCGGCCATTGGCATTATCGTTCCACCAATATGCCAGCTTTTCCGACGAGGCGACTTTCTTTTCCAATGTCCAATAAAGCTGGGGAAGCATATAGTCCACCCATCCTTTTTCCGTCCAAAGCAAAACATCGGCATACAACTCGTCATAATTCTGCAAACCGTTAGTATCACTGCCTTTCGGGTCGCTCGACTTGTTGCGCCATATCCCGAACGGACTGATACCGAGACGCACCCATGGCTTGGTAGCAGCAATCGTCTCATGCAGTCCTTCGATAAGCAAATTGACATTCTGGCGCCGCCAATCGCCACGGTCCATACCGTTACCATATTCAGCATACGACTTGCTGTCAGGAAAGTCTTTTCCTTTGACAGGATATGGATAAAAATAATCGTCCATATGAATGGCATCGACATCATAACGCGAAATTATATCTTCCACCACCCTTTCGATAAACTCACGGTTTTCCGGCAATCCCGGATCGAAGTACAACTTTCCGTCATATTTCACAAACCGTTCAGGATGCTTATGATAAATATGGTCAGGAGCAAGTTTTTCATTATTCGACGAAGTGACACGGTAAGGATTCAACCACGCATGGAGCTCCATCCCTCTTGCATGCGACTGTTCTACCATAAACTCCAACGGATCCCAATAAGGTTCCGGAGCTTTTCCGGCAGTGCCTGTCAGGAAACGGCTCCAAGGCTCAAGTTCCGAGTCATAGAGGGCATCCGCGCTCGGACGCACCTGAAACACGACAGCATTGCATCCCGCCGCTTTCAGTTTATCAAGCTGGTCTTCCAGATAGTTCTTAGTCTCAGCGGTTGTCATCTTGGCATACTGTCCCTGATGCACCGTATGGAGCCACGCGCCCCTGAACTCATGTTTTGGATTGGCGGATTGCACCGGAGCAAAAGCTGCCAATGACATTGCCGCAATAAGGAGTATACTTTTCATTTCTATAAATTAATCGATTAATATTCCGGTGCTAATTTACGACTAAGCCACGAATAAGGCAAACCGTTTGCTCCAATTTACGGAAAAACCAACCTTTTTTCACTTTCAACAATATTTAATCATAACTTATATTTCAGAAAACGGCGCAAATAATCTAAATTTGTGGCAAAAATTAGCCCGGTATGAAGCAATATAAAACTCATATTCTTTTTGCCCTATCACTTATGCTCATCACAGCTGGATGCAAGGAAGACTACAACCAACTGATTACCGGGTATGGCGATTTAGAAATATCAATCGGCATCGACACATCCATCATAAACATAGCAGGAGCAGACCCTATCAGAATAACCGCTCCCGACATTAATTCCGTCCAAATATCCGCACAAGGCGAGAATGGCAACCGCCGGCAGTGGAAAAACATAGAAGAGTTCGGGCAGACCCACAAAATGATTCCGGTAGACAGCTACACTTTCAGCGCCACATCTGAGCCGGATGGAGGGGAAGGCTATATACAGCCTTACTTTTCAGCAGAATGCCAAGCCTCAATAAACGACAACCAACTTACAGAAGTCGTCCTGAATTGTAAAGTTGCGAGTACAATCATAAGCAACGTAACACAAATCGACAATCCTGCCATACACGACCTGTCAATGCGGATAAAATCGGAAAACGGCAAATACATAGACCTGTCACGCATGGACGAGCCAGTAATGATAAACCCCGGTAAAATACGCGGGGAAGTCACAATCACCGACAACTCCGGACGGAAAGTCACCCTGCAAACTATCGAAATCAACGGCGCGTCAGCTTCCGAGCACTATCAAATCCGGGCGACGGCACCCGGCGACGGAAGCAATACCGTAAATTTCTCGTATGATGAAAATACGGTAAATACACCGATTGCCATCACGGTAAATGACGATTTATTTACCACTGCTTCTCCTACTTTCACATTGCAGGGGATAAATGACAACTCCACCCTGCAATTATCCGAGAACGAGACAGTCGAAACGCCTGTCGTTTGCGAAGCCACGATACCCGGTGGATTGCAGCATCTGTTTTTCAGCGTAAACACTAATTCGCCAAAGCCATATATCGGCGAAACGGACATAATCGGGGAAACCAGCGGTGTCCTGCAAGAGGGAATGGCAATAGAAGGCAACACGGAAGGGTCGGAACACGTAAAAATAGACCTTACCGGCTTAATCGGCAGCCTACCCACTCTCAATGCGGAAAGCTCGACATACGACATCGCGTTTCAGGCCATCGACCGGCAAGGGCGCGTAAGCGACAAGCCCTGTAGCATCCATGTCATAGTCAATCCGGTAAGCATCAGAATAATGCCGCCCGACGACATCGCATTCGAAGCAGAGAAGGCAGTCATTGACGTGGCTTATAATGGCGACGATTTCAACGACATCCGCCTTCAATACGAGACAAGCGGCGACAACTGGAATACATTGGAGACGGAATCGGTCACCACAAAAGGTGACGGCATATATTCCGCAACTGTAATCATTCCGGAAGACCTCCACATCCTGAACCTCAGAGCAGAATACAAGGAAGGAGTAAAGCATTCGGAAACCGTAACACTACGCCGCCAGATACCGGAATTCGGCGTAATATGCGGGAGGGACAATATATGGACCTCGAAAGCCGACATAATAATAACCGGCGATTACGCCGAAAAAGTAATCAAATACATCACCGTAGCCATCCGGGAGCAAGGAGGCGACCTGCACCCTGCCGTAATGGAACGCGTCCCCGAAGAAAAGAGAATCACCATATCAACTCTGATGCCCTCGACAAACTATTCCATCGTAGTTTCGACATCTGCCGACGACGAGAAGCATATTGATTTAACCACAGAAGAAGCGGCAGAACTTCCGAACGGCGATTTCGAGGATAATGTCAAAGAGACCATCAACATTCCAATCATCAACTGCGGCGGCAAATATTCCAACCTGAACAGTTGGATGCCTACTTACAACACTTCATCCATCACTGTCTCCGAAGCGGAAGGATGGGCAAGCGTGAACGCAAAAACATGCTCAGAATACGCGAAAACGGAAAACACATGGTTCAAAGTACCGACAACCGAAATCATACGTGGCAGCTACGAAGGTCAATATGCAGTCAAACTCACCAATGCCGCATGGGACATCAACGGCACAGAACCTCCGCGCGACGCGCGCACTGATGAAATATATTTCAGCCGCAACGCGCCGCAAATAGCCAACCGCTCGGCTGGAAAAATATTCCTCGGCACATACACATTCGCCGCCGACAGAACCGAAAAATACGAAGAGGGTATCAACTTCACCTCACGGCCGACGGCAATCACCGGCTACTATTACTATCGTCAGGATGTCAACGACACAGAAGAGACCGGAATCGTAACTATCCGCCTCATCAACGAAAGCGAAGGTAAAACGACCGTCATAGGCGAAGGACGCGGAGAACTGCACGCCTCCACATCGTTCACACGATTCTCCATACCGGTCAACTACACCGTCCGCGACATGCACGCAACAAAATTGCAATTGATGGTGTCGTCGTCTTGCTATGCATCCTACGACCAATCCGAAGAAACAAGAAAAATAAAGACTACCTATTATCTCGAAAAAGGAGTATCGACCGGTGCAGAATTAGTTGTAGACGACTTGCAATTGCTTTATGAATAAGACTATGGCAGACGGAACGATAATACATACCGGGAAAGTGACACAAGTCAGCGCGGAGGGTTACACAATCCGAATCGACGGCGCAGACAAATGCGGAGAATGCACAATAGCGGCGTTTTGCCGGAGCAACGGCTCTGAATATATCAAGACCGAAATTAAAAGTTGCGACGATAAATTGGAGGAAGGAGATGATGTAAGAATTGAAATCACGCCGACGATGGTGTGGAAAGCCATATTGTTTGCATGCGCATTGCCTTTACTCATAATTTTGGCCGCCATAACATCGGCAAAACTGCTCGATGCTTCCGATAAGGCCGCAGCCGCTGCAGGAATCACGGCTGTTGCATTGTACTTTTTTATAATTTATGCAACGAAATCGCTCAGGAGCAGAAAATATAGTCTTAAAGTTTACAGATTAACAAATTAACAGATATATGAATCCTATAATATCAGCAGTCACAGTGTTGGGAGGCACCGGCATAATAAGTGCCGCGCTTCTTTATATTGTGGCAAGAAAATTCAAAGTCAAGGAAGATCCGCGCATCGACGATGTGGAAAAGATGCTTCCGGGCGCAAATTGCGGAGGTTGCGGATTCAGCGGATGCCGCGATTTTGCGACAAATTGCGTCAACAGCGGCTCGCTGGAAGGCAAACGGTGTCCGGTAGGAGGCGACGCGGCAATGAACGCTATCGGCGAATACCTCGGGTTGAAAGCGGAAGCAGGGAAGCCAAAAGTTGCAGTACTCAAATGCAACGGCTCGTGTATGGTGCGCAAACACACATCCCATTACGACGGTCCCCGGTCGTGCGCCATCGAGCGCATTATATATGCTGGCGAGACCGATTGCGCATACGGATGCCTTGGATGCGGCGACTGTGTGAATGCCTGTATGTTTGATGCGATAAAGTTGGACGAAGAGACCGGCATTCCGACATTCGACGATGAAAAATGCACCGCTTGCGGGGCTTGCGTTGAAGCATGTCCCGGCAACATAATCGAATTGCGGTACAAAGGGCCTAAAAACCGCCGCGTCTATGTGGCTTGTTCCAACCACGACAAAGGAGCGGAAGCAATGAAAGAATGCAAAGCGGCATGCATCGGTTGCGGCAAATGCGCGAAAGCATGTCCGTTCGACGCAATCACCATCACCGACAACCTCGCCTATATCGACGACGAGAAGTGCCGCTTGTGCAGGAAATGCGTCGATGCTTGTCCCGTACATTGCATCAAAGCCGTGAATTTCCCTGAAAAACCCGCAGTAAAGGAGGAGGTAACATGTTAAAGACATTCAGAAAAGGCGGCATACATCCGCCGGAAAACAAGCTGTCGGCAGGATGCCCGATCATAGAAATCCCTCAACAGGAAGAATATATAGTATCCCTTTCCCAGCATATAGGCTCTCCTGCCCAATGCTGCGTCGAGAAAGGCGACAAAGTGGCTAAATATCAGCTTATAGGCAAAAGTTCAGGATTCGTATCCGCCAACATACATTCGCCGGTAAGCGGAACAGTGAAAAAAATCGACAAGTATAAAAACGCTTTCGGTTTCGAAAGCTTATCGGTATTCATAACGCCCGACGGCGAGAACCGCGAAGAAAAGCGTCCGCGCACCGCAGACGAAATAGCCGGGCTTTCTCCTGAAGAAATCATCAGTATAATCGACGATGCAGGAATAGTAGGACTTGGCGGAGCCACATTCCCTACGAAAGTGAAGCTTACGCCGCCAAAGAACACACCTGTCGACACTCTTGTAATCAATGGCGCAGAATGCGAGCCGTATCTGACCAACGACCAACAATTGATGGTAGAGAAGCCTGATGAGATAACCGAAGGCGTAAAACTCCTGATGCGTGCCATCAATGTAGATAAGGCCTATATAGCTATCGAGGCAAACAAGCCTGACGCAATAGAAGCATTGAGAAAAGCGGCTGGAGCAAAGAGCGGAATAGAGGTGATTCCACTGAAAGTGAAATATCCGCAAGGCGGGGAAAAACAACTGATTGACGCTGTCTTAGGAAGGCAAGTTCCTTCCGGAGGACTTCCGGCATCTGTCGGCGTAGTAGTACAGAACGTAGCGACAGCCTACGCCGTAAAACAAGCGGTTGCCGACGGAATTCCTTTGGTAGAACGGATTGTCACCATAACCGGTCCCGACCTCCCGCACCCGGGCAACTACCGTGTTGCCATTGGCACTCCCCTCTCCGCAATAATATCAGCCGCAGGAGGAATGCCGGAAAGCACGAAAAAGGTAATACTCGGAGGCCCGATGATGGGCAAGGCGGCATCCAACCTCAACGCAACAACCAACAAAGGCACTTCGGGAATACTCATAGTACCGGAACGCTATTCGACGCGCGAAACGCCGGAAAATTGCGTGCGCTGCGCATCGTGCGTATCGGTCTGCCCGATGGGGCTTGAACCGTACCTGCTCGCCAAGTTGTCGCAACTGAAAGACTACGGGCGGCTGGAGGCTGAACGTGTCATGGACTGCATCGAATGCGGCTCATGCTCCTACATATGCATATCGCACCGGCCTCTGCTCGACTACATTCGTATCGGAAAGGCAAAAACAGGTGCAATCATCAAATCAAGAAAAAGCAAATGACAATGGATAAAGAATTAATCATTTCATCATCACCCCACATCCACACCCAAAGGTCAGTGGAACGTACAATGCTCGACGTGCTTATCGCGTTGCTGCCGGCAGTGGCCTGCTCGTTGTTCTTTTTCGGGGCAGGCGCGCTCGTGGTGCTTCTGTCGGCCGTCGCCGGATGCGTGGCAACAGAATACCTGATACAACGGTTCCTGATAAAAGGGAAATCGACTATCGGCAACTATTCCGCAATCGTGACAGGCGTGCTGCTCGCCCTTAATTTGCCGTCAAACCTTCCGGTATATATCGTAATCCTTGGTTCGATATTTTCCATCGGAATTGTCAAGATGGCATTCGGCGGTCTTGGCAACAATATTTTCAACCCGGCAATCGCAGGACGCGTGTTCCTGCTGCTCTCGTTCCCGGCACAGATGACCACTTGGCCGCTCCCGATTGTCAACCGCTGGAAATATTTCGATATGGAGACAGGCGCGACAATCCTCTCCACAATGAAAGAAAGCGTAAGCGACGTGAACACGGGAGCGTCGGTAGCCTCCTCGATGAAAGACATGGTGGAAGTCTCGGCATGGGACGCATTCTTAGGCAACATGGGAGGCAGCATGGGTGAAGTTTCGGCCATAGCGCTGCTCATAGGCGCGGCATATCTGCTCATCCGCAAGGTTATTACATGGCATATCCCTGTGGCCATACTCGCAAGCGTCGCGTTGTTCTACCTCGCTTTAGGCGATGATCCGCTGATGCCGCTGCTCACCGGCGGCCTGCTGCTGGGTGCGTTCTTTATGGCAACCGACTACGCCACATCGCCTATGTCGCACAAAGGAATGATTATCTACGGCGTGATGATAGGAGTGATAACCGTCATCATACGCAAATGGGGGGCATACCCCGAAGGGGTGTCGTTCGCCATCCTGCTGATGAACGGGCTGACACCGCTTATCAACCGATATTTCAAGCCGACACGGTTCGGAGAAAGGAGCAAACGATGAAACAACCGGAATCGAATTTCAGAAACATGGTGATTTCTTTAGGCGGAATCACCATCGTGGCCGCCGTTCTGCTCTCGTGGGTCAACGGAGTGACGGAAGCGCCTATCAAAGAGGCAGAATTCAAATCGCAGACAGCAGCAATGGAAAAAGTGATGCCGCAGCACAGCAACAATCCTTTCGACGATAAATTCACCACTACTATCAATGGCACGGAAGTAACCATCTATCCAGCAATTGCAGACGGCAAGCTCGCCGGAGCCGCCGTGGAATCGTCGGCCGACGGATTTGCCGGGAAAATCGCAGTGGTCTACGGTTTTGAAGCGGACGGCACTGTCAAGGACTATTCCGTGCTTCAGCATTCAGAGACACCCGGTCTCGGCTCTAAGATGCAGGAATGGTTCCGCGACCCGCAAGGCAAGCGCAGCATCGTCGGGCGCAATCCCGGAACAGAACGGCTGACAGTATCCAAGGACGGCGGCGACGTCGATGCCATAACAGCGGCCACAATCTCGTCCCGGGCATTCCTGAAAACGCTCGACAGCGCTTTCAAGGCTTATATGGAATATTCATCAAATCAGAAAGGGCAAGACAATGAATAAGATAAAGATATTCGTCAACGGATTCATTAAGGAGAACCCCACATTCGTGCTGCTGCTCGGCATGTGCCCTACACTCGGCACCACCGGCAGCGCAATCAACGGCATGAGCATGGGACTTGCCACGGCAAGCGTACTTATATTCTCCAATATGGCAATTGCCGCCATTCGCAACATAGTGCCCGACAAGGTGCGCATCCCTGCCTACATTGTGGTGATAGCGTCGTTCGTGTCGCTCCTGCAGATGCTTATGCAGGCCTACGTGCCCGACCTTTACAGCACATTGGGAATCTTCATCCCGCTGATTGTCGTGAACTGTATCCTGCTCGGACGTGCAGAGGCTTTCGCCTCAAAGCACGGCGTTATCGACTCGCTCTTCGACGGACTCGGCATCGGACTCGGATTCACCGTAGCCCTGACGCTGCTCGGGTCGGTACGCGAGTTTCTCGGCACAGGCAAGGTGTTCGGACTGGCAATATACCCCGAAAGCTATGCGCCGCTGCTGTTCATCCTCGCTCCGGGCGCGTTCATAGTGCTCGGGCTGCTCATCGCATTAGTCAACAAACTTAAATCCGCTAAACAATGCTGACATATATTTCAATCATCATAACGGCGATATTCGTAAACAACATCGTCTTTTCGCAATTCCTCGGAATTTGCCCCTTCATAGGAGTGTCGAAGCGCATCAGCTCCGCCGTCGGAATGGGTGCCGCCGTGACGTTCGTAATCACGCTGTCGACGGCCGTCACGTGGACGCTGCAGACCTGCGTGCTCAACCCTCTCGGACTGCAATACATGCAGACCATAGCGTTCATCCTTGTGATTGCGTTCTTGGTGCAGATGCTCGAAATAATAATGAAGAAAGTGATGCCGTCGCTCTATCAGGCGCTCGGCGTGTTCCTGCCCCTGATTACGACCAACTGCACCGTCCTCGGCGTGGCCATCTCGGTAATCCAAAAACAATACAACCTGCTCGAATCCGTGGTTTACGGAATGTCGACGGCATTGGGCTTCGCGCTCGCGCTCGTGATATTCGCCGGTGTGCGCGAACAGCTTGAGATTGCCGACGTGCCGAAAGCGATGCAAGGCACGCCCATCGCCCTGCTCTGCGCCGGACTGCTCGCCATGGCGTTCATGGGATTCTCCGGCATCAGCATCGGCTGACACAACAAAAAAAATGTTACGGGGCTATGGCAAACCATAACCCCGTTCCTTTTATCCTGTAGCGAAGCTACAATAACCACACAACTGCTGCGCAGCACTACACCGACACTTTGAACGTCTGACCGGCGACACGGACAATGTAAATGCCGTTGGCGAGACCGCCGACGGTAGTGTCCATACCACTGTACAAAAGCTGGCCTCCTATACTGTAAACATCTACAACCGAATCATCCGCACCGCTGACAACGATTTCGCCGTCAACCGCCGCAACACTGACACATGCTTCCGCCACTTCATCCACACCGCTAAGCTCCATCTCCTTGATATTAATAAAATTATACCAATTATCCGCCATCAGGTAATCAACAGTAGCCCCAACAGGAATTATCAACTCGGCAGAGTTGTAATGGCGGTAGTCGAAAGTCGTTTCTGAAATTGCCGGAGGAGTCTGGCTTACTGAAATGATTTCCTTAAGGCTGTTGCAACCGCTAAACGCCTTGTCGCCTATTGTAGTGACACCGACAGGTATCGTAACCGAATAAAAAATATAGCTATCGCTGAACGCTTCTGCAGCTACTGTAGTAACCGTTGACGGTATATCAAAAGACTGTTCCATCTTTCCCGCTGGATAGCGCAGCAGTTCAGTCATATCCATATTGTAAAGCACACCGTCCTCCGAAACATACGATCGATTATCTTTCGACACATTTATTGTAGCCAGCTTACTGCAACCTGTAAACACCGATGCTCCGATTGAAACCACTCCGCTGCCTATCTCTACAGAAGCCAAACCCGAACAACCATAGAAACAGTTATCGCCGATTGTCTCAACATTATCAGGAATCACAACATCCACCAATTTGCTGCATCCCCTAAATACAGACTCGCCTATCGAAGTCACTCCGCTGCCTATCTCCACAGAAGCCAAACCTGTGCAATTTTCAAACGCAGAATTATCGATTGAAGTTACGTTATCAGGTATAACCATTGAAGATATACGAGCGCATCCATTGAATGCGTTATTACCAATCGTCATAACACTCTCTGGAACTACCGCCGACATCAAATTCTTGCAACCGGAGAATGTGTATTCCCCTATCTCCGTAATTCTTTCAGGCAACGCCGCAAGCACCAACATTTCGCATCCGCTGAATGCAAATGCGCCGACAGATGTCACATTGCTTGGGATTGCACAACCGCATTATTGACACATTTCGCCAAATCCAGAATGCGTGGCAGCTCAGACAAATTCAAACGCATGGAAATACGCCGCCATACAAGCTCATTGTTCTCCTTTGATGTTTTTACATCCAATACGTATATACCCAAGAAACGATAGTATGTATTACCATCTTCCCGCAAGAATATAATCCGGATAATAGGATCTTTTATATACGTCCGGCAGTTTTCACTATTGCATTCGTCAATATCCTTTTTTGTATCGGCATCCGTACCCCTGCGGTACTCACGGAATACATCCTCGTTTTGCTCTAAAATGTTACTCCACACATTCGACGGCGAATTATTAGGACACCAGACTACACACTTACTGACTTTTCCGTTGATATAAGCCGTCGACCCCATTTGGCAATATGTTCCGCCGCATAAATCTACCGCTTGCCTTTTATTAGTGATGCAGCAATCATCCTCACGGGCGTCGATATAGCCTTGTGCCATATAATACGGTCCATCATGTACTTTATAATTCATAGTAATTGATTTTAATTATTGATTCACAAATGTATAAAAACAGTCACACTTCTACCCCCCCCAAGTTAAATCTTGTTAAGCCATCCAATTGATGCCTCATTAAAGACACAGAGCCCTGTTAAAAAATTGATTACAAACTCATCATTCGCCGTTACACCACCATAAAAATTCAGAGATATAACATAACTTTGCAATACGTCTAACAATACGATAAAGTAGATATGAACTGGGCTATACTGATTATCGCCGGGCTGTTCGAGACAGGATTCGCTTTCTGCCTCGGCAAAATGAAAGAGACCACCGCACTCGAGCATTACCTATGGGCGGCGGGCTTCCTCGTAAGCCTTACGCTGAGCATGGCTTTACTTGCAAAAGCCGTACAGACCATACCCATCGGCACCGCCTACCCTATATGGACAGGAATCGGAGCGGTCGGCACTGTATTGGTAGGCATTTTCTTCTTCAACGAACCCGCCACTTTCGCCCGGCTGTTCTTCATCACTACACTGATAATCTCGATCATCGGGCTGAAAATGGTGTGACCTGTTCCATTTCTGAAAGGAATGAGCTAACTTTACAAAGTTTTTCATTCCCCGGTTATGATTGAAGAGATAAAACGCCGCATATTGGATGGCGGCAGCATAACAATAGACGAAGCCGTTGAACTGGCAAAGAATTGCGACATCGACGAGCTTTGCGACACGGCCGACGAGATATGCCGCCAGTTCTGCGGTGACCGGATGGATACCTGTTCCATCGTCAATGCCCGCTCCGGACTGTGCGGCGAGGACTGCAAATGGTGCTCGCAGTCGGTGAAGGCAAAATCTGACGTGAAAAAATATGAGATAATCGATACGGAAACGCTGCTGAATCTTGCCAAGCGCAACGACGGCTATGGCGTTGACAGGTTCTCGATGGTGACAAGCGGACGCAAGATGAGCGCAAAAGACGCTGAAAGATTCTGCGACGATTACAAAAAAATATCCTCCGAAACCGACATGAAGCTCTGCGCCTCGATGGGGCTTGTCGACAAACCGACGTTGGAGATGCTCAAAGCAGCCGGGGTGACACGCTACCACTGCAATATGGAGACAGTGTCGGCATATTTCCCGTCGCTTTGCTCCACCCACACACCGGCAGACAAACGACAGACGATACGCGACGCGAAATCCGTTGGTCTGGAAGTGTGCAGCGGAGGAATCATAGGGATGGGCGAGACGATGCGCCAGCGCGTGGAATTCGCGTTCGAGCTTAAAGAGCTTGGTGTAGACTCCGTACCGCTCAACGTACTTAATCCTATAAAAGGCACAGCGTTGGAAAACACTCCTCTGCTCGGCGAAGAAGAAATCATACGCACCGCCGCAATATTCCGGTTCATACTTCCAAAAGTTGTTATCCGCTTTGCAGGCGGCAGGGCAAGGCTGTCGCGCGAAGCCGTGAAACGGATGATGCGCGGAGGAGTGAACGGCACGATGATAGGCGACCTGCTGACCACGACCGGCAACAACGTGGCCGACGATTTTCGCCTGTTCGAAGAATGCGGATTCACAACTAAAAAACAGTAAAAGAATGACACCGGGACAAGTATATCGCGAAGGAGCATACAAAGGAGTGCCGATGGGAATATACCTGACTCTGATATTCCTTTTCACCGTGTGGAGCGAAAAGTCGTCGCTGCTGTCGCTCGCCGGATTGGCAATGCTGTGCTATACCCCATTCTTCGCCTACCGCCTTATCGCAAAGACCCACAAGAAATATTTCTGCACTTCCGACTTCGCCTCGCTATGGATGCTCGGCATATCCATATTCATCGGCGGCTCGATGATATGCGCACTATGCTCATACGCCTACCTGCAATATATTGACTCTGATTTTATCTACCGTCAGACCGTGAATGCAGTAGAACTCTACAGAGAGCTCGACCCGGGCAACTCTTCCGGCATAGCAGAAGTAATCGACACCGTAATCGACAACAATATGCTGCCCACACCGATAGAAGTAGCCGTGGAAATGCTGTGGATGACCACATTCTTCGGATCGCTGCTCTCGATGCTGCTTTCTGCCATAGTACGCAAACGCCATCCTAAACAATAAGACACCTTTATTTGTTTTAACAATAGACAATCAAAACATATATATTATGAAACGTACGATTTTAATGATTTTCACAGCCATATCAATCTGTCTCAGCGGAATAGAAGCGTTTGCCACCGCCGCCGCCGACAACAACGCTACCGTGGAAATGACACGGGCAGAAAAACGCAAAGCCAAGAAAGCGGCCAAAACGGCGGAAAAGCTGCGCAAAGAAAAAGAGAAACAGGAAAAGAAACGCCAGCAAGAACTTCTCGACTCCCTGCAATTCGAAATGGCTCTCGCCGCCATCGACGATATGCACTTCGTGATAGTGGCCGACAGAGTACGTTTCCGCCGCGGTTATACCGTAAACGTCAACCAATCCACCAACTTCGTGCTTGTACAAGGCAACGAAGCGACCGTGCAGCTCGCCTTCGAGCGCGGTTTCAGCGGCCCTAACGGATTGGGAGGAATAACAGTGGAAGGAAGGATAACCAATGTAGAAAAAAGGTTCGACAAGAAAGGCAACCTCCTCTACCGTATGATGGTGACTGGCACGGCCATATCGGCCGACATATCATTCACGCTGCCAAAGAACGGCACATCGTGCGATGTAACGGTCAATTCAAACTTCTACCCTGTGCGCATCACGTTCTCCGGAGATCTGAAGCCCTACAACACCAATGTGTTCCAAGGCCGCACCATCCGCTAATCAAAATAACTGGCAAGTATGCCGTCCAAAGCGCTGTTCTCGAACCTCTTCTCCCTAACTTCATTGACCAAGTCGGAAAGAATGCGGGCATCCATATAGTTGAACGGCACAATATCACCGTTACCCTCCAACACAATCAAAGAATCGGTGTCTGTCATCGGTTCGTCGATTCCCATAACAGACGAAGAAGAAGTAATGACAGAGCGATACTTCACCATACAGACTTTCTGTTGACCAGTCAGCGCAACTGTATAGTATGCTTCTTTTTTGTTCAAGACCTTGCATTCTTCTTTATAAGATTCTGAATTATTTTTCAACTCGTCCCATAATACATCAACCATAGGAAGAAAATCCCAAAATTCGGAATAGTCCTCAGTTAAGTTGGATGCCATCAAAACCTTATACGATGATTCATTGGCAATCATCAACTCATAGTATTTCTCCGCAGAATCAGAACCTAAAAAGAATTTTTCCAAATGAGGAGGATTCGCCGGACGGTCATTACCAGACGGCAAATTCACATACATATCCGCCAAAATCACATACATCTGCTCCAAGCTCTCGAACTTTCCGTCCCACGGCATCGGCAAGTCAAGTCCCGACAGATACAGTTGAATCTTATAGAATTCCTCTTCATCATCTCCGATATTGAACCGATCAACCAACCGCTTCTGCAATTCAAGGGTATTGACCATCCCTATTTCTGTAAGCTCGCCGATATTCCCGTCATCAACATCGTCAACGCTCTTGGAACACGCCCCAAAAGCCGCGCCGGCAAAAAGCGCAACCAACAAAATCCCGAATTTTCTCATAGCAACCAATTACCAATATCAAAAAATCAGGGGCGAGTTACCCCGCCCCTGTTATCATTTTACAGAGAATAATTCCAGTCATTGAGGGCTTTGCTCCAGTTGTCCTCCACGATTTTCACTGTTGCGTCCTCATATTTGTATTTATTCTTCTTATAGCCCTTTTTCTTGTCGAGGTATTTCACGATGTCGGCTTCTGCCTTGTCGAACCCGCCGAGATTGAGCTTCTGATATATCTCCTTGGTCATATCGTATGCGTCCTTCTCGAAGTCCTCGAATTTCATTTCGTAGAGGTTGCCCTCCGGAATGAGGTGCTTGTCGGCCTCGTATCGGTCGTAAAGCCGCTTGTAGGTCTCCACGATGTTGGCAACAATCTGCTCGTTGCTGATGTCCTGAAGTTTCAACGGCTTTATCGTGTTAGTGAAGAAGCTGCGCGTACTCTCGAACACGGTATAGGGGTTGCGCATAAGATAGATGAACTTTGCGTTGGGGAACATCTCCACCAACGTCCTTATCCGCCCGGTATGCGGGGGATTCTTACTCAGATAGCGCGTGCCACCGGTGTTGGCAAGCGACACTTTCACCAAACGCAAGAACGCCTCCTTGAACACTTTCCTCTCCTCCTCGGTGATTTTCTCGAACGTCAGGAAGCGGTCGCAGTACTCCATCCAGCGTTGCGGGAAAAACCAGAAATTATAGAAAGTGTAGGGTATCATATTCGACAACGCAAACTCCTCTTCCTGCGGAAGGTCGGGCTTCAGCTCCATATTGTCGGTAGGACGGTGGTCGGGCATCAGCATCGCCATATTTTTCTTGAAAAAAGGCTGCCCTTTCAGCACAAGATTCGGAAATACAGTCTGGTATGTAGTGGTATAGCCGAACTGCTTGTCGCAGGCAAACACGTTGTGGACGAACGTCGTTCCGCTGCGCCAGTGTCCGAGGATGAACAGAGGGTCGTTTTCAAGCGGTTTGTCCGCAATCTTTTTGTAGGCGGAGTCCTCTATCGGTTGCAGCAGGCTCAACAAGCGGCATACGGCCTTTGTAAGGCGGTATTTGCCTTTATATTTGTCACCGATTTCCTGACCTTCGGTCAGCGTCTTGAATGTATTCCAATTGGCTCCCACAAGAGTGTTTACCGGAAGGTTGTCGAATGTCAGTCCCATAATTGTCAGTTTTTAATTTTGATTGTAAGCCCCTGTTTTGCCAGTTCGTCACACACTTTCCTGATTGCCTCGTGATGTGACTCGTCGATACCGAGAGCATTCAGATCTATAGTTGCGATAGCGTCATCGTGCACCATATCCTTTGCATCGACACGGTCGATAATCATACCGACGGCGGAAGTGTTGTTGGTTATCGGGTCGATAAGGACGAACGCCCCTGTCTGCTTGTTCTTGTGGTAAGGGTCGAAGAACAACTCTTTTCCGGTGGTGAATACAACTCTTCCAATCTCGTTGAGCACGAGTTTGTCGACTTTCGATTTCTCCATTGTGTTGACATCGACTTTGTATTTTATGTTGTCGATGCGGGCACGAGTGGTGTTGGTGGTCTGTTTCAGATAGAACTGCTTGTTAACGTCCATATCTTCTTCGTCCATCCATACGAGCATAGCCTCGAAATTGCGGTCTTCGTATGGCAGATTGTCAGGCTTTACAAGCATTTCTCCGCGCGATATGTCGATTTCGTCCTCTAAAGTGAGCGTGACGCACAACGGCGGGAACGCCTCTTCCAATTCGCCGTCATAGGTGACAATGCTCTTCACTTTCGACATCTTGCGCGACGGCAGAGCCATTACGGTATCGCCTTTGCGGATTACGCCGCTCGCAACCTTGCCGCTGAATCCGCGGAAATCCAAGTTAGGGCGTAATACGTATTGCACAGGATAGCGGAAATCGTCGTAGTTGCGGTCGAGGTCGATAGGCACTGTCTCGAGATAGTCGAGCAGGCATTTTCCGTTGTACCACGGCGTGCGTTGGCTTTTCTCGACTACGTTGTCACCGTCTAAAGCCGACAGCGGTATGCAGGTCACGTCCGGAATATTGAGTGTGGAAACGAAATCCGTATAGTCTTTTACAATCTTGTCGAACACTGCTTTGTCAAAATCCACAAGGTCCATCTTGTTGACGGCAAGCACCACATGCTTGATGCCGAGAAGCGAAATGAGGAACGTGTGGCGGCGTGTCTGGGTAATCACTCCTGTACGCGCATCGACGAGAATCACGGCCGCATTCGCTGTGGAGCCGCCCGTAATCATATTGCGGGTATATTGCTCGTGTCCCGGGGTGTCGGCGATGATGAACTTGCGGTTGTTTGTACTGAAATAGCGGTATGCCACATCAATCGTGATTCCTTGCTCACGCTCGGCTTTCAGTCCGTCGAGAAGCAGGGCATAGTCAATATGGTCGCCGGCGTTGCCCATACGCTTGCTGTCACGTTCGAGCGCGTCGAGCTGGTCCTCATATATTTTTTTGCTGTCGAAGAGCAGACGTCCGATAAGCGTGGATTTGCCGTCATCCACTGAGCCGGCTGTCAGAAAACGCAGCAGGTCTTTCTGTTCGTCCTTGTCGAGGAATTCTTTTATATTGAGTTTTGAATTGCTTTCCATATCCTTTCGATTTTTAGAAATATCCTTCACGTTTTTTCTGTTCCATGCTTGAATCTTGGTCGAAGTCAATGACACGGGTAGTGCGCTCGCTCTTTGTAGTGGTCATCATTTCTTCCACGATTTTCTCTATTGTGTCGGCCTCGCTTTCCACGGCACCGGTCAACGGCCAGCAACCGAGTGTGCGGAAGCGCACTTTGCGCATCTGTATCTTGTCGCGGTACTCTTCCGGCAGACGGTCGTCGTCGGGCATGATAAGGTTGCCGTCGATTTCCACAATCGGTCTTTCCTTTGCGAAATAGAGAGGCACTATGTCGATTTTCTCCAACCGGATATATTGCCATATGTCAAGCTCCGTCCAGTTAGAAAGCGGAAATACCCGCACGCTCTCGCCCTTATGCACGCGGGTGTTGTATATGTCCCACAGTTCCGGACGTTGGTTTTTCGGGTCCCATTGCTGGAATTTGTCGCGGAAAGAGAAAATACGTTCCTTTGCCCTGCTTTTTTCCTCGTCGCGCCTTGCGCCTCCGAATGCTGCGTCGAATTTGTATTTTTCCAAGCCGTGTAACAATGCCTGTGTCTTCATCAGGTCGGTATGCACCTTGCTGCCGTGGGTGAACGGGCCTACTCCGGCATTGAACGCTTCCATATTCGATTCCACGATTAGTTTCCAGCCGTGTTCCTTGGCATATTTGTCGCGGAATTCAATCATTTCCTTGAATTTCCACTTGGAGTCGATGTGCATCAGCGGAAACGGCACTTTCCCGGGAGCGAACGCTTTCTCGGCAAGGTGGGTCATCACGCATGAGTCTTTTCCTATGGAGAAAAGCATTACCGGATTCTCGAATTCGGCTGCCGCTTCACGTATTATGTAAATTGACTCGGCTTCGAGTTCTTGCAGATGGCTTAATTTATAGTCTGACATATCTATTTATGTGTTGTTTATTACTTTTTCAGTTCTATTTTCGGAAGTATATAGCTTAGAAGGCTGTTTACCGATTCTTCTAAAGAAAGCGACGACGTGTCGAGCTCTAAATCCGGACTTTGCGGAGCTTCGAAAGGTGCGGACACTCCTGTGAAATCCTTGATTTCACCACGGCGTGCTTTTGCATACAGACCTTTCACATCGCGCTGTTCGCATACTTCGATAGGCGTGCTTATATATACTTCGACGAAGTTGTCCTTTCCTATTATTTTAGCCGCCATTTCGCGCATGTCATTGTTCGGGCTTATGAATGCGGCAATAGTGATTATGCCGGTATCGACAAACAGTTTGCCCACTTCTGCTATGCGGCGGATATTTTCCACACGGTCGGCCGGCGAAAATCCGAGGTTGTTATTGATTCCGCAGCGTATATTGTCACCGTCGAGTATGCGGCATAGGAGCCCGCGCTTATGAAGCTCGCGTTCGAGAGCTATCGCCACGGTGCTTTTCCCCGAGCCGCTAAGGCCGGTGAACCATATCATCAGTCCGCGCTGTCCAAGAAGTTGTTCCTTGTCTTGACGCGATAGCATTTTGTCGAATATGGGGTAGATATGTTCCATAATAAATGACTGTTATTTATTTCCTCAAGCCGGGACAAAAGGCCAGATCAAGGGGATAAGTGTTATAGATATTATCATGACAATCAAATCCATAGGGATTCCGATTCTCGTAAAATCAGTAAACTTGTAGTTTCCGGCACCTTGGACAATCAGATTGGTCTGATAACCGATGGGAGTGGCGAAGCCTGCCGATGCCGCTACACAGATGGCAATGAAGAACGGCATAGGCTCTACTCCGAACGACTGTGCCGTTTCCAAAGCGAGCGGGAAAGCGAGCGCGGCTGCGGCGTTATTCGTGACGAGTTCGGTGACAACGAGTGTGACAAAATAAAGCAGTGCTAACGCACCCCATGCGCCCAACGACCCGGAAACATCTTTGATGAAGTTGGCTATCATAGCAGCCAGACCGGATTCTTCCATCGCCGCACTGATGGCGAACGCGCAGGCGATTGTAATCAAAATGTCCCAACTGATGTATTTGGTGTATTTCTTCGGAGGGAATATCTTTAGCCATGCCATTACCACCGCGGTTACGGCGGCAAAGAAGAACATATCCATCTTTACGTTCGGGAAGCGTTCCTGAAAGTAAGGAAGCTCGCCGATTGTCGCTCCTATAATCATGATGAGAAGCAATGCCAAAGCCGTCCATTTTTTCCATACCGGAACCGGGCGGGTCGGAATTTCCTTTCCGTTGGTCATCATAAGGAATATTGATGAGTCGCCCCATGTTTTGGTGAACGCATCATCGGCAATCAAAACCAGAGTGTCGCCCTGCTGCAATCTTACTTCGCCCAGATTCTTGGTGATGACCTGTCCGCCTTGACGTATTTCCTTCACTTCGGCTCCATATTTCCTCTTGAAATCGAAGTCCTTCAGTTTGCGCTTCAGGCCGGGGAAACGGGAGGCAAGCACAACTTCCACAACATGCTTTCCTTTCTCTATAGCGGCATCGTTCTCCTCTTCCTCGAAGTTGTCCGGACGCTCCGCCGGAAGCAGCTTCTTCGAGGTCAATATAATGAACGTCAGACCGACAATGGTTATAGGAATGCCTATAAAGGCGAGATCGAACATTTTTAGCCCGGGCAGGCCTTTCTCTATCATCATACCGTGTACAACCAGATTGGTCGAAGTCCCGATAAGCGTACACAGTCCTCCAAGTATGGTGGCATACGACAACGGAATCAGAAATTTGGTGCATGAAAGACCGATTTTCTTCGCCCAGTTCTTTACAATGGGCGCAAAGATGACCACTACAGGTGTGTTGTTGAGAAATGCCGAGATTGCACTCACGAGAGGAAGAAGCCGCAACTGTGCTTTCGCCACCGTGGTTTCCTTTTCCGGCAACAGTTTCTTGACGATAGTACTCAACGCACCGCTCTGTCTTATTCCTTCACTGACAAGGAAAAGCAATGCGACGGTAATCATACCCCGGTTGCTGAATCCGGCTACCATTTGTTTCGGAGTTATAATGCCTGCCGCCATGAATATCACTACCAATGACAACAGAACTATGCCGGGGCGCATCTTGTCCAGTATGAGGGCGACTAGCATTCCTATCAGGCCGAGCAGCACGAAAATTATTTCAAAATTCATTATTTTCTAATTGGTTATTGATGCAAAAGTACGAAAAAAGGGTTTTTCAACAATAAAAAACGAGTAATTATTATTATACTCATTTTCCTGAATTTTGCGCCTTATGGTACAATTATCACCGTATGTTTAATAATTTGTGGGTTTGCAGCGACAGTCTCCATTGCGGGTTGCGCAAGCATTCTTCTACCGCTTTTTTAATATTCACGGAATTGATTTCAGGTCTGCCGCTGTCGCATGGTTGCAGGAAACGGTGTGTGGCTGTGATGCCGTTATAGATTGACAAGTCCTGTCCCTGATACACCACTTTCAGCTCGTCGCATCTGCTGATTGCAAGCTTTGCGCTCTCACCGGAGCATTCAAATTTCGGCGACAGCGTAATCCAGTCGATATTTGACGGTAATGGCCGTGTACCATTAGTCTCGATTGCCACCCTCCTGCTATCTTGGGATTTTAATTCCGCAACAAGTTTCTCGTCGATGGCAAGCGACGGTTCTCCTCCGGTCAGCACTATGTGCCGGGCAGGATATTTGCCGGCCTCTGCTACAATCTCCTGCAACGACATTTCCGTGAACCCGGAATGGTCAGTGTCGCAGAACGGACATTTGAGGTTGCATCCGGAGAAACGAATAAACACAGACGGCGTCCCCGTGAAATAGCCTTCACCTTGCAAGCTATAGAATATTTCGTTAATCCTGTATGTCTTCATTCAGGAATTCGTCTTTTATATAGGTGGCTGAATTACCGTCCGATTCTTGTACTGTCACTTTATAGCAGGTTGGGATTTGGTCGCATGTCCATTTCGCAATGTTCTCTGCCGTAGGATTGAATGGCAGCAGCTCGTTGAAGTCGCCGTGGTCTAAATAGCCGTGAATAGTATCCTTTATATGTTTAAAGTCGCATACCATTCCGTTTTCATTCAATTCTTCAGCACGGCAATGCACGGTTATTATCCAGTTGTGTCCGTGCATCCTGCTGCACTGGCTTTCGTAGTTGAGCTTAAGACGGTGGCATCCCGCTATCTCCAGTCTTTTGGTTACGTAGTACATTCGTTCGATAATTTGTCGGCAAAATTACGCAAAAACAATTGATTTTTTGAAGCAGCCAAAAAATATAATTGGAGCGGTTCAAAGTATATGGAAAAAATCGTACCTTTGCGGCAACTTTTTACAAATAAACAGCATTAACCTGATTAATACAGCATTTTAGTATGGAGTGGCTTATATCGCTATTTGCCGATAATTCTACGATAGCCCATGATGTGGTTGTCTACGCTCTTGTGATTGCATTTGGAGTGCTTTTGGGCAAGATAAAATTCTTCGGCGTGTCGTTAGGTGTGACATTCGTATTGTTTGTCGGCATTTTGGCCGGACATATAGGATTCAATATCGGCAATATGATGCTGCTGAATTTCCTCAGGGACTTCGGCTTGATTCTGTTCGTATTCTCGATCGGTATGCAGGTCGGCCCGGGTTTCTTCTCGTCGTTCAAAAAAGACGGTATGCAAATGAACCTCATAGCGGCTTTGACCATATTGCTCAACGTCGTCGTGGCAGTAGCCATTTATTATATGGATTCCGAGCTTACAGTGCCTCAAATGGTAGGTATCCTTTCCGGTGCCGTTACCAATACTCCGGGACTTGGTGCTGCACAACAGGCATTGGAGACTTTAGGACAAAGCGGTGCCGACGATTTGTCGATGGGATACGCAGCGGCATATCCGTTGGGAGTAATCGGAATCATTTTGTCAATGATATTGCTTAAAGTGTTCTGCAAGATAAAAGTCGAGGATGAGGCCAAGGAGATAGAAGAAGAAAAGGAAAACAACCAGCTGAAACCGTACGTCGTCACTTTCAAAGTAGAGAACAGCCTCCTCAACGGCAAGACGGTGAGGGAGCTTAACTCCATTGTCGAGCATCATTTTGTCATATCGCGCCTGAGAAAAACCGACGGTGAAGTGATTGTGCCGACATCGAAAACTGTACTCAACAGCGGTGACTTGCTGCTGATTGTATGCTCGGCTCAGGATGAAGATATTTTCCATTCCGTGATAGGAAGCACCGTTGAATATGAATGGGGTGCGTTGGCACAGGGAGAAGTGGTGTCGCGCAGGATTTTGGTGACAAACAGCCACTACAACGGCCGCACGCTCGGCTCGTTGCGGTTGCATAACGGCTACCGCCTGAATGCCACGCGTGTCAACCGTGCCGGTATCGACCTTATAGCAAGCTCAAACCTTACGCTTCAGGTAGGCGACCGCATCACGGTAGTGGGCAACCCGAGCCATATCGAGCGTCTTGCCGACCGTTTGGGTAACTCGATGAAGCGTCTGCACGAGCCGAATATGTTCACCATGTTCATCGGCATATTCTTAGGAATCATTGTCGGGCTGATTCCTATTTCCATTCCGGGAATGTCAGCGGCCATGCAGCTCGGACTGGCAGGCGGCCCGCTGATTGTTGCTATCCTGATAAGCCGCTTCGGATACAAGATGAAACTGGTGACTTATACGTCCACAAGCGCAAGCCTGATGTTGCGGGAAATCGGTATTTGCCTCTTCCTTGCCTCTGTAGGAATTTCTGCCGGTGATGGCTTTGCGGAGACAGTGTTTACCGCACAAGGTTTGAGATGGGTTACTTGGGGTTTCATAATTACGTTTGTCCCCCTTATGATAATGGCATTCGTTGCACGGTGGAAATTTAAATTCAACTATCTTTCCATCTTGGGTATAATGTCGGGCAGCTATACAGATCCGCCAGCATTGGCATACTCCAACAAAGTGGCAAACAATGACGCGCCTGCTGTGGCATATTCAACGGTCTATCCGTTGTCGATGTTCCTGCGCGTCATAACCGCCCAACTCTTGATACTTTTGCTTATGAATTAGTGTTGTGTATGGAGATTTAATACTTCAAAAGCCGGAAACCCGAAAGGGAATCCGGCTTTTTGTCTGGGGAATAAGAGAGTTCGTGGAAGTTCGGGACAAAAAGCTCCCATGATGGTTGGTCAGAAGCCTACGGCCTCAGCGAGGGATGTGAAGCGGTAACCTTTAGAAAGCAGGGTTTTCACCAACTTGTCAAGATAAGAATCATAGAATTTGTCGGTCCGCTTCTTGTCTGTTCCAAGATGCAACAACAGGATATGGCCGTTCAGACCATTCTCCGACTCCTCTTTCATAATGCTTCCGTAGATTTCCTTGCTGCCGCGGTAGTATACCAAATCAGGCGTGGTATAGTCCATATTGCTTCCTGTCCCGGAAGTGTAGTTAACCAACTGCAATCCCATTTCATCCGCCCACGAAGCGAGAGTGCTATTATACTCCTCAAATGGAGGCATAAAATACCGGGCATTGTCCAACGTAATGCCATACTTGCCCATCACCTCATAGCACTTACGGATGTCGGACATAAACTCGTCTTTCGTGACGTAGGTAGTGTCCTCCGGATGCTTCCAGTCTATATACTGCAAATGCCCGTAACTGTGACTGCCGACATAATCGCCACGCTTCAGAATACGTTCCACAATCTTGCCCTTATTCTCAAAGAAATCGCCAGTAAAGAAAAAGTTAGCCTTTACACCATATTTGTCAAGCACTTTCAGCACAGCATCCGCACCCTCGGCATCCTTGTGTGCGGTAAAGACTAACGAGATTGTCTTTTCAGAAGGGTCGGTACGCACGATTCCTCCGGAATAATACAGATTACGGTCGACCGTCCCTGCCTGACGCATCCCCTCGCTCTGCAACGACGAAAGGAAATAGGTCATACTTGCCGTCCCGTCCATAGTAGGCTCGTTCGTAGAATAGTCGCCGATGGCATCGTGATATACCATATCGAATGGCTGGAAGCGTGCGTAATCCTCAGGCTCAGCCCACGGCAGACCTGAAAGAGCAATGCCACGCAGGCTGTTGAATATGCTTGAATATACAGGACCGTCGACCAGTCCGCCGGTAGCGTTGCCAAGATGCTCGGCCACGTATGCCGAATGCGGCTGCGACGGATAATCGCCTCCGCGCGGAAGTTCAACGACCATCGAAGTGCCCCACGGATTGCATCCGAACAGCCAGTCGCGCAAAGCAGCCTCCATCTCCACGTATGTGGAATCGCCTGTCAGCTTCCGATAGAGCATGCATTGGGTGACCATAGCCGTAGTCAGGTTGTTGGAACACCATATAGCAGGTATGCCGAACAGGTAAGGATTTCCGACGGCTTTCTCGTAAGTGCGGCTTATGCCGCTGCGCATATTCCTGATAAATTCGTCCGACAGACGTTCATTGCCGGCAACAGAGGCAATCTGGAAATGTCCCACATTCAAGAACGGATACCATTGGTAATGGCGCGCGCTGTCGGCCCCCATCCATGGAGTCATAGGCTCCTGCCGGCCATATTCCACAGCCGCGTCTAAATATTTCTTATCACCCGTAAGCTTGTAAAGCTCGACAGCGCCAAGCTCCATGTCGTCAACCCAATTCACTTCCTCATAAATATAGGAGGAAGCAACAGAAGCAGTCTGGCACACTCCCGGCTTTTCCACCCCGGTCTGATAAGCGTCGGCCGCTTTCTCTCTGATTTTCTCCGCAAATTCCGGATAGAACGGTTTCAACACCCTCGCCCCCATGGCGAAACAAGATGCAAACTTGCCGGTAGTACTTGCTACTCCGGTTGTGGCATTCTTGAACTTTCCGCGTTGCTGCGGCTCACCGCTACAAAAATACACAGGCCGTCCTGTACCCGGTCCATACCCATAGTCCACCTTATCTGTCACCGGCGAACGGAACGAGGCATGGTCGCGGTCGTCAGCTATCTGGTTATAAAATTCGCCTTTTTCAGGATTCATACGGTCGAGCCAGTCAAGCCCCCATTTTATTTCGTCCACTATGTCAGGAATGCCATTTGCACCCTTATTGCCCATGGCATCGTAATAATCGCCGAACGATTCAGGATTCTCCTGATAGGCGAGCATCATCTGGTACATAGCGTTGGCCGAGGTCGTGGTATATTGCAGGTAGTCACCGGCATCGTGCCATCCACCCCTCACGTCGATACGCTGCCCCGACTTCGTAGGATGGTATTCGACATATCCGTCATATCGGTGGCAGGAATCGCGCAAGAAAGGATTGTAACCGCAACGCTGCTGGCGCATATAGTTGAGCGCAAAATCCGCCGTCCCGTTGTAGACATCCGCATTTATCGGAAAAACAGGAGAAACTGCCTCACCGGCTTTCAGATAATAACTGCCGCGCTTCTCGAATGAGGAAAAATTCAAGCGGTATGTCGATTTCATCGTTCCATAGCTTCCGGTGTTACGGACAGATGAAAAATCGCGCACGGTCTTGCCGGTCATAGCATCCACAAGCTCAAAATTTGCCACATCAGCGGAGTCCTCGCTTATAAACACTGCCACCTTAACCGATTTCGGCAAGTAGCCCAACTGGTTGATGCGTATCCACTGGCCGGCATTCAACGAGAACGCCGTAAAACAGACACACAAAAAAATCAATACTTTGTTTTTCATACGAAGTTAAATAATTATGGAGTTCA
>UMFR01025801.1_pt1 | contig 36055 bp, 9 predicted proteins | sample 1965041 | NCBI WGS metagenome assembly UMFR01 (sample SAMEA4836049, study PRJEB28245) | human gut metagenome | biome: gut microbiome; material: fecal sample | place: Denmark | collected 2008
TCCCTCACTTTCTTATCATTCTTGATTTCCGTAATCGTATCAGCAACCTCGCGAGTGAAGTTGCTGGTAACTGTATTGTTGTTGATGTAGTCAAACAGGCTTTGAATATCCGGCGATACATCGCCCTTAGTGCCTAATGTGTTAAGAAACATAATAGCAGCTTCATCTGCTAATTCAATCTCCATGTTTTCCAGGCAGCGTCTTTTAAAAGTATAAATACGCTGGGAATCCTCAAAGAAGTCAAACAGGCAGAAGAAGATGATATAAGTGGGAGAAAGCTCGTCATAATCCTGTCCCTTTTGCAGCATATCTGTATCCAACATGGCCTGGTAGTAGCGAGTGCGCTTGGGAAGTTGAAATTTACCAGTACGGCTGACAGGATTTTTGACCTGCATTTCCAAATTGTAATGCGTATTGGTGTCGTCAGCAATTCTGACGTCCAGACGAATACCATGGCTGTCGGGATAAACATCAAGTGTCTGTTCTGCTTCAAGATAGGTGATATCTGCAATTTTGGTGTGTAAAAGCTCCTCTAGAATATGCTTGCAGATGCGCTTTCTGAGCATAACGTGCTTGAAGAGAAAATCGTTGGAAAGAGTGAGCTTGTCAAGATTAGATACTTGCTTTTGCATATGTTTCCTCCTTTGATTATAACATAAAGTCAGGTAAAAATATATAAGACAGCAGATGTAAAAAAAGGCACCTGCCGAAAGCTCGACAGGCGCCACTGGTCCGCACGACCAGGCAAGAGCTCCGCAAAATTGCGGCTACCCATGCAACTAAGGTTATTATAACATAGAAAAAGAATAAAAACAATAGTTCGCAAAACAAACATTTTTATAGATAAAAACGTTCCAGGTTTTTGCCAAAAAGGCAACTGCTAAGAATATCTTCTGCTTTTTTCTATTTAACCAGATAACGATTCGTGATATACTTATTATGATTTGCAATTTTTGCTAGTACTATGAGGATAAATTCAAAGCGTAACAAAATATTGTGATGCATGTGCTTTGAATAAATAATTTATTGAGGAGAAAAAGCTTATGATTATAAAATATGCAACTACGGAAGATATTGCTGCGATTGCCGCAGTGGAGGTAGAATGCTTTCCGCCGGCGGAGGCTGCAACGGAAAAGGAATTTATTGACAGGGTAAAATATTACGGTAATCATTTCTGGCTTATGTATGAGGCTGAAAAGCTGATTGCCTTTGTGGATGGCTTTGTAACGGATGAGCCTGACTTGACGGATGAAATGTACGAGAAGGCAACGCTGCACGATGAAAATGGCGCGTGGCAGATGATTTTCGGTGTCAATACTATTCCTGCTTATCGCAAGCATGGCTATGCCGGCGAGCTGATTCACCGTGCGATTGAGGATGCCAGAAAGCAGGGGAGAAAGGGCCTGGTGCTGACCTGCAAGGATAGGCTCGTTCATTATTATGCTAAATTCGGTTTTACTGATGAGGGTGTGTCCGAGAAATCTACGCATGGCAATGCTGTCTGGTATCAGATGAGGCTTACATTTTAATCGGGGGAGCTTAAGGGAATGCTCTAATTTGGCTTGTACATCATGACAATATTGCTGCTCTATATCTAATGTAGAAAAGCTGTGTGTCGAATAAATAAGCAGCTGCGCAAGCAAAAAGCCTGCGCAGTTTTTTCTGTCTGCGTTCTGTAAAGCGCTGCCGATGGCTTAGTTGGCAACGTGTCGACGGACAAAATTTGTCAGAAATGTGAAGAAAATAGTTTACGCTTTTTCGTATATGTGTTACAATACTTATGTTATAGAATTATGCGACTTTTTTGGATGTGATTGGTATAATGCAAAAGGAATTGATTATGCGCCATCTGCCGACGGTCTTCTGCCATGCTTCAACAGTACTGGCGCTTCCTGACGGCAGCCTGCTGTGCTGCTGGTTCGGCGGTACGCATGAGGGCGAAAGCGACGTGGGTATCTACTTCAGCAGACGCACGGATGCAGGCTGGAGTGAGCCAAAGCTGTTGGTGAACGGGGCGGCGGCGAACTGGAATCCGGTGCTTTTTGCGGGCGCGGACGGCAGATTGCTGCTGTTTTACAAGCAGGGCCAGCAGATTGCCGATTGGCAGACGTTGCTGCTGCAGTCGACGGATAACGGCGAAACCTGGAGCGGACCGCAGGAGCTGGTGTCTGGTGATGTGAGCGGTGGGCGCGGACCTGTACGCAACAAGCCGTTGCGCTTGGCGAGCGGACGCATTCTTGCCGGTGCTTCTACCGAACACGGTATCTGGAAGGCCTTTGCCGATATCAGTGATGATGACGGCGCAAGCTGGCATAAATCCTCTGCAGTGCAGATTGAGGGACTGCAGTATCAGGCAGGCGAAAAGACTGCCGACAGTAATATTGCCGTAAGCCAGCAGTCTTTTTACGGACGCGGCGTAATCCAGCCGAGCCTGTGGCAGAGTGCGGACGGCAGCGTGCATATGCTGCTGCGCAGCAGCGAGGGCTTTGTCTATCGCAGCGATTCTGCGGATGACGGCGAAACCTGGTGCAGTGCCTACGCTTTGAGTCTGCCGAACAATAACAGCGGTCTTGACTTGGTGCGTACTGCCGGTGGCGTACTCTACTTGGTGTGCAATCCGGTGGCTGCCAACTGGGGCCAGCGTTCTCCCTTAAGTCTGTTCCAATCCACAGATGAGGGTGCGAGCTGGCAAAAGCTGCTTGACCTGGAAACAGAGCCTGCGGAATTTTCCTATCCGGCGATTATTGCCGACGGTGAGGACCTTGTACTTACCTATACCTATAAGCGTTGTAATATTGCTTGTGTAAAATTGAGCGCGGATGAACTTGTTACCCTTTAAATTTAAAATATAAGGAGATGTAAGACAATGAAGAAAATTTTAGTTGTGCTGATGGCTATGCTGACCATGGCTGTTATGCTTACCGGCTGCGGCGGCGACAGCAAAAAAGCAGCTTATCCTGCAGACGGAGATATTTCCGTAATTATTCCTAAGGCTCCGGGCGGCGGTACCGATATCTCTGCCAGAGGCCTGATTCAGTTCATGGAAAAAGAGCTGAAGGGCAGCAAATTTGTTCCCGTAAACAAACCCGATGGCGGCGGTGTAACCGGCATGGTAGAGCTGGCTAATGCTAAACCCGACGGCCATACTCTGGGCATGGTTACCGTAGAGCTGGCTATGTTCCCGCATCAGGGCAAATGCAAAAACACCTATAAGGATTACGCAGCTATCTGCGCTCCGATTGCAGCTCCGGCAGCTTTGATTGTGCCGAAGGATGCTCCTTATAATAATGTAGATGAATTCGTAGCCTTTGCTAAGGCAAACCCCGGCAAGGTGAAGATGGGTAACTCCGGTATCGGCGCTATCTGGCATATTGCCGCACTTTCCTTTGAAGAAGAATTCGGCGTACAATTCAAGCATGTACCGTATCCGAAAGGATCCGCTGACATTGCTGCTGCTCTGGCAGGCAAGCATATCGATGCAACTTTGGCTGACCCGTCTGTATTCAAGAGCCAAGTAGACGCAGGCAACCTGAAGATTCTGGCTGTTATGGCTGACACCCGCAGCGTAATCTATCCGGATGTTCCGACCTTCAAAGAGCTGGGCCACAACATGACCGTTCGCGCTTGGGCAGCTCTGGTTGCTCCTAAGGATACTCCGAAAGAAAAGCTGGAAGCTCTGCGCGCTGCTGCTAAAAAGGTTTGCGAATCCAAGGAATTCAAGGATTATTTCATGAAACAGGGTATCGACCCGACCTGCATTATCGGTGCCGATGCTGATAAGATGATGGCTGAAGACCATGCAATGTATGAAAAATTCCTGAAGAAAGCAAAATAAGAATATCGCCGTAAGGCGTAAGTGATAATACCGACGCTGTAACCCGAAAGGGTTGCGGTGTCGGTATTTTTGGTTGGTTGACGTACATTATGGAAAATAGTAAAGTAAATATATTGTTTTGCAAAAAAATAAGTTTTCTGATAATGGTTCTTGACGAAATTTTATATCAGTGCTAAACTGAAATTAGTACTAAAACAAGATATGGTGCAAATGAAGTATCTTTAATAAAGTATACATTTTTTTGATAAATGAAGCGATTTTTTACTTCTGACTATCTTGATTACAATAGAATATAATCCTAGTCTGGAGGCTTTGTCCCACGCGGATGAATGCTTTGCAGGGAAGTTTGATGAGATTTCAACGCTGTTCCGCAACTGTAAAAAAGAGTCGATGCATTATTAGGAAAAAAACTAACCTCTTACAAAGGAATGCAGAGACGATGACTTTAAGCCAGGGTACTGACAGATTGGTATTTAGTAAAGGTCTACGAGAACGGACTTTATTAATTATTGGTAGTGGTTTGACTATAATAATAAATTAAGAGTCCTTTTTGCTTGATCTTGTGCTGAACAGAAACGGATATAGCACAGCTTAAGTTAAATTAAGCTGTGTTTTTTATTTTATAACTGTTAAGAACAAGCAAAAAGCTCTTCAGGCAGTGCTGCCGCAAAATCATTGCCGTGAGGGCAGTGACTGCATATTTTGTTATGAGGTCACAAACTGTATTGATGAGTAGCAGTTTGCGGGGTTTTCATATATATTTGTACGGAGCTTTTCTCTGTACAAAGGAGTCAGCAGAAACAGTGGTTGTTTCTGTTCGTTCCTTGCTTTTTGATAAGGGGGAATATATCATGAAGCTAAGTAAAAAAAAGTGGAAGTCACTTATTTCAGGTGTTCTTCTCGCAGCCAGTGCATCTAGCTTTCTCATAGCACCGGTATATGCCGCTGATTATAGCAAGCCTCTCATAGGCACACTAAAAAAGGACAGCGAGATACTAAGTCCCGATGGTAATACCGTAACAGAAAATGACGGTAAACTTATTTATGATTTCCAAGGAAAGGACCATACCTTTACTATTACCAATAAGGATGGTATTACTGCCCGCAAAGACAGCGTTTATAATAACGTAGGCGCAGATGGCAGCTATGGCACGCTCCATATTTATCAGACAAACAACAAGAGTAATGTTTGGGCTGGTGTAAACGGTTTTACTGCAAACAAGGGCATTATTGTTGTCAACAGTAATCTGGATATTACTGCAACCTCGGAATATTCTTCTGTTGGTATTGCGGCAGCCAATAAGGGCAACCTGATTATCAACGGTAATGTAAAAATGCGCACGGATAATGCAGAAAAGCCTTGGGGCATCATTACCAAGAATGTTCATGGCAATGTAGGCCCCGGCGGTGCAACCAGCATGGGTGGCGATGCCAACTATACAGGCGCCCGTTGGCAGCCTGCAGGTATTTCCGTTGACTATACCCGCGGTGATGTCACTGTCAACGGTAATGTGGATCTTGCTGTACGCGGTACGGCTGTAAGAACCGATGCTTATCAGGCTGACGGTGATGTACCGGCTTATGATTTGGGAACTATTTCTTTGCTGGGTAATTCTATCCGTATCGACACACCGTACAGAGAAGAAAACTTTGTTGAAGGCTTCGGCAAATTTATCGAGCCGTACTATGCTCTGGCAAGCTACGGCGGCACGATTAATGTCAATGTAAAGAATCAGGAAGCACAAAACGGCAAGGTAGAAATGGTCGGCAACGTGCTGGCAATGAAGTCCTCTGATGAGGCCGGAAAGGCTATGGTTTATCAAAACGGTCGCCTTAACATCGGCCTGACCACGCAGGATTCCTCCTGGAAGGGTGTAATTGACAATGCCGGTACTGAAAAGGCTGGTGAAGTAAATCTGTGGCTGCAGAACGGCGCGCAATGGATTTATGAAAATGCTTCCCGTAAGGATGGCCTTGATGCAAGCAATCTTGCTGATTATAGCAGGCCGTACTATGAAAAATATGACGGCATTTCTCATCTGAGCAGCCTTGTAGGCGGCAAGGATAAGGCATCTGCCGGTATCATCAGAGTAAATGATAACGATCCTATTCATATTGCCAATGCCGAAGGCGTCACCAAGGTATGGTATGAGCACGCTGATGCTACACCTGGTACTATTATCGGCGGTGATGTTAAGGTTCTTAATGCTAAGGCCGGCACAGAAATGATGCTTTACACCGGCAACAACGGCATCAGCAAGGGCTTTGCCGAAGGTGATACGGCTGCAGAGAAAAATAATGTCAGCGAAGTATTGAATTCTCTGGCACACAAGCTGTGGTACATGGCAGGCGACAGCAACCTTGCAGGCAGCGTATCTATTGCCGAAGGTCTTACTGCTTCCTCCGTAACTATGAAGACCGGCAACATTACCTTTGCCGAGGGTGGCCAGGGCTTCTATGACTATACTCCGGAGAAGGACGATAAGACTTATGCAACCGGCCCGATTGTAAAATCCGAAAACATTGGTGAAACACGCGAAAGCGATATCAACGGAGTAGTTTCCGTTAATGTTACCGAAGCTCAGGATGGGGTGTCCGGTAATGCTCCCAGTGCTATGTATGCAGCAGGCGAGGCAGAAGGTCCGCTTGTTGTTGATTTACAGGGCCACACCTTGAAGCTCAATGCCAACAATCAAACTGCTAATTATGTGTCTACGGTTTATGTTGATGCAGACAAGAGCATGGAGATTAAGGATTCCAAAGGGAATGGCGTGCTGAAGGTTTCCGCCGGTCTTGGTGCTGATGGCAATGCTGATACTAAGGCTAAGTATGTCTATGGCATTCGCGTAGGCGAGGGCGGCAACCTTACTGCAAATACCGATGTTGAGATAGACGGAGTTAAATCTAGTGCTACTCAGCGTGCTTATGGTGTATATGTAAGTACCAAAGGCAATGTTGTATTCGAAAAAGACCTGAGCATCAAGAATGTTCAGACCGGCAACAAGGTTGGACCGAACACGGCCGGTATTTATGCAGACAGTTCTTCAAGTGCAGATGCGCCTATTAATATAACTGTTAAAGGCAATCTTAATATTGAAAACGTATTGGGCAGTGCAATCCGTGCATTGAATACTTCAACTATATCTACTGGCGGCGCAACTATTAAAGCTGCGGATATGTCTAACGGTACGGATTATAGCCAATATTATGCTTTGCAGGCCAACAAGGGTACCATTAACCTGAATACAGGTGAAGGCATTACTGCCGGAATTCTGGACGTTACCGGTGACATGAAGGTAACTGACAATAAAGCTTCTGTTATCAATGTCAACATGACCAAGAGTTCTCAATGGACAGGCGCAGTAAGCAATATTCCAGGCAGTACATATAATGCCCCGGCCGGACAGTTTAATCTGACAATGGCCGAAGGTTCTGTATGGAATCATGAAACCGGTCGTTCGGTAGATACGCTGAAGACAACTTTTGCCGGCAGCAATGTTTCTAAGCTGGATGGTTCAGGTGTAATTTACCAAAATTCCGACAAGGGTATTACCGTATATGATTATAGCGGTGACACAACTGTTGTTTACGGCCATGATGCCGATAATCCGCAGAACATCACCGGGGGTGACTTCACTGTCAAGACAGCAGCTGACGGCTCGAAGATTACTTTGGTAACCGATAGCCAAGGCATTAATGCTGGCTTTGAGGCTAGTGATACTGCGGCAGAAAAGAATAATGTTAAGGAAATACTGAATAAGCTGGCTAATAAGCTGTTCTATACCGGTTATAAAGATGCAAATCTAGACGGCGTAGTGAAGATTGCCGATGGCTTGACAGCATCGAGCGTGAGCGCTTCTGTGAAAGCCTCCGGCGATATCACTTTCTCTGACGGCAGTAATGGAACGAAAAAAGCAGGACAGGGCTTCTATGACTATACTCCGGAAGAAGATAAGCCTGATTACAAGACTGGTGCTATTACCAAGTCGGAAAATATCAGTCTGAACCGCGAAGTAGACGATAAGGATGTTGCGCATATTCATGTAACCGAATCGAATGCCGGTAATAATAAATTTGCCAGTGCAATTTATGCAGGTGAGGAAACATCTCCGTCTAAACCGATGACAGTAAATATGTCCGGTAAAGGTCTGGCTTTGAATGTTGCTCAGACCGGCGGACAGGCAGCGGCTATTTACACAGGTGCTAATACTTATATCAAGGTTATTAATCCGTCCGCAGAGCAAAAGCTTTCTATTACAGCTAATAATACGGATACCAGAGGCTCTCATGGCGTTTACGCTGACGGTAATGCACATCTGAATATTTCCGGTCCGGTAGAAATAACTGAGGTTATCACTAAGGGTGATGCTGCAACCGGCATCAATATCCAGGGGCAGAAGAGCGAGATTAATATTGATGGCTCGCTGACAATCAGCAATGTCAAGGGTACTAGAGAACGCGGCAAAGGCATGAATGCTTCCGGTATTCAGGTAACAGGTGACACTTCCACTGTAACTGTCAGTGGTCCGGTAGATATTTCAGGTGTACGCGGCAGCGGTATCAGGCTGACCGGTAAGGATACCAAGGTATCTGTCGGCGGCGGCACTATTACTGCAGCTGAAGACAGTGATAAATCGCATAATTTCTATGCAGTCCGCGTAGATAAAGGCACGCTGGACATCAACATGAAGGGCGGCGCTGCAGGCGATACAACCACTAAGATTACCGGTGATATGTATGCAACCGGCCAATATGGCAAGAAGGTTGTGGAATACACCGGTGGCGAGCTGATTAACTGGAATGATGCAGGCATTCTCAATGTTGCTTTGACCGATAAGGATTCCTTCTGGAAGGGCGTTGCAGCTTATGATATGTATAATGACGACTATGGCAGCGGCGGCAACACCACGCATGATATCGGCCAGTTCAACCTGTATTTGCAAAACGGTGCAACCTGGACCAACGAACAGCAGTCGCATGTGACAACTACAACCATAGCGTCCAAAAATCCTGTATGGACAGGCAGCACGCTAGCAACACTGCATGGCGGCAAGGATGCGGATAACGCAGGCCTGATTTACCAAAAGGATAACAATCCTATTTCTGTTGTAAATTACAGCGGTCATACCACTGTATTCTATGATCATGATGCTGCTGATCCGAGCAAGATTATTGGCGGCAGCTTCAATATTACCAATGCAGCAGAAGGTTCTGCTATCACCTTTATCACAGATAATAAAGGTATTATCTCCGGCTTTGCAGATGGCGATTCCGGCGATGCTAAGGATAAAGTAGCCAACGTACTGAACAACCTGGCAGGCAAGCTGTTCTACAAGAATTATACTGATGGTCATCTGGCCGGCGTAGTGAAGATTGCCGATGGCCTGACAGCTTCTTCCGCAGCACTGAAGACCGGCGATATTTCCTTCTCTACCGAAGAAACAGGTACCTTTACACCTGGCCAGGGCTACTATGATTATAAGACCAGCAAGCCTGGCAGCCAGATAACCAAAGAATTTACTACGGCAATTACCGGCGACGCAGCTGCTGATACGGTTTACATAGAAAAAGGCGTACTGAAGGACAATGGCACCTATGTATTTACTGCAGACAGCACAACCATCACACCTGAAAAGCATCTGATTGCCGGTGGTGCATGGCTCCCGCAGATTAGCGCAGCTATTTCCGGCTCCGACGAAAACCATAATGTTACCATTGATATGAACGGCAACAAGCTGACTGTAGATACAACAACCGATACCCATACAACCGGTATCGCAGCTGTCGGCAAGGGTGCAGTAAATATCAATAATGCCGGTGCAATGTCTGTCAGTGCTACAAGCACTACAAACGGACAGACAGGTGCGCTGTTCGTTAATGCCGGAGGAACGATTAATATTCACAATGCCGGTGCTGATAATGTACTTACCTTGCGTGCTAACAGCGCTGCTCCGGCAAATGCTGCAGTTATCAAGAGCATGAACGGTGTAAGCGGCGTTATGTCTGCTATCACTGTTGACGGTCTTGTTGATATTTTGGCTGATAAGAGCAATGCTTCCGGTGCCAACGAAGCAATCAGTGCAGTTGCTTCCAAGGTTGAGATTGGCGGTGGCGTCATCAAGGCTATTAATGGGGCTGAATATGCTATCAGTGCCTATGGCGAATTCGCTTCCAAGAACCGTGGACAGGTTAATGTGAATGTTAAGAAGGATGCCGAAGGCTCTATCATTGGTGCAGGCAACAATAATGTACAGATGGAAGGCAATGTAAATCTCGGCGGCGGCATGGATAGTGCCGGTGCAAGTGCAGATGTAAGCATTGGCCTGAATACTAAGGAATCCTTCTGGAAGGGTGATGTAAGCAATAATAACGGCAGCAGTGCAGGTATCGTTAACCTTTATATGGGCAACGGTGCATCCTGGACCGGCAATAACCTTTCCGGTAACACTGTGAATGCTGATCTGAATAATGCAACATGGACCGGCTACAGCAACGGCAATGCTATGCACCTGAAGCTGGATAACTCTATCTGGAACGTAAATGGTGCCAGCAAGCTTGCTTCCTTCTCCGGTAATAATGGCAGCATTATTGTGGCAAACAATGCAGGCGATATCAATGTAGCTGAGTACAGCGGCAATACCAATGTTATTTATAACCATGATGCTGACAATCCGACGAATATTCTCGGCGGCAGCTTTACTATCGGTCAGGCTAATACCGGCTCCAATATTACGCTTATTACTGATAACCAGGGTATCAATAAAGGCTTTAACGCCTATGATAAGGATGAAGACCAGAATACCGTTAATGAAGTTCTTAACAAGCTGGCACAGAAGCTCTTCTACACTGCTAATGATGGCAAGCTGGCAGGTACTGTCAAGATTGCTTCCGGCCTGACTGCTTCTTCCGCAGCTTTGAAGACCGGCGATATCAGCTTCTCAACCGATGCAACCGGCACCAAGACACCTGGTCAGGGCTTCTATGAATATACCGAAATGGACGATTCTGTTATTACAGATTTTATTACCGGTAATCTTGATAAAAAGTATGTAAGTCTGGGAATTGAAACTGAGAAAGGCATTTACAACTTTACTCAGGATACAGTTATTAATGTAACCAAGGGTGATTACAGCTCTAACTTGAGTGCTATTGAATCCAGCGGCGGACCGATTACGATTAATGCCGACGGACACAGTTTGGACGTAGCCTACCATGTTCTTAAGGGCAGCAATGTTGCACGTGCGGTAGCTACCGGCCTCAGCTATGGAAAGTCCAAAGACATTACTATTAAGGCTAAGAGTCTGAAGCTCAGCACTGATACCACCGGCTTCAGGGCCCAGGGTGTTTATGCAACCGGCGGTAAGATTACCATTGACGCAGACACCACCATTACTACATCTGCGCAGACAGAAAGCAATGGTATTTACAGTGGTAGCGGCGGTACTGTTACCATGAACGGCAATCTGGATATTCAAAAGGATAGCAAGGTAGCTAATTACATTGCGCTGAATTCTGACGATAACGGCATTATCAACGTCAATGTTAAGGATGGCAAGGCAGGTGCAGGCATTGTCAAGATTGATGGCGATGTCTACACCAAGTCTGCAGAAACCTATGATTATTGGGAGGATGAAACAACTTCTACCTCTTCTACCGTTAATCTGGCATTGCAGGGCAAAGACAGCAGTTGGAACGGCCGCAGCCTCTACGAAGTTACTTCCGGTGATGATTCCACCAGCTATGGCACATTTAACCTGTGGCTGGCAGATGGTGCAACCTGGACTAACGAGAAGAATGGCAAGGAGGTTCCAAACGGATTTAACGGCAGCCATGTAACCAACTTTACCGGTGGTGCTGATGCAGCACATGCAGGCAACATCTTCCAAAAGGACAGCAAGAATCTGACTGTTGACAACTACAGCGGCAACACCAATATCTACTATGCACACAGCGGCAACGGCGAAGCAGCTGATAACTACGCAGCAGGCGACACCATTATCAAGCATGCGGCAGAAGGCTCTGTAGTATCCATGATTACCGATAACAGCGGCATTGCAATGGATAACGAATACAGCGTAGCTAATGTACTGAACGCATTGGCAGGCAAGCTGACCTACAGCAACTTTGTAACAGGTGAAAAGAACCTGACAGGCTATGCGAAGATTGCCGACGGTCTGACTGCAAGCAGCAAGGCTATGCAGACCGGCGATATCTCCTTCAGCAGCAAGGACGGCAAGGGCAGCTTAAAGGATGGCTCCATTGCTCCGGGCATCACCTATCCGGAAACCCAGACTCCTGAAAGCAGCAAGATCAACAACGCTATTACCGGCGATGCTAAGGCAGATTACCAGTATAAGAAAGATGGCATTCTGAAGGAAGACGGCTCCTATGTATTCACTCAGGATCCGACCGTTATCGAGGTTAAAGAAGGCGCGGCAGTAAATGCAACTGCTAAAGACATCGTAATCGACACCACCAAGGCTAAGCTCGAGCTGAAGGGTGAAACTGGTATCAACGCTGAAAACGGCAACGTAACCCTGAACGGCAGCACTGTTATCAACGGCACCGATGCGGCAATCAACGCAGGTGAAAACGCTAACGTAAATGTTAACGGCAACAACAGCGCACTGACCATCAACGGAAGCATCAATGCCAACGGCGGCAACATTACCGTAGACAGCGGCAACGCAAGCAGCACTATTACCGGCGATATCAATGCAGCGAACGGCGGCAGTGTAGTAATCAGCCTGATCGAAAAGAACTCCGTACTGAACGGCGGCTACAATGTTGATGGCAACAGCAGCATTGCACTGAGCCTGGCAAACGGTGCAACCTGGAACCTGACCGACGGCGAGGAAGCTGCAGGCATGTCCTTGCTGAGAATTGCAAAAGCTCCGGCTGCAGCTCCTGCAAAAGGGTTGACCATTAATGGCGGCAAGACCGAGGCTGAAACTAGCTACCTGAACATGACTAAGAGAAGCAAGGCTCTCCAAATTGCTAATTATAGCGGTTGGGAAACCATCATCTATAATCACGATAATAAAGGCAGCGAAGCACAAGAATTCAAATCCGGCAATACTGTTATCGGTAATGCTAAAGAAGGCTCTGGTGTAATTCTGTTCACCGACAGCAATAATATCAATATTAACAGTCAGGCTGAGGTTGAAGCAGTATTGAAAGTATTGGCAGAAAAGGTTCAGTATACCGACCATGCAGCAAATGGCGCTAACATGAAGGGTAAGGTAAGAATTGCCGAAGGTTTGACTTCTGCCGGCAAGACAGGTGCCATGAAGTGGGATGAAACAACCGGTATAGGCAAATTTGATCCCAGCAGCATAAAATGGGGCGAAATTTACAACGGCGACTATGAAACCCTGGTAATGAAGGGCGTAAGAAGCGCTGCAACCACCTCCATGCACAGCTGGCGTGACAACATGCAGGACACCTACACCGGTGCGGACCTGGCAGATGCAGACGGCATCTTCGCTAAGGCACTGGGCGGCAAGACAAGCTCCGATGTTAAGGGTGTTAAAGATGACAACACCTACCGCGGAGTACAGGTTGGTTATGACAAGGCTCTGGCAAACGGCTGGCATGCAGGCGTAGCCTTTGATTACCGTGACGGCGATTCCAACTACCTGCTGGGTGGCAAGGGCGACAACCAGCTCTACAGCTTTGGCGTATACGGCGTGAAGAATTTCGAAGACCAGTCCTACCTGCGTGTAGCAGCAAAAGCAGGCCGTGTTGAAAACGAATACGACGTTTACAACGAAATCCGCACTCTTAAGCTGCATGGCGATTATAAAGCCAACGCATATGGCCTGACCATGGAATATGGCAAGACCTTCGGCACTGAGGCAAGCTATTTCACCCCGAAGGCACAGCTGACCTGGTCTCAGGTAGGCAGCAAGGATTACACTGCCCATACTCCTAACGACAGCATGAGAATCGGCCAGGACGCTTACAGCAGCCTGGTAGCACGCTTCGGCGTTGAAGCAGGCGCTAAGAGCGAAAAAGGCCGTGTATACGTTGGTCTGTACGGTGCGCATGAATTTAACGGCGATATCAGCGCAAGCTACTTCGCTAAGGACGGCGGCACCAAGAACACCAGCTTTGACGGCAAGGATACCTGGATGGAAATGAGCATTGGCGGCAGCTATGACCTGAGCGACAACTGCCATATCTATGCAGACTTTGCTAAGGACTTCGGTGGCGACTTCGAGCGTAAGTGGAAGGCAAGTGCAGGCCTGCGCTTCGAGTTCTAATCTTTTAACAGATTATTTCCCCTTCTTTTATAAACCGGCTGCGGCGCTATCAAGGCAGCGCTGCGGCAAAAGTAAAAATCATTAGAAAAGCGAAGCAGTTATCCGTTGTAAGGCGGATGGCTGCTTTGCTTTTAAATATAATTAATAGAAGCAGTTTACAGATAATTTGCATGAGGTGTTACTGTGAGTTGATGTTTATGGCGTTATGCTTCTTGCAGTGATTTAATTCACAATATCTTCAAATTTCACTTGACGCAATAGATTGATTATGGTAAACTCTATATGATAAAAAATACCAATAACAGAAAAATGTAAGTAATACACCCCTGAGAAAAAACATTCTTTACAAAAGGAAAAAATTACTACTGCTTTGTTATTAAATTATATAATTATAGACGATCAGGTGAGGATATTTTGCCGGATATCTTCTTAACAGGGAAGTCTGATGTGATTTCGACGCTGTTCCGCAACTGTGAAAGAGAGCTGCTTTGTCGTTAAGCTGTTGCTTAAACCTCTTACCAAGGGATAAAGTGGCAATGATCTTAAGCCAGGGTACTGACTGATTGTACATATTAAGGGTCTACGAGATTAGACGCACTTAATGAGAGGGAATTTTTGGGCATTTTGATTGCAAAATTTTCCTTTCGTTATTAGTGTGTGCTAATCTTTTTTGTTTTTTATAGATGAAAAAAATATTTTTAAGCAATCATATTGTAAGGAGTGAGTGAGAGTATGAGGAGTTATCAACAAAAAAGATGGCAGCTGCTTGCTGCCGGCGTTTTGATGTCAGTATGCACATCATGCTTTACCGTATCACCTGTCTGGGCTGCGGAATACACCAAGGGTCTTACCGGTAATGCTGAAAGTGATATGGCAATTATCGGCGGTGACGGTAATACAGTTGTACAAAACGGCAACACCGTTACCTATGATTTTCAGGGTAAGGACCACACCTTTACCGTAAAAAATAAGGATGCCATTATGACCGATAAGGATAATGATGGCTATGATTACGTTTTGAATAACGTTGACGGTGATGGCAATAAGGGTACGCTGCACTTATACCAGACCAACACTAGAAAAAATGATTTTGCAGGTGTAACCGGCCTGGCAGCAGGCGGCGGTAAGGTTGTAGTAAACAGTAATCTGGATATTACTGCTTATTCTGCCTATGCTTCTGTAGGTGTCGGCGCAGCAGGCGGCACTGAGCTGACTATCAACGGCAACGTGAAGATGCGCAAGGATGATCCCAACAGTCCTTGGGGTATTATTACTAAAAACGTTCACGGCAATATCGGTCCTGGCGGTGTAACCTCTATGGACCCGACGGACGTTAACTATACCGGTGCACGTTGGCAGCCTAGCGCTTTCAGCGTCGGCGGATATGACGCAAGCATTACTGTAAACGGTAATGTGGATGTTGCTGTACGCGGTACTGCGGTACAGACGAATACCTATTCAAAAACTGATGACAAAATGCTTGGCTGCAAGCTGTCAACAATCAGTCTGTTGGGCGACTCTATCAAAATCGAAACTCCGTCTGACGAAAGAAATGAAGACGGCAGCTTTAAGGAAGCATATTATGCTATGGCCAGCTACGGCGGTACCATTAACATCAACGTTGTTGATACCAATAACAGCAAGGATAAATATTCCCTCGAGAACGAAAATCTCGTAGCTGCCGAAGGCAAAACAACTAATATCATCGGCAACGTTATCGCTATGAAGCGTTCTGAGCGCACCGATAAGCCTGACGTATATCAGGATGGCCGCGTTAATATCGGTTTGACCACTAAGGATTCTACCTGGAAGGGTGTTATTGATAACGCAGGCACCGACCATGCAGGCGAAGTCAATGTATGGCTGAGCAACGGCGCACAGTGGACCCATGAAGCAACCTCCCGTGTAGACGGTCTGGATTACAGCCACATGCCGGCATACAGCAAGCCGAGCTATGATAATTTTGACGGCGTATCTTATGTTAATAGGCTTGTCGGCGGCCAAAAGTCTGCCAACAGCGGCTTTATTTACCAGAACAGTGATGTAAAGCTGAATATTGCAAATTACAGCGGCTACAATACCATCGTTTATAAGCACAATAATAAAGGCATGGAAAAGGCTGACTTCATCGGCGGTGATGTGACTATTCAGCATGCTAATGCCGGTGCTAATGTTACCATGGCAACCGATAATAAAAATATCGACCTTAAAAACGGTGATGAGGTTGAAGCAGTACTTAATGCTTTGGCAAGCAAGCTGACCTATAGCGGTTATGTAAATAACGAAAGAGATCTTTCCGGTACTGTTATGATTGCTTCCGGCCTGACTGCCTCCAGCATTACTGCCGAAGCTAAGGGTATGATTAAATTTAACGAGAAAACCGGTGAAGGCGGTTACACCAAGCCGCAGGAGGGCGAGCAGAATACTGCGGAAATCACCAGCGGCATGACCGGTACTTCTGCAGACAGCGATTATACCTCTGCCAATATCCGTCAGGAAGACGGCTCCTATAAATTTACCCAATCTACCAAAATTGACGTAGAGAACGGTACTGCTATCGATGCAGCTGCCGACATTACTGTTAAGGCAGCAGATACTGCTTTGACTCTGGATGCTAAACAGGGCATTGTTACCAACGGCAATACTGTAGACATTACTTCCCGTACTTTGCATCTGACCACAAAAGAGGATGCTATCGTTGCTGACGGCGGTAAGGTTATCAGCATGGGTATTACCAATATCAACAAGGATGCTGCCGGCGATAAGCCTGCGGCAGAGAATGCTGTTAAGGCAGCAAACGGCGCTGAGGTTACCTTGGGCAATGGCGTTATCAAGGGCAATATTATCAGTGACGCTTCCGTAGTTAACATCAATAAGGATAACATGGATGCCGACGGCAAATATAAAGAGGGCTCTTTAGAGGGCAATCTTACTGTTGCTAACGGCGGCAAAATCGACCTGACTGTTGCTGATGGCAAATTCCTGGGCAGCATTGTGAAGCCGGGTGCGGCAGCAGCGGCTGTCGGTGATGACGGCACTGTTAACCTGACTGTTGCTGACGGTGCGGTATGGACCGGCGCGCATAAAAATTCCGATGCTGAGCTGAACCTGACTCTTTCCGGCGGTGTATGGAATAATAACGGCAACGACGCAACCTATGTAAACAGCCTGAAGGGCGGCAAGGGTGTTGCTAAGACTATTAAATATATCAATCCGAACGGCGGCAATAACGAGGAAGTAGAAATTCCCGTTAACGGCTTTATCAGCATGGCTCCCGATGCCGGTGCTGTTACCGTAGGCAGCTTCGGCGGTACTCATATCGTAAGCTATGACCATGATAATGCAGGCAGCGATGTAAGCGATTACAAGGGCGGCAACTTCACTGTTGAAAAAGCAGATAAGGGTTCTATGCTGATTGCGGCAACAAGCAGCAAGAACATCAAGACTAATGATCAGGACGCTGTAGAAGCAGCCTTCAAGGCATTGAGCCAGAAGATTTACTATGGCAATGCCGGTGTTGACGAAAACCTGACCGGTAAAACTATGATTACCTCCGGCTTAACTGCTTCCAGTATTTCCCGTTGGATCGGCGATATGAAATTTGACAGTGCTAACGGTGGCGTAGGCAGCTTCGTCGGCGGCAGCGGTGTTAATATTACCGGCGACTACGAAACCGCACTGATGAAGGGCGCAAGAGCGGCAACCACCAGCGCAATGCTTTCCTGGCGTGATAATGCTGCGAACGTAATTTATCGCGGCGATTTGCTGCGTGCGCATATGGAGAGCGATGGCATCTGGGCTAAGACCTACGGTGGCAAGGATACCTACAATGCAAATGCGGTTGATCTGAGCAACAGCTATTGGGGTGCACAGGTTGGCTTTGACCGTATGTATGACCACGGCTGGATTGCAGGCGCTGCTATTGATTATCAGAAGGGCAGCTCCAGCTACAACTATACAGATGATGATTTCGGTACTATCGGCGGCAACAGCGGCGATAACAAGCTGTACAGCTTCGGCCTGTATGCTTCTAAGGATTTGGGCGATGGCGCACATCTGGATTTTGCAGCTAAGGCCGGCAGCGTACGCAACGAGTTCAGCGTACGCAACGGCATCGGCACAGAGCTGAGCGGTACCTACAGAAACCGTGGCTACAGTGCTACCGCAAGTCTGGCAAAACGTATCGGTACAGATAAGAGCTATCTGGAGCCTCAGGCACAGCTGACCTGGGCACATCTGGGCGGCAGAAACTTTGCTGCCGTAACCGACGGCGGTGAAGTTCTGGACGTTAACCAGGGCAACTACAACAGCTTGGTTGGTCGTCTGGGCTTAGAACTCGGCAAAACCGGTCGCCTGGGCTCTATTTATGCACGCTTCGGTTTGGCGCATGAGTTCTCCGGCGATATTACCGGCAGCTACAGCGCAGAGGACGGCGGCAGCAAGACTACCTCTGTAGAAACTAAGGGTACCTGGGCTGAAATGAGCCTTGGCACTACCTTGAATATTAAACCCAACGCAAGCGCATACTTTGATGTTTCCCGCAGCTACGGTGCAGATTACGAGCATGACTGGAAGTTCAGCGGCGGCCTGCGCTTTGCACTTGACCGTCTGCCGAAGCATGAGCAGGAAATTGCCGGTCAGGCAGAGGCTGAACAGTTCATTGCAGGTGAAACCGCAGTAGTACAGGAAAATGCGGCTGCTAACGTAAAAACCGACGCTATGCCGGGCTTTGCGGCAGAAGAGCAGACTCTCAACGCTCAGCCTGCAGTACCGGAAGCAGAAGAAACTACTGCTGTTGCAGAGCATTCCGAGCCGAAATATGTTGAAACCGTAACTACCTATGATGCACCGGAGCCGACCGCAGCAGACTTTGACGAAATGAGCTTTGAGCTGGCACCTATCGTTGTTACCGCTTCCCGTATGGAGGAATCCATACTTAAGGCTAAGGCAGATATGAGCGTTGTCGGCCGTGAAGAAATCGAGCAGATGCACATGGACAACGTGGAAGAGGTTCTGCGTACCGTTCCGGGCGTACAGTTCCTGGATTACGGCTCCAACGGCTTGAATGCTAACGTAAGCGGTATCCGCATCAACGGCAGCAAGGACGTTGTTATCTTGGTTGACGGCGTGCGTGTTAACGACTTCAAGGGCGCAGGCAGCAGCGGTTATATGTTTGCCGCACTCATGAACAATATGGATAACATCGAGCGCGTCGAGGTAATGCGCGGCAGTGCTGCTACCATGTACGGCAGCGGTGCCAAGGGCGGTGTTATCAACATCATAACCAGAAGACCTGAAGGTGCAAAAACCGTTATTGATATTGCCAAGGGCAGCTTCGGCAAGGAAGCCTATAAATTCAATACTCAGGCTGCCAAAGACAAGGTAAGCTACAACATTTACCATGACAGAACCATTTCCGGCACCAGCAAGGACGGCAGCGGTAAGGAATGGCCGGGTCAGAGCAATACCAAGAGCAGCGGTGCTAAGTTTGAGTATAAATTCAACGATGCCAATAAGCTGACCTTGAACTATGAAACCATCGGCTCCAACTTCAGCGGTACCGACCTGGTATACGGCGGCCATTATGTAGGCATGTACGACAGCAATAGCGTAACCCTGAAGCATGATTTGCAGATTAACGATCAGTGGAGCAATTCTCTGATGTATCGTGCAACCAAAGAAAAATCCTCATGGGATAAGCCGGGCGGAGAGGATACTGATATTTCCGAGGCAATTACAAGCAATCTGGAATACAAGCTGTACAGCGATAACTTCAAATATCAGACCGACAGATATACTATGGTCGGCGGTATCGAATACAGTAAGGGCAAGGATAATACTAACCACAAGGAAACCAGCAATACTTCTCTGTTTCTGCAGGGAGATTGGGAGCTTGTACCGCATGTAACCTTATCCGGCGGTATTCGTCACGACAGACCTGACAGCTATGAATGCCATAACTCCATCAGCTATAAGCTGGGTTGGGATATTACCGAGAAGGATACCCTGTATGCAGGCCGCAGCGATTACTACATTCTGCCGAGCCTGACACAGCTGTATGACCATAAATACGGTAATGCAGACCTGCGTGCTTCCGAAGGCCGTACAACATCTATCGGTTACAACCACGAATTTACACCCGATAATTACATGATGCTGAGCTGGTTCGAAACCAAGTCCGGTGTTGGCATGACTATGAACAGCACCACCGACAAGGACGATCCTAACTATGGCCAGTATCAGAACAGCATAGGCGGTATTTCCCGCGGCTGGAACGCACAGTACAATGCTCGTCTGAGCGATGCTGTAACGGTTAAGCTGGGCTGGGCACATCTGTTCTATGATGAAAAGGACAGCTTTACTCAGGGCTATGCACCTAAGGACAAAGCAACCTTCGGTGTATATTATGACAAGGATAAATTCAGTGCTGCCTTTGACGGCTTCTACTTCATCCGCGATAAGAAGGGTATGAAGGACGGAGTTAAGGGCTGGCCTTCCGATAAGTATGGCGTTTACAACCTTGCTCTTAATTACACAGCTGATAAGCAGACTAAGTTCTACGTTAAAGTAGACAACATCTTCAACAAGCTGTGGGCTGAGCACACAGACGTTATCTGGGGCGGCGGTGCCGACAGCTGGTATGCTATGCCGGGCAGAAGCTTTATCGTTGGCATGCAGTACACCTTCTAAGATAAACAGACTCATGTTATATACGGAGCAGTAACTTCTGCTCCGTAGTATATAAAAAACTTTTTTGATGAATGTAAAGGAGATTATATCATGGCAAAAGCTGCTAAAGAAGAAATTAAAGTAACCGAAATGGAAAACAAAATCGAGAAGATGACTCAGTTCCTGGCTGACAATAAAATCGAATGCTTCGATATCCAGAAAATGGACGATGAGCACCATACCACTATCTTCCGTAGCCGCATGGAAGTTAAGGGTCAGCTGTTGCCGATGGCTCTGCTGATGGACGACAGCGTTTATATGCTGCTGCAGGTGCAAATCGCTCCGCAGGTAATCGATGAAGAAAAGCTGAAAGCACTTGCCGGTGCTATCAACAACATGAACAACAATGTTCGTCCGTTCAAATTCACCGTTTCCGAGAGAGGCGACTTCATGTTGAACGCATGCATTACCGCTGAAAACACCACCTTCAACCCGGCTTTGGTAAACGCTATCATGGGTGAAGCAGTTAAATTTATGGAAGCACAATACGGCAACATTATGGAAGCCGTTTGGGCTAAATAAGGAGAGTGGCAGAAATGAAAAAGAAACTTATGACTTTGCTGATGAGTGCTGTTATGGCTTTAGGTATCAGCGCAAGTGCATTTGCTGCTCCTGTAGGTGTTGTTAATGTTAATGCGATTTTGAACAGCTATCCGGGAATCACCGAAATTGCCAAATCTGTAGCACAGGAAAAAAATCGTCTGCAGGAAGAGTTCAACAAGCAATCTGTTAACATGAGCGACGCGGACAAGCAAGCTTTGGCTGAAAAGCTCAGCAAGCAGCTGGCAGACTTTGAACAGAAGAAGATGGCTCCTGTACAAAGAAAAATCAACAAAACTATTCTTGACGTAGCTAAAGCAAACAATATTGACAGTGTTGTAAATATGAATGCTATGGTAGCAGGCGGCAAGGACCTTACCGACGAGGTTATCAAAGCGCTGAAATGAACGCAGCGTGTTTATGATAAGCTGAATAATTTTGTTATGAAATCGCAGGCTGCGCTGATGAGAAGCAGCCTGGCCGGTTTCTATATAAACTGCGCGGAGAATGACTTTGCGCAGAGGGGTTAGCAGAAGCAGTGGTTGTTTCTGCTTTTTCCTGATTTTTTGATAAGGAGGACTATATGCTGAAGCTTAGTCAAAAGAAGAGAAAAGCTCTTTTAGCACTGGCCGTTGCCGCAGCTGTTTTAGGTGCTAATAATGCATTTGCAGCAAGCGTGCATGACAAGGCTATTACTGAAAGTAACCAATATGGCAGCGCTGTGCGTACATATTGGAAAGAAGCAGGTGTGTATAATGCCAAAACACACACCTACACCTTTAATGAGGATGTAACCTTAAAGCCTAATGCATCGGACCAGGATTTTAACCATTGGACACCGATGTTTGGCGGTATCTATATAGCCGGAAACAAACCGGTTACCATTGATATGCAAGGCCATCGTCTTGATCTGGCACTGAATGTCGACCAACCTAAAGGAGTTAATAACGTAAGGGCTGTAAGTCCGAACGCTATTCATGTTAGCTCTGCCAATCTGGTAATCAACAACGTTAAGGGTATGGAGCTTTCTGCTAAAGGTAGCTTTTTGAGTGCAGGCAAGCTGCGCGGTATTTACGTTGCAGGTACTAACCAAGAGGGCGCCTACGGCGACGGCAAGGGACTTGCTAGCCTGACCATCAATAATGCCGACGGTTGGGAAAATGCTGTAAAATTCCATTCCAGACAGCCTCAGGTTGAAAACGCTATTGAGGTATGGAAAAATACCGGCAGTGCCGATTTGAAAATTTCCGGCATGGTTGACCTGTATGTAGGCAATGACAGCGATGTTATTACCGTAAGAGGCGGTAACTCCTCTTACGATATCGACAAGGCACCTACCGCTTATATCGGCGGCGGCGCAATCAAGGCGGCTATGGGACGTGCAGCTGTTGTCAGCGGCGGCGAGCTGTCCATCAATTCTAAGCTGCAGGACGGTGCCATTGTTGCGGCAGAAGGCAGCCGTGATGTACAGGTTGAAGGCAACATCCTGGTTAAGGATCAGCAAAAGGATCAGGGCATTCTGACCTTGGGCATGAATACCGACAAATCCTATTTCAAAGGTACCATTTTCAATGATAACGGTGCTGGTGATGCTTATATGCTGCTTGCCAACGGTGCTCAATGGACCAATGAGAGCAAGGGCGATTATGGTTATCATGGCAGCAGCCTGAAGCAGCTTGCAGGAGGTGAAGCTGATGCCAAAGCAGGCAATATCTTCCAAAAGGACAGCAGCAGCCTGACTATTGACAGCTATAGCGGTAACACCAACATCTTCTACGCACATGAGGGCAATGGCGAAGCAGCTGAAAACTACACAGCAGGCAACACTGTTATCAAGAGTGCGGCAAAAGGCTCCGTAGTATCCATGATTACCGATAACACCGGCGTTTCTATGGACAACAAGGACAGCGTAGCCAACGTACTGAACGCATTAGCAGGCAAGCTGACCTACAGCAATTATGTAAACGGCGAGAATAATCTGACCGGTTATGTGAAGATTGCCGACGGCCTGACTGCTTCCTCCGCAGCACTGAAGAGCGGCGACATAACCTTCAATAAGGAAGACGGCAAAGGCTCTTACTCTGCCGGTGCGGTTAAACCCGAAGCTCCGGCTGTAAAAGAATATACCAAAACTCTTACCGGTTTTGACCTTATTGATGAGGCATATGCAGATGTAATTAAGGACGGAGTATATAAGTTTACAGAAGACAGCAAAATTACCAATCAATATGGTATGGACATTATTGAAGATGCCCAAATTGATGCAACAGGCAAAACTCTGACCTTGGTTGTCAATAATCCGGCAGATCAGGGCGCAGGCATCAAGGTTAACCCCAGCTACTCTTTGAATATTAAGGCTGATACCGTAAAAATGGAGCTTACCGGTGAAGATATTTCTTCTGATGGCCTGAAGGGTGTTAATATTGCTAAGGCAGGCGCCAAGCTGACTATTGACGGCAAGCTGGATATTACTGCTAACGGCGATAACAATACTATTGGTGTTTATAACCAAGGCGACGTTGTTGTCAATGGCGATGTAAAGCTGAATATTGAAGGCAATAACGGCGGTTACCAATATTACGGTGCAACCGGTCTGTATGCAACCAGCGCTATGGGCAGCAGCAAGGGCGGTACTATTACAGTTAACGGTGATGTGGACTTCCAAGGCAATGCTAACGGTATTTGGGCAAATGCCGGCGGTGCCGTTGTAAACGTTAATGGCGGCGGCAGCATTGTTGTAAAAGAAGGCCAAGACATGGGCTATGCTGCTATTAAAGCAGAAAACGGCACTGTCAACATGAACGTTCTTAAAGATGAGGCTGGCAATGTTACCGGTGCAGCTGACAATGCTGTAACCATTAAAGGTAACTTGAGCCTGGATACCGGTGCGGTAAATTCTGCTGATGTTCACGGCACCAAGAGCGAAATCAATCTGGGCCTGTCAACTGCTGAATCCAGCCTGACCGGCGTCGTACAAAACAGCTTTGCCGAAGGAGGCAAGAAAGCCGGTGACAAGACCTTTACCGGTGATGCAAACCTGTGGCTGCAGAACGGCGCAACCTGGAACAATGAAGTAGTTGATACGATTATCAAGAATCCTTGGGGCGGCGAAAAATGGGCAGGCAGCCGTGTAACCAACTTTACCGGCGGCGAGAGCGAAGCAAAAGCAGGCAACATTTTCCAAAAGGATAATAACAGCCTGACTATCAGCAACTACAGCGGCAATACCAATATCTTCTACGCTCATACCGGCAACGGTGAAGCAGCTGAAAACTACGCAGCAGGCGATACCGTTATCAAGGGTGCGGCAGCAGGCTCCGTTGTAAGCATGATTACCGATAACACCGGTGTTTCTATGGACAACAAGGACAGCGTAGCCAAGGTACTGAACGCATTAGCAGGCAAGCTGACCTACAGCAATTATGTAAACGGCGAGAATAATCTGACCGGTTATGTGAAGATTGCCGACGGCCTGACTGCTTCCTCCGCAGCACTGAAGAGCGGCGACATAACCTTCAATAAGGAAGACGGCAAAGGCTCTTACTCTGCCGGTGCGGTTAAACCCGAAGCTCCGGCTGTAAAAGAATACACCAAAACCCTTACCGGTATGGATTTTGCGGACGAGGCGTATAAAGATGTAATTAAGGACGGAGTATACAAATTTACTCAGGATACCAAGATTACCAACCAATATGCTATTGACCTGGGCGAAGATGTAACTATCGACGCAGCAGGAAAAACCTTGACTCTGGTTGTTAAGGATGTAGAAGAAATTGGTTCAGGCATCAAAGTCAACATTAAAAATAATTCTGTTATTAAGGCTGATACCTTAAAGATGGAGCTTACCGGTACGGATATTGTTACAGGCAGCGGCCTGAAGGGTATCAACGTTACCAATAAGAATGCTAAGCTGACTATTGACAGCAAGCTGGATATTACTGCTAACGGCGATGCTGATACTATCGGTATTTATAACAAAGGCGACGTTGTTGTAAACGGCGATGTAAAGCTGGATATTGAAGGCAACGATGGCGGCAATGATTACTACGGTGCAAGCGGCCTGTACGCAACCAGCAGCATGGGAAAAACCCAGGGCGGCACTATTACCGTTAACGGTAATGTAGCCTTCCAAGGCAATGCCAACGGCCTGTTTGCTAATGCCGGCGGCAGCAAGATTTCCGTTAAGGGCGGCAGCATTGTTGTTAAGGAAGGACAAACTGTTGGCTATTCTGCTATCAGAGCTGAAAACGGCGTAGTTAACATGAACGTCGTTGAAGATGAAAACGGCAATGTTACCGGCGCAGATAAGAATGATGTAACCATCAAGGGTAACATTGGTGTTACTACCGGCGCAGTGAATGTTTCTGATATTCATGGCACCAAGAGCGAAATTAACCTTGGCCTTACTACAGATAAATCCAGTCTGACCGGTGTTGTTCAAAACAGCTATGGTGACGGCGTAGCTCAAGGTGACTTGACCTTTACCGGTGTGGCAAACCTGTGGCTGCAAAACGGCGCAACCTGGAATAACGAGGTTGTTGACAAGATTATTAAGAATCCTAAGGTCGGTGAAAAATGGGCTGGCAGCCATGTAGCAAAACTGGTTGGCGGTGAGAGCGAAGCAAAAGCAGGCAACATCTTCCAAAAGGACAGCAATAACCTGACTATTGATAACTACAGCGGCAACACCAACATCTTCTACGCACATACCGGCAATGGTGAAGCAGCAAGCAACTACGCAGCAGGCGACACCGTTATCAAGCATGCAGAGAAGGATTCCGTTGTTTCTCTGATTACCGATAACACCGGTGTTGCTATGGATAACAAGGACAGCGTAGCCAACTTACTTAACGCATTGGCAGGCAAGCTGACCTACAGCAACTACGTAAACGGCGAACGCAACCTGACCGGTTATGTTAAGATTGCCGACGGCCTGACTGCTTCCTCCGCAGCACTGAAGACCGGCGACATTACCTTCAGCAAAGAGGACGGCAAAGGCAGCTATCCTACCGAAACTCCTGTTGTTCCGCCTAAGACAGAGTTTACTACTGCTCTGACCGGTGACGCTGCAACTGATACCGAATATGTAGGCAACATTCAGGACGGCAAGTATGTATTCGGTGCTAACACTACGATTAACGCTGCAGCTAAAAATGCTGTAGAGGTAAAAGCACCGCTGACCATTGATGCAGGCAACAACCAGCTGGTATTGATGGCTAAACAAGGTGACTATATTAGTGCTGTGCCTCTGTTCAAGCAAGCAGTTGAAGGCACAACCTCCATCAAGGCTGACAAGCTGGTAATCAAGAACTGTACGAATGACTTCAAAGAACGTTCCGGTATGGAAGTAACTAAGGGTAATGTTGATATCAATGCTGATGTTGACATGAAGCTTTCTTCTATGTCTAATGCTTATGGCATTTATGTAAAAGCTAACGGCAGCAGCGTTGCTATCCATGGTGATTTAAACTTAGCTGATAGTGAACAGTTTGACAGCATCAACGGCTTGTATGTAGAAAATGCCGTTGATTATGGTGCCAAAACTTCTGCTATTACTGTAGACGGCAAGGCTGACATCAACCTTCATAACGGTAATGCGATTACTGCTATCAGAAACGGCTCTACTGTTTCTGTCGGCGGTGGCAATATTAAAATTGTGAAGAACAACAGCAAGGAATTCTACGCTCTGCAATCTGATGGCGGCGTTGTGAATGTCAACATGAATGCAGATAAGAATGCAGCAGGCACTGCTACTACCGTAATTGAAGGCAACATCAGTGCTTATGGAGAAAAAGCTAATAAAGCTTTCGATATGGATGTTACCGACAGCATTATCAATATCGGTTTGGCTGACAAGCAATCTTCCTGGACAGGTACAGCTTTTGCAAAGGATCTTGGTACCAGCGGCTTCCCGTTCAAGGGTATCGTTAATCTGTATCTTGCTAACGGCGCAACCTGGAACAATGAGGCATGGGGCAAAACCAATGCAGCATTTGAAAGCAGCCATGTAGCTAAGCTGGCAGGCGGTGCAAGCGCAGCTGCTACAGGCAACATCTTCCAAAAGGACAGCAATAACCTGACCATTGATAACTATAGCGGCAACACTAATATCTTCTATGCACATACCGGCAATGGTGAAAACGCAAGCAACTACGCAGCAGGCGACACCATTATCAAGAGTGCGGCAGCAGGCTCCGCAGTTAGCCTGATTACCGACAACACCGGCATAAGCATGGATAACGATGCAAGCGTAGCTAACGTATTGAACGCACTGGCAGGCAAGCTGACCTACAGCAATTTTGCAAGCGGCGAAAACAACCTGAACGGTTCTGTTAAGATTGCTGACGGCCTGACCTCCAGCAGCCAGACCTTGAAGGTTGATACCATTAAATTCAATAAGGATACCGGTAAGGGCTACACCAAAGAAGAAACTGTAAATCCGGGCGGTGGTGAAAAGACTACCTTTACCGATGCTATTACCGGTGAAAAGCAGGGCGTATTCAGCGCAGTACAGCAGGAGGACCTGTCCTATGTATTTGCTGAGGACGCAAGCATTAATATCAACCAGATGACTCATAAGGAAAAGGATCCGGATTGGGAAGGCTCCTTCATCATCAGCGGTGCGGCTGTACAGAACGCTGCAGGCGTTGAAAATCTGGTAATCAATGCTGCAGACAAGACTCTGAAGCTGAACGTAGCTCTGGACAGCAAGACTGTTCCGCCTGATAAAAACGCAGGTATTCTGAACAACAGAATTCCGCTGCGCGGCATTGACAACAGCATTGCAGGCAGCACAACCAGCATTACTGCAGGCACTCTGGATATCAACATTGATAATACCTACAGCCGTAAGACCAGCAGCGGCAACCCGCTGATCGGCGAAGGCAGCGCAATCGGCATTTATGCTAAGAGCGCAGGTGAGAAGGCTGTTGTAGAGGTTACCGGCAATACCGCTATTAAGGCTCATGGCTATAACAATGTTTACGGCGTTAACGCTAACGGCAATGCCGAAATTAAGCTGCATGGCGATCTGACTATGGCTAAGGACGGCGAAGATTGGGCTCTTGATAACGTTATCAAAGGTCAGAACACCACTACCTTGGGTGAATCCTCCTGGAGAAACATTGCCGGCATCAACGCTAACGGCGCAGGTGCAAGCGTAACCGTTGACGGCAAGACTACTATCGCAGCTCACGGCTCCGGTGTTGTAGCAGCAGACGGTGCAACTGTTAACTTGGGCGCTGCCAACATCGAAATCAAGAACAACAGCAGCGAGGACGGCTATGGCTTCCATGCTTTGGGCGCAGCTCTTGGTACTGTTAACGTAGGCGGCGAGGGCAAGACCGTTACCGTTAAGGGTAATGCAGGTCTCTTCGGCAAACAGGGCCAGAAATTTGCGAGCGACAGCAAGGAATCTGTTATCAACCTGAAGCTGACCACCGAAGATTCCGCATGGACCGGCGTTGCATACAAACATTTCGATGCAGAAAAAGATGCAGGCCTGAGCGGTTCCATGAACCTGACCCTGGCAAACGGTGCTTCCTGGAATAACGAGAAGTATGGTTATGTATACGGCGATTCCGAATGGGAGAAATATAAATTCACCGGCAGTGAAATCGCTGACTTCGTTGGCGGTGCAAGCGAAGCTAAAGCAGGCAACATCTTCCAAAAGGATGCGAACAGCCTGACCATCGACAACTACAGCGGCAACACCAACATTTTCTACGCTCATACCGGCAACGGTGAAGCAGCTGAAAACTACGCAGCAGGCAACACTGTTATCAAGCATGCGGCAGAAGGCTCTGTAGTATCCATGATTACCGACAACACCGGTATTGCAATGGATAACCAAGCCAGCGTTAATAACGTACTGAACGCACTGGCAGGCAAGCTGACCTACAGCAACTTTGTAAACGGTGAGAAAAACCTGACCGGTTTTGTGAAGATTGCTGATGGCCTGACTGCTTCTTCCGCAGCTCTGAAGACCGGCGATATTACCTTCAATGAAGCAGATGGTAAGGGCGGCTTCGTATCCGGTCCTGTAATTCCGGATCATCAGGTAACTACCTCCTTCACCACCACTCTGACCGGTGACAAAGAGAAAGACAACGAATACCTGATGGGCGGCGTAATCGTTGAGGACGGTACTTATAAATTTACCGAAGCAAGCGATATTACAGCAGTAAGTGCAATTGAAACCGCAAAAGACCTGAAGATTGATGCAACCGGCAAGACTCTGACCGTGAATACCGCAGGTACCGACAGCGCAGCAATCAAGGTTCTTAACGATGGCGGCTCCAAGGTAGATATTACTGCCGACAAGCTGGTTATCAAATCCAGCTCTGAATACGCAGGCAAAAACTCCGGCATTTATGCAGGTGACTGGAATACTACCAGAAAGAATGTTAACATTACTGCTGATGTAGATATTACCGCAACCAACACCGTAGGCAACAACAACTATGTATATGGTGTTCTGGCATCTAAAGCAGATATCACTGTAAACGGCAACCTGAAGGCTAATATCGACGGCGGCAAGGGTGGCTATGACCATACATCTGTTTCCGCACTTATTGCACAAGGCAGCTCCTACAGAAAATATGCAAGTACGATTACCGTTAACGGTGATGTAGATATTACTGCGAACGGCAACGGTTTGCATGCTAACAATAACGGCGCTGTTGTAACCGTAAACGGCGGCGGTGCAATTACTGTTAACGACAGCAGTGCTAAGGGCGGTTATGCTGCATTGCGTGCAGGCAACGGTACCGTTAACATGAACGTTGCTCTGGAAAACGGCAAAGCAACCGGCGGTCTGGGCCATGACGCTGTAATTAAGGGCAACCTGGCAGCAGTTAAAGCCGGCGACCAGACAGCATCTGTTATCAACCTGGCACTGGATACCGCTAAATCCTCCTTGGAGGGTGTATCCTACATGACCGAGGGCAACGGCCAGATTAACCTGTGGCTGCAAAACGGTGCAAGCTGGACCAACGAAGTACACGGTTCTGCCGAAAAGGATTGGAAGGGCAATTCCTTGTTCAACGGCAGCCATGTAACTAACTTCGCAGGCGGTGCAAGCGATGCTAAAGCAGGCAACATCTTCCAGAAGGATGCCAACAGCCTGACTATTGACAACTACAGCGGCAACACTAACATCTTCTACGCACACACCGGCAACGGCGAAGCTGCTAGCGACTACGCAGCAGGCGATACCATTATCAAGAGTGCAGCAGAAGGCTCTGTAGTATCCATGATTACCGACAACACTGGTGTAGCAATGGATAACGAATACAGTGTAGCTAATGTGCTGAACGCACTGGCAGGCAAGCTGACCTACAGCAACTTTGTAACAGGTGAGAAGAACCTGACCGGTTATGTGAAGATTGCCGACGGTTTGACTGCAAGCAGCAAGGCTATGCAGGCCGGCAACATTTCCTTCAGCACCGAAACCGGCAAGGGCAGTCTGGAGAGCGGTTCTATGACTCCCGGCATCACCTATCCGGAAACCCAAAAACCCGGCAGCAACAAGCTCAACCAAGGTATTACCGGTAATGCTAAGGATGATTACCAACTGAAGAAGGACGGTATCCTTAAGGCTGACGGCTCCTATGTATTCACTCAGGATCCGACTGTTATTGAGGTTAAAGAAGGTGCGGCAGTAAATGCATCCGCAAGTGACATCGTAATCGATACCACTAAGGCTAAGCTGGAGCTGAAGGGTGCAGACGCAGGTATCAATGCTGACGGCGCAAACGTTAATATCAAGGGCAACACCAATATCAGCGGCGCAACCGGCATCAATGCAGCTAATGGCAACGTAACCCTGACCGGCAGCACTGTTATCAATGGTACCGAGGCAGCAATCAACGCAGGCGTAGGCGCTAACGTAACTGTTGACGGCAACAACAGCGCACTGAAGATTAACGGCAGCATTAATGCTGACGGCGGCAACATTACCGTAGACAGCGGTAAAGCAAGCAGCATCATCAACGGCGACATCAATGCAAGCAACGGCGGCAGCGTAGCAATCAACCTGACCGAGAAAAATTCTGCTTTGACCGGCGGCTATAATGTAGACAGCACCAGCAGCATTGAAATGAATCTGGCAAACGGTGCAACCTGGCATCTGACTGACGGCGAAGAAGCTGCAGGCATGTCCCTGCTGAGAATGGCTAAAGGTGCAGCTGATGCAGGCCTGACCATCAACGGCGGCAAGACCGAGGCAGAAAAAGGCTTCCTTGACATGACCAAGAGAACCAAAACTCTGGACATCGCTCATTACAGCGGTTGGGAAACCGTTATCTATGACCATGAGGGTAAAGGTGACAAGGTTGAGGACTACAAGTCCGGCGATACCGTTATTGCTAAGGCTGACAAGGGCTCCGGCGTAATTCTGTCCACCGACGGCAGCGGCATTACCATGACCGATAAGAATGCTGTTGAAGCAACCTTGAAGGCATTGGCACAGAAGGTTACCTATAAGGATCATGCCGCAAACGGCGAAAATCTGAGCGGTAAGGTACAGATTGCCGAAGGACTGACCTCATCCAGCGTAAGCAAGAACCTGGGCACCATCCACTGGGATGAAAACGGCAAGGGCCAATATGATCTTGACAGTGTAAACTGGAACAAGATCATCGAAGGCGATTACGAAACCTTTGTTATGAAGGGCGTAAGAAGCGCAGCAACCACCTCTTTGCACACCTGGCGCGACAACATGCAGGACACCTACACCGGTGCAGACATGGCGGATGAAGACGGCATGTTCGCAAAAGCATTGGGCGGCAAGACCAGCTCCGATGTTAAGGGCCTGAAGGACAGCAACACATACTACGGCGTACAGGTTGGCTATGACAAGGCTGCAGCAAACGGCTGGCATACCGGCGTGGCATTCGATTACCGCAACGGCGATTCCAACTACCTGCTGGGCGGCAAGGGTGACAACCAGATGTACAGCCTGGGCGTATACGGCGTGAAGAACTTCGAAAACGACGCCTTCTTCCGTGTTGCAGCGAAGGTTGGCCGTGTTGAAAACGAATATGACGTATACAACGAAATCCGTAGCCTGAAGCTGAACGGCGATTACAAAGCCAATGCTTACGGCCTGACCATGGAATACGGCAAGACCTTCGGTGATGAGGAAGCATACTTCACTCCGAAAGCACAGCTGACCTGGTCTCAGGTAGGCAGCAAGGATTACACTGCTCATACCGAAAACGCAACCATGCAGGTAGCACAGGACAGCTACAGCAGCTTCGTTGGCCGCCTTGGCTTCGAAGCAGGCGTGAATAGTGAAAAAGGCCGTCTGTATGCAGGCCTGTTCGCAGCACACGAGTTCAACGGCGACATCAGCGCAAGCTACTTTGCAAACGATGGCGACAGAAAACACACCAACTTCGACGGTGAAGAAACCTGGATGGAAATGAAGCTCGGCGGAACTTATGACTTCAGCAATAATGCACATCTGTATGCAGATATTGCTAAGGACTTCAACGGCAACTTTGAACGCAAGTGGAAGATGAACGTTGGTCTCCGTTTCGAGTTCTAAGAAATTATTTAAGCTCTCTCATATTTTTCATACTCAGCCGCAGTGCTGCCCTGTGCGGTGCTGCGGTAAACTCAAAAAACTTGTAGACGACAATATACGTGCTGCATATCTGCTGTAAGGCGGATATGCAGCACATTTTTTTGAGAGCTTCTTATATTTGTATTATCGGTAATTTTTCGGATTTTCTGATGCGAGCCGATGTTTATACTGATTTCTTGCTTGCTGTGCTGTAATGCAAATATATTTAACTGCTACTTGACGTTCAATAACACATGTGGTAGACTCTAAATAATATATATTTTCAATAAAAGAGAAAGTGTAATTAATGCACCCCGATTAAAATACAAATGACTAAAAGAGAAGCCAATGCTGCTTTTGCGTCATTCAATTTAATACAAACAATTAGGTGAAGATATTCTTGCCGGATATCTTCTTTGCAGGGAAGTCCAATGAAATTTTGGCGCTGGTCCGCAACTGTGAAAGGGAGCTGTTTCATCGTTGAGCTTTAGCTTAAACCTCTTACCAAGGGATGAAACGGTAATGATCTTAAGTCAGGGTACTGACTAATTGATATTTAGTAAAGATCTGCGAGAATTGATTTTATTAACTTGACGGTAGTAGTATGTCTGTTGCACGATGAGAGTCCATTTTTGCTTGATCTGCTGTTATAAGTTTTCAAGATAGCACAGTTTAAGCCTTGTTAAGCTGTGCTATTTATTTTTTTGAGTTGTTATGAGTGTATTAAAGGAGGCAAAGTATGGAAAAATTTCCGAAAAAATCATGGAGAACCAAGCTGGCGCTGGCAGTAACTGCCGGCATTCTTGCTGCAGGCTATGTTCCGCAGACATTTGCTGCTTCATATAGCGGCAATAACAACACTATCTGGGGTATGCAGTCTGAAGACAGCAAGACCTTCGGTTCTAATATGTCTGTTGCCGCAGACGGTTCTCTCGTATTCGATTTTGGCGAAGCAGTTACCTTTGAAAATTCTAATGTAGCTTCTCCGAAATCCCTAGTTAAGAATGGCAACGTTCCCGGTGCCGTAGTCATTAAAAGTGATTTTACCGGCATTATGCACAGTAAGGATTATTCTGCTATGGCTATTCAGGCAGGCTGGCTGGAAGGCAACTTTGATGAGGCTGTAGACAAAAGAGGCTCTGTAACCTTTGACGGCAATGTTACTCTGCGTGACAAAAACGTTGAAGGCGAATGGGGTGTAACCTCCGGTGACCTTCACGGCGGTTACCTGACCTATAAAGGTGCGCGTTGGCAGCCTGTCGGCATCCGTGCAGGCCTGTGCGGTGACGTTATTATCAACGGCAACCTTGATATGGCTGTAAAGGGCAGCGCTCTGGTTACCGACCCGTACTACAAGGCTTTAAAAACAACCGGCAGCGAAGAATATGCCGACGATTTTAAAACTTCTACCATTACCACGAACGGCGATGTAAATATTGATACTCCTGAGGATGATACTGAGGCATTTTACAGCATCGCCAACTACGGCGGTACTATCAACGTTAATGCCGATGCAACCGCAGCCAGAGATAAAACCGTTGTTATCAAGGGCAACGTGCTGGCTATGCGTGACGATGGCCACGGTGAACCGTACTTCTACCGTACAGGTCAGGTAAATATCGGCCTGACCAATGATAAATCTTCCTGGACAGGCGTTGTTGACAATACCGGAACCAAACAGACCGGCGAGGTTAACCTGTGGCTGCAGAATAACGCAGTATGGAACCACAAGTCCCTCTCCCTGACCAACGGCATCAGCCTGGGCGAGCTGCCTGCACTTTCTGCACCGCAGTATGACAAATATGACGGCATTACCCATATCAACAAGCTCAGCGGCGGCAGCAGCGAAGCTAATGCAGGCCTGATTTTCCAGGATAATAAAGCAAATATTGATATCAATAATTACAGTGGTCATACTACTGTATTCTATAAACATGACAATGATGGCTCTGCTTCCGCAGATTATACTGCCGGTGATGTCATCATCCGCAATGCGGACAAGGATTCTGCTATCAACATGGTAACCGACAGCAGCAAAATAGATACCAAAGACAGCGCAAAACTGAACAGTGTTCTGAATGCACTGGCAGGCAAGCTGACCTATGCTGATTACGCAAATAATCCGGAAAACCTGCTTGGTACCGTAAAAATTGCCGGCGGTCTGACCAATGACAGCGTAACCATCAAGAGCGGCAAGATTCAGTTTGCCGAAAACGGCAAGGGCTGCTACAGCAAACCCGCTGCTACCAAATTTACTACTACTCTTACCGGTGATGCAGACGCTGATGAGGAATATGCAAAGGCAGATATAATCCAAGGCGACGGCAGCTACAAATTTGCCGAAGATACTTCCATCAACGTAAGCGGCGAAGGCGCTAAGGGTATGAATTTTGTTAAGGGCACTGCAATTGATGCCAGCGGCAAAACTCTGACCATTAATGTAACCGATGCCAGCAAGGGTAATGCAGGCATTGCACAGGATATAGATGTGAACAGCTCTGTGAAGGCTGATAAGCTGGTTATTAAGCTCGACAGCACGAAGAGCGGCCAGGGTGCACAGGGTATTCGCCAGACTAAGGGTAATCTTACTGTTGACGGCAATGTAGATATTGATGTTAAGGGCGATAATTCTACTATGGGCGTATACAGCCATGCAGGCAGCACAACGATCAACGGTGATGTGAAGGTTAAGCTGGACGGCAACCACGGTGGTTTCGCCGAATATGGCGCAGCAGGTATTTATGCACATGCAGGCTATGGCGGAGCAGTAGGCGGTACGATTAACGTCAACGGCAATGTTGATATCTCCGGCGTAGGCAACGGCCTGTTTGCTAACATCGGCGGCGGCACCATTAACGTTAACGGCGGCAGAATCAATATTATTGACGACAATACCGATACTGGCTACAGCGCAATTTATTCTACCTGCGGTGCTATCAACATGAACACCGTTAAGGACGAAAAGGGCAATGTAATCGGCGCAGGCAATAACAAGGTTGATATTACCGGTAACGTGGTAGTATCCGTAGGCGCAGTAAACTATGTAGATTGCTGCACCGAAACCGAGGTTAACCTTGGCCTGACCACTAAAGATTCCCAACTGACCGGTGTTATTTA
>UMFR01011883.1_pt1 | contig 35620 bp, 56 predicted proteins | sample 1965041 | NCBI WGS metagenome assembly UMFR01 (sample SAMEA4836049, study PRJEB28245) | human gut metagenome | biome: gut microbiome; material: fecal sample | place: Denmark | collected 2008
TAGCACCTTAGCAGAGTCTATTAAAGAGCGACTGATTATAGATTTTCCAGAAATCGTAACTGTACCAATCATAAATGGGCCTGAAAGACTTGGAGATATTCACCATTCTTTTGCGAGCATAGAAAAAGCGCATAATTTGCTAAACTATACTCCTTTGGTGTCTTTTAAGGATGGTCTGTATCGAACTATCGAATGGTATATTCATAATACGATTCATTAAATGTTCATAGCATTCCTCCCGCAGCTATTGTAGATGTGGTGCCGTGGTGGGGGAATTTCTCGCAGCCGATGTAGAGGGTGTCGAAAGCATCGGTGCCGTCGGTGCGGTGTTCGAGGAGGTCTTCTTCTGTCTCGGCGAGTTTTTCGCCGCCTTTGTCCTTCTTGAAGCCGTTGCGCCCACGGGTGACTCCGGCTGACTGGATGGCCAAAATCAAGTCGTCGTTGTTCTGACGATTGAAGAATGGCATCAGGCGTTGCTTCCCGGCAAAGCCCTGATTGATGAGAAGGTATTTCTCATCGTGTCGCATGGGATTGCCGAGGTAAACGTCCTCGACTGTCCAGCCGTGGCGTTCAAACTCGTGGATGATTACCCAACGGAAGTCCTGCTCGTTGACGGCATAGTTGCCGGAAAGAGCCGTAGCATCGTAGTAGAAGATGATAGTCTTGTTGCGGTGGTGGCGATAGTAGTTGCAGAAGTCCTCTACAAGGGCCGGTATCTTTCTCTCGAACTTGACATAGAATGATTTGATGACATTGAGGCGTCGACCATCGGGCTGACCCGCCACAATCCAGTTGATGTTGGCGTTATAATCCATGCCGATGCAGATGGGTGCCTCGCGATTGACATCAGAGTCAGCACGGCTATCCATAGCGTCGGGCGAGAAGTCGTAGCCCAGTGAGTCAAGATACTTGAAGTCCGAGGCATTGTACTTGTGCCCCTCACGCATTGAGGAATAGAAGCCGTCCTTGGCTATGCCGAGGCGCTGACAGAGTATTGATGTCTGGAATGTTTTAGGCGTAAGATCGCGCTTCATTTGCTTGATGTACGACTCGCCAAGCAACTGCAAGTTCTCGATAGAGGAATATTCACGATAGTACACAGCAACCGAACGCATCTTATTGAGGTTGGTGTCGAGTCTGCGAAGATGCCCTTTCAGGTAGACGGGCACTGGCTCTCCGTTCTCGCGGAGCTGCTTGATGCGGGCCTTGATGCGCCAAATTTCGTGAATGGTGCCTTTGATTGCCTCAATCAGTTCAACGTCCATCTTGTCCTTATAGTGGAGGAACCACGATCCCTTTTGGGTTTGTGGCATGTCCGACAGTATCATAATGGAATGATTGAACGAGTGATGCCCGAAATATGACTTGATACCGCCATTGGCAGGTAGCGTTTCCTCTTTCACCTTCTCATAGTCAATAAACTTGGCTTCGTCGACTAACAGCCACGACAAGGTGAGCGAGTTCGACGAGCCGGGGCGGTCCTGGGAAATAATGACCGCAACAGAGCCGTTGTAGAAACTTACAACGTGCTCATAGTCGCTCGGCTCGGTTATGGCTCGCTTGAAGCCTTTTGGCGGTTTGCGTCCTACAACATAGTGGATGCCGTTGATGTAGCCCCAGCGTTTCCATGCGGCAAACAGTCCGGGCAACGTGTTTGTCAAACCGTGTTTAATGGGTCAAACACAGATATAACTTTATTGCTGAAATATTTGGATATGTGGGATTTAGGTGGTAACTTTGCAGCGGAAAATCTAAAATCAGATGAAGAAAGCTGTAATATATTCCCGTGTTTCTACTCTAGAGCAGGATTATACTTCGCAGACTGCTGAACTCAAAAAGGAAGCAGAAAGGATGGGTTATGAAGTAACCCATATCTATGAAGAAAAAGAATCAGGCTTTGTAGATGATAGACCTGAACTAGCAAAGGTCTTAGCCCTTACTAATGCTGATACCGATGCAGTATTTGTTTGGGAAATCAGCCGACTTAGCAGAAGAACAGTGATGGTTCTTAGCACTATAGAGGATATAGAAAAGAAAGGAATCCTTATCTATGCAAAGAATGAGAACTACAGAAGCTGGAATGAAAAGGGTGTAAAGGATTCTACTTCTAAGTTAGTGCTGACCCTTTACGCTTCTATAGCTGAAGCTGAAGCCCTGAAGTTCAAAGAACGTGTTAAACGCGGTAAAAGGTACAGAGTACTGGTAGAAAAGAAAAGCTACTGTAATACTTCTGTTTTCGGTTATATGAAAGATGAAAACGGAAGGCTGGTAATCAATGAAGAAGAAGCTGAAATAGTCAGGGATATTTTTAATAAAGCCCTAGAAGGCTATTCAGGCAGAAGGCTGAAGCTGTATCTTAAAAGTAAGTGGGGATTGGATTGGTCTGCTAATACTTTGAACTACTTGCTTCATAATACAGCCTATATGGGTCAGAAGAAGGTTGGCGGTAAAACCTATTACAAAGCCGAAAAGAAGAAACTTGAAGAGGGAACTAAAATCAGGTTCTTCAATCCTGAAACTGATGTAGTGGAAACACCTGCTATTATCAATTCTGAACTGTTTAACAAAGTGCAGACAGCTATCACCAACAGAAAGACCAGAAGCAGCGCAAAAGAAGCTAGAAATGCAAAGCCTAAACTGCTGAAGGGTCTAGTACTTTGCGGAAGGTGTGGTAAAGTCTACACTAACACTGGCAGAATGTACACTTGCACTTCAGGAACTAATGAATATTCTGAAAGATGCGGAAGCACTTCAGTAGCTACTGCTAGTCTAGATTCAGCTGTGTGGAATGTTACTAAGGAAATCTTTTCTGAAGCTATGGCTAAGGAACTGGCAGCACAGAAATCAGAACCTATAGCAGCAGAAATAGCACGTCTGAAGGAGGAAATAGAAGGCTATAATGAAGCAATTTCTAATCTGAAAAAGCAGGTGGGTAATCTTCTTAGAATAGCTTCTAAGGCTGATGATGTAGCTGATGATATTATAGAGAAAATCAATATCCTGAAGAAGGAGCAGCAGATGGCAAAGGCTGAAATAGCTGATAGAGAAGCGAAGATAGCCCTGCTTCAGAAAAGGCTTGATGCACCTGCTGAAATGACTGAAATAACTGATGAAGATGAAAAGTTTGAATATCTTCATAAGGTAATAGAAGCTGTTTTTGTCTACGGAGAACACAAACACAAAATCTTAGCTATTCAGTACCTGAACGGAATCACTGCCTACTGTATCAGACTGTGGAAAGATTGGTACTGGTTCTTAGATAAAGGTGAATTAGTGATTACAGACGCTGTAGCCCTTCAGAAGAACAGCCCAGTAGACCTGAAGCTGAAGGATTCAATACTGATTGAAGTTACTGATTCAAATAATGCCTACTACAGCGGTGAAGATACTGATAAAGAAATATTCGGTCAGTACACTACAGAAGGCTTCTATGCTGCTATGATGCAGAACAAACAGCTGAAGCCAGTAGCAGTTAAGAAATAGAAACTGAAGGACATAAGGCTGTGGTTTGAATGTAGTTAGCTGACCTTCTTCAATTTAATAGGCAAATATTCCCTGAATCATAGGGGCTATTTGCCTAATTTTTTGTACCTTTGCAGCCTAATATACCCTTCCAAATGAAGCCTATCATTAAATATAGGGGCGGTAAATCGAAAGAAATCCCCCAGTTTATAGCCTATATACCTCAATTTGAAGGGAGATATATAGAGCCTTTTTTCGGTGGCGGTGCTTTGTACTTCCATCTAGAGCCAGCACACGCTATAATCAATGATATTAACACTAGGCTTATTGACTTCTATAGGGGTGTTCAGCTACATTATCCTGAAGTGAAGGCTGAATTAGCGGAACTTGAAAGGATATACACTGAAAACAGAGCAGCCTTTGATGAATTGAAAAAACTGAATCCTGATAGCAGAGTAGAAGATAATAATGAAGGTCTTTATTATTCTATAAGGGATATGTATAATGGCTTAGTAGATTCACGCTACTTATTTGCCACATTATATTATTTCATCAATAAAACAGCCTATAGTGGTATGATTCGCTTTAACTCAAAAGGTGAATTTAATGTGCCCTATGGAAGATATAAGAATTTTAATACTGACCTTCTTACAGAAGCACACAGTAGGCTTCTAAGGTCTGCTGAAATTCATAATAGAGATTATTCGGAAATCTTTGAATTAGCAGCCCCTGAAGATTTTATTTTCTTAGACCCCCCTTATGATTGTATATTTTCAGACTATGGTAATGATGAATACAAGGAAGGATTTAATGAAGATAGCCACAGAAGGCTAGCTGCTGATTTTAATAATTTAGGGTGTAGGGCTTTGATGGTGATTAGTGCTACCCCCTTAACTATGGAACTTTACAGAGATAGGATAGTAGCAGCATACGATAAAAACTATTCTGTAAATATTAGAAATAGATTCCAGTCTGAAGCTGTTCATATAATTGTAACAAACTATGGCAACGCTTAGAAGTAAGGCAATTAACGGCAAAACTTTATTTTTTACTACTTCCCCTAGAACACCTTTTAAGGTTCTACCTGAAATTCAGCTATTAGTAGAGAACTTAGAAGGAGAAGTGTGGACACCTGAAACACAAACTAAGTTCTATCGGCTTTTAGTAGAAAATGACTTTTTTGAAGGGGCTGAATCTAAAACCCCTGCTTTATCTGCTAGGGATAGAATAAACAGAATCCCAAAAGCACTGGGACTTATTACCCTTCCTATAATCGGTTTGTCTGAAGCAGGCAAAGAACTGTTAGAGTCTGAAAATAATCAGGAAGAAATTCTACTTAGGCAGCTGTTAAAATTTCAGCTGCCATCACCATATCACCCTTTAGGGAAGGCTGCAACTGATTACAATGTTAAGCCCTACTTAGAGATTCTTCGCCTTATATATGACTTAGATGGACTAACTTTTGACGAACTTCATATTTTTGGTATGCAGTTAGTCAATATTGAACGCTATGATGAAATAGTAGCCAAAATCAGAAAGTTCAGGATTCATAAAGAACGAAATAAAGGCAAATACAAAGAATTTAAGCAGAAAGTCTTTTATGATGAAGCTAGGGCTATTTATGAAGATGAAATAGCTACTGGAGATATAAAGACTAGAGAAAGCAAAACTACAACAGTAAAAGCCTTCTTAGATAAGAAAATCAGGAATCTTAGGGATTATTCTGACGCTGTAGTTAGGCATTTAAGAACTACTGGCATAATAAACGCTACAGCAATAGGGAAAACCTTAACTATAGCCCCTGAAAGAAGAAAAGATGTAGAATATATCTTAGCTTCTGTTAGTAGAACCCCAGTGTTCCTGAATGATGTTACAGCTTATCAAAACTATCTGTTTAATCCTGCTATCCCTAAACTTCTAACAGATGATAGGGATAAGATTATAGATAAACTGAAGGCTGATTTTGGTGTTACACCTTCAGCTTCTCTATCCCTTAATCAGCTGAAAGATTTGCTGAAGAAGAAAATAGAGGAACGAAAAGAAGGAAGAATAGCTGCAAAGGTCAAAGAACTGAAGGATTATAAACTATATTCAGACATAGATTCCACCTTTGACACTATGACGGATTCTTATGAACCTTCACTGTTCTTTGAGTGGAACACTTGGAGGGCTATGACTATGCTTAATGGCGGTGATATAAAGGCTAATCTGAAGTTTGATGATGAAGGGAACCCTATGAACACAGCTTTAGGAAATATGGCTGATATAGTCTGCAATTACGGTGATTTTGATGTTACTGTAGAGGTAACTATGGCTAGGGGGCAGCTTCAATTTAAGATGGAAGGCGAACCAGTTCCACGACATATAGGCAAACACAAAGAAGAAACACATAAACCCACTTACTGTTTCTTCATAGCCCCTACTATTAACCCTGCTACTATAGCACACTTCTACACACTTTACGTTTCTAATGTAGAAATGTATGGTGGAAAGTGCTGTATAATCCCCCTGACACTTGACACATTCAGGAAGATGTTAAAAAGTGCAGTAGAAGCCCCAGTAAGACCTACCCCTGCAAATATTCAGAAGTTATTTGATACGTCTAAAAGATATGCTAAGGAGTGCTTACTAAATGATGAAACTGAAACAGACTGGTATAATAGGATAACAGAAACTGCTTCAAATTGGTTAGCTGAACCTTCAGCCCCTTATGGGTCTGTATCTATGGCTGCTGAACCTCACACACCTTATAGTAGCCCTAGCTAATGGAAGAATATTTGAAGCTGAAAGGGAAATTCACACAGCGGTGGCTTAGTAGAAGTGATGAATACTACAGCCCTATCTTCCATAGGCTATTCTATGCCCAGTTTCACTATCTAGATAAGAAAGGGTACACCTTACCTTCTGAACTGATTACAGCGTTATATGACGCTGAAAAGGAAGGGAAGGAACTGGAAACTATTGAAGGGATTGAAGAACTGATAGCCCCCTTAAAGGAATCAATTACTGCAAAAGGTAAAGCCTTTGATTTGAATGAACTAAGGGCTATGGTAATGATTCAGCTAGGGCTAGGTGATTTTATTGAAATAGACACTTCAATAAATGCCCTGAACAGAGGATTTATAACACTGTTGGAAGCTGCTGAACCTTTGGCAGCTATGCCCTTAATCAGGCTTCAGCTTGAAAATCTGACCTTCCTCAAAGCAGAACTAATGTACCCCTTCAGGATTCTATATAGGGTTTTCAATGAAGGGAAGCAGCTTAGTGATATAAAGATAAAGGGGAAGCCTATAGTAGCTTCAAAAATCAGGGAAGAACTAAAAGATTCCCAGTGTGATTATAATGAAATCTACTGCAATTATTGTGGCTTTGTTCACCCTTCTTCTACACAAAGCAGCTTCTATGTAAGACGATACTACAGCTATAAGGAAGATAGAACGGTACTAACAAAGGCAGAGATAAAACGGCTGTGTAGTGATATGATTAAGATAAATCAGAAAATTACTGGGCTGCTTCAGTGCCAAATCTTCGGCTACAATTCAGGACTAATCAAATGAAACCGATTACAAAGAAACAGCTGCTGAACTTAGATGAAATGACTTCCTATTTCACAGAATTAGGAAGGCTTCTAGATGTGGCTGATATTGTGCTGTATGATGATTCTACTAAGGCTGCTTCAGTATCTACCTTAATTCAGAATGTAATAGCTGTAAATAGGTGTTTCATTAAATCCCTTCCCCTGAAAGAATCCCTGCTGAATAAGGTTCTTCTAAGGCTACAGATTCAGAACCTTATCTTTCTTTATGCAGAAACAAAGTACCCCCTGAAAGTAGTGAATCCTATTTTTAGGAAAGGAAAGGCTTTCAATCAGCTAGGGCTTCCCAGTCTATCTTCATTTATAGCGGAACTAGAACCTGAATTTAAGGGGCTGAAGGCTTTGTGGAATGAGTGCTGTGGCTATGTTCACCCTTCCGACAGCAGCCTACAGTTAGCTTCAGCGGAACACAGCCTTAGACTTCTTTCTGAAGTAGATGAAAGCAAACAGAAGCCTGAAATACTGGAACAGCTTAAAGCCTTCATCTTCCTGACTACTGAAGCACAGAAGGAATCAGCTAAGAAGGATTCTAAGGATATGTTTCACCTGAATCTACTTCTTATAAAGTTAGTGCAGCAGTATATAGCCCTACAGAAGGCTGAAATAGAAAAGGATTCTAAGCAGCTAAGATTTTATAAGAAGGTCTTGAAGGATAATATAAGAATGATAACACTAAACACAAACAACAAATAACAATGGACAAAGCAATTATCAAAGAAAAGAAGATAGAAGCTGTAATAGGCTTCATCTTCCTGCTTCCTGCTGTGATAGGTGTGATTTGCCTTTTACTTAATATGATTATAGGTGATGACACTTGTGGCTTAACAGAATTAGGCGGTATTTGGTCTAGCATAGATTATGCAGACCACGGATGGGGTGAATATAGTGCTTATGGCTACGCAGCAGGGGCAGCTTCACCTACTCCCCTATTTATGGGCTTGATGGCTATAGTGGGTGCTTACCTTTTGAAGGGGAATCTTCACTATATCCTGAATAAGAAAGATAAATCTGAAAAAACAAAGAAGCCTGAAGCCTGATAGCAGCCTATAATCACAAATGAAGCCAGCCTAACTGAATAGGCTGGCTTCTGTTTTAAGGTCTGACCTTTGCCCAACTTCCTTCTATAAATTCATATTCTTCCGCTAACTTCTTCGGAAGTTCTATCATTCTTTTATCAGTCTTATCTGAAGCTACTGCTGTAGTTCTGTTGCAGAATCTAGAACTGATGTAGACCTGCTTCTTCTAGAGTGCCTAACAGATTCTTCTTAGATTGAAGATGTAGGCTTTGTTACCTATGAAATTCACGTATAGCCCTTCTTCTGCTTCCTGATTCTTTATAAGTTCTATCATAGCCTTTAACTTAGTGGCTTCTAAGAACAGTGTGCTGTAGGATTCAGCAGAATCAGCCCTTACCTTTATTTCTACTTCCCATCTTTTGTTGGCATTTATAAAGCAGTCTACTTTATCATATTTGCCTTCTGTAAACTTGAAATCTACTATTCCCTTTTCCTTCAGGAAGGATTCAAACAGCCCCCTTCCCAGTAGTTCCGTCTTAGTGAAATTATCCTGATTCTAGGATATACCTGCTTCTATTTGAGCCTTTAATTTTTCAAAACTTTCTTCTTTCATATAGTTCCACACCGTTAATATATCTACACCCTTCTTTTATCTTCACTTCCTTTGTATCAAAGCCGAATTTAGCTATATCAGTAGCCTTTGCAGTTTTCTTAATCCCCAGTAGATTATACTGCTGCTGTATCAGAACCTTCAGCTGTGCCTTAGTGATTCTTTGCCCTGCTTTCAGAATCTTCTTCAGGTTTATTTCTACCCTTCCTTCTTTATTGATGGCTGCTACTTCCCTTCTAAGGTTGGCTTCATCACAGCTTAAAGCCCTGATTCTATCAGCCCCCAGTAGTTCATAATAATCCCTTAGCTTAGGTTCTTCTTCAGCTAGATAGAAACACAAAGCCCTAACAAACTTATTTTCTGATTCCTTATAGGTCAAATAATCCTTCATCTTTTCCCTGAATGAAGTTCTTTGTACCTTCCCCCTTAGATATTCGCCAAATGCTTCATAAGACTGATTTTCCTTCAGGCTGAACTTATCTGTAGCTATCAGTTCCTTCCTGACCATTAAACCGTTTCTGTAGGTATGATTTTGAACTTCATAGGAAAGCATATCACTAAGTTCAGCCAGTTTATTATATTCAAATGAATCTTCAGCTTCATTATAGGTTAGATAGTAGACTTCATTTCCGCTAGTTCTACAAACGGCTAGAATTTCCCTTCTAGCCTTTATTCTAAGTTCAGGTGATAGTTCCTGATACTGCTTAATCCTTACTTTGCTATATTCTTTCTTCCCTTCTATTTCCTTCTTAAATTCGGCTTCTGTTACTTCTTCCTTTGTAGTGTTATAAATGAAGAAGATGTGCCTTCTGAAGGGGTTTATATCTAATCTTTGCCTTCCTGCTATCTGACACAGTTCAGTGGCAATATCTACAGCTGTGTTCACCTTCTTACAGTTACTGATTACAAAGGTGCTGGCTGTTGGGCTGTAGAAGTCTACACCCATATAAGCTGTAGATGTGCAGAAGGTAAAGGTTTTGTGTTCTTCTCCCTTCAGGGGGATTCTACCAGTGCTGTAATCAGCCCCTAACTTCTTAATCAGTTTCTGATTTTCACTGTTATCAGCTACTATAATATTGACTTCTTCAGGCTGAAGTCTGGTCTGCTTGATGATGTTCACTATATCAGTAACTGAATTTAGAAATATCACAGCTTCCTTACTTTCTACCTTATTCCCTGCTTCATCTTCAAAGGTTGGGAAGTAGCCCTTTTTATAGTTTTCAATCACTGCAACAGCCCCACCTATAGGATTAGGCGTTTTGATTCTTCTGATAAACACCTTTTCTTTATCAGCCCAGTTCAGCTGATAGTAGGTTTTATCTTTGAAGTAGTCTATCTGTGAAATATACTTATCTAAGATGGGAGTAGCCGAAAGGTAGGTAACAAAGGGGCAGCTTTGCAGTTCCTTCATAAAGGCTAATTCTGTATCAGCCTTAAAAGCTGAATCATTCAGCAAACACTGAAATTCATCTACTACTACCTTCCATCCCTCAAAGCTACCTACAGCCTTCTTAATCTTCCTGAAGGAATCATAGGTGGTTAGAATCTTCGGCACTGCTACAGATTCAATATATTCCCTTATTTTATCTTCTGTTACCCCTTCAATTACTAGAAGGCTGTTGGGGTACTGTGCAGCCTTATTTTCTATCAGCTTCCTTCTAGGGCTACAGATTACGGTCTTAAATTCATCTTCTAAGGCTAAGGTAGTTCCACCACAGCCAGTCAGTTCTTTGTTTAAGATTCCGTTTGGAAGCCTGAAATTTTGCCCTGCTTCATTCCTGAAGTCTGATAGGTACTTTGTGCCTGAAGGCACGGAAATAATCACTTTTTCCATTACTGTTATACTTGAAATTAAAAATTTGAAAGTTATCTGTATTTCTACCCCTATTTCCTTTTTTTAGGTCTGATTTTTTCTACTATCTAAGAAGGACTACCCGAAAAAATAGGAAGTCAAAGGGCTAAAAAAATGCCATCTACAGCTACTGACCTACAGTGGCTGCTTCGGCACAGCTGACTTCAGAGAAATGACCCTGAACAGCGTTTTTAGTCGGAAATTTAGGGGGGAAAGTAGGCTGAAGTAGAAGATTTGACCTGAAAAGGGCTGTTTTCGCAAACTACCCTGAATCAGGCTTTTCCAGCCCATCTGTAGTTCAAAGATATGTAAAATTTCCGAATTTTCCAAATCAAAAATTAACTGCTTAAAATCAGCTGTTTCTGCTTATCTGAGAGAGCCACCACGGTGAAAAATCAGCCCTGAACAGCCCCTGAAGCCGGTTTTTTGCCCTTTGAGCCGGGAAGCTGGGCTTTTCGCCGGATTCCGGCTATTAGTGGCTGTTATGCAGCTTCTGATGGCACTGCTTACACACTGAAAGCAGATTGTTATAGTTATAAGCCTTTTCCAGTAGCTTTAAGCCCTGATACTGTGTAAATGAATCAATGTGATGAACGTCTATTGCAGGTGCTATGATTCCCTTCTATAGGCAGACTTCACAAAGGGGATTCTGTAGCAGCTTTGACTATCTTAGCTTCTTCCACTTTGCAGACTGATAAACCTTCTATCTTTCTTCCCTTTGAATCTTCCTGATTACAATAGGCTGTGGCTTCTTCAGTGTCGGCATTTCAAATAGTTTATTTCTTCATCTTTAGCCTGAAGCAGTTTGTTCAGGGTCTTAATCTTTGCTTCTAAGCTGTGTGTTAGCTTAGTCTGACAGATAAAAGCTATTCCCAGTACTAGAACAGCCAACATTTCTATAATAAGAATCACTTCCATTTCAATATTTTACGGATAATGAATTAACTTCATCTAAAAAATTCAAAGCCCACTGTAAGTTCCTATAAGGATAAAGCAGTAGAAGGGCTTTATTCAGTTCTTTCAGGGCTTTTGCAGCCTGATTCTTTGCTTCTTCTTCTTTCATAGTATTTTCAATTAGTACCCCCATTCTGATTTGAACAGAAACCCTTTCTTTTAGAGAGAAATGCGCTACCTTTACGCTATAGGGGAATGTAAAGCTGAATTATTCAGCTATCTTATCTTCTTCTAAGGGAAGGAATGAACTGGCTTTGCTATCCCTTCTATAAGCCCCTTTAAGAAGGCTAAAGTAATAGCGGAACTGAACAGCAAACAGTTCTTCAGGATTGAAGTTATAGGTTAGTTTCAGGAAAGTATCAGTAAAAATCCCTTCATCTTCATCTGACTTTACTAAAGCTGAATGAAGCTGCTTGTAGTGCTGAACCATAAGCCTATTTACAGATGGATTCTACACAGCCTTTTCTATGTTGCACTACATTCTTCTAAACTTATCCCAGTTTAGCTTTTTCATATTCATCTAAGAACTTATCAATAATCATTCTTATAACTACTGACTTCTTCACCTTATATTCTTTGGCTATGTTTTCCAGTTCAAACAGCTGCTAAGGTGTAGGCTTGAAACTTATTGTTTCTTTAGTGTACTTCATAACTTTCATAGATTTTAGATTATAGGTAAATATACATATTAAAAACCTAATACCCAAACTTTTATAATGCAAAGTTAAGCAAAATAACTGACCCCTGCAATAGGCTTAATAAAATCCTAATAGTGGCACTACAAAAATCCTAATTCAGCTTCAGGTTTACTTTTCTTTGTAAAATTACAGATATAAAAAAGTTCAACTAAAAAAGAAAATCTATGGAACAGAAATTTACCATTCCTGATGATATTCAGGAAGAAGCTAAGGCATATATGCGGAATGTGTGTGATATGCTTGAAAGTAAAGGTGTGATGGAAAATGTAGATACAGCAGCCCTTACTATGCTGGCTAGAAACTATTCAATGTTCATTCAGGCAAACAAACAGCTAGAAAAAGATGGTCTTACAGTAACTTCAGATAGGGGTAACATAGCCCCTCACCCTGCAATTAAGATAGCTAAAGATGCACAGACTTCAGCAATGAAGGTAATGTTAGAATTTGGTCTTACAGCAAAGGCTAGAACTAAAATCAGCAAACTGACTACAGCGGAAGAAGATTCACCTTTAGAAGCCTTTGTAAAGAACAGTAAAGTAGAAGTTAGATAATGGTCTATATGGGTAGTAAGAATAGGATAGCAAAAGAACTGCTTCCTATTATCACGGCTGAATTAAGTGAAGGAATCTACTATGTAGAACCTTTTGCAGGGGGCTGTAATATGATTGATAAGGTAGAACACCCCCTGAAGATAGCAGCAGATTATAACCAGTATCTTATAGCCCTTCTACAGTATCAGGGGGAACTACCTGAATATATCAGCAGGGAAGAATATGAAGCAGTAAAGAAGAACCCTGAAAACTATCCTGAATGGTATGTAGGTTTTTGTGGATTCATCTGTAGCTTCAGGGGAATGTTCTTCAAAAGCTATGTTAAGAATGATGTGCTGAAGAAGTCAGGGAAGATAGAACACTATCAGAAGGAACAGATAAATAACTTCAGGAAGCAAAGGGCAAAGCTGACTGGGATTCAGTTTGAATGTTGCAGCTATGAAAGCCTACACATTCCTGAAGGGGCTGTTATCTATTGCGACCCACCTTATAAAGGAACAGCGGAATATGATAATAGATTTGATTCGGCTAAGTTTTGGCAATGGGTCAGGACTAAGGTAGAATCAGGGCATAAGGTCTACATTTCCGAATATTCAGCCCCTGATGATTTTGAATGTATATGGTAGAAAGGAATAAACAGTAACTTAGGCGGTGCTTCAAAGACAGCAGTAGAAAAGCTGTTTATTCATAAAAGCTAGATGAAATGAAACCCTATTACAGATATGCAGAAGATGTTACTGAAGGAAAGATAGTCTGCTGTGAAAACATAAAGCTGGCTTGCAGAAGATTTTTGAATGACCTGAAGCGACCTGATTTGGATTTTAGGGAAGATGTTGTAGATAGGGCTATAGGCTTTATAAGTACCCTGAAACACTTTGCAGGGAAATCTTCAGGATAGAACTTTATATTAGAGGACTGGCAGCAGTTTATCATAGCAAACATAGTAGGCTTCTACTGGTTAAGCGGTGAAAGAAGGTTTACAAGTTCTTATATAGAAGTAAGCAGAAAGAACGGTAAAACAGCCTTAGCTGCTGCTTTGTGCCTATATTACCTGATAGCAGACGGTGAAGATGGTGCTGAAGTAGATTTAGCTGCAAACAGTAAAGAATAGGCTAAAATAGCCTTCAGTTTCTGTAGTACCTTTGCAAAGCAGTTAGACCCTAAAGGGAAATATCTAAGGGCTTATAGGGATTCACTTCTGTTTGATGTGAATAACAGTAAGCTGAAGGTCTTTGCAGCCGATGATTCAAAGTTAGACGGCTTTAACGCTTCCTTCGGCTTAGTAGATGAATATCACAGCGCAAAGAACAGCAGGGTTAGAGATGTAATAAAATCTTCTATGGGTATGAGATAGAACCCCCACCTTTGCACTATCACCACAGCAGGATTTGATAAGACCTTGCCCTGCTACAGACTAAGAAGCACAGCTATAGATATTCTGAACGGTCTGAAGGAAGATGATTCTATGTTTATAGCTATCTATAGCCTTGATGAAGATGATGATTGGACTGACGAACAGAACTGGGTCAAATGTACCCCTAACCTTGATGTTACAGTAACTTAGAAATATATCAGGGAATAGGTTCAATCAGCTATAAATAATCCTTCTGAAGAAGTAGGTGTGAAAACTAAGACTCTGAACTTATGGTGTGATACTGCTGAAGTTTGGCTACCTGAAAACTACCTTGTAAAGGCTAGCGGAAGAATCAGCTTAGAAGAACTGAAAGAACTTCCCTGCTATGTAGGGGTGGATTTAGCTGCTACTTCAGACCTGACAGCAGTCAGTTATTTAGTGGTCAAAGAAGGAATCTACTACTTTTGGAATAATTACTATTTGCCTGAAGCAGCCCTGAAGGAAAAGCCTGATAGGGAACTTTACAAATACTGGAAGCAGCAGGGGCTACTGACTATCACGGAAGGCAATGTTACAGACTATGATTATATTACAAATGATATAATGAAGAACGGTGAAATAGTCAGTATCTAGAAAGTAGGCTATGACAAATATAACGCTACACAGTGGGCTATATCTGCCACAGACTTAGGTCTGCCCTTAGAAGAATATTCACAAAGTCTAGGGAACTTCAATAAGCCTACTAGAGAGATGGAAAGGCTTCTGCTATCAAGCAGATGTAAGATAGAAAACAATGAAATAACTAGGTGGTGCTTTAAGAATGTAACTTTGAAATCAGACCATAACGGAAATGTGAAGCCTAATAAATCAGTGAAAGCTAAGAAAATTGATGGTGTTATAGCAATGATTCAGGCTTTAGGTATGTATCTGACTACACCCCACTTCAGTAATGAAATAATCAGTATTTGAAGCTGTTATTAACCGAAACGGTGCATAAATTTATCCATCCACCTATCAGCCTGATTTGTGCCATAGTAATGATAAGTGCAGATAATATAGCCACTTCCATCTATGGTAAAGTTAGAATCTACATAGCCTGATTCTACATTTCTGCTAGAATTGTAGCTAAGATTTTGGTAGATGGTTCTGATTCCTTCTTTGTTGTTTGTGATTCGGCAGCCCTGAATATACAGATAACCGTCTGATTTTTCAGTTACATATTCGTGTAAGTCGTTATAAATTCCTTCTTCCCAGTCTAGAGGATTGTGGGTATCCCTAACGTCAAATTTGAAAGTTCTATTTATTGAACCTTTGAATTTCAGAGTATAGTGGTATATCATAATCAATAATGCTTATTTAATTTGATAACGAATAGATAATTAAAATATTGTGGTATATGAACATATTTAAGAAGAAAAAGCAGCAGGAAGAAAGAAGCAGCAGCTTTGACTACCTGCTTTATAACGGTGCAAACAGCTATTCAACCAGTAAGGCTATGCTATTAAGCACGGTCTACAGATGTGTGGAAGTAATATCTGATTCTGTTGCACAGCTACCTTTAGAACCTTATAAAATAGATTCGGAAGGATTCAAAATTAAATTTACTTCCCATCCTTCCTATAGACTGCTGAACAGTGAACCTAACAGCAGAATGAGTAGATTCACCTTCATAAAGACTTTAGTAGTCAGTACCCTTTTGAAAGGGAATGGTTACGCTTATATAGAAAGGGATTCTGAAGGAAATGCAGTAGCCCTTCATTACATACCTTCAGAACTTGTAACAGTGATTAAGCCTAAAACCCTGAAGGATAATGTAGCCTACAGTATCACTGGAATAGGGAATGTAATAGAATCCTGCAATATGATTCATATTCTGAATTTCAGTTATGACGGTGTAGAAGGCATTTCAACCCTGACCCACGCAAAGAACTCTTTAGGACTATCAGCAGACAGTGAAGCCCACGCTTCAGGATTCTTCAAAGGGGGAGCAAATTTAGCAGGTATTTTGACAGTACAAAGCACACTTACTTCTAAGCAGAAGAACGACCTTAAAAGCAGCTGGCAAAGTGCTTTCAGCCCTGCTACTGGACAGCCTAACGGTGTAGCAGTCTTAGAAGGAAATATGTAGTTTGAACCTATCACAGTGAACCCTGCTGATTCACAGCTTTTGGAAACTAGGCAGTTTAATGTGATTGATATTTGCAGGTTCTTCGGTGTTTCACCAGTGAAGGCTTTTGATTTGTCTAAATCTAGCTATTCAACGGTTGAAGCCACTAATCTATCCTTCCTTACTGATACCCTTAGCCCCCTGATAGAAAAGATAGAATTAGAGTTTGAAAGGAAGCTGTATAAGCCTTCTGAAAAAGAAAGCATAGATGTAAGATTTGATACAGCCAGACTACTAAGGGCAGATAAGCAGAGCTTGGCAAACTACTATAACACCCTTTTTAATATAGGGGTAGTAAGCGCAAATGATATAAGAAGGGAACTGGATATGTAGGCTATAGAAGGGGGTAATACTCACTTTGTTCAGTGTAATCTTTCAAATATACAAACAGCAGCTAAGAATCAGCCGACAGATAACAGAATAGAAAATGAAGGATAAGTTTACTAAAATTTGTAATAGTATGGTAGAAAGAAGAATGACTATAGATGGCATTTCACAGAATCCTGAAAGCAGGTCAGTAACTGGATATGCTATAATCTTTAATTCGGAATCAAAGGATTTAGGGGGCTTCAATGAAGTAATAGAACCCAGTGCCTTAGAAGGCGTGTTAGAAAGGTCTGATGTACTATGTTTGCTTAATCATAATGAAGATAAAGGGGTACTGGCTAGATGTAATCACGGCAAAGGAAGCCTTTCTTTAGAGATAGATGAAAAGGGGTTAAGATACAGCTTTGAAGCCCCAAATACTTCTTTAGGTGATGAACTACTGGAAGGTATTAAAAGGGGTGATATTTCTACTTCTTCCTTTGCCTTCAAAGTCGGCAAAGATAACTGGACTAAAAGAAGTGATGGAAGCTATTTAAGGACTATAAACAGTATATCTTCCCTATTTGATGTTAGCCCAGTCTATAGGGCAGCTTATGAAGCTACTTCAGTCAATACTAGAGGGCTTGAAGAAGCAAAGGCTAAAGATAAGGATTTAGATGAATACTACACTAATCTAAGAAATGAACTATGAACAGTATTGAACTTATAGATAAGAAAGAACAGCTGAAGAATCAGGCTGAAGCCCTTCTTAGTAAAGCACAGTCAGAGCAAAGAAAACTGAATGAAGGGGAAGAATCAGAATTTAATTCTTTGAAGATGCAGATAGCAGAAGTAGAAGATGAACTTAGAAACTTGAATGACAAACTTAATAAAGAAGTAAAACAGACTAAAATGGAAAAATTTTCACTTTTGAAGGCTATAAATGATGTAGCAAATAACAGACAGCTAGACGAAAGAAGTCAGGAAGTAGTGAATCAGGGTGTTACTGAAATGAGAAAAGCAGGGCTTTCTTACAGCGGTCAGATTCAGCTTCCAGTAGAAGAAAGGGCTGATGTATAGGCTACAGTAGCCACGGCAGGTCAGGAAGCAGTAGCTGTAGATAAGCTGAATATTCTTGAACCCCTTAGAGCAAATTTAGTGCTTACTGGTGCAGGTGCTAACTATATGACTGGCTTAGTCGGCAATGTTTCTATTCCCGTCTACAGCGGTTCTAATGTAGGCTGGGCAGGTGAAATAGAAGCTGCTAAAGATGGTGCAGGAACTTTTTCTGAAGTAACACTTGAGCCAAAAAGAATCACAGCTTACATAGATATTTCTAAGCAGTTCCTTATTCAGGATTCAGTTTCAGCTGAAGCCCTTCTTAGAGCCGATATAGTTAGAGCAATAACACAGAAACTTGAAGCTACTATTTTAGGTTCAGGTGCAGGTGATACTAAGACCCCTGCTGGAATCTTCAACGGTGCTACAGCCCTTACAGCAGTAGACTATAAGAATATTGTAGCCCTGATGCAGACACTTGAAGAAGCTAATGTAGGCGGTGATGTGAAATATATTGTTTCACCTGCTGTTAAAGCAGCCCTTAAAACTACTTCTAAGGATTCAGGCAGCGGTAGATTCCTGATGGAAGGTAATGAAATTGACGGTGTTCAGGCACTGTGTACTACTAACTGTAAGGGTATTGTACTGGGTAACTTCAATGATTATATTATAGCCCAGTTCGGTGCTATTGATTTGACTGTAGACCCCTACACACAGGCAGCTAACGGTAAAGTCAGATTAGTGGTTAATGCCTACTTTGACGCTAAACCCAGACGCACAGAAGCCTTTGTAGCTAAGACCCTTCCCACAGTAAAGCCCTGATAATTAAATAAGATAAGATATGTATGTAACACTGGAATCAGCAAAGAAACACCTGAACTTAGATGATTCTTTTAATGATGATGATAGTTACATTTCACTTCTGATTCAGGCTGCTGAAGATGCAGTTTCTAAACATATAGATTTGCCTTTGGTTGAACTTGAAGATAGTCAGGGGGAACTTCCCCCTGCTATCCTTCATTCAGTTCTTCTTCTGATAGGTAATTTGTATGCAAACAGAGAACCAGTGGCATATACTACAGTAATCAAAGTGCCTTATACCTTAGAATATCTGCTAGGGCTATATAAGCACTATTATCTTCCCTGAAGGCTATGAGAGCAGGATTATTAAACAGCGTTATAGCGGTAGATAAGCCTACAGTAGTAGCCGATGATTTTGGGGCTAACTCGCTGAAGTGGGAACAGCATATTTCTAGCACTAGGGCAAAAGTTACTTATTCCAGCGGTACTAGAGCAAATGAAAATAATGAAATAATCTTTGCTTATGAAGTAATCTTTACTGTTAGAATCTACCACCAAATAAATGAAAGAATGAGAATTATTTGGGAAGGCAGAAAGTACAGAATCCTTTCTATAGAGGAAAACAAAGAACTTCAACAGCTGACAATAAAAACCGAATTGATAAATGAATAATGTAACTGTAGATGATTCTAAGGTTAGGAATCTGTTTCAGGCTTTAGATGAAGATTCTAGAAAAAGAATCCTATTTGCTGCTTTGAAGGCAGGGGGAAACAAACTGGCTGAACAGACAAAGCTACAGCTAAGAAGCAAATTAGGTGCAGGTGCTACTTCCCCTAACAGATGGAACGGCAAAACTATGGAAAGCGGAATCAGGGTCAAAGGTGATAAAGATTACTGTGAAGTAGATGTGAATGTAATGGGTGATTTTAGGCTGAAGTTCTTTGAAAAGGGAACTAACTTCAGGCAGACAAAGAAGAAGGCAAACAGAGGAAAGATAAGGGCTTTGTACTTCTTCCAGTCGGCTAGAAGTAAGGCTGATGAAATTGAAGGCATTATAAACAGTTCCATATCTGAATCATTAAAAAGGATTAGTAAGGAATGAGTGGATTATAGGTAGGAAAGGCTATAAGGTCTATCCTGAACGGAATAGAAAAAGTGTACCCCTTAGTGGCTGATGAAGGCACTACTTACCCTTTTGTGGTCTACAGAAGAAGCAGCCTACAGCCTTCTTCCACTAAAGACAGATACAGCTATAAGGAATCAGCTACAGTAGAAGTAATAGTAGCCTCAAATTCTTATCCTGACAGCATAGCCTTAGCCGAATAGGTAAAGGCTAAGATGGAAGGGACTAGGGGAACTTACAGCGGAATCAATATAGGGGAACTTACCCTGATGAACGCTGATGAAGATTTTATAGAAGATGTGTTTTTACAAAGAATGAATTTTAACATAGTAATATTATGAGTGTAATTAAAGGTGGTGATTTAATGCTGTTTGTAGGCGGTAAATCTATAGCTTATGCTACTAGCCATACCCTTTCAATCAGTGCAGACACAAAAGAAACCAGTTCAAAGGATTCAGGCGGAAAGTGGTAGACTTCTGAAGTCGGTGTGCTTAGTTGGACTTGCAGCAGTGAAAACCTTTGCGGAAATTCTACAGCAGGAATAGGCTTTGATGAACTGTTTGCTTATATGGTAGCTAGAAAGCCTATCACTGGGGTTTTCGCCCTTGAAGGTGATTCTACAAACTTAGAGGAAAACAAACTTGATGCAGTACCAACAGCAGGTTGGAAGCCTAAAGCAAATGACGGCTACACTGGTCAGATGATTATAACTAACTTAGAGAAAAACGCCCCTAACGGTGAAAATGCTACTATCAAAGTAGACTTTACTGGGGTAGGTGCTTTGACTAAGGTAGACCCTATAGCCTGATTAGAGATAATGAAATAACACACAAAATCTTCCCTTTATGCCTTTTGATTCTAAAGGGTGTAAAGGGATTTTTCTTTTTATGATATGATTATAACTATTAAAAATAAGCAGTACAAAGTGAAGTACACTATCAGGGCTTTATTCATCTTTGAACAGATTACTGGAAAGCCTTTCAATATATCTACACTGTTTGATAACTACCTTTTCTTCTATTGCCTGATTCTAGCTAATAATCCTGATAATGTACTGGACTTTGAAGATTACATAGATGCGGTAGATTCGGATAAGAACCTATATCAGCAGCTGACTAAGGCAGTAGAAGAATATCAGAAGCAGGATAATCTTCTTTCAGGGGAAGATGATTCTGAAGGCGGTCAAAAAAAAAGTTAAGTATATCTGAACTGTATGCTATCCTTACCCTTCAGCTTCACCTTCCACCTAAATATGTGTTAGATGAAATGCAGATGTATGAAGTAAGGGCTTTGATGAAATTTCAGCACTATTCTTATAAGGATAGCTGGGAATAGGCTAGGCTTATTTCTTATATTGTCGCACAGTGCAACAGTACAAAGAAACTGAACCCTTCTGATATTATGAACTTCTACTGGGATAAGTCGGAAGATGAAGATACTTCTATATCTGATGCAGATGTTATCAGATTAAGGGAAAAGGCTAAACAATACGAAAATAAAATTATATGATATGGCTACTGATTATGTTGTAAGATTCACTGGCTAGGATAATCTTTCAGGCACTATAAACAGTGTGAAGCAGAAACTTCAGGAAACTGGGTAGGCTACTTCACAGTTAGACTAGATTAGTCAGAAATTCAAAAAAATAGAACAGTCTACAGCCCCCTTAAAGAAGAAGCTAAGGGATTTGAAGGCACTGATGGCTTAGATGAATCTAGACGGACTAACAAACACTTCCCTTTTCAATGAGATGGCACAGTAGGCTGGTACTTATGCAGATGCTATAGGTGATGCTACTTAGGCTACAAATGCCTTTGCAAATGACAATTTTAAGCTAGAAGCAATGGCTTAGGGCTTATAGGGTGTAGCAGGTGCAGCTTCGGTAGCCACAGGTGTGATGGGGCTGCTAGGGTCAGAAAATGAAGATGTAGCTAAGGCTTTGATGAAGGTTCAAAGTGTGCTGGCTGTGCTGAACGGTGTTCAGGCTATTGCTAATGTTCTAAACAAAGATTCAGCTTTTATGTTAAGGCTGAAGCAGGTCAGACAGATGGCTTCTACAGCAGCTACAGCTTCTGACACAGTAGCTACTACTGTAAACACTGCTGCTACTGGGGCTAACACAGCTGCTACAGTAGTGAACACTACAGCACAGAAAGCTTGGAATGTAGCTAAGGCTGTCGCAAAGGCTTTGTTAGGCGATTGGACTGGATTAGTCTTAGTAGGGGCTGTAGCTTTAGGCACTTATGCCTTAGCTACGAATGATTCAACTGAAGAACTTGAAAAATAGGCTAAGGCTACAGATAAGGCAAAGGAAGCACAGAATAAATATAACAGTGATTTAGCTTCTTCTACTGGTCAGCTGATAGGCAAATATAAGCTGCTTCAGAATGAGTGGAAGAACCTGAAATCTACTGCTGAAAAAACACAGTGGATAAAAGATAATGCTACTGAAATCAGGAATCTAGGGCTGAAGGTAGATGATTTGAAAAGTGCTGAAGATGTTTTTGTAAACAATACTTCTAAAGTGATTACAGCCCTTAAAGCCAGGGCTTCAGCTATGGCTGCTTAGTCTATGCTTACTGAAGCCTACACCGAATATTACAAAAGGATAATGGAAGCTGATAATTCGGTAGAAGGCGGTGGCTACTATCACAAATATTCAGGCAGGGGAAGCGGTTGGTCTACTGGGAATCCTAATATGACTGATGAAATGAGGGCAGCAGGTGTAACTAATGCTGACTTCAATCAAAGGACTACAACGAAAAGAAGTGGTTCTATGGTCTATGACACTACAGAATATCAGGAATCTTAGACTGTAATAGACAAAGTGAACGCCTATAGAATCAGGTAGGCTAATGAAACAAACAGAACTATTAAGAATCAGGCTTAGGCTGATTTGGATAGAACCGTAAATTTTGCTACACAGAAGATAAATGAAGCCAACGCTGTAATAGCTGCTAATGGTCTAGACTTTAATCAGGGTTCAGGCAGTGGTTCAGGGAATCACAGCGGTGGGTCAGGAAATACAGACAGACCTTCAGCCCCTTCCTATGAAGCAGGTTCTATAGCAGACTTAGAAGCACAGTACAAAAAACTGGAAGAAGAACTGAAGAACACTAATGTTTCTGATGATAGGCTGCAACAGATAGAAGCTGAAAAAGCAGCCCTTCTTCAGTAGATTGAAGCACTTAAAATAAGAAATGGGCTGATGAAAGCCCCTGCTGAAGTTTCACCTGAACAGCAGAAAAGAAACACCTACAAAGAAGCTAAGGCACAAATTTCACAGATAGAAGATGATGTAGAAATAGGTCTTATAGTAGATGTATCTGAAGCTGAAAGGCAGATAGCGGAAATAAATAGGAAGTTAGTAGAACTGGGTCTTACCCCTATTGAAGTCAAACTGACCCCTACAGAGATTGAAAAGAAAAGAACGGCATATTAGGAAGCTGAACAGCAGGTGCAGCAAATTCAATCAGACTACAAACTGAATATTATAGGGGCGGATTAGGCAAAGGCACAGTTAGAAGCTATAAACAAACAGCTTACTGAACTGGGATTAAAGCCTATAGAATTATATGTAAATGCAGATGGTTTAGAAACAGCAGCTGAAGCTGTAGAAACCTTTCAAAGCAATATGGATAGCGTTTCTTCTGCTATAGGGGATTTTGGTAATGCCTTCGGTTCTTTGTCAGAAGCTATAGGCGGAACTGGTGGGGCTATGCTAGAGATGGCAGGTTAGACTATGTAGGCTATAGCCCAAATCATTCCGCAAATTGTAGCCCTTATAGGTGCTAAGGAAGGTGAAGCCTTAGCTTCAGGAACAGCTTCTGCTTCAGGTTTACCCTTCCCTGCAAACATAGCAGCCATAGCTTCTATAGTAGCCACAATTACGGCACTATTCGCTTCCTTTGCAGGTAAATTTGCAGACGGTGGTATTATAAGCGGTGGTTCTTTTCACGGTGATAAACTGCTGGCTTCAGTAAATGCAGGGGAAATGATTCTGAATAAGAAACAGCAGGGTTCTTTATTCAGAGCCTTAGATGGGGGCTTTGGTGCAGCTTCAGGAAAGGTAGAATTTGAAATAGCAGGTTCTAGGCTGAAAGGTGTTCTAAGAAACTATGATAACAAACTTAGTAAAATAAAGTGATATGATTTACAGCGGTTCTTTTGCTGATATAAATAACAAAGTCTACAAAGTAACTATCACTACAAATTCAGGTAATCAGACTAAATCAGTAACACTGGGGGGAAACCCCTTTGTTACTGAAATGGATTCTGATGATAAGGTTATTTATTGCCCAGTCAAATATCAGACTGCTACAGTAACTATTATTACACCTGATTATAATTTTGATATTTACAGCCCTAAAGCATAGGGTACAAAGGTGGTTCTTACTGATGAATCAGGGGCTGTAATTTGGACTGGCTACACTACACCTAACCTTTATGATATGGGCTTTGTAGAAGAAAGGGAAGAAGTAGAAATAGAATGTATAGATGCACTTTCTACCCTGCAATATATCAAATATAACACAGATAGAAAGGCTGTATCTTCCTTCTTAAATATAATCAGGAAGCTACTTCAGAGCTGTAACGCTTATAAGAACTTCTATGTAAGCAATAATATTCAGCTACAGAAGAACGGTACTGAACCCATCTTAGATAAGCTGTTTATATCTGAAGAAAACTTTTTTGATAAGAAGGAAGATGAAGAAACAGATGATGAAGTAGCTTGGACTATGCAGGAAGTTCTAGAAGAAATATGCCAATATCTAGGGCTGACAGCAGTAGCAGACGGTGATTCAGTCTACTTCTTAGATTATGATGCAATAAAGCACGGAAGAAACACCTACTATAAATATTCCGTCGATGATGCAGCAGCCCCTACACTTGAAACTATCAGCTTCAGTAAGACTATCACAGCAGAAGATTATAGTGAATCAGGGGCTACACTATCCTTAGACAATGTTTATAACAAAGTTTCAGTTAAGGCTGATTTATACACTTTTGATAAGGTTCTACCTGATATGTACGGAACTTTAGAAAATATTACTAAAGATTCTGATACAGCCCTACAGACTGCTGAATGGGCAGAAAACGGAATGTGGGGGGAAGTAGTGAAGAATGAATTAGGGAACACTGACAAAGCTAACAATAATATGATAGTGATGGTGGATAGGGTCTATAATCCTTAGAAGAAGGAATATGGGGCTTTTAACGCTGTTTTTGTCAAATACTTTAATAATCCCTACTACAAATTCTATAAGTACAGCGGTGAAACTGGAACAGATAAGACACACTTAGTTAAATCCCTGAACTACACTGACACTAAGAATATGTATGGGGCTACTATAGCTAAGTTCTATGTGAAGAAGCTAGAAAATAGGGCTATGGACTACTATAGGGGCTGGATATTTTCAAATATCTATGGGCTGACAAACGCAAATTCTAGGGCTGCTTACTTAGATGCACTGTTAGCCGAAAATGGAGTTACTAATGTAGACTTTAAGAATTATATAGTTATGCTGAATCCCCCTAACTTCCATATAGATAACAGCAGAATAGAACAGTTCCCTTATTTCAGCACAGTAGTTACAGATACTTCTGCTTTATTTGGCGGTCAGAACTCCTATCTGATAATTTCAGGTGATGTAATCTACCATTATATGAGTGATGACCCTTACCCCATCCCTGAAGGGGAATGTGATATTAGGGAAGGCAGATATGCAATAGATGATGGTCAGGCTTATTTACTCGCTAGACTTCAGTGGGGGGCTTTGTTTTGGAACGGTACTGAATGGGTGAACACTATTTGCACTTTCAAAATCCCCTTCATTAAATCAGGGGCTTCTAAGTCGGAAAGAAGGGCTGATAATACAATGTATAAACCCCTTTCTATCCCTAACACTGTGAACTGGCGAATAGGCACTAAAGAAAAGGGCTATCTTATAAAAATGCCTAATCAGGAAGTAATTTCAGGTCTACCCACCCTTACAGTGTTTAAGCCCTTTGACCCTAATTTTCACAGCGCAAAGTCAGGGGATAATAAAGGACAGCACTATAAATTTAACTGTGTTTTCCTGAAGGACTTTGAAATTAAGGCTGTAGTATCAGACCCTACTTTTAGCGAAAATTCAAATACTGATACAGTCTACACTAATATTATAAATGATGAATTTGTAACTGAACTGAAGGAAATAAAATTTAAGATAGCTACTTGGGATAATAAGAAGCCTAACTATAGTGCTGTTGCCTACAGAAGTGGGGATAAGTTTCAGTTCTTAGATAAGACCTATAACTGTAGCTGCTAGGCAGGGGAAGCAGAATGGGTAGCCTTTGATGATGAAGCAGCTTCAGCAAAAGGATTAAGACAGGAAGAACACCTGATTTATAAATTAGTGAATCAGTACAGCAGCCCTTCTATAATCCTGAATCTATCCCTTAGAAATGATAATAGGATATTCGGACTGTATAAAGATACTACCATAGTAAACAAAGATTTTATAATAGACAGTGTGAATATTGACTATAAGAATAATAAGTAGGAAATCAAACTGATAGAAAAGAAATGAAAATTACTAAGTACAATGTAGGAAAAGGTGATGGTTCTTCTGCTAGGGTTGAAGGCGGTGGTCTGCTTATCAGTACTGGTTCAGGATATAATTCTGAAGTCAGTGATGAAGCTAAAAGATTAAGGGAAACCCACCTGATTTTCGGACAGCCCTTCAACGGAACACAAGATGTTTCAGGGGATATTTCCAACGCTTAGAATATATCTGCTTCAGGGGGTGATATTACGGTAAAATCTGAATGGACTGAAGAAGGAACTGAAGGGGGTAATATCACAGCTGACGGAAATATTACAGCAGGGGGTGATATTACTGCTGTAGAGAATGTTAAGGGTGTGAAGTTTATAGGTGATGTAGAAGCCGACAATGTAACCACAAACACCCTCAAAGCAGAATCAGGCACTATCACAGCCATAAAGGGTGAAAGGCTGGATTATGATGAAGCTAATATTAGATAGGCTGTAATAGATTTGCTGACTTCAGTAGAAATTACTACTGAAAAGCTGACAGTAACAAAGCAGGCACATTTCTTTGAATTGATTATAGATAAGATTAAGGCTGCTGGGGGTGCTATTCTTCTAACCCCTGCTGATGGCTTCAGGGTAGAAAAGATTATAGCTGTGCCTAATAAGTTAGTGATTCCTGACCCTTAGCCTATTGACCCTAACCTTCCTGAAGAACCTATTATTGTAGGGAAGGATAAAGAAGAACAGAAGGATTCTGCTTTAATAGATTCAGGTCTGGCAATAGACAGAAAGCTGATTAAAGGCTATAAACTGCTTTGGAAGGCTTCAGACGGTGAAAAGGCTATAAGCAATATGTGGCAGGTGGGAGATTAGGCAATTTGTTAGACCTTTAACGCTGCTGAAGGCACTTCCTACAATGTTTCAAATAAATACTACTGGGCTTTAGTTACGGAAGTCGGAACACAGAAGATAGAAGATGTAGATTTTCACTATATCACTGTTTCTAATTCAGATTATGATGGTGAACTGAAGCCTGAAGTAGGTGATGAAATTGCTATGCTAGGCTATAGGGGAACTGATGATGTAGAAAGGCAAAGTGCAATATATTTGGCAGCTTATAATTCTATAGACCCTTCCCTGAAAGCCCCCCTGATTTGTCAGTATAAGGGAATAAATGACTTTGACCTGAAAAGCCACAAATATTCCTTCTTTGCTGCAAACGGAAGTGAAGTCAGGGGTAACATAAAATTAGAATCAGGTCAGGGCTTAGAAGAATATGTAGATTATAAGGCTATCACTATTGTTTCTTCTATAGTAGAATATGCTGAAGGTTCTAGCGGAATCACAGCCCCTACTTCAGGCTGGGCTACTAAAGTTCCCTTCATTCCCCCTGCAAAGTTCCTTTGGACTAGAACCACAGTAACCTATTCAGACGGAACAGTTACAGTAGGCTACAGTGTAGCTAAGTTTGGTTCAGACGGTAAAAAAGGGGAAAAAGGCGATGATGGAAACAGCTACAGCGGTAATCTACTTATAGGCACTAAGAACTTTGAAGGTGAAGGCTGGAAAAATCTAAACTACTGGACTGATACAAAAGAAACCTATCTAGGCTGTAAGGTGATGAAAAGGGAACTGAACGGCTATGGCATATATCAGGACTATCTAGCGGAAGAAGGCACTACCTACACCTTTTCAGCCTTTATAAGGTCAGAAGGCGGTGATGTAAGATTTTACTTTGAAACTGAAGGCGGTGCAGAAATTACCCCTTAGCAGAAAGATGTTCCTGAATCTGCTGAATGGGTCAGGACTGCTTTAACTGTGAAGTGTACTAAGTCAGGTGTGATAAGGTGCAGGGTACAGAAGGCTGTAGGAACTGGGGCTGTATATGTAGCAGGGTACAAACTTGAAAGGGGTGAAAATCCTAATGCAGTATGGACACCTGAACCTTCTGAAATGATAGGTTCTGATGCGGAATTTTATAAGCTAGAACCCCTGAAGGAATCTGCTGTAGTGGATTCAGGCTGTAATCTGAATGTAGATTTGATATATCAGATAATCCATATAGTAGGCGAAAATGCCAGTACTGTATCAGCTTCTGCTGATGGCTACTTTGTCAGGATTAAGGATAACACACAAAGCAGCTACATAAATCTATCCTACACTTCACAGCCTTCTTACACTAAGCAGAAATATCTAGAACAGTATGGAAATAATAGGTCTGAAGATACAGAATATTTTGAAGTTCAGCTGATGAACGGAAGTAAGGTCTTAGATAGAAGAATAGTGCCAGTAGCCCTTTCTGCTAAGGCTTCTATGGAAATTACTGATAAAATCCTGATGCAGGTTCAGAATAACTATAATGAACAGAAGGCAGGGATAACTGAAAATGCTAACAATATAGCACAGCTGAAACTTACTGCTGAAGGTCTGGCTTCTACAGTATCACAGCACACTACTTCTATAAACAGCCTGAATGGTACTGTAAGCGGACACACTACCAAAATTTCACAGCTTGAACAAACTGCAAACGGTCTGAAAAGCACAGTACAAAGCCACACTACAGATATAAACGGCAATAAGGATAGAATTTCAGTGCTTGAACAGACTGCTGAAAAGATACAGCTTCAGGTGGATAATGTTTCTTTGCAGGTCAATGATAAGAAGATAATCTTAGACGGTGAAACAGAAGTGAACGGAACTGTAAATGTGAATAAGGATGGAACTGGCTTCAGGCTGAACGGAAGTCAGGGGCAGACTTTTACTGTAGGGTCTAATGATATAGGTTCTTACAGTAACTTTGAAAATAAGACGGTTCAGAATTGGTGGCATACTTTTAATAAGACTGTAATCAATTTTGACACTACTTCAAAATCCTTTGAAATCAGCAGCCTTTGCACTACCTTGAAATCAGGTCAAAGGCTTAGAATAACTAACCTGATAGCCAGTAAGACTGATTACAGCTTTGCAAATTCAGTTCTTACTTAGCTGAATGTTTCTATTTACTATAAGAATCCTTCAGCAGGGAACTTAGTAGATATGGGTTCTATTGCTACTGCCTTTTCTAATGGTCAGTTCATCTATCAGGGAACTTCAGCAATGAACGGAAGTAAGGCTGCTATAATTGATTATACGGCTATACAGCAGGGGGATTATTATATTAAGGTCAGTGGTACTATGACTGGCACAAAATCAGGCTACACAGAACTAAGCCTGATGTTAGCTGCTGAAATTTCCCTTAGTGCCTTCGGAAATCTGACTTATAATGGATTCGGCTTTAACTTCGGTGCAGGTAAAGTAGCCTTTATAGGTGATGATGCAATGATTTTCAAAATGGGGTCTGATGCAGGTCTGAAGATAACAGCTGCTGACGGTCTACAAAGATTTGTGCCTGATTCCTATAAATACAGCGGTGCAAATATAATGCACCACTACACAAATTCCGCTAAGTGGATAGGAATGAATGACTATGTAGTTAGAATAGTTTCAGACCTATCAGGGGGAAGTAATAAGGGGTCTATTGATATTGTTAGCCCTAAAGATGAAATGCTGGTAGTGAAAAGCATATCATACAGCATTATTTTAGTTCTTCCTTCCCCTTCAACGTGTGCAGGAAAATCCTATGTAATTAAAAATAGGTCTGCTTCTGATAATCTGTTTGTATCAGGTTCTTCACTGACCACTACAAATGCAGCAGGATAGATTATAGCCTATAATACTTCTACTGGATATAATGACAGCTGTGGCATAACTACAGCAGCAGGAACTACTACTTATAGGCAGCTGATGAAGTGCTATAGGAACACACACAGACTAATTTCAGATGGTGAAAAATGGATTGATTGCTTATTGTCTAAATGATTATGAAAGAAAAGTGGAAAGAACTAGGGATTAAGGATAAGATTCAGTATGTGATGGCTGTGCTGCTGATTACTTCAGGCATTATTCTAGCCTTCCTATCTTTCTTCCTTAATGCCTTCAATATTGCTACTGGAGTGCTTATCTATATAGGTCAGTGCTTCATTACAGCAGGGGGAATCTTCGGTGTTAGTATCTACTTTAAGAATAAACTAGGGGAATTTCAAAGTAGTGCTGCTGATAAGATTGAATAGATGATGAAGAAGCTGTTAGATTAGAAACAGCAATAAGTTAGGTTAATTCTGTTAAAGTCCTGATTCCTATTGTGGGGGTCAGGATTTTTTAGTAACTTTGCGCCTACTTCTAGACTTCTGTTTAAGTGTAGAATCAGTTACTGATGAACTTGGAACGCTCTAAGTAGAGTAATCAATTAACAAAATTCTATAACTTAAAATCTTACCGCAATGGAAGAAAAAGAAATCAAAGAAGTAGCTGCTGAAGCAGCTGTAGTAGACAACGCAGCAAACAACGCTGCAAGTGTAGAACCCACTGCAACAGCAGAAGAACTGCTGGAAGCAGCACTTAGTACGGCTGAAGGAAGCCGAAAGAAGCAGAAGGAACTCTTCAGCACCCACTTCGGTGGCACTGTTGACCTTGCTAAGGTCAAGAAGGGGGCTAAGAAGGTGCTTGACTCCCTTGACACTAAGGTGGCAGAGTGGAAAGCCAACCTGAACGCCCTTCTGACGGCTATCCAACAGAAGGAAGCCACAGCAGGTTTTGATGACCTGCTAGCAGTAGCAGGGGGTCTATCCCCTGAACTGAAGGCGAAGCTGATTGAAGCCCTTCAGCCTAACAACGACTAAGCGACCTTTCTACAGTTCGGGGAAGGTGGTAGTAATACCATCTTCCCTTTTTCTTTTTGCTTTGCCTTCTAGAGTGAAGGTAGCACAGCAGAAAGAAGAAATTACTGGTGAAGGAAGGGGTATGGGGTCAGATTTTAGCAGTGAAGGCTTCCTAACCTCGCCCCCCTGACCTTTACACAATTTTTATTTTTTAATTTTTTGATATGGTTTACTTTTACCCTCTACAGCATATAACTTACTAATATTTCGCCAATTAGTTAGTGTTATATCTGTGTCTATCCATTTTTGAAGGTGGGCACAACTATGCCTCCCGTGCTTCCGGGCATACGCTGCATATTGCGCAGCACGAATGGCGAAGCGATAGAGTCGGTCTTCCCGGTACGGCGACCGGCCACGATCACGGTAGTGTTCGCGCCGATGAGCTGAGCCAACTGCTGTGGCTTGTTAAAGTAAACCTGCTTCCTCTCCATCTTCGGTGTTCTCTTTAAGCGGTGGGAAGTAAATGTCTTCTTCGAGGTCGGCTTCCTCGAAAGTCACGTCCTCGATGTCGATAGTCTCGCGCTTGTACTTTTCAAGCATGGCGTCGATTTTCTCCTGAAGATTCGGGATTGGAGTGATGCCGAGTACCGACGGGTCCATCGTCGGCACGAATGGCTGCACAAGCAGCAGTTCGTATGGTATCTTGGCTTCTTCTTCAAGCCCCACATTGTTGTTCTTGGCATAGCTCGATGCCGCCTTTTCCATCGTCTTTGTGTCCTTGCGCTTCTTTGCCATCTGATACGTTTCAAGAATCATTTCATTGAAACGCCAGCGGTGGAAGTCGCGGCTTGCAGCGCTTATCGACGGGAGCAGCGACTTGACAATGCCGAGGTCTTTGTATGCCATTACCCGGCTCATATCGTAGCGATTGAGCAGTTCCTCTACAAACTGGCGGTCTTTGGCTTCGGGATTGGCAACCGTCCACAGGTACATATCCCTGATGCGAAGCACACGGACTACAACAACCTCGGGGTATTGCTCCCGAAGTTTGTCTTCATTGGCAAAGAGGTCTTTGCGGCAAATGTCTAATGTGTTTGGTATAGGCATAACAAAACGACTTGGTTACTGCAAAGGTAGCCAAGCCGTTATATGCTCTAAAAGACGATTTTTAAGAAACAACTAAAGCATATCGGTATTTGTCTTCAATAAGTTTTTTTATAACTGAGTACTGAGGATAATATTTATTAACGACTACCTCAATATGTCTTATGCTGTGTACTTTAGAAGTTCCATCAGGATAACATTCTCCGTTCTCAGAAAATTCCATGTGACACATTTTATGAGGTAATCCGTTCAATATATATATGCCTTCGACTCCCTCATATTCTTTAGCATAATCATTCTTGTTATTTTTAAATTTGGTAAATTCTTCCTCGTTAAGTTCACAGAAGAATAAGTCCTCCAGAGAGAACTCATAAGCAACCGAATAATAAGGATGTGGATCGTTTGAAATTAAGGTTTTGATTTCCTTTTCAAAACCTATACATGAATCATAGCCTTCGTCAGAAGGCCATCCTGTATTAACATATGTCCCTGCTGCATATAATGTAAGGAAGCGATCTTCCTTATATAAAGCATTTAGCACACCTTTAGCAAAGGCTGTTAGGTCGTCTGTAAAATCAATAATTTTGTACATCCTGTATTATTTATTTTTCTCTATTAAACGAATTTTAAATAAAATTATTGTGTTTTACTCGTCATCTTCCATGTCGAGGAGGTTTTTCTGCGTGTTCTCCAACGCCAGAGGAGAGCCTACCTGCGCAAGCTGCATCTCCTGATGGCGCAGTTTGACCTTGGCTGATACTTTGCCACGGTTGTAGGCTTTCGATACAGGCGTGTCGCGTTGCGAGATGTCATAGCGCAACGTCTCGGCAGGAATATCAAGGATTATCGCAATATCCGATATTTTGAGATAAATTGAGGCAAAGCGCTCAATCTGCTCCAGTTCGCTCTCTGAGTAGGTCATTCAACGGTACACTATGGTTGGTTATTAAATCTTGCACTTGGTCGTATAGATTGGCGAATATGCCGGGGTCGGTGCTGATGAAAGCCGACTCGGCACGATTGCCTCGCGTGAGGTTTTGGGAGGTAACGACTGATACCGTATCTCCACGCTGTGACTTTACAAGCAAAATCTTGCTGTGGTTGTCGGCGAGATATGCGCTGCCGACAACCTGCGAGATGAACATCCACAACTTGACGGTCTTGTTCGTAGCCTTGTGGTCCAGGACGAGATTGAAGCGGCTGATGCGCCCGGCCTTTTCGATGAAGAAAAGTCGGCGCAGGAACTCCTCTGATATGGAGAACGATGTCTGCCATATCTCCGATACGCCCACCTGATGCAATATCCATTCGATGATGTCGGCAACCTGCACGGCATTGCTCAGATATGCTTGAAACGGCGTGTGTGCCAACGGCTTCAATATCTCCGATATGTCAGCCGTCCGTTTCATTCAGGTATATAGTGGTCGTATTTATCCCAGTTGTCGTGGAGTTTCTTGTCGAGGCGTATCAGTTCTTTCAAGAATGGATAACGCTCCGAGTCGGGGCAAGTGACATTCTCCAACGAAAGAGATCTGAGCTTTAGGTGAAGTTCTCGCATCTGTTGGAGGATAGAGAAATTTTCCACATAGCAAGCCTTGATTTCATCGGGCAGAGAGTCGTGGTCGGCTCGCTTGCCTACGGGCTGTGGCTTCTCGCCGTCGGCAGGATCTTCCGAAGTTCCTGCATTGACGGCTTGCTCGATGGCTTCGGCGTTCTTCTCCATGATAATGTCAACCTCCTTTTGCAGTTCCTCGACTTCCTCGTGGGTAAGGTCAGCCACACGGAAGTTGTAGTATTTCTGTATCTGATATTCGATGTCGGCATGGCGGCTGCCGATATTTGTTATCAGATTGGTGTAGAGAATATGATTGCCTGAAAGTTTGAGCACATACAAGGCTCCGACTGTATAGTCGCGCTCTTCGGGTGACGTTTCCAGCCATTTTTTGAGCAGTCGGGTGAAATTATGATCCATTACATTTTATTGTCAATGCCGGCAAAGAACACGCAGTTTTTGCCGAGGGGGTTAAGTAAATTCTTCATTGAGCATAAGGTCTGACCTGTGGTGACAAAATCATCGAAGACAATGATGTTAGTCTCCGCCGGGATGTTGTTTGCCGTGAACACGGCACCCATTCGGTGCTTCGAGCTGCACTCGGCGCAGTCCTCATAGAAAGGTATGCCAAGGTGTTCAGCGATTTTCTCGCTGATCAGCGTGGCGAAGTTCTTCTGTTTGTGGCGACGCTTGGGCGTTGTGACTATTGCCCAACCGCCCTTGACGAGTGCGCTGCCAAGCGTGTCGGCAATAAGCGGAGCGATAGCGCCGGCAAACTGAATGACCATATCATCGTCAGCCTTTATGTCGGTTAGCGGCCGGCCATAAAGCGACTTCTTCCATAGCGATACGAAAATCACGTCCGATCTGCATGTGATGCGCAGTTTGGGCGTGAAGTCGCAACGGGCTTCGGTGGCATCGGCGGCAGTCTTCCATGCCGCTCGCTTGTTTTCACCGAAAAGGTCTTTAGGAGCGTGAGGGGTAGATGGCGAAACGTCAGGTGCGGGCACCGCAAGACCGGGAACTACTATGTCGTTGACATATTCGCTCAAGTCCAAAGCACCCGTCCTGACGTGTTTAGCCATAGGAGAGAGTATTAGGCGGCTTTAGAGCAGTCGATGTCACCAGCCTCGGTCTCGATGGTGCCCTTGTAGAAGGGAGCGGGAACTTCATCGGTAGCCTCCACCGAGATTGTGGTCGAGGTTGTGCCTGTCGGTCCCTGACCGAGGTCTTGTGCCACGGTAGCCTTTGAGAGCCACTTGTCACAGCCGACAACTCGCCAGTTGCCCTTCATGTCCTCGACGAGGAACACCGAGTCGGTATTGTTGATGTAGGCAGCGGCGGCTGTTGCATCCTCGCCGACTCCGGGGTGAACGGCGGTCAACTTGTTGAGCTGGGTCTGGCTTGGGAGTTCACCCTGAGCATCAGAAGTCAGCTGCGACTTGTCGGGCAGAATGTCAATGAATTTCCATTTCGTGTCGGCTTTGAGCACGAACGAGCCGGTGAGAGCGGCTGATGTCGGGCGACCGTAAGTGTCGCGGGGTAGCGTGGGCCACGTTACTATCTCGCTTTTGGCGATGTAGTAGATGCGACGCTTCACGCCTGGCAACTCCGGTGTTCCCTGACACCAAGCCAGGGAACGCTGGAGAGCAGTACAAGTGTTATTGGTAGCGGCGGCCATAGTTTATGCGGTTTTGAGTTTGACTACGTTGAAGAAGCGCTTGTCGATGGTGTAGAACTGACAGCCGAAGAACATTGCAGCAGCGATAGTCAGTACCCACGGCTCGTAACGCTTAACCTCGATTGTTTCAAGGTCAGACATATTGTCGTAACCGTAGAGGATGTTTGACTTGGGAGTGACAATGTACTTGTCGGTACCGGCAAGACAGTCGAGCGGAACGATGGTGGTCTTCTTGGAAGAACCCTCGACGAAGGGCTGCTCATACTGCTTGTTGTAGGAAACAGCAGGGTGAGTGAGCAGGTATGCGTCGTTGTACTTGTCGGCGAAGTCGGGGTCGCAGAACAAGAACTTTTCTATGCGGCGGAGGTGCGGGTCGCAGCTGCGCTCGATTTCCTTTACGATGTCGACGGCGTTCTGCGATGTCACTGCCTCGTTGAGAGCGAGCAGATTGCCCTTAGCCGCTGAGATACCACCCTCATTGATTTCAGTGTTGATGATAGTGC
>UMFR01019635.1_pt1 | contig 35344 bp, 36 predicted proteins | sample 1965041 | NCBI WGS metagenome assembly UMFR01 (sample SAMEA4836049, study PRJEB28245) | human gut metagenome | biome: gut microbiome; material: fecal sample | place: Denmark | collected 2008
AGCACGGGAATACCGCGCTTTCTGGCCTCCATCAGCTCCGGATTGTTGGGATGAATCGCTGTAGAAATAACTACAGCCTCGGCATCCTCCACCTGGCTGGCAGCATGGCCCATATAAACCATAGCGCCTTCTTCCGCCAGATGTGCCGACATATGACCGGCATTTAAATCGGAACCGCTTACATCATAGCCGCGCTTAATCAATACATAAGCAATCGCGCTCATGCCGGCGCCGCCGATACCGATAAAATGTATATTATGCAGGTTTGCTAATTTGTTTTCAGCCACTCGAGGCCCTCCCTTATTGTTTAGTCAAGGCCACAGCCTCTTTGGCTATAACCTCTGCAGCCTGCGGTCTGCCAAGCTTTTGGGCCGCCGCATGCATCTGCTGCAATTCCTCTTCATGTACTAATAAATGCTCGATAAACTCCAAAACGGTGTCGCCCGTCAGGTCCTTATCAAGAATAACCTTGGCAGCACCCTGAGCCTCTACCGCTCTGGCATTAAACTCCTGGTGATTTGCCGTAGCATACGGATATGGTACCAGAAGCGACGGCACTCCCTTAGCCATCAGCTCTGCCAAGCCGATTGCACCGGCACGGAATACTGCCAGATCGGCCGCAGCCAACGCTACCGGCATATTATGCAGATAAGGCTTGATGATAATATTATCTGCCACACCGCCGCGCTTTTTGATTTCCGCCATATAGGCGTCATAATTCACATCGCCGGTCGCATGCAGCACCTGTACCTCGGCTCTGCCGGAAAGCGCCAGCTCTGCCTCCAGCATAGCGTTGTTAATGGTGCGCGCACCACGGCTACCGCCGGAAACGAGAATCGTTTTCTTCGCCGGGTCCAGCCCCAGCTCCTTAACAGCTTCCTCACGCGTATGCTGCAGAATTTCACTGCGGATAGGATTGCCGGTATATTCCAGCTCTGCCTTGCCGTGAAAATATTTGCCGCCCTCTTTATAACCTAAAAATACTTTGCGCACATAACGTGACAAAATTTTATTGGTTACACCCGGCATCGCGTTCTGCTCCTGAATGCAGCAGGGAATTCCCTTTAACGCTGCCATGAAAACAATCGGTCCGCAGACATAACCGCCGGTACCGATTACCAGATCCGGCTTTTCGTTGCTGATAATCTTGTAGGCATCATATAAGCCGGCAAAAAGCTTTGCCGCACTGCGCAGGGTATCCAGGCTCAGGCTGCGCTTAAAGCCTGCTACCTCAATGAACTGCAGCTTGTAGCCGTAGCGGGGAATGATATCCTTCTCTAATCCCTGCCTGGTGCCTACGAAGCTTACCTCCGCCTCAGGCTGCAGCTTTTTTATCTGGTCCGCAATGGTCAGGGCCGGATAAATGTGTCCGCCCGTACCGCCGCCGGAAAGAATTACCTTCACTTAACGTTACCTCCCTCCAGCTCGTGTACCAGCTTTTTAAAATAGTTACCACGTTCCGGATAATTTTTGAACATATCAAAGGACGAGCAGGCCGGGGAAAGCAGCACTACCTGCGGCTTATGTGCCAAGGCATGCGCCTTGCTTACCGCATCCTCAAAGCTGTCGGCCAGCACAATGTTGGGCACACCGCAGGCAACAGCAGCCTTGTGGAAGCGCTCCTTGGCAGCGCCCAGCAGAATCAGGGCGTCCGTCTTTTCCTTCACCAGCTCCATCATCGGCTCCAGCGGTGTCAGCTTATCGTGACCGCCTGCCAGCAAAATGATGTGGCCGTCCCTGAAGGCATCCAACGCTTTAATCGTAGAATCGGTGTTGGTAGCCTTGGAATCATTGTAATACGGTACGCCATCAATCGTAGCAACGTATTCAATGCGGTGCTCAATGCTGCGGAAGTTACGCAGCACATCAGCCATATCGCTGATGCTCACACCGGCGAAAAAGCCGCAGGCAATGGCTGCCAGCACGTTTTCTTCGTTGTGACCGCCGAACAGATGCAGCTCGCTGATATTGCAGACAGTTTCCTGCTTGCCGTCCCAGCTGATGATAAAATTACCATCCTGCATATAGATGCCCTGCTGCAGCTTCTCCTTACGGCTGAAGTAACACAGGCGGCCTTTTGTTTCCGCACCCCAGGTACGCACGATAGGATCATCGTAATTAAGCACCGTAACCTGCGCCTCACCCTGCTGACGGAAAATATTTTTCTTCGCCTCGCCGTAGGCCTCCATCGTATGATGGCGCTCCAGATGATCCGGAGTCAGGTTCAGCACTACTGCGATATCAGGGCAGAAGCTGCTGACTTTTTCCAGCTGGAAGCTGGAAAGCTCGGCAGCAAGCCAACCATCCTGAGGCAGGCTCTCTACCTCCTTGGACAGTGCCAAACCGATGTTGCCGCCTACTGCAGAAGGCACCGGCAAACGCTTGAGCATCTCGCCCACGATAGTAGTGGTAGTGGTTTTGCCGTTAGTACCGGTGATAGCTGCAATGTGACCGCCATACAGCCTGTAGCCAAGCTCAACCTCGCTGATGACCTCCAGTCCGCGCTGCTCTGCGAGCAGCACATTTGCGTTATCGCAGGCAATACCCGGAGAAAGCACCAACACCCCTGCAATATCAAGCAGGCTTTCAAATGCAGCCTGACCGATGGCCAGCCCACCGCTAACGCTCTGCAAAAGCTGCAGCAGCTGCGGCTCTAAAGTGCAGTCCATATCATTATACAAATATACCTGCTGCTTTTTATCTGCTAGCACCTGCGCTGCTCCACGGCCGCTGATGCCTGCGCCGTAAACGATTACAGCATCCTTTTTAGTCATCAAGAAACACCCTCTATTCATAAACATACATAGGCTATAGCCCTTTCACCGCAAAATTTGCGACAAAACGGTTATAGCCGAAGATTTTTTATACAAATGCATTAAGCCACAGGCATAAGCCAATGACAGACAATACGCAGCTTACTGCTGTAAACACACGCACAACCTTAACCTCAGGCCAGCCGCCCAGCTCAAAATGATGATGCAGCGGAGACATGCGGAAAATACGCTTACCGCCGCTGAAGCGGAAATAGGTAACCTGAATAATTACCGACAGTGCTTCCGCTACATAGATACCGCCGACAATAACCAGCAGCAGCTCTGTACGTGTCAAAAGCGCTAAAGCGGCAATAGCACCGCCCAAGGACAAGGAACCGGTATCACCCATAAATACCCTGGCAGGATGACGGTTAAACAGCAAAAAACCCAGGCAGGCACCGGTCAGGCCCAGAGCGAAGCCGCTCAGATCCAACATACCCTGCATGTAAGCAATAAAAGCGAAAACCATGGTAACAGGCAGACTGACAAAGGAAACCAGTCCGTCCAGACCATCTGTCAGATTTACGGCATTGGTTGTGCCAACCAAAAGCAAGAAGGCCAGCACATAATAACCCCAGCCTAAATCAATGACAGCATTGATGCCGGGAACCCACAGCTCTGTATTGCGGATATGCGTTTCGGCGAAATATACATAGGCACCGGCCAGAATGAACTGCAGTAAGAATTTCTGCTTGGCAGTCAGGCCCAGATTACGCTTCATTACAACCTTGATGTAATCATCTATAAAGCCTATGACCGCATGGCCTACTGTCAGCACCAGAGCAATAATTACATGGGGAGTAAAGTTGCCCCACAGCAAAGCAACCAGCAACGCTGCCAGCATCATAAGTCCGCCCATCGTCGGTGTGCCGCTTTTCGCCATATGGCTTGCCGGTCCGCACTCGCGGATAGACTGGCCGAACTTCAGCTTATGCAGATAAGGAATCAGCACCGGGCCGATTAAAGCACACACGATAAACGCAGTCACAGGAATTCCGATTAATTTTAACATCTACTAAAATCTCACTCTCTTAAGTTTACTTGAACAGCTCCAGCATTTTGTCAACCTGCATGGAATGGCTGCCCTTCAGCAGGATAATATCACCTGCATTAGCCAGCTGGCGCAGTGTATCTGCTGCCTCCTGACGGTCAGCGCAATGCTTGCTCTTGCCGCCAAGCTTTGCAGCCTCATCTGCAATATAAGCAGCCTGCGGTCCGTAGGTCAGTACAAAATCCACACCATTTTCTACAGCCCAGCGACCTACACGGCGATGCGCATCCTCGCTGATATCTCCCAGCTCCAGCATGTCTGCCAGCACAGCAATAGTGCGGGCCTTGCCGTGCGCTGCCTTCTTGGCCTCCGCCAGAGTTTTCAGTGCCGCTTCCATAGAAGCCGGACTTGCATTATAAGCATCGTTGATAAAGGTGATATCGCCGATATAAACTATTTCCTGACGGCTGCCTGTCAGACGGGCAGTTGCCAGTGCCTGTGCGCTTGCTGCCATCGGCACACCGTAGCAGAAGGCCCCGGCGATAGCGCTCAGCGCGTTATAAACGTTATGCTCGCCAATCAGCTGCAAGCTTACCTTAACAGCTTCGCCCGTAGCCTTATGGGTACAGGTAAAGGTAGTACCCGCACCGGAGGTCACAATATCGCTGCCGCGGAAGTCGCAGTTTTCACCCAAGCCGAAGTATACAACCTTTGCCTTGGTTTTGCCTGCTGCCGGCAGCACGTATTCGTTATCGCCGTTGAGCACAGCAAAGCCATCCTCCGGCAGATTAAGCACGATTTCGCTTTTGGCCTTACCGATGTTTTCCATGCTGCCCAAAAGCTCCATATGGGTTTCGCCCACGTTGGTAATCAGACCGCTGTCAGGCTCGGCAATGCTGCACAGCTCGGCAATCTGCCCCAGCCCGCGCATGCCCATCTCCACAACGGCAATATCGGTATCAGGCTGAATGCTCAACAAGGTTTTCGGCAGACCGATTTCATTATTGAAGTTGCCCTGAGTTTTGACAACATTATATTTACAGCTCAGGCAGGCAGCCAGCAAATCCTTCGTAGAGGTTTTGCCGTTGGAGCCTGTGATAGCAAAAACCTTCAGGCCCTGCTTACGCAGACGGTAGGCATGCGCAAGCTGCTGATAAGCAAGCAACGTATCCTCTACCATGAACACAGCAACGCCCGCAGGCAGGCCGCTCACCTCGTGGGATACAACAACGCCCGCAGCACCCAGCTCCACAGCCTTGGCGCAATAGTCATGGCCGTCAAAATTATCGCCCTTCAGCGCTACGAACAATTCTCCCGGCTTTACCGCACGGGAATCGGTGGTTACGCCGGTAAACTCAAAATCTGCACAAACAGCCTTAGTAGCTGCTAAAACTTCACTGGCCTTCAGCATTTTTTATCACTCCAGTATTCCATTACAACTTCTTTATCATCAAAGTGAATAGTTCTGTCCTTCAAAATCTGGTAATTTTCGTGGCCCTTGCCGGCAATCAGGATTACATCATCGTCAGCAGCCTCTGACAAAGCATAGCAGATAGCCTCACGTCTGTCGCTCAGACGGGTAACGTGCTTGCCTTCAGGCACATTTTGCAGCGCCGTAAAGATTTCGTCGATAATCAGCTCCGGATCCTCGGTACGCGGATTATCGGAGGTAACAACGATGTTGTCAGCCAGCTCTAGGGCCAAAGCACCCATCAGCGGACGCTTCTTGTTGTCACGGTCACCGCCGCAGCCGAACACAACCCACAGCTTGCCGCGGGTAATGGAGCGTGCGGTTTTCAGCACGTTCTCCAAGCCGTCGGGAGTATGTGCGTAGTCTACAATAACAGTATAAGGCTGTCCTGCTTCAACAAGCTGGAAGCGTCCGGGGACGCCGTCAAAGCCGTCAAGTACGGAGCAGATAATATTCTTATCAATCTTTTCGGCCAGCATTGCACCTATAACGCCCATAACGTTATAAACATTGAACTCACCGGTAATCTTCAGCTCCAGGTCCATTTCGCCCACCGGAGTATGCAACAGCAGCTGCATATGCTTAGGTTCTACCGTAAAGCTCAGCGGATAAATATCATTATCATGACCTTCACCATAGGTAAGCACGTTAGCCTTGGTGCGCTCGCGGATAATTGCGGAGCTCGGATCATCCATATTGAAGACAGCGTTTTTATTCGGCTTGCTGCCGTCGGTAAGATGCTCAAAGAGCAGGCTCTTGGCATCGCGATAGTTTTCCATTGTTTTATGGAAGTCCAGGTGATCCTGGGTAATATTCGTTAGCACAGCGCAATCATATTCAATGCCTGCCACACGCTTCAGCGCCAAAGCATGGCTGGAAACTTCCATTACGCAGTAGTCACAGCCGGCACAGCACATAGCATAAAGTGTTTTCTGCAGGTCAACTACGTCCGGAGTAGTATTATGAGATTCGGTAATCTCATCGTTAATCATAATATTGATAGTGCCGATCAGGCCAACCTTGTAGCCTGCCTTGCGCAGAATCAGGCGAATAATATTTGTCGAAGTGGTTTTGCCGTTAGTACCGGTCACACCGATCATTCTCAGCTTGCGTCCCGGATAATCATAAAAATACGGCGTTACCAGCTCCATAGCCTCACGCGTATCAGCAACCTTAATAAGAGCAACACCCTGCGGCACTTCAGCGGGAACGTCCTCCACCAGCGCAGCAACAGCGCCCTTCTCGGCAGCCATCGTCAAAAATTTATGTCCGTCTACAGTTGCACCCTTCAGGCAGATAAAAAGACTGCCGGCTACCACCGCACGGGAATCGGCAGTTACATCAGTAATAACTTTATCAGCACTGCCAATTACCTCAGCCTGCGGCAATAAGGCAAGGAGTGAAGCTAATTGCTTTTCCATTTATTAACCCCCCTGTTTTACGTTCCGCCCCTCATGGAGCAAAGCCGTAAATTACTTCTAGTTTAATTATAGTATAGAATTTAAATTGAAACGGCAGCCAAAAGGCTGCCTCCCAAAACCCATTCAAATTATATCACAATATAAACTGAATGGCTATGTTTATTTGTTATGCACAGCCAAAGAATTGCTGCTTCCGCCAGCCTTAACATAAATATTGCTGCGGGCAACACTCATACCCAAATACTGTTCGGCCAAACCGATAATACGTTCCGGTCCCTTCAGCTGCTCAACCTCAATTTTCAGCTCGTTGTTTTTGGTGATAAGCTGAGCCTCCTGCTGCTGCAGGCTCACCAGCTCATTACCATATTGCACCATAGCGTTACTGCGTAAAACAACAATAAAATAAGCTGCCATAATAAGTAAAAATGCTTTAAGAATTCTGTTGCGCAGCACTCTTCTCGGATCAGGTCTATGTACTTTTCTGCGGGCAGGCTGCTGAACCTCATATTGCTCGGCAGGCTGCTCCTGCCAAGCATAATTATCGTACTTTCTGGCAAGCATCAAAATCACCCTTCATCAAAACATCAAAATTTATCTCTCAGCTATTATCTGTCAAATTTTAATTGCATAACGCAGGCGCGCACTGCGGCTACGCGGATTTTCCTCTACCTCTGCCTTAGATGGAACAATGTTGCCTGTTTTGCGCAGCAAAGGCTTTTTACCGCATACGCACACCGGCAGCTGCGGCGGGCAAGTACAGCCCTTGGCAAGCTTGGCAAAGGTCTGTTTAATAATTCTGTCCTCCAGCGAATGGAAGGTAATAACACCGATACGGCCGCCACTCTTTAAGCGGTTTACGGCTCTTTCCATCGTATCTGCCAAAATTCCCAGCTCGTTATTTACCTCGATGCGGATAGCCTGAAAGGTACGCTTCGCCGGATGCGGACCGTCAAGTCTTGCTCCCTTGGGAATAGCCTTCTTGATGACATCCACAAGCTCAAAGGTAGTAGTCAACGGCTTTTCCTTGCGTGCCGCCACAATAAACTGTGCGATACGCTTCGCCCAACGTTCCTCACCGTAACGGTGAATAATATCCGCCAGCTCTTCTTCCTTATAGTGGTTTACAATGTACTCTGCATCCAGACTTGCTTCTTTATTCATGCGCATATCCAAAGGTCCGTCATGCATATACGAAAAACCACGCTCCGGTGTATCCAGCTGATAGCTCGAAACACCAAGGTCAAAAAAGATACCGTCAATTTCATCAATTCCCATGGAATCCAATACCTGGGAAAAATTTTCAAAATTAGACTTGGCAACTGCGGTTTTGCAGGTAAATTTGTTCAGCAAGCGTTCAGAACCAGCAGCAATAGCATCATCATCCTGATCAATGCCAATCAAAAGGCCACCTGCCTCCAGCTGTGCGGCAAACGCACTGCTGTGCCCCGCACCACCCATGGTGCAGTCCACATAAATACCGTTTTTATCTGTTATCAGAAACTCCACGCTCTCAGCGAGCAGGATACTTGTATGCTTAAATTCCATAGCCAACACCAATCTTATATTCCTAAATCAGCAAGCTGCTCTGCGAGCTCACTCACATCATCGGCATTTTCTTCGTTATATTCGTTCCAGCGGCCTGCGTCCCAGATTTCGGCTCTGCTGCCTACGCCGACAATCACGGCATCCTTTTTCAGACCGGCGTGACTACGCAGGTTTGCCGGCAGCAGTACTCTGCCCTGCTTGTCACATTCGCCCTCGCAGGCACCGCCAAAGAGAAAACGGGTAAAATCACGCGCTGTTTTGCGGCTCATAGGCAAGGCTGCCAGCTTCTGTTCCAGCTGATGCCATTGCTCCATATCGTAAACAAAAAGACAGCCGTCCAGACCTTTGGTAATAATAAACTTACTGCCCAAACTTTCACGCAACTTAGCAGGCATAGCAAGACGACCTTTTGCATCCAGAGTGTGTTCGTATTCACCTAAAAGCATTTTGTCGCCCCCTTTTTACCCACATTGCACCACTTTTCTCCATTATATCGTTTATTAGCCGTAAACGCAAGTATTTCACGGCTTAATGTGAAAAAATAATCAAAAAACCGTGAACTCTGTCAAGCTTAATTCGCAAAAAATTTTCAGTAATAAATTTGGCTTTTAGAAGCACAAATGATATAATGAATGAGTACGGATTATGTGTACAATTTTTATAAAAAGGAGACTTATACAATGATTACTAAAGATACCGGCATTATTGAAGCCGTTCAAAACCATCCTGAAATCATGGAGGTTTTCGCTGAATATGGTCTGGGCTGCATCGGCTGCATGGCTGCTCATTTCGAAACCATCGGTCAGGGCGCAGGCGCTCACGGCATTGATGTTGATGCTCTTATCGAAGATATCAATAAGGTTATTGCCGAAGCAGAAGCAAACAAATAAAATAGCGAAGCGGGATAAATACTGCACCGGCATATTTTTACCGCATAGAAAAAATGAGGGAACTATCTCCAGCACAAGTGGGGACGGTTCCCTGTTTTCATAAGGAGGTCTCTGTTATGTTAAAAACTCGTAAGGTTGTAATCGTCGGCGCAGGTCATGTTGGCTCTCACGTTGCTTTAGCGCTCATCCAGTCCGGTGAAGCAGATGATATTGTACTGATTGATATTCTTAAGGAAAAAGCTGCAGCACAGGCACTGGATTTGGACGACTGTGTCAGCGGTGCTCTTTGCGGTCACGACGCCAAAATCCGCGCAGGTGAATACAGCGAGCTCAACGATGCCGATATTCTGGTAATGGCCTTCGGCCGCAGCCGCCGTCCCGGCGAAACACGCCTAGATATGTTTGACGATTCCATCAAGATGGCCAACGAAGTTATCAGCCATCTGAAGCAGGTTGACTTTAAAGGCATTATGATCAGCATTTCCAATCCGGCAGACATTATCTGCGAGCATATCCGCCGCCAGATGAACTGGGAGCCGAATCGTTGCTTCTGCACCGGCACCAGCCTTGAAAGCTACCGCCTGCTGCGCGTACTCAGCGCCGCAACAGGCTACAGCCGCAAATCCATTCAGGCCTTCTGCATGGGCGAGCATGGTAATTCCAGCTTCGTTGTCTGGTCTGCCATCCGCATCGGCAGCAAGAGCTTTGCCCAGCTGCGCAGCGAACGTCCGGAGCTGGCTGCCCTCAGTCTGGACGATTTGCAGCTGCAGGTAAAAAGAGCCGGCGATATTGAGGTTGACGGCAAGGGCTGCACGGAATTCGGCATTGCCAATGCTGCCTGCATGCTGATTAAGGCTATCTTCCATGACCAAAAGCTCATCTGGCCCTGCTCCACCGCACTCAACGGCGAATACGGTCAGAAGAACGTTGCTGCCGGCGTACCCTGTGTCATCGGCAAGAACGGTATCGAAGAGATTTTAGAGCTGCCGCTTACGGAAGAAGAGCAGGCTAAGTTCACTGCCTCCTGCGACATTCTACGCGGATTTCTGGAGAGAGCAGGCAGCTTGTAAGGCGTTGCGCTCTCGCTTCCCCCTTCCGCCTCGCTTCGCTCGGCACCTTCCCCAAGGGGCAGGCAAGACTAATAGCTTTCCGTTAAACTTCATTAGCACATTCTTGGTTCCCCCTCGGGGGAACTGTCGCGATAGCGACTAAAGGGGGTGCATGCATAGCAAATTCAGCAAATAAGTGCATAAAAGGCTAGTCTAATTTGCGAAGATTAGCCTTCCACAGGTCTGATATATCTTCCCTGAAAGGGAAGGTGGCTGCGAGCTTTGCGAACAGACGGAAGGGTTGCAGCGCGATATTTAATTGCGCCACTTACATGTAAATAAGCAAAAAACACCGGCATCCGCCGTACCACAAGTACGGCAGACGTCGGTGTTTTCATGTTTTAGCATATATTAAACTCTTACAGACTTTAGGCTTAATACTCCCAGCTCAGACCAACAGCCACCAGCTTGCTGGTGTCATCCCCCAGCTTGCCATAGCCAACAGCAGTATGCAGCAGCAAATCCTTCTGCAGTCTCTTACTGTAGCTCAGCTCCACCTCCTGCAGCCTGCCATCATGCTGCGCCGTCTGCTGCATATCAGCCCATGTATAGCTCAGTCCCAGCTTGCCGCCATCCGCCAGATAATGGTTAACCTCCGCATAAACGCGTTTCGCATCTGCGCCCAGCCAGTCTCCCAAAATAGCATCCCTATACGTCCAGCCATTCTTCAGCACCCAATGTCCATACCAGGCGTCATTAGTTTTGGCAGCCTCCACGCGCAAATCCCAGCTGCCGTCCGGCACCAGCTGCGGAAAGTACATGCCAACATTATAAGCATTTTCACAGGGGAAGGCATGCGCCTGATCCTCGCCATACAGCGAAGCATAAACCTGCACGCCCGGGAAGCGGTATTTAAAATCAAGGCCCGCAATATCGTTCCAATTATCCTTTTCAGCATCATCTGCATTATCGCCCAGCAGCCAATGCTTGTTGAACTTCTTGAGCATCGACATACGCTCCAGGCCAATCGTAAACGCATCCGTCGGCATAATATCTACGCGCACACCCACAAGAGCTGCATGGTCCTTTTCCAGTGCCGAACCGGAACTTGCAACTCTGTTGCCCTCCAGCCTGCTGGCGAAGACGTTGACATTAGCCTTACCCAAAAACTTCAACGCACCGTTGTCAAAGGTGTGCGGCTCCAGCAAATTCATTTTAATTGCTGTCTGCGGTGTTGCATTGCTGCCAAAGGCCATCTGTCCTGCACGCCCTACGCCCCAGGACATCGGCTGCCTGCCGGCAGTAATCCCCCACACGCCCAAATGCGTTTTGGCATAGCCCTCAACAAGGCTGGCATCGCCATGCTCGTCCTTGTCCCAGCTGAAGCGCGGCGTAACGTCCACAGCCAGGTCCTTGCTCAGGCTGGCGCTGATGTGCAGCGTGCCCACAGCGTTAAAGCCATCGCCATAAAGATAGCCATTATTATTGTGGTTCAACATCTGCCAATGTGCCTTGGCGTTATTATACTTATACGCAGCACTGTCCTGCTGCAAATAGGAAAGGTCAACGCTCGCACCACGCAGCTTCACATTATTGATTTTCCCTGCACCCTGCAGGTAAGCAATCTCCTCTGACAGTCCCTCGCGCATTGCATCCAGCCTGTTCTGCAGGTATGGCGGCAGCGGCTTGCTCTGGGCAATTGCTTCAGCCTGCAGCACCCATTTGGCCATGTCCAGGCGGCTATAAGGCTTGGTATTGGCAGGCATATCCTGGATATATCCCATGCCCTCCAGCTTATCAAGATAACCGTAATAGCTGCTGTCCAGCGGCACGTCAGCCGTAACCAGCGGGCTGGCGGCGGCACAGCTGCAGCCCAAGGTTGCAGCAATTGCTATAGCACTAAGTAGTTTCTTCATCAGTTAGCATCTCCTATGCTTATAAATTTGTTCATTGCAAGTGTATATTATATCGCTTGCTTATCGAAAACAGTCTACAGTAATATATTGTAGCAAACTATATTCTATGTTTCAAGATTATTTTATATGCTGATGGCTAAACCTGTATGTCGCAATATTATCACGTTTGTGCGATTTTTCAGAATATTTACTTGACTTTCGTTGCCCTCTCATTTATATTTAGCTTAGCTTCACATTTAGAACAAAATAAGCAGGGCCTACCAGCTCATGTCGGTAGTATTTAGCAGTACCTACGGTATCCGAATTTTCCGGATGCTATGTGTACTGCTTTTTTTCTTAAGCACCTCATGTTGTATTTTGCTGAAGCAAAGATTATAATTAAAGGAGGAAAACATTATGCCGTTAATATCTTCTTTTTACGGTATGTACATCAAGATGTATTTTCAAAGAAAAGAACACAACCCACCACATTTTCACGTCATATACGGTGAATACACAGGCGAAATCGAAATCAAATCATTAAAAATGCTAGAAGGAGATTTACCACCTAAAGCACTGGAGCTTGTCAAAGAGTGGGCTGCATTGCACCAAACTGCGCTTATGCATATTTGGGAAACACAGGAATTTATTAAACTACCACCATTAAAATAACAGGAGGTGCTACCATGTTTCATAAAGTTCAAGATGTAAAAGCAATGCCAGATTTTATTTTAAAGGTTGACTTTATCAATGGTATTTGCAAGTATTATGATGTAAAACCGCTTTGGAAAATATGGCAGCCCTTTAGAGCTTTAGAATATACCAACGGTCTTTTTAACTTGGTTAAGGTTGATGTTGGTGGTTATGGTATCAGTTGGAATGATGAGCTTGATTTGAGCTGTGAGGAACTTTGGGAAAACGGCTACTGACCAAGCCATGGATATTTTAAAAACACCGCCCGAAGAGCACCAGTACTTCAAGGACCTGTTAGCTAAGGAGCAGTAGGCTCCGCCCGCACAAAAAAGCGCCTGTCCCAAAATGACAATACCCATTTTCTGATGCCAGAAAATGCACCAGTTGGATGTCGTTTATATTTTAAGCAATAAAGATTTTGACTAGGACCGCTATGCGGTCCTGATTTTTTTGTATACGTAAGATTGAGAGCTTATGGTAGTACACAAAAACTTCAACATCTACAGTAGCAATTGTACAGCTGATTTATTTTTATGATTTTTCGGAATCTTCACTTGACTTCTGCTGTCCTCTTATTTATACTTAGCTTAGCTTCACATTTACAACAAAATAAGCAGGGCCTACCGGCTCATGTCGGTAGTATTTAGCAGTACCTACGGTATCCGGAACTTCCGGATGCTATGTGTACTGCTTTTTTTCTTAAGCACCTCATGTTGTATTTTGCTGAAGCAAAGATTATAATTAAAGGAGGAAACTATGACCAAAAAACTATCCAAAAGCAGTCTTTTGCTGACACAGGAAGAGCTGCAAAAGCACATCTTGGGCATGACCTTGTTCAATGACCTGCTTGCCAGAGCTGTTTTAGAGGACAAAGAGGCTTGCGAGCATATCCTGCGTGTTCTCACCGGTATCAAAACACTGGTAATCAAAAAGAACAAAACGCAGTATGTCATCAGCAAGCTCTCCTCGCACAGCATCATCATGGATGTACTCGCTGAGGATGCCAACAACAAGCTTTATGAAATTGAAATTCAGAAGGCAGATGGCGGCATTGCACACGAAAAGAGGATGCTTTATTACGCATCAACTATCATCAATGAATACTTTTTTAAGGGTGATCAGACTTATGCATCTGTACCCGAGCTGCACATTTTTTATATCAGCCAGACAGATATCTGGAAGCTTGGCAAAACCTGCTACCCTATTTTAAAGTTTTTAGGCGATACCAATACTCCCTACAATGACGGACTGCATATGTGCTATATCAACGCAGAGGTTGACGATAACAGCAGTATTGCGCAGCTTATGCAATATTTTGCTACCGCCGACGCAGGTGATTTTAGCCAAGGAAAGCTTTCACAATGTATCAATAATCTTAAAACCACAAAGGAGGGACTCGCAACTATGGATAATTTCAGCAAGCAAATTTATGAAGCTGGCATTAATGACGGAAGAGCTGAAGGCAAGGCTGAAGGTTTAGCTGAAGGCAAAGCTGTAGGCAAAGCTGAAAGCATCAAAAATCTTATGTCTACAATGAATGTCTCCATTGACCAGGCCATGGATATTTTAAAAACACCGCCCGAAGAGCACCAGTACTTCAAGGACCTGTTAGCTAAGGAGCAATAGGCTCCTGTTCAAAAAGCGCCTGCCATCCGGCAAGCGCTTTTTCTATTGCACGATATTCGAGTATATATTTGCTCTTCTTACCCTTTTCTCCAGACCATCTTATTCACCACACCAGTGTAGCTTTGGATAATCTTCACAACCTTAGCAGATACGTTCTCATCTACATAATCAGGCACCGGCAGTCCGTCTTCCCCATCAAGGTTCGTCTGCACCGCTGTGTCTACAGCCTGCAGCAGGCTTTTTTCGTCAATGCCTGCAAGCACAAAGCAGCCCTTATCCAGCGCTTCTGGGCGCTCCGTAGAGGTGCGGATGCACACCGCCGGGAAAGGATGTCCCACGCTCGTGAAGAAGCTGCTTTCCTCCGGCAGTGTACCGGAATCAGATACTACAGCAAAGGCGTTCATCTGCAGGCAGTTGTAATCATGGAAGCCCAACGGCTCATGCTGAATTACGCGCTTGTCCAGAGTGTCACGCGGTCAAAGCCGCCTGCGCCAACAAGAAGAAGTTTTATTTTCATGAATTGTCACCTCGGGGTTAGAGAATTTTATTTTGCTACTTAATTTATCTATTGTATGTTCTTGCGTCTAATGCTAAAATAAGAACAAAGAAGTAAGCTATATGCTTTATAGACTCATACACGCCACTAATTGCCAATGGAGGTCAGATTTATGGTTGCTATCTTAACTAATAACGATAAATTTAGTATTTTTAAAATAGGCGATTTACAAATTAAATTTAAAACATCACCATTCTTACAAAAATATATCTCTATTCTCAAATGGAACAAAGGCTATATTGAATGTATGGCAAAGTATTCTACTCTAGATACTCCCATAGAAGAATATATCGATTTACGCTATATCGCCAAGCGTTTGAGATTGCCGCAAGATATCTTTGATAATATACAGGAGGTAAGGATAGTATGAGTGTTCAGGAAATTGCAGACCAAGCAGATATGATTGTGGCTGGTTATGCTTTCAAAGTTTTAAAAGACCATATAGAAATTACTGATTTAAATAATTTATCCAAAACAGCAGTTATCCAAAACGACGAGCTTGTTGAATCTGTCATGAGTGATGAAGAAGACGCTATAGTAATGAAGTACTACAATCGCAATAAAGATTTATTGAAGGAGACTGTAAATGCCTAAATATTTCCCCTTTAAAATTTGTGGTTATTATTTATATTTCACAGCTCACTGTGTAGTTGAATGTATGCATGTACACGCTAGTAATGAAGAACTAACAGAACCTGGTTCTGCTAAGTTCTTTGTTCGAAGCGACGGCTCTTCAAAATTAACAGCTCGTGGACGATTAAAAGATAGAGAAATAACTTCCATTCAAAAATTCATCAAAGATAATTACGAAATAATGTACGCTACTTGGAGAACATTAAGCAGCAACGGATTCTATGAAAAATAAAATTTCAATCTTTCAAAACTGCTAAGGAGGGACTCGCAACTATGGATAATTTCAGCAAGCAAATTTATGAGGCTGGCATTAATGACGGAAGAGCTGAAGGCATTTCAGAAGCTACTATTCGTTTTATAAAGAATACTATGCTCAGCGACAGCTGTTCTGTTGACCAAGCTATGGTAAAGCTGCATATTCCGCCCGAAGAGCACCAGTACTTCAAGGACCTGTTAGCTAAGGAGCAATAGGCTCCTGTGCAAAAAGCGCCTGCCATCCGGCAAGCGCTTTTTCTATTGCACGATATTCGAGTATATATTTGCTCTTCTTACTCTTTTCTCCAGACCATCTTATTAACCACACCTGTGTAGCTTTGGATAATCTTCACAACCTTAGTAGATACGTTCTCATCTACATAATCAGGCACCGGCAGTCCGTCATCGCCATCAAGGTTCATCTGCACTGCTGTGTCTACAGCCTGCAGCAGGCTTTTTTCGTCAATGCCTGCGAGAACAAAGCAGCCTTTGTCCAGCGCTTCCGGGCGCTCCGTAGAGGTGCGGATGCACACAGCCGGGAACGGATGCCCCACACTGGTGAAGAAGCTGCTTTCCTCCGGCAGTGTACCGGAATCAGATACTACAGCAAAGGCGTTCATCTGCAGGCAGTTGTAATCATGGAAGCCCAACGGCTCATGCTGAATTACGCGCTTGTCCAGTTCAAAGCCGCTGGCTGCCAGACGGTTGCGGGAACGCGGATGGCAGGAGTACAGAATCGGCATATCATATTTTTCTGCCATTTTGTTGATTGCGGTGAACAGCGAGGTAAAGTTCTTTTCTGTATCGATATTTTCCTCACGATGTGCGGAAAGCAAAATGTATTTACCCTTTTCCAATCCCAGACGTGCATGGATATCAGATGCTTCAATCTTCGCCAGATTCATATGCAGCACCTCTGCCATTGGGGAGCCGGTAACATAGGTACGCTCCTTCGGCAAGCCTGTGTCTGCCAGATAACGACGCGCGTGCTCAGAATAGGCCATGTTTACATCGGAGATGATATCTACAATGCGGCGGTTTGTTTCCTCCGGCAGGCACTCATCCTTGCAACGGTTGCCTGCTTCCATATGGAAAATGGGTATATGGAAACGCTTAGCACCGATAACGGAAAGGCAGCTGTTGGTGTCGCCCAAAACGAGCACAGCGTCCGGTTTAATTGCTACCATCAGCTTGTAAGATTCAGCGATAATATTACCCATGGTCTCGCCCAAATCGCTGCCTACAGCGTTCAGATACACTTCAGGATCTGCCAGCTCCAAATCATGGAAGAAGACGCCGTTCAATGTATAATCATAATTTTGTCCTGTATGTGCCAGGATTACATCAAAATATTTGCGTGTTTTTTTAATAACTGCAGCCAGACGGATGATTTCCGGTCTGGTGCCTACGATAATCAAAAGCTTCAGCTTGCCGTTATTTTGGAAGCTTACCTTGCTATAATCACTCATGCTTTGCCTCTACTTTCTCGCCAAAGGTATCAGGATGCTGCGGATCAAACTGTTCGTTGGCCCACATTACTGTTACCAGGTTTTCTGTCTGTGACAGGTTGATGATGTTATGCGTATAGCCAGGCAGCATTTGTACTGCCTGTATCTTGTCACCGCTGACTTCATATTCACGGATTTCGTCCGAACCGATGCGGCGCTCCTGAATCAGGCCATGGCCTGCGACAACGATGAAGAATTCCCACTTGGAGTTATGCCAATGCTCGCCCTTGGTAATCCCAGGTTTGGAGATATTCACAGAGAACTGGCCGCAGTTCAGCGTTTTCAGCAGCTCTGTAAAGCTGCCGCGCTCGTCCTGGTTCATCTTCAGGTCGAAGATGGTCTTTTCCGCCGGCAGGTAAGAAAGATAGGTGGAATACAGCTTTTTGGCGAAGCTGTTGTAGGGAATTTCCGGCATAACAAGGCTTTGCGGCTGTGCTTTGAACAAATCCAGCAGCTCTACAATCTCGCCAAGTGTTACCTTGTGCGTTGTCGGCGCATAGCAATAGCGTCCATCTGCTGCTGCCTGCGCTACAAGACCATCATAATTACAGCGATGTGCTTTACCTTCCAGTGCGTCCAGCATTTCTTCTACCAGATCGTCGATATATAAAAGCTCCAGCTCTACACTGGCATCGTTGACCTGAATCGGCAGGTCGTTGGCGATGTTGTTGCAGAAGGTGGCAATTACGGAATTATAGTTTGGTCTGCACCATTTGCCAAAAAGATTGGGGAAGCGGTATACAAGCACCTGCGCCCCTGTTTCCCCGGCATAGGCAAAGAAAAGCTCCTCGCCTGCCAGCTTGGATTTACCGTAGTCGGATTCACCATAGCGTCCTATGAGTGTTGCCTGAATCGAGCTTGCCAGCATTACCGGGCAGGTATTGCCGTGCTTTTTCAGGGTATCCAGCAGGATGGAAGCAAAGCCAAAGTTTCCCTGCATGAATTCGCTCTGGTCCTTGGGACGATTTACGCCAGCCAGGTTAAAGACAAAATCTGCCTGTGCGCAGTATGTTTCCAGCTCCTGCGGTGTGGAGTTGATATCGTATTCATAAATTTCATCTATCTGCAGTGCAGGACGAGTACGGTTTTTGCCCTGCTGAATGTTTTTGAGGTTAGCTACAAGGTTTTGCCCAACAAAGCCTTTAGCACCTGTTACAAGTATTTTCATTTGCCTGACCCCCGCTTAATAATGACGAATACCCTTAAGCTCTTCTTGTACGTAGTCGGTAGTAAGAATCTTTTTCACGGTACCGGCCACATCCAGACGTGTAGTGTTGTGGCTGGTGTAAGATTCATCTGCCATGGTGTGTACCTGTCCCTTGACTACGAATTTATCATAGTTCAGGTCGCGGCTGTCTGCTGCTACGCGGAAGTAGTTACCCATATCTTCACTGCGCAGGCGTTCTTCGCGAGTCATCAGTGTTTCATAAAGCTTTTCACCGTGGCGTGTACCGATGATGTTGGTGCCAGTGTCTCCAAACAATTCCTGCACTGCCTTAGCCAAGTCACCAATGGTAGATGCATCTGCCTTTTGGATAAAAAGGTCTCCGGGGTTAGCGTGCTCAAAGGCAAATTTTACCAGGTCTACTGCTTCATCAAGGTTCATCAGGAAGCGTGTCATATCAGGATCAGTGATGGTAATAGGGTTGCCTGCATGAATTTGGTCAATGAACAGAGGAATAACGCTGCCACGGCTACACATTACGTTGCCATAGCGGGTACAGCAAATTACAGTGCCGCCACGCTCAGCAGCTACGCGGGCGTTGGCATAGATTACGTGCTCCATCATGGCCTTGGAAATGCCCATGGCGTTGATGGGATAAGCAGCTTTATCGGTGGAAAGGCAGACTACACGTTTTACGCCAGCTTCGATGGCTGCATGCAGCATGTTGTCAGTGCCTTCTACGTTGGTTTTTACGGCCTGCATGGGGAAAAATTCACAGCTTGGTACCTGTTTGAGTGCTGCTGCATGGAAGATGTAGTCAACACCTGGCATAGCATCGCGGATGCTGCGGTAGTCACGCACATCACCTACGTAAAATCTTACTTTTTTTGCTGTATCGGGATGCGTTGCCTGCAGGCTGTGACGCATATCGTCCTGTTTCTTTTCATCACGGGAGAAAATGCGGATTTCACCGATATCGGTCTCCAAAAAATGCTTCAGCACCGTGTTGCCAAAAGAACCGGTGCCACCGGTAATCATCAAAGTTGCTCCAGAAAATGCGGTCATTTATTATACCTCCTAAGATTATATCATATATATTACAGCGTTGTTCCGTTAGGAATATCGCTGTCGTCTGCTATATTTACATTGTTGCTGATGCTGACGTTGCTGCCTATGCGCACGCGCTTGCCCACATGTGCCAAAGTGCGGACAACGGAGTTGGTATAAATCAGCGAGCAGTCATCGACAAAGCTGTCATGATGCACCTCCACGCCGGGGTTCAGCAGCACGCCATCACCAACGCGCCCACCGTTTTGCACTACTACGTTGTTCAGCAGCACGCAGCCGCTGCCCAGCTCGGCATAACGGCTGACATAGGCGCTGGTGCAAATGATATTGGGAAAGCTGTAGCCAAGCGCTTTAGCTTTGCTATAAATCTCTTCGCGCAGCTTATTGTTGCCAATCGTCACGATGAGCTGCTCATAACCAGCTTCATCATGCAGACGCTGCAAATCGCTGATGCGTCCGATGACCGCCACGCCATTTACGAGCGTCCCCAGCTCCGGACCATCATCGACGAAGGCACAGTCATACTGCTCTACCGCGTGCTCCAGCGTCACGCGGCCAAAGCCGCCTGCACCGACGAGAAGAAGTTTTGTTTTCATGAATTGTCACCTCATCTATTATTGTCAGAATTTTACTTGTATAAAATTGTTTAGTTTTAACACCGCCGTGCGCGTCAGCGTGCGGCGGTGTTTGTTTTTATTTCAGAAGCATTATCTCTTTTATATCGCCACTGTAGATAATAGTCGCAATTTTTCCTTTTGCATAATATATGAAACTACTTTCGTACAAGAATTATTTTAACCTTAATTTTTTGGTACAACAGATTTTAGACATATAGCTTCTATCATAAGCTTTACATTCGGTCTTAATGCCTTTATCATAGCTGGAAATACTAAAATCGTACTTATTTGTGTAATTAGAGATGCTAATGCAGCGCCTGATGCACCCCATATAGGAATCAGCCAAACATTAAGAACTACATTAGTTAAAGCTGCACCTATATACAAATACTTGAGATAAAATTGACAATTATAACAAACCATCCATGCATTTCTAGCAACTCCTAAATAGGAAAATGCAGTATACCATGTAATGATGCGTAAAGGATCAGCTGCTGAAATATAAGCATCCCCATACAAAACCTTAACTATAAATGTTGCTAACACTGAAATCAAGCTCGAGGCCAAAACAGACATGTAAAAAACTATAGCATATAATTGTTTATTTTTTTGCTCAAATTTCTCCTTATTTTTTCCAAAATGCTGTAAAATTACAGGATACATTGAATCAATGATTGCCGCTAATACAAACACCCAAGTATTACATAGTGATACTGCTGTGGAATAATAAGCAACTTCAGACTCATTGAGCATCTGTTTTAACATAAAACGATCCGTACTACCATATATAGCAACCATAAGTCCTGCTAAAATAAAATGGTAGCTGCTAAAAAAAAGTTCTTTTGATTTTTTGACTGAAAATGAAAATTTAGGACCACTATGCTTGTAATACATAACAAGCAGAACTATAGCTACAACAAAAGAATCCAAGCTCGTTGATACTGCAAACCATTCTACACTTTTTCCTGTAAACAATAACCATATCTTGTATATTGAAACAACAGTGTACGATATAACTGTCGCTAAAGCTGCATATTTAGATTGTAATTTAGCCTGAAACCAATAATTCAGCGTATCCATTACCTGAAAAAGAACACCAATACTACATAAAGCAACAACAATATTAGTTGTGACTTCCCCTTTATCCATAAACAAAGTTATGCAAATCATCATGATTACAGATAATAAACTGGAAACAGTACGCAGAACGATAGCAGAACCTATTGTTTCACCCTCTTCATCTGGATTATCAACAAAATTTTTTACAATAACAGAGTTAATGCCTAAGGTACAAAAGGAAGCAAAAAAAGTAGTATATGCAGCTGCATAATTAATTAAGCCATAATTTGCTGGTCCTAAATATCTTGCTGTTAACAAGCCAATAAAGAAAGTTAAAAGCATATGATAGATTCTTCCTGCTATTAACCAACCAGCATTTATAGTCACTTTGCTTTTTAATATGTTCGCTAGATGCATTATTATAATCTCCTAATAACTTTTGCAGGAACTCCACCAACTAATGAATTTTCAGGAACATCTTTTATGACACAAGAACATCCTGCAATCACACTTCCATTACCTATTTTAGTATCATTACAAATTGTACTTCTACCACCTATCCATACACCATTCCCCACAGTCTGATTAAATATCTTGCCAGAACCAGCTCTTCTCTTAGAATCACCTATTTCATGCCCACCTGTTTGAAAAGTTACTTCAGGTCCTAAATCACAATTATCTCCAATGAATACTGTTCCATTGCCATTAATTTTGCAGTTCTTCCCTATCCAACAGTTTTTTCCAATGGAAATAATCCCTGTGCACTCAATAGGTCCAACAACTGTTGTCCCGTTTCCTACAGGGCAACCAATACCTCTAAGTAAAATACGCTTCATTTTACAAGAAAAAGGTCTTGTTCCAACAAAAATATTATTTATTAAGAATAAATTTAAGATTCTAAGAGTGCCTTTTAAATGAAATATCTTTTCCAAGTTCATTTCAAATGATACCATCCATTACTAAGTATTTCAGCATTGCTGCATGGGCCATTTTTATAAAGATTATGTGCTGACTCCCCTTGAAGCAATACCTTGGCAAGTTCTATAAAACGACTAGCTGCTACTTCAGCATTCCATAAATCAACCATAGTATGATATGCATTTACTCCTATCTTCTGTCGATATTCATCATTTTCTAAAAGCTTCTTTACCTTATTTTCTAAGTCAAGCATATTACCATTTTCATAAATTAAGCCATTTTCGCCATCCTTGATTAAGAATGGTACAGAACCAATTGCATGACTTGCAACAACTGCGCATCCACTATTCATTGATTCATTTAGCACCGCACCCCAGCCCTCATTAAAATCACTAGTAAACAAAAAGATATCTGCATTCTCCATATGTGCACGTACTTCAATCGGAGACATAGCTCCAAGCATTTCCACACAATCTTCCAAACCTTTGGTTCTAATCATTTCATGGAGTGTTTCTTCCATTTCTCCGTTACCAATAATACTCATTTTAAAAGAATAGCCTTTTTCCTTAAGCGATACAGCCAACTCAATTGAAGCATCCGGATGCTTCCATCCTATAAGCCTACCGGTCCATAGGATTGAAGCCTTGGGATGCTTCCATCCTTCTGACGTAACCGAAAACTTCTGCTTCATTAATTCGCTAACATCGTATTTTTTGGTCTCAGGAAAATAACCCCACTTAAACGCCCTTCCTTTAAAATCTGTGAAGCGATTCAAATCCCCAGCGGTATAAGCGCTGCTACAACAGAAATACAACGGTCCATTTTCGAAAGGCTTTAGATGCTTCCATGCACTCGCAAAATTATGCGGTATTTGCAGCAAACCAGTTCCTTCTTTAAAGAATCGCTCGCTAAATTTGAAACACAGTTTTCCTTTCTTTATGCGACGAAAAATCAAGCTATCCGGACATGATCCATATATCACTACATCTGCATCGTCAATCAGTTTTTCAGCCTGACGCATTTTTTCTTCAGAATCATAAGCACAAATCACAAAAGGATATTTGTGATTCATGTCCTCATACCCCATGTTAAGTCTCTCTTGCGGAATCGCTTCTAATGCAACAAATATATACTCTACATCTGCTTGTCTTAAAACTTCTTGTGAAAAAGGAAGCTGATGATGATTCATGAAGTTAGATATCATAACAATTCTCATAAAAACTCCTTTCTTCCCGCTAGATAGAAAAGCACATAGACAAACTCTATTCCTGGAAATCCTCCCAAAAAAATACTTGCTTCACCACTAGATTGAATAAACAACCCTAAAATACAAATCAAAGCAGTACGTGCAATTGGATTATCGTTATTGCAACAAGCCAAAGTTTTTTTTAACATCATGCCATAGAAGAGCGTTGTTCCCAGCAGTCCTGTAGAGCATAGATGTGCTAAGGGTGCATTATGAGCGTTTGCAAAACCAGCTTCACCTAAATTTCCAACCAACCATTGAAAATTAGTATCTAACAAAGAAAAGTACTCCGTAAATGTTCCTTGACGCCCTGAAAAGAGTTCCTTTCCCATTAGCATCAAATCTGTATAACCACTTTCAAAAAGTGTTAAATATATCGGAACAAAGGCTATCGGAACCACAAAACACACGACCACAATCCATTTAGGAATTCGAATTTTTGCTGACAGAATTACACTTAAACACACAAATATAGCAGCAACCATACATGTTCTTGCGCCTGTCATCCATAGCAAATACAACAGATATGCAACAAGCATGGAAATAAAAGCCTTCTTCTTTGCATTCTTTAAATAAATCATGATAATGCAAATTACTGCGAAAATATAAATTCCTGCAAGATTGCTGTTTCCAAAATATAATGTAAGCGTCGGAGAAACTGTATCATTATCCCTGAAATATGCAAACGGCATTTGTGAATACGCAGAGAATAACAAGCCGCTGAATATTCCAAATCTAAAAATCGCATCAATCCTTTTTTTACTTTCCGAAAATTTATTGTTTAATGCTATAGTCCAAAATAAAGAAAAATAGCAGACTATCGAATAAAGTAACCCGCTTTTAAATTCCTCGTTAGTTGTAAATAAACTCACAACTACATCTATGAGAAGAATGAGAAACAATAATATATATTTTCTTTCTGTCCCGTTATTTTGAATAGTCGAAATTATATTTGCTGTTGTTGCAATAACACCAAGCCAAATCACATAATGTATAATTCCAGTATTTTTTAACGGAATAAGAAGAAAAAATAAAAAAGCCGCAAACAGTTGGACGTCGTGAAAAGATAGCTTAAACGCTCTATGTGCATATTCTTTAATCATTTAAAGCCTAATATCCTCCTATTACTTCATTATACAGATTTAAATATTCACTGTATTTCATCTTATCATAAAATCTGCGAGAAGATTTTATACATAAAGCTCGGGTTGCTTCCACATATTGACGATTATTGAGCACTTCTAACAATTCATCAAAAGAATCCACCACGAAACCAGAATTCTCGTCAACACACTCAGGGCTTCCGCCAGTATTAAATGTTATAACAGGCGTTCCACACGCCTGTGCCTCAATATTTACCAGCCCTAAAACTTCTTCCCTCGTCGGATTCACAAATACATCTGCCGCAGTATATATTTCTGCAAGCTTTTCTTGATTCTCCGTTCTATGAATTGAAATAATGTTATTAGGTAAAATTTTATCAACCTTGCTATCCGTACCAACTAAAACTATTTGATACTTTTCCTTATCCAATTCTTTTGCTAATTCGATGAAGCAATCTAATCCCTTTTTATATCCCCAGCCAAATGCCACTCCCAAAACCATTATTCGTGATATTGGTATACTGTATTGTTCTCTGAAATTACTTTTTCTAGGTTTGAAAACATTTAAATTTATTCCATTATTAATCACTTTGACAGGATAATTTTTTAAATATGACTCCTTTACCAATCCGGCTAACCATTTTGATGGAGTAACTATTGTTAGTTTTTTAATTCCCGTAAACCATTGCTTCTTAAGCTGCCACATTATTTTAGTATTATCATACAAAGAGCTGGGATATTCATGATACTGATGACAATTATAACAGCCAGTTTTCCATCTATCACACTTTGCAATCGTAAAATGCGGACATTGACCAGTAAAAGCCCAACAATCATGTAATGTCCAAACTACAGGAATATTGTTTTTCTTTATATAATTAAATAACATCGGTAAATTTATATAGGAATCATGCAAATTATGCAGGTGAATAATATCAGGTTTAAATTCATCGAGTTTCTTAAGAAATTTATATGTTTCTATCCATGCAAAGCAACCATTAAACCCTGTAATACGAGAAAGTAGAACACTTAGGCGACGACTGTTGAACGTTCCGATTCGGTAATAGCCACAGTCCTCACCTGCATCACGATTTGTAGTTGTAATAGGTGAAGCGCACATAACCGCATGCCCCTGAGCTTTTGCCAACTCAGCTATACCAAACATAATTTTACCCGTACTTCCTTTAGCACCACCATTAATTTGCACAATACGCATAAAATTACACCTCATAATTCATCACTAAAAAATTTATACCCTCTACGTCTCATAATGGCTTTTGCCAAAGTAAATAAAGGCTTCGGCAACCATTCACGCAACCATGTACGAAAATCTAGCATCCATTCATCTTTTAATTTCATTGGCTCTCTATTTCCTACATAAATTGGATTTTGAACAAAATACTTTCTCGCCTGAGTCAGTACTTTTCCCTTGCGGATAACATCAAGAATTGGAAATTCACAACGCCTGCTATCTGCGCAACGAGCATTTAATTCTCTAGCCATTTTTGTTAACGCAACCTCATACTGCCAGGCATTTAAAGTATCCTTTATGGTTTTTTCCATAAAATCTTTTCTCCAAATACCAGCATATAAGCTTACAATGTAATCACCAGCATTATTGTCCAACAAAAAAATGTCTTTTTCTAATTCAACAGCCTTTCTATTTCTAAGGCTCTTCATAGTCATAACAAACAATCTAAGATAATCAATTCGATGCTTTGACATAATACAAAGATCATCTTGAATTGCTTTAGTTGAAATTGTTTTAGTCAAAAAATAATCATCCAATGTAAAAAGAATATACTCTGTTTTTATAAAAGGCATGACTACTCTAAGCCTCTCTGTAATTTCAGTTCCTTCACCAGCAGCTATAACCTTTACATTTTCAAATTTTCTTTCCGTAGGTTTATCTGTTACAAGAAAAGTTTCTGTATTCCTATCAGCCCAATTTTGATTTAACAGCTGAATATTCGCATCCCACAAATCGGAAAACTTATCGCACGTTGAAATAATAACCGTAAAATTATTTTCCATTACAATGTATCCTCTCCACTTGTTTCATATTCTGAATTGCTTTTAGGACAACGCTTTCCGAAGTCTCACAGCTAGCCTGCAGATTATGATGTTTCTTCGTCATAACAATTGCCTGATCATAATACTTTTTCTGAAGTTCTACATCTGCAATCAGCTGCTCAATGTCTTCAACTAATTTAGCTCGCTCTGTACAAACCATTGCAGCATTAGTTGATTTCATATACTCGACAATACCACTTTCCCAAGAACCATAAGTTAAAATAGCTGCGCCACTAGCTAAAGCATCAGCTGCTTTAGTAGATAAAGAATATCGTGATAGATTGATATCTTCTTCTGCAAAACCTTCAACAATAACAGTTATATCGCTCTCCGCCATGCGCTTTTGGACCTGAGCATATGGTACGGAACCCATATACTTAACATTAGGATTATCTTTAAAAACAGAATATACCTGCTCATCCTTTTCATTAGAATAAACTTCAAGTATATACTGAGGATTGATTCTACCAAGTGCATACCCTATATCATTCAAAGAATTATTGCGTCCCATGCCTATATTTCCAAAGTACGTAATAACTGGTTTTTCCTTATTTATTACACTAAACGGCTTCCTTTGAACAGTAGACGTCAAATAAACCGTTTTACCATCAATGCCAAACTCAGAATTATATTTATCACGAATTTTATCGCTTATATAAATTGCACTTCCCGGCCACGCCAAAATCTTGTCAATTAACTTTTTATATGTTTTCTTGTACAAGCAATATACTGGGTTAAATGATTGCTCCTCATTGAAATAGTAATCATCACCAATACATGAAACTATAGGGATGTTATATCTTTTGGCAACGTACATAGCAATTTGCGGAATAAAATAATCATCTGAAAAAGCAAGGAATACACATTCCGGTTTGAATTCATCAAGCCATTTATTTAATTTATCTGTACACCAAAATCTTTTTCTCCAAAGAATTCCGCGCAGTAAATGTGTAAGTGGTGTATGTTTACCACCAAATTTATAAGCAGCCTCGGCTCTTGCACTTCCAACCTCCAAATCATCATCCTGCCACGCTTTTGGAAGGTCTGCATAGTTATAAATAAGTCCTGTTTCAATCCTTTTACCCATCCACTTCTGTAACATACGATAATCAGTAATTTGAAAAAGTGTCTCACAATGACCTTTACAAGGTTTTTTTGTATTAGAAAAAATCTGAGCAATATTCTCTTTTTCCCAATAATGAAAGTACGCATCAAAAGCACGTGAAGTCGATTTTTCATTATATGGTACAGTTCCTACAATCAATACTTTTGGATGCATAGTTATCTCCTTATCTAAATCTCACCTTATGCTTAAGAATTTCTTTAATAAAAAATTCTTGCTTAACAAACTAATAACAATAGCACAAAGCAGAACAGTAAAAATAAAATTAGCAAATGATAAAACATATCCTTCTATTGAGTTAAAACCAACTTCTGTATTACTTTTAAAAATATTTAACAGTAATCCATGAAGCATATAAATTTCTAAGCTTCTTTTTCCTGCCCAAATCAATAACTCGTTTAAACATTTTTTCCATATAATAGATATGTTAAAAGCCGGTTCTTTTCGATCAGTTTTATTAGAAACATCACTAAACAAACAGTTAGCACATAATTTATTGCTACTATCGAAATTCCTTGAATGCTCATCAGTACTGTTTTGGGCATATATTTTATTTTGTTCAGCAGAAGGTAATGCATCAGATATATTTCTAAAGAATGTACTCCGACCGTGGCCAGTCCCCCCCCAATTTTTTCTGAGAAAATACCATAACACAATCCACACACAGCTATACATCCAGATAATGAAGTTATTTCTCGAAGCAATACATCAATCCCTCTATCTGACATTCCATATAAAGAGTAATTCACAATTACAAATATCCAGATGATAAATGCGACTGCAATAATACCATCAGATATTTTTTTGTTTCTCTCATTACACAACAACTTGTCATTATATTGCCCATATAGATATCCAATATAATAAAAAGGCAAATAATAAAGCGTAAGTTTAATGGCAAAAAAAGAAAGTCCCTCTAAAATGGCTATTATACCTAACAACGCCATGCAAGCTAAATAAGTAGCCAGTAATATTCCCTGTTTCATTAACGCAGATGATTCTATAAAGCGAGATGAAACAAAAGAAGATATTCCAAAAATCATGCTTATTGTCCAAATTGTCGCAAGAAACCAATATCCAGCATCCATATGCCAAAAAATATACTTAATGTTAAAAAAATCACTTTGTTTAAATACTATTCCACGGACTATAAAACTCCATACAATCCAAGGTAATACATATGCTATAGTTCGACGCTTGATATATAACCACAGGCTAGATATGTCTTTAATTTCATGGCTATACTTAGTTACATAACCACTAATCAAAATAAATAACGGCATTTGAAGTGACCAGATAACATTAAACAAAAAAGTTTTTTGTGAACCTATGGTACAACCTGTAATAGTGTGTCCTAATACTACCAACAGCATTGCTATGCCACGCATTATATCTACAAACTGATTTCTATTCTGTTTTGCAAGCTGCATCTCTCAAAAACCTCTCAAACATAAATCTTCTCAACCAATTTGGAGAAATAGCCGATCCCCATCTTAAGAAGCATCCCTTGAAATAATGCCATTCACTTATAAAGCCTTTTTCTTTCATGAACCTAAAAAGTTTCATCTGTGACTGAACATACTTCCAACCACCTCTGCGTTTATACATCTCCGAACCAGCTCGCATATGCAGTAATGGTGCTTGAAGATTATATCCTTGATAATTTGCCATTAGCATTCGTAGCCAAAGGTAATAGTCTTCAAGTAAATAAAAGTCCTGGTAAGAGCCAACAGCTTCAACATCAGACTTCTTATACATAACGCATGGATGATTAAAAGGATTGCGCATTTTTGCAAACTCAATAATTTCTGCATTCGTTTCCGGTGGTACGCGTCTTGCATCTACAACGTTAGTATTATCGGTAAACTCCTCAACAATACCAGAGCAAATACTAATTTTAGGGTATCTTTTAAAAACTTCCATCTGTCTTTCACAACGATCTGGATAAGCAATATCATCGCTATCCATTCTCGCTACCAACTCATTTTTACAATGTTTAATTCCCTCATTCAATGCATTGCCTAAGCCACCATTTTTTGCTAAACGCACAACTTTCAGTCGTTCGCCAAAAAGATTTTGCATTTCATTGATAACATCATCCAATTTATTATTAAGCGGTCCATCACAAACAAGTACAAAATCATTTGTGGGTATAGTCTGCTGATAAATACTCTCCATACTTTGCTTGAGAAAGTCAGGTTTTTCCCTATGATAAACAGACATCAAAACTGAATAATCCATAATTCTCCCCTACTTCCCCATCGCCGTCTGCTGTCCCTTAGCAACACCTTCAGTGCTTTCCGGCACAAACAGAATCTTAATCGTAGCAAAAATTATACGCAAATCCTCCCAAAAGCTGGGATGAGCAATATACAGCAAATCCATTTGCAGCTTGTCATACGGAGTAGTATTATACTTGCCGTAAACCTGCGCATAACCGGTAAGACCGGCCTTTGCCTGCAGGCGTAGCTTAAACTCCGGAATCTGCTCTTCATACTGGCTGGCAATTTCCGGACGTTCCGGACGCGGGCCAACAACGCTCATGCTGCCGCCAATAATATTCAAAAGCTGCGGAAGTTCATCAATACGCACCTTGCGGATAAAATGTCCAACCGGAGTAATGCGGTCATCGTTATCACCGCTGGAAAGACGTGCCACGCCATCCTTTTCTGCATCCACGCGCATAGAACGGAACTTCAACACATCAAACTCCTCGCCATTCTGCGTCAGGCGACGCTGCTTATAAAACACCGGTCCGCCATCTGTCATTTTAATAGCAATAGCTGTCACCAGCATCACCGGCGAAATAAGCAGAAACAGCGCACCTGCAGAAACAACGTCAAAGGTACGCTTAGCAATTGTATGCCATGGAGAAGGATTATACCTGCCCACGCGCAGCATCGGCAAATGGAACATGTGCATCTGCTGTGCACCGCTCATCAGCACATCGCCAATACGCGGAATAAGGTACATCATAATATTATTGGCAACGCAATATTTTAAAATAATGTTACGTTCATGGCTATGCACGCCACTCACAAAAACAGTCTGCGCATTTTTCAGCAAATCCAGGTTATTGATGCAGTTATCTACAGTCAGGGTTTTAATAACCGTAAACTTCTTTTCAAAGCCATATTCGTGAATCAGCTTTTCCATGCCTTGACGCTCATCATAAACAATAATCGTCTTGGTAGCAGGGAACAGGATATAAAACGCAATATGCGCCAAAAAGCTCCAAATTGCGGAAATCACAATCTGCGCTGCAAACACTCCCAAAACAGGCCAAATATCTGGCAAATGTCTCATCAGCAGGCAGGTAATAATATACATAATACCGTTAACCATGCAAGCAGCCAATGCCTGACTATATACGCTTTCAGAAATTCGGTTCAGCGAAATCCAAAAGGCACCATACACACGACCAAACGCAATATAAAGTGCAAAAAACAAAGCTACTATCAACCAGTTGCCCATGTTATAAAACGGCTCTGCAATACGCTCAGCATAATAAGCGAACCAAGCTATAGCAAAAGGCATAGTCATCAAAAACGCATTCATCAGCTTCATAAGCCGCAGTTCCAATTCCTTAACAAACATCACAAACACACCCTCACTTTATAATATACCCCCCAAAATATGCTCTTGCTTCGTCCCTACGCATTAATGCCGTTTTTGTCTCTAAAGCACTATTACTTTTCAGCTTCCTTGCTTCCGTAGTAATAGTAATAGCCATAACCATAGCCAAGGTGCTCACTGCGCACCTTGTTCAGCACAACGCCCAGAATATTCGCCCCGGCATTCTGCAGCTGCTTCTTCACATCGCGCGCCAGGTCAACCTTCACCTCGCCGCTGTCTATAACCAGCACCACGCCGTCAACCATAGCACCCAAAACCAGTGCATCCGCAACCGGCGGCACCGGCGGCAGGTCAATCAGCACATAATCATAAATCTCTCTGGCCTCCTGCAGCAGCTCCCGCATACGCTCGCTGCCCAGCAGCTCGCTCGGGTTCGGCGGTATCACGCCGCTTGTCACCGCATACAGGTTGTCCACCTTCGTAGCCTGCGCTGCAGCGCTCAGCGGTGTGCCCATGCTGATGCAGCTGGAAAGCCCCAGCTTATTGGAAAGGCCAAAATTCTTGTGCACAGTCGGGTTACGCATATCGCAATCCAAAAGCAGCACGCTCTTGCCTGCCTGCGTCAGCACCACCGCCAAATTGGCAGCAGTCATGCTCTTGCCCTCGTTAGGTATGCAGCTGGTAACAGCCAGCGTCTTCAGCTCCTTACCGGCCTGCGCAAACTGGATGCTGGTGCGGATAACACGGTATGCCTCCGTCGCCGGGTTCTTCAAATCATTATGTGCAATCAGGTTTATGCCTTCCATATTTTCCTCCACATTCTCACAGCCAGGCCAGGTTTTTTATCCTTCTCCTGCATATTCTTCTGCAAATCCTCCAAATCAGGAACACTGCCCAAAACCGGCAAATCCAGGTATTGTGCCACATCATCGGCAGTCTTGATTGTTCTGTTGAGCAGCTCGCGCACCACTACAAAGCCACTGCTTGCCAAAATGCCCAGCAGTGCTGCCAAAAGCAGTGTCATCGCCTTACGCGGCTTCACAGGGGCTTCCGGCAGCGTGCCGCTGTCCACCACCTGCACCTCGGTAGCAACGCTTGCTTCCGCAACCTTGGCCTCCTCCAGGCGTTTGGCCAGCATAACGTAAATCTCGTTAGCCACCGTCACATCACGCAACAGGCCGACAAACTGCTGCTCCTTATCGGAAAGCTCCTTTAAGCCGTTCTTGTTTTCGCCGTCAATCTGCGCCAGCTTGGCCAGGTTGCTTTGTGCCACGCTCGCCTCAGCCTCGCTGCTGAACTTGCTGGCCAGCAGCTGCTGGTGTACCGGGTTATCACTGGGAGCCTGCAAAGCGGCAACCTTGTTAATCTCGTTCTGGATTTTAGCCTTCAGGCCGGCAATCTCCTGGTTCACCTGCTGCACCTTCGGGTGGTTTTCAGTATATTTATCCATATAGCTGATGCGCTCGCCCTCCAGCTCTGCCAGCTTCGCATTATAGGATTGAATCGTTTTGTTATCCGCAATGGAAACAGCCTCGCCCTGCAGCTGGCCGTTAGCCGCTGCCAGGCGCGCATTGGCAGTCGCCAGCGCCACCTTGTTTTCCGCGCTCAGCTTATCCACCATGCTCATCTTTTCGCTCGCCAGCTTCACAGCATCATCGGGAGCAATAATATTATTTTTCTTCTTATAATCTGTCAGCTTATCTTCCGCAGTCTGCAGCTCATTTTTGGCAGCCACAGCACGCTCCTCCAAAAAGCCGCGGGTAGCCTTCTGCTGGTCGCGGGATAAATCAGTCAGGCGATGCAAAAAGCCGTCCACAATCAGCTTATTAGCCTGCTGTGCCTTTTCCGGCGTATTCGCACGCACCGTCAGCTGCATAATTTCGGTATCCTTAAAGGGCGCGGTAGTAATGCGTCCCTTCACATAAGCATCATAAGCAGGATACTTGCCTTCTTTATTAGGCTGCTCCGTCTTTTGGATTACGGGCACCACAACACTGCGGCTCTTCAAAATCTCTGCATAGGTGTTCATCAGCTGGGTGTTGGCCATTGCATTGCCCATCGGCATGGATTCCAAAAGGCTGGTACCAATGCCCTTAGGCTGCTTAACACGCAGCAAAGCCTGCGATTCGTATACCGGCGTGGCAGTAGCCAGGTATACGCCTGCTGCCACCACAAAAATACCGGTAACGCGGGCGATATTGCCTGCATTGCGCTTCAAAATATTGGCTATTTCCAGCAGGTCTATAGTAATCTCTTCGTCATTATGTAAATCCTTACTCACATCTATTCTCCTCAATCATCGTTTTTAATTTCATTGATGTAATATGCACCGGTCAGGAATGGCATAATATCCTTGCTGAAGATAACCTTATGGTTGCTGGTCAGATACAGGCAGTCGCCCTCATGCAGCTCCAGGTTTGCGCTCTGGTCAGCCTTTCTCAGATAATTGTTGATGTTCAGCTGCTGCACCTCGGTAGAACCGGCACGCACCAAAAAGACATTCCTCTTGGCAGATTTTTCGGTAAAGCCCTCCGCCTTAGCCAGTGCATCCAGCACGCGGTGGCTCTTTTCCAGCTCAAACAAGCCCGGGCGCTTAACCTCGCCCAGCACATACACACGCGTCGTACCCAGCTTTACCACATTCACACTGATCTGCGGCTTCACCAGATAATAACCGAAGCGGTTCACCAGCTCCTCACGGAACTGCGTCACCGTCTTGCCTGTAACATCCACATCGCCAATCAGCGGGAAGGACACCTTGCCGTCGGGGCGCACCACATACGGCGAATTCTGCGTATTACCCGCCAGTGTACTCAAATCCTCATGACCATATACCACAACCTGCAGCACATCGCCCGGGCACATCACATAATCCTGCACCTGCGCCTGTGCAGCGCTGCCTGTCCCTAAAGCCAGCGCCAATGCCAATACTACTAATGACTTTTTCATTTTATACTCCTTAATAAAAATTTTTAAACAAAAAAAACGGTATATTTATTATTTAAATAACTTGTTCCACCACTTAGATTTCTTTTCCTTTGCAATTAACTGCTGCGGTGCCTTAACCTGCAAAGGAGTTCCGTCAATAATCCTCTGCGGATTAATCTGCGTCAGCTGCTGCAGCACAGCCTCACCGGCCAGCTCCCTGATTATAGCAGCACCGGCGCGCATATCCGTATCGCGCCCACTGTCCCTGTGCGCATCACTGCCCACAAAATCAACCATACCGTTCGCCAAAAGCAGCTTCGCTGCCTGCTCGGCCTGCGCGCCAAAGCTCCCTGCAAAGCTGCCAATATTGCATTGCAACAGCAAGCCCTCACGTCGCCAACGCAATAGCAGGTCCGGCTTCGCCATTAATTCAGTATAACGCTCCGGATGTGCTAAAATCGGCATAACCCCCTTCAACCGCAGCTCATACCAAAAGTCATCAGCATAATTCGGTATGAAATACATAGGTAACTCCACCAGGATATAACTGGCCCTCGCTGCATCCCAAGCATCACCGTTCAGGCAAAAGCTGCCATTCTCAGCAATGATGTCCAGCAAATCCCAATCCATAAACACTTCACAGCCGGAATAAATCGCCAGCGGTAAATTGTGCTCACCCGCCAGCTGGCGCAGCCTTTCTGCACCAACTAAAAAATCCTGCCATGCAGGATTGTGTGCAGCCTGTAGCAAATGCGACGTTGCAAAAATGGAAGTCGTACCGGAAGCCACAGCCTTCTGCAACATTTTCAGGCTCATTGCCTCGTCCTTGCTGCCGTCATCTATTCCGGAAATGATATGAGAGTGAATATCAATCAAGAGAAATCTTACCTTTGTTTATACTAGAGCCTGATTTTATTTTTCGTAATACTAATATACAAAAATCAGAAAAAAATCAAACTCAGTTATATTTAAGAATATTGTACTACTTTGAAGATTTATAGTCAATCAGTCCAAATAAGATTTTTTTCTGTATACATCACACAACGCACTATTGCGTTTGGCATTTCTTAAAGTAAACTTTATATAATATGTTTTTATTTGATGTATTTATTGCTAACTATA